>Ga0160448_100096_pt1 | contig 46493 bp, 43 predicted proteins | sample HID1973M_E1MG_FD_108269 | JGI IMG/M metagenome (GOLD analysis project Ga0160448, IMG submission 108269) | Enriched mosquito-associated microbial communities from UW Madison campus, WI, USA - HID1973M_E1 MG | ecosystem: Host-associated > Arthropoda: Insects > Digestive system > Unclassified ...
ACCTCGATCGGCCCGCTCCTGGACAAGATCGTGGGATACGCCGAGAGGGCGCGCGCCGAGGGTCTGCTGGCCCTCGAGAGCGGAGTGGGCGACGAGAAGGACCCGTTCCTGCGCCAGGCCCTGCAGAACATCGCCGACGGCACCGACGCCGAGGACCTTCGGATCATCATGGAGGATCAGATCGCCTCGGTCGCGGCGCGCAACCGCACCGCCGCGCGGTTCTACAACCTGATGGGGGGCTACGCACCGACCGTCGGCATCGTCGGCACCGTCGTCTCGCTCACCCACGTGCTCGAGCAGCTCGACAAGCCCGACACCCTCGGCCCCCTGATCGCCGCCGCGTTCGTCGCCACGCTGTGGGGCCTGCTGTCGGCGAACTTCCTGTGGCTTCCGATCGGCGGGCGCCTGCAGCGCCTCGCCGAGCTGGAGGTCGATCGCATGACCGTCCTCATGGAGGGCATGCTCGCCGTGCAGGCCGGCAGCCCGCCGCACCTGGTGGAGGAGCGCCTGCGCGCCCTGGCACCCGACGCCCCGAAGAAGTCCGAGCGCAAGCGCAGCGACGAGCCGGCGATGGAGCAGATCCCATGAGCGTGCGGCCCCGCCGAGGGCGCGCGGCCCCGTCGCACGGACACGACGGCCCGGACGAGCGCTGGATGGCGTCCTACCTCGACATGATCACCGTGCTCATGTGCATGTTCATCGTCATGTTCGCGATGTCGACCGTCGACCAGGAGAAGTTCGAGGCGCTCCGGGCCTCCCTCGCGACCGGCTTCGGCGCCGAGGTCTCCGACAGGACGGATGCCTCGGAGGGCGTCGTGGTGCCCGAGGAGCTGCTCGATGAGAAGGGCGAGGGCTTCACCGCCGTCCACCTCACCGAGGCGGAGACCGAGTACGACCAGCTGTCGGAGCTGCGCATCCGCCTGCAGGAGGCGCTCGACGCCCAGGGGCTGGGCACAGCCGTCACCTTCACGATCGACGAGCGGGGCCTGACGATCGGGCTCGTCAGCGGCGAGACGTTCTTCGGCACCAACAGCACCGACCTCAGCGACCAGGCGCGTGCGGTGCTCGGCGCGATGGGAGGCATCCTCGCCGCGCAGCCGAACGAGATCTCCGTCGAAGGCCACGCCGACAGCCGCGCGCCCGTCGCGCCCTACCCCACCAACTGGGAGCTGTCGGCGGGACGCTCCACGCAGGTGCTCCGCTTCCTCGTCGAGACCGCGGGCGTCGACGGCACCCGGGTGCAGTCGGTCGGCTACGGCGACACCCGACCCGTCGCGGCGGGAGCCGGCGACGCCGAGCTCGCCCAGAACCGCCGCGTCGACATCGTGATCCTCTCGGAGGCCGAGGAGGAGGTGCGTCAGCTGCTGCCCACTGTGGTGGCGGCAGCATCCTCCCGCTGACAACGCCCTCGCACGCGGGACGACCCACTCCCTTACGCGCGCCGATCACCGCCCGATAGTCGAGGTCGTGGTGATCGAGGACAGCGCGCACGTCTCCGTGCCCTCTGCGGCGCACGCGACGACCGCCGACGTCGAGCTCTACGACTTCGGCAGGCCCGCGGCGCTCTCGCGCGAGCACGCACGGGTGCTCGCGCTCGCTTTCGAGACGTTCGCGCGCCAGTGGGCGGCGCAGCTGTCGGCGCGGATCCGCGGGCGGGCGCAGATCTCGCTCGAATCCGTGTCGATGCAGACCTACGACGAGTACGCCGACTCGCTGCCGGCGACGACGACGATGATCGTGTGCGCGCTGCCGGACACCACCGGAAGCGTCCTCCTCCAGTTCCCGCTGTCGGCCGCCGCGTCGTGGATCGTGCAGATGGTCGGCGGGCGCCCCACCGACACCGCCGAGGACCGGGTGCTGACGCCTCTGGAGCAGGCGCTCGTCCGCCCTCTCGCCGACGAGGCCCTCGAGAACCTGATTCACGCGCTGAGCGGAGCGATCCCCGCACGCACGTCGGTGTCCGGCATCCAATTCAGCTCCCAGTTCGCCCAGGTCGCCTCCGCCGGCGAGCTCGTCGTCGTGGGGCGGTTCGCGCTGCGGCAGGGCGGTCGCACCGTCGCGACGAGCGTGGTGCTCCCGGCGCCGGTGGTCCTGGATCGCCTGGAGCCGCACGGCTCGGCGCCGTCCGCCGCCGCTCCCGGCCTCATGCGGCGGCAGGTGGAGGAAGCGCCGGTTGATCTCGTCCTGCGGCTGGCTCCCCGGACCGTCCGCCCCGGCGAGGTGCTGGATCTCGCCGTCGGCGACATCATCACGATCCCGCACGCGGTCGACCGCGCGCTCGACCTCGTCATCGGGGATCAGCCCGTGGGCGCAGCGGCCGCCGGCACCAGCGGCGCGCGGCTCGCGTGCGTGATCACCGCCACCGTCCCCGATCCCCTGTTCGCCGAGGAGCCCGTGTGACCAGCACCACCACCTACGAGTCCGCCATCGCAGCCGCCTTCGCCGCGCGCCTGCCGACACCCGATCCGGTCGTCGCGCGCGCATCGCAGGCATCCGGCGACACCGCGGACGCGGTCGTCGTCACCTACGTCGGCGAGGCGAGCGCGGACCTGGCCGTCCAGCTCTTCCACCCCGACGCCCTCGTGGACGGGCTCGCGGACGCGGCCCTCCCCGCGCGTCTGCACGACGCGCTCGATGCGGCCGCCGGTGCGCTCGGGCCCGGCGTCCTCGGCGAGCCGGCCGTGGGCGACGCGTCGGCGCTCCTGGCCCACCCCCTCACTCAGGTGTTCGACCTGTGCGACGCCGCCGAGCGCACCGTGGGCCGCCTCGCGGTGCGGATCACGCGCGCGCCCGCCCGGTCCGCCGCGGCGTCGGAGCGGCGGCTGCACCGCATCGCGGGCGTCGAGATGGAGCTGACGGTGGAGATCGGGCGCACCCGGATGGCGGTGCGCGACGTGATCGACCTGGAGCCCGGCCGCATCGTGGAGCTGGACCGCGCCGCGGGCGCTCCAGCGGACCTCAAGCTCAACGGCCGGATCATCGGCCACGGCGAGGTGGTCGTCGTGGACCAGGACTACGCCGTGCGCATCACCCGCATCCTCGAGAACGTCGAGGCCTGAGCTGGACGATCTGCTGCTGGCGCTGCGCGTCGCCGTCTCGCTGGCGGCCGTGCTCGGCCTGTTCTGGTACCTCCACCGCCGCCTCTCGCGGCGCGGAGCCGCGCGCAGGGACACCGAGGCGATCACCGTGCTCGGGCGCCAGGGGCTCGGCGCCAAGGCGCAGCTCGTCGTGGTGCAGACCGAGGACGCGCGCTACGTGCTGGCGGTGAGCGAGCGGGGCGTGGAGGTCGTCGACCGGCTTCCGGTGAAGATCAGCGCGGATGCCCCGGTGAAGTCCTCGTCGGCGGGCGCCGGCGCGGACTCGTTCGAGCAGGTTCTCAGCGCGACCTCCGGCACGGGCCTCGAACAGCCCTACCCGCTGCGTTCGCGTCAGCGGCACGACCCGCTGCGCGGGTCGATCCTCTCGGCCGAGACCTGGCGGCAGACCGCCGAAGCGCTCCGGCGCGCTCGATGAGGCCGCCGCCGCCCGCTGCCCGCGGACGGGCACTGCGGTGGGCGGTGCTGTTCGCGGTCGCGGTGGCCGTGCTGATCGTGTCCCTCCATCTCGGAGACCCGGCCGCGCACGCGGCGACGGTGGGACCGGAGGACCCGGAGCTGTCGGTCGCCCCCACCGTGGATCCCGCCGGCGTGACGATCGATATCAACGGGATCAACGGATCGCCGTCGAGCTCGATCCTGGTGCTGCTGGGGATCACGCTGCTGTCGGTCGCGCCGGCGCTGCTGCTGATGATGTCGTCGTTCACCAAGATCTTCGTGGTGCTCGCGATGACCCGCAACGCGCTGTCGCTTCCGACGATCCCGCCGAATCCGGTGCTGGCCGGGCTCGCGCTGTTCCTGTCGCTGTTCATCATGTGGCCGGTGCTCGTCGACATCAACACGCTCGCGGTGCAGCCCTACATCGACGGCACCCTGACCTTCGTGCAGGCCATCGACGTGGCGCAGGTGCCGCTGCGGGACTGGATGCTCCAGTACACGCGCGAGGCGGACCTGGCCCTCATGACGCGCGTCGCGGGACTGCCCAACCCCGAGGATGCGCAGAGCGTGCCCATGTACACGCTCATCCCGGCATTCATGATCTCGGAGCTGCGGGCGGCGTTCATCATCGGGTTCGTCATCTTCGTGCCGTTCCTCGTGATCGACCTGGTGGTCGCCGCCGCGCTGATGTCGATGGGCATGATGATGCTGCCCCCGGTGATGATCTCGCTGCCGTTCAAGATCCTGCTGTTCATCCTCGTCGACGGGTGGGGTCTCATCGTGCGCTCGCTCCTGGAGAGCTACGGAGGCACCGGATGACCCCGGAGGCCGTCATCGACATCGGCACGGAGGGCCTGCTGCTGGCCGCGAAGCTGGCGGCGCCCGTGCTGGTGACCGCCCTCGTGGTCGGGTTCGCGGTGTCGCTGCTGCAGTCGATCACGCAGGTGCAGGAGGTCACGCTCTCCTTCGTCCCCAAGATCGTCGCGGTCGGGATCGCGCTGCTCGTCGCGGGGAACTGGATGATCGCCGAGGCCATCGCCTTCACAAACGAGATGTTCGCGCGCATCCCCCAGCTGCTGAGCGGAGGATGAGGTGAACATCCCCGTCGACTTCGCGTGGCTCGAGGCGACGCTGCTCGTCGCGGTGCGCGTGACGGCGTTCATCTTCATCGCGCCGCCGTTCTCGTACGGCGCGATCCCCCCTCGGGTCAAGGCGATGCTCGCGATCGGGATCTCGCTGTCGATGAGCGCGGCGCTCGCTCCGGGCTACGTGCCGCTGGACACGGGCCGGTTCCTCGGCGCCCTCGTGCTGCAGCTGGCCACGGGGGCGCTGCTGGGGTTCCTGGTGATGGTGTGCTTCGCCGCGGTGCAGGCCGCCGGCGGCCTGATCGACATCTTCGGCGGATTCCAGCTCGCGCAGGCCTTCGACCCCTATTCGATGATCAACGGCGCGCAGTTCACGCGGCTCTTCCACATGACCGCGCTGGTGCTGCTGTTCACCTCCGGCGGGTACCAGCTGATCGTGGCGGGCCTCGCGCGCAGCTTCGACGCGGTTCCCGTCGACGGCGGACTGGACCTGGTCGACCCGGCGCGGGTGCTGACCTTCGCCGTGTCGCAGATGGTGCTCGCGGCCGTGCAGATCGCCGGGCCGCTCGCCCTCGTGCTCTTCCTCGCCGACCTCGGCCTCGGCCTCGTCACCCGCGTCGCCCCCGCGCTCAACGCGTTCGCCATGGGCTTCCCCGTGAAGATCCTGCTGACGCTGATGCTCGCGGGCGTGGTGTACATCGGGCTCCCCGGAATCGTGGACGCGCTCACCACCGACGCCCTCCGGCTGCTGCAGGGGGTGCTGCCGTGAGCGATTCCGACAGCGGCGAGCGCACCGAGCGCGCCACCGAGCGCCGGCTGCGCGAAGCGCGCCGCAAGGGGCGGCTGTCGCGCAGCCAGGACCTCACCGCGTGGCTTGCCATCGGTGCGGCCGCGGTCACCCTGCAGGCGGTGGTCGTCGCCGGCACCATGGCCGGGACCGAGCAGCTGCTGGCCGTGGTCTCCATCGCCGACGCGCCGACCCCCGGTTCGGCCGTGGAGATGCTCGAGCGGGGTCTGGCGTCGGTGATCCCCACGCTCGGTCCGATGCTGGTGATCGTCGCGGTGGCGACCCTGCTCGGAGCGGTGGCTCAGGGCGGGGTGCACCTGCGCGGCTTGACCGGCCGGTTCGAGCAGTTCGACCTCATCGCCGGGTTCCGACGGCTCTTCGGGGTGCGGGCGCTGTGGGAGGGTGCGAAGGCGCTGCTGAAGACCGCCGCCATCGTCGGGGCCCTGTGGCTGGTCATCAGCGGCCTGATCCCGGTGCTCTCCTCCAGCGGCGCGCACTCGCTCGCCTGGCTGCTGCAGATCGCCGCCGACGCCATCGCGGCGGTGCTGCAGGCGGCGATCGCGGTCGGGATCGCCCTGGCCGTCATCGACGTCTTCGTGGTCATGAAGCGCAACACCAAGCACACGCGCATGACCAAGCGCGAGGTGCGCGACGAGACCAAGAGCTCCGAGGGCGACCCGCTCATCCGCCAGCAGCGCCGGTCGCGGCAGTTCGCGATGAGCCGCAATCGCATGATCGCCGCAGTGGCCGGCTCGGACGTGGTGCTGGTGAACCCGACCCACGTCGCGGTCGCCCTGCGCTACGAGGTCGGAAAGGCCGCGCCGCGCGTCGTCGCGAAGGGCAGCGGCGTGGTCGCCGACCGCATCCGCGAGGAGGCCATCGCGGCGGGTGTGCCCATGGTGCGCGACATCCCGCTCGCGCGAGCCGTCCACGCCGCCTGCGAACTGGGCCAGGAGATCCCCGAGGACCTCTACACCGCGATCGCCCACGTCCTCGTGTTCGTCACGTCGCTGCGGGCGCGCGGCTCCGCGCGCGGCATCCACACCCTTCCCCCACGGAGGCACACGTGAAAGACCTCATGCGCAAGCTCGCGGTGCCGATGGGCGTCGTGGGCATCCTTCTACTGCTCGTCGTGCCGGTGCCGGCGGCGCTGCTGGACACGCTGATCATCCTCAACATCATGTTCGCCCTGGTCATCCTGCTGACCACGATGTTCGTGAAGAAGCCGCTGGACTTCTCGGTGTTCCCGTCCCTCCTGCTGGTCGCGACGCTGTTCCGGCTCGGCCTGAACGTCGCCTCGACCCGGCTCGTGCTGGGTGAGGCGTACGCCGGTCAGGTGATCGAGGCGTTCGGGGCCATCGCGGTGGGCGGGTCGCTCATCATCGGCGCTGTCGTGTTCCTCATCCTCGTGGTCATCCAGTTCGTCGTCGTCACCAAGGGCGCCGAGCGCGTGGCCGAGGTCGGCGCCCGCTTCACCCTGGATGCCATGCCCGGCAAGCAGATGGCCATCGACGCCGACCTCAACGCCGGCCTCATCACCGACACCGAGGCCCGGGAGCGCCGCGCCGAGGTCGCCGCGGAGGCGGACTTCTACGGGGCGATGGACGGCGCGTCGAAGTTCGTCAAGGGCGACGCGATCGCGGGCCTGGTCATCATCATCATCAACCTCGTCGGCGGAATCGCGATCGGCCTGACCGAGCACGGCATGACGATCGACGAAGCCGTCGGCACGTACAGCCTGCTCACCATCGGCGACGGGCTGGTCACCCAGATCCCCGCCCTGCTGATGGCCGTGTCCACGGGCATGATCGTCACCCGCTCGAACGCCGAGGCGGAGATCGGCACGTCGGCATCCGCACAGCTCGGCCAGTCCCGCAACGCCCTGGCGATCGCCGGGGGTGCGGCGGTCGTGATGGCGCTCATCCCGGGGATGCCGGTGCTGCCCTTCGTCACGATCGGCGCGCTCCTGCTGCTGGCCGCCCAGCGAGTCAAGGCGGGACAGGCGCGCGCGGCGGCCGCCGCCGAGGCCGAGGCGCCGGCGCCGGCCACGACGGAGCAGCCCGAGGAGCTCATCGAGCAGATGCGCGTCCATGCCCTGGAGATCCTGCTGGCACCGGACATCGTCGACCTCGTGACCGGGGGACCCGACGACCTGCTCGCCCGCGTGAAGGCGCTGCGCCGCCGGATCGCCCTGGACCTGGGCATCGTCGTGCCTCCGGTGCGCACCCGCGACAGCGTGGAGCTCGCGTCGTCCACCTACGTGATCCGCATCGCCGGGGTCGAGGCAGGCAGAGGCGTGGCGCCGTCCGGTGCCGTCCTCGCCCTCGGCCAGGGCCTCGGCCCGCTGCCCGGAACGGCCGCGCACGACCCGGTGTTCGGATTGGAGGGCAAGTGGATCCCCCTCGAGATGCGCCACAGCGCCGAGCTCGCCGGCGCGACGGTCATCGACCGCGGGAGCGTCATCATCACCCACCTGTCCAGCGTGATCCAGACGGGCGCGGCGCGCCTGCTCAGCAGGGAGGACGTGCGGCAGCTGACCGATGCGCTCAAGCGCGTCTCCCCCGCGGCCGTGGAGGAGCTCACCCCCACCATGCTCTCGCTCGCCGAGATCCAGCAGGTGCTCCAGGGCCTGCTGGCCGAGCGGGTGCCGATCAACGACCTCGCCCGCATCTACGAGGCGCTCGCGCTGCGGGCGAAGGCCTCCTCCGAGCCCGAGGGCCTCATCGAGGCCGCGCGCGCCGCGCTCGGGCCGGCCGTGGCTGCGAGGTTCGCCGAGGGCGGCGTCCTGCGGGTCGTCATGATCACGCCCCTTCTCGAGCAGGCCATGCTCGAGAACCTCCGCCCCTCGCCGGAGGGGACGCAGATCCTGCTGGATCCGGAACGGCTGGAGGCGGTCATCGCCTCGGTCAAGCAGGCCGTCGGCGCCGCCGGAGAAGGGAGCGAACCCGTGCTGGTGTGCGCCCCCGCCCTGCGATCCGCCGTGCGACGGATGGTCGCCGCGCAGACCGACGGGCTCCCGGTGCTGTCCTACACCGAGGCGACGGCCGCAGCGCTCACCATCGAGACGGTCGGCGTCGTCCGCGACACCGCGCCCGCGCTGTCCCCGGCCTCCGACGCCCTTGCGGCCCAGTAGGCTGATCCGATGCTGGTGCTGACGCGTAAAGTGGGCGAGAGCGTCCTCATCGGCGGCGAGATCGAGGTCACGCTGCTGGACATCAAGGGCGACAGCGTGCGCATCGGGGTCAAGGCACCCCGCGAGACGCGCATACAGCGCGCCGAGATCCTCGAGGCCGTCGGCAAGGAGAACTCGTCCGCCGCCGATGCCGGCAGCGACGCCGAGAAGGCGATCCTCGACGCGGTCGCGCGCAGCCGCGGCGCCGCCCAGGGCTGACCCGACCGGGTGCCCTCGACGACCGGCGGCACCCGAGGACGGACCGGCACGGGATGCCCCGAACCGCGCAGGCTACGGGTGGCGCGTGATCTTCACCAGCCGGGGCGTGTCGGCATCGAGGTCCGCCTCGTGCGCCACGGTGCCGCAGGCGTCGTCGACCCCGTGGCCGTGCCACTCGCGTTCGAGCTCGACCTCCCACCACCGCTCGCGGAGGCCGTCGACCAGGCCCCGGCCCCACTCGACGATCACGACGGAGCCGTCGAAGTCGATGTCGAGGTCGTCGAGCTCGGCGGCGGAGCCCAGCCGGTAGGCGTCCACGTGCACGAGCGGCGCGCCGCCGGACAGCGACGGATGGGTCCGCGCGAGCACGAACGTCGGGCTCTGGACGGGGCCGCGCACGTCCAGTCCCCGGCCGATCCCTCGGGTGAGCGTGGTCTTGCCCGCGCCGAGCGGACCGGTCAGCACCACCATGTCGCCGGGACGCAGCATCCGTCCCATCTCCTCGCCGAGCGCCTCCATCGCGCCGGGCGAGGTGATCTCGCGCCTGCCGACGAGTTCGTCCAGTCCCTGGGTCTGCGTGTCCACACCGGGTGCAACACCGTGGGTGTCGCCTGCGTTCCCGCTCGCCGGCGCCCCGCGGGTCATCGCCCCTCCGACACGTCGTGTGCAGGCTTGCCGAGGCTCGCGAGGCCGCGGCTGTGCGGGATGACGCGGCCCCGGGGTCGGGCGCTGCGAGCCGGTCCTGCGAACGGTGCCGTGCCGCCGCTCACTCCGACACCTGCCGGCGGGGCACGCGAGGGCCGATGCGCGTGACGATCTCGTAGTTGATGGTGCCCGCGGCCTCGGCCCAGTCGGCCGCCGCCGGCACCCCCAGCGTCGGGTCGCCGAACAGCACGGCCGTGTCGCCCACGGCGACGGGCGCGTCGCCCACGTCGACGACGAACTGGTCCATGGCGATCCGGCCGGCCACCTCGAAGCGTCGTCCGCCGATGACGACCGGGCCACGACCCGAGGCCTGCCGCGGGACGCCGTCGGCATAGCCGAGCGGCACCAGCGCGAGGGTCGTCTCGCGCTCGGCGCGATAGTCGTAGCCGTACGAGACGCCCTTGCCCGCGGGCACACGGCGCACCGCGGCGACCGACCCGCGCAGGGTCATCGCGGGGCGCAGGCCCAGGTCCGCGGAGCTGCGGTCGCCGAACGGCGACAGCCCGTAGAGCCCGATCCCGATCCGCACGCAGCCCAGCCGCGACTCGGGCAGGTCGATGGCGGCGTGCGTGGCGGCGATGTGCCGCAGCGGCGGGGCGAGTCCCAGCGAGGCCGCGGCCGCCACGCCGTCCTCGAAGGCGCGGAGGGCTGCGCGGTCGTCGTCGGGCGACGCGTTGGAGAGGTGGCTGAACAGCGCGATCACGCGCACGCGCCCGATCCGCTCCAGCCGGGCGGCCTCGGCGAACACGACGCCGTAGTCCTGCGGGGCGATGCCGTTGCGCGAGAGCCCGGTCTCGAGCTTGAGGTGGACCCCGACGGGCCGGTCTGAGGATGCGGCGGCCGCCGCCTTCTGCAGCTGCTGCAGGCTCGAGATGCCCAGCTCGACGCCGCGGGCCGCTGCCTCCGAGAAGTCGGCGTCCGGGGCGTGCAGCCACGCCACGACGGGTGCGTCGATGCCCGCGCGTCGCAGCGCCAGCGCCTCGGTGATGTCGGAGACCCCGAGCCGGGCGGCCCCGCCGGCGAGGGCGGCGACCGCGGAGCGCACCGCGCCGTGCCCGTAGCCGTCGGCTTTGACCACGGCGATGATCTCCGAGCCGGTGAGTCGACGCAGATGCCGCACGTTGTCTTCGATCGCGCCGACATCGACCGTCGCCTCCCGCAGGGCTCCGGCGGGCAGTCGGCTCATGCGTCGGCTCCTTCGGGCTGGGGCGTGTCGGTGTCGCGAGACGGCTGATCCGCGCCGAGGCCGGGGGCGACGCCCTCGCTCCCGCGGAGGATCCCCGGGTCGGGCGTGCCACCGGGCACGGCCTCCGCGATGACGTACGCGGTCGCGAGCCCCGCGTCGTGCGAGAGCGACAGATGCAGTGCCGTGATGCCCCGCTCCGCCACGGCGGCGGCGGTGGACCCGCACAGCGAGAAGACGGGACGACCGGATGCCTCGGACGCGATCTCGATCTCGGTCCAGTGCACCCCGTCCGACCCGCCGAGCGCCTTGATGAGCGCTTCCTTCGCGGCGTAGCGCGCGGCCTGCGAGTGCGGCTTGAGCTGCTGCTCCGCCGCCGAGAAGAGCCGTCCCAGCAGTCGTGGCGTGCGTTCGATCGTCCGCTCGAACCGTGGGATGTCGACGAGGTCGACGCCGATACCGACGATCATGTGGTCCTCCTGCACGCCGCGGCCGCGGCATCCGTCAGACTATCGCGCCGTCGCGCCGATGCCCCGGCGCGCACGACGGGCGGCGACGGGGGTGGAGCGCGAGCGGATGCCGCTACTCGACGGTGACGGACTTCGCGAGGTTGCGCGGCTGGTCGACGTCCAGGCCCTTGGCCGTCGCGAGGCCCATCGCGAAGATGTGCAGGGGGACGACGGCCAGGAGCGGCTCGAAGAAGGGCCCTGCCAGCGGGATGCGCAGCACCTCGTCGGCCTTGGGGAGCACGGCGGCGTCGCCTTCCTCGGCGATCGCGACGACGCGGGCGCCTCGGGCGCGGATCTCCTCGATGCTCGAGATCACCTTCTTGTGCATCTCGGGCGAGGTGCGGGGCGAGGGGACGACGACGAACACCGGCTGCCCGGGCTCGATGAGCGCGATCGGGCCGTGCTTGAGCTCGCCCGCCGCGAAGCCCTCGGCGTGGATGTAGGCCAGCTCCTTGAGCTTGAGCGCGCCCTCCAGAGCGATCGGGTACCCGACGTGACGGCCGAGGAACAGCACCGAGCGGGTGTCGGCCATCCAGCCGGCGAACTGCTCGATGCGCGGCTGCTCGCGCTCGAGGATCTGGGCGATCTTGGCCGGGATCGCCTCGAGCTCGCGCACGTGGTCGGCGATGTCCGCCGCGGTGATCGCGCCGCGCACGCGCCCGATGTGCAGGCCCATCAGATACAGCGCGGTGATCTGCGCGACGAAGGCCTTCGTCGAGGCGACCGCGACCTCCGGCCCCGCGTGGGTGTAGACGATCGCGTCGGACTCGCGCGGGATGGTGGCGCCCTGCGTGTTGCACACCGAGAGCGTCTTCGCACCGTGCTCGCGCGCGTACTTGACCGCCATGAGCGTGTCCATGGTCTCGCCCGACTGGCTGATCGACACGACGAGGGTGTCGGGGCCGATCACGGGGTCGCGGTAGCGGAACTCGTGGGCGAGCTCGACGTCGACCGGGATGCGGGTCCACTGCTCGATGGCGTACTTGCCGACCTGGCCGGCGTAGGCGGCCGTGCCGCACGCGATCACGATGATGCGCGAGACACCGAGGAACAGCTCGTCGAGACCGTCGAGCTCGGGCACGACGACCACGCCGTCACGGATGCGCCCGCGAAGCGTGTTGGCGACGGCGTCCGGCTCCTCGGAGATCTCCTTCGCCATGAATGACGACCAGCCGCCCTTCTCGGCGGCCGAGGCATCCCACGTGACCTCGAACGGCTCGACCTCGACGGCGTTCCCGCTGAAGTCGGTGACCGTCACGGCGTCGGGCGTGATCGCGACGATCTGGTCCTGGCCGATCGCGAGCGCGTTGCGCGTGTGCTCGACGAAGGCGGCGACGTCGGATCCGAGAAAGTTCTCGCCTTCGCCCAGGCCGATCACGAGCGGCGAGTTGCGGCGGGCACCGACGACGAGGCCCGGCTGCTCCTCGTGCAGCGCGAGCAGCGTGAACGCACCCTCGAGCCGCGAGACCACCGCGCGGAAGGCGGTCTCGAGGTCGCCGGAGCGGCGGTACTCGCGGCCCAGGAGCACAGCGGCCACCTCGGTGTCGGTCTCGCTGCGGAAGGTGAACCCGTCGGAGAGGAGCTCGTCCTTGAGCTCGGCGAAGTTCTCGATGATGCCGTTGTGGATGACGGCGAGCTTGTCGTCGTCGGCGAGGTGCGGGTGCGCGTTGCCGTCGGTCGGCCCGCCGTGCGTCGCCCAGCGGGTGTGGCCGATGCCGGTCGTGCCGTCGGCGAGAGGCCGGGCCGCGAGGTCGTCGCGCAGCACCTGCAGCTTGCCGGCGCGCTTGCGCATGCCCAGGTCGCCGTCCGCATCGATCACGGCGATGCCGGCCGAGTCGTACCCGCGGTACTCCAGCCGCGAGAGCCCGGAGATCAGAACGGCCTGGCTCTGCCGGGGGCCCACGTAACCGACGATTCCACACATGCCGTCAATGGTAGGCGGCGGGTTTCGCAAGGAGCCTTTACGAACCTGGGCGCCAACCCGAACCCGCGTGCCGGGGACGTCGCAGTCGCGTCCGCCCAGGGTCTGCCGGCCAAACCACCCCTTCTCGCCGAATCCACCCGCAAACGTGCGGCCGGGACGGGTGGTCTCGCCGAGAAGGGGTGGTCTGGACAGAGAAATCGAGTGAGATCAGGATGCCTCGGGGCGAGGCCGCGGGGTGGGCGAGGCGAGCTCAGAGCTTGCGCAGGAGCACCGTCTCGACGGTGTGGTCGGCGGCCTTCTGCAGCACGAGGTTCGCGCGGTGGCGCGTGGGCAGCACGTTCTCCTCGAGATTCGGGAGGTTGATCGTGTTCCAGTAGCCGAGCGCGCGCTCGACGGCCTCCTCGTCGGACAGCTGCGCGAACACGTTGAAGAACGAGTTCGGGTTGCTGAAGGCGGCGCGGCGCAGCGCGAGGAAGCGGTCGACGTACCACTGCGCGATGTGCGCGGCATCCGCGTCAACGTAGATCGAGAAGTCGAACAGGTCGCTGACCGCCACGTCGTTGGGCGTCGGCGGCGGCTGCAGCACGTTGAGGCCTTCGACGATCACGATGTCGGGCCGGCGCACGGTGACGACGGCGTCGGGGACGATGTCGTACCGCATGTGCGAGTAGAAGGGGGCGCGCACCTCGGGGGCGCCGCTCTTCACCTCCGTGAGGAACGACACCAGCGAGCGGCGGTCGTACGACTCGGGGAAGCCCTTGCGGTCCATGAGGCCGCGACGCTCGAGCTCGGCGTTGGGGTAGAGGAACCCGTCGGTGGTGACGAGCTCGACGCGCGGCGTGCCCGGCCAGCGCGAGGTGAGCTCGCGCAGCAGGCGCGCGATCGTGGACTTGCCCACCGCCACGGAGCCTGCCACGCCGACGATGAACGGAGTGGTCGAGTCGGCCTCGCCGAGGAACCCGGACTCCTCGGCCCCCAGGCGCTTGGTCGACTCGGCGTACAGCGACAGCAGCCGCGAGAGCGGCACGTACACCTGGGCGACCTCGGCCATGTCGAGCCGGTCGCCGAGGCCGCGGATCTGCACGATCTCGGTCTCGGTGAGCGGCTGCGTCAGGCCGGACGCCAGGCGCGCCCAGTCGGCGCGGTCGATCTCGCGGTACAGGGAGAGGGCTGCGGGCACCACGCCCGTCTCATGCAGGGTCGCTTCGTCGGCGGACATCGCGCCCATCGTAGTCGCTGACGGCGGCCGGTCGCAGAACTCCACGGATCCGAGGCGATCGAGCACGTGACGAGCCTCCAGCGCCTCGCCCGGCGCCGGATCGGAGGAGTTCTGCCGCGTCCTGCGCCGACTTCGGGCACCGCTACGCTTTCCCCGTGCGCCTCGGAGTTCTCGACATCGGCTCGAACACCGTCCATCTGCTGGTCGCCGACGTGCGTCCCGGCGGAAGACCGCTCGCCGCGACGAGCCAGCGCACGGTCCTCCGACTCATGCGCTACCTCGCCCCGGACGGCTCGATCACCGAGGAGGGCGTGAGCGCGCTGGTCGCGGCGGTGAGCGAGGCGCGCGCCATCGCGGCGTCCGAGCGGGTCGACGAGCTGCTGGCGACGGCGACGAGCGCGGTGCGCGAGGCGAGGAACGGCCCCGAGGTCATCGCGCTGATCGAGGAGGCCCTCGGGCAGCCCCTGCAGGTGCTGGGCGGCGAGACCGAGGCGCGCTACACGTTCCTCGCGGTGCGTCGCTGGTTCGGGTGGGCGGCCGGGCAGATCCTGCTCTTCGACATCGGCGGCGGCTCGCTCGAGATCGCCGCCGGAGCCGACGAGCTGCCCGAGTCCGCGGCATCCGTCCCCCTCGGCGCCGGACGCATGACGGTGCAGTTCCTCCCCGACGACCCGCCGGGCGAGGCGGCCGTGGAGCAGCTGCGCGACCACGCACGCGCCACCCTCGCCCCCGTCGCGGCCTCGTTCGGGAATCTCGCACGCCCGGACCACGTCGTGGGCTCGTCGAAGGCGATCAGGTCGCTGGCGAAGCTGGTGGGGTACCCGGTCCCGGGCTGGTCGGGGATCGAACGGATGCTGCTGCCCCGCGCCGCACTCGGCTCGTGGATCCCGCGCCTGGCCCGCATCCCGGCGTCGGCGCGCCAGGAGCTGCCGGGCATCACGCCGGACCGGACGTTCCAGATCGTCGCGGGCGCCGTCGTGCTGCACGAGGCGATGCGGGCGATGGACGTCGACGAGCTCGAGGTGTCGCCGTGGGCGCTGCGCGAGGGCGTACTGCTGCGCTACATCGAATCGCTCAGCTGGAGCGCGCCGAGCGCCTGACGGCCGGCGGGCCGGAGCCCGCCGTGCGCGCTACGCCTCGGCAGGCTCGGTGTAGGCGCTGTAGATGCCGTAGACGGCGATCCCGGCGAGGTGCCAGTCGCGCGGGCCTTCGGGGCCGAGGGCGATGACGCGCGGGGCGTCCACGAACGACGGGTTGATGCGGCGGTGATCGCTCATCCCGTCGATCATGGCCATGACGGCCACCGCGAGATCCCGCTCGGTCACCCCGTCGCGCATGCGCAGGCCGAAGGCCTCGTTGAGCCCCGCGTAGATCTCGGCCATCCGGTTCAGGTACCGGTCTTCGATCTCCGACAGCAGCGCGCGGATCTCTTCGCCGCCCGGGACGGCGTCACCGCTGGAGAGCGCCGCCGACATCGTCCGGTACGCCCGCCACGCCACCGTGCCCTCCACGGCGCCCATGTTGTGCGCGACGGTCACCCGCAGCGCCTCGCGCAGCGCGCGCTGCCGCCCCTCGGGGGTGCTCATGGCTTCGGCGTCACCGGCGACGGCCTGTTCGAGGTGACGCAGCGTCTCGCCGTCGAACCCGGTGTCGAAGCCGGGATCTGCCTCGAAGAGGGCGCGCACGAGGTCGGCGACGAAGGCGACACGGTCGGGCCAGATGCGGAAGACGGTAGATCGCGGCACTCCGGCGGTGCGGATCAGGTCCTCGAGCTCGATGTTGGCGTAGTCGAGATGCAGACCTTCCGCTTTGACGCGGTCGACGGCGACGGCGAGCATGAGGGCTCGCGTCTCGCCCGCAGGCCGCCGCGATCGGGATTCGGGTTGCTGCACCACTCGATTATCGCTCTCACCGTGCTGTCCGGTAGGCATTGCTGTCCGGTAGGCATCTTCGCCCCCGCAGAAGCTCGCGGTGCCGGGTCCCCAGAACCCGGCACCGACTAGATCGAACACGACGGCATGGGGCCGTCGGCAAGATCATTGTGCCCGAGCCCCCCGACTCGTGCACGCGTACCAGACTAGAGACTGGGAGTCTCAAATCTCAACTCCATGTCCCTGCTCGTCCAGTGCCGCCTCAATCGGCCAGAACGACCTGGTCCACCATCAGATGCCCCCACTCCCCTGTCGCATCGTCCAGGATCTGGAACTGCGCGCTCTGCCCGGCGAGGTCGCGCAGGTCCCACTCGACATGGCGCAGATCCCCGGAGTCAGAACCGGTCGCGGTGCGCACGGGCCGCCCGTCCACCAGCAGCTGCACCGAGGTGGCCGGCTCCGCGCCGAGCGGGTGATCGCCGCCGCCGATGAGGAAGTGCAGGAAGTTGCGATCGACCGTGAACGGGGGCGAGGTGATCGATCCCGTCGCGGGGTCGCCGCCGCCCGCGAAGGTGTCGGCCACGCGTTCGCCCACCTGGCCCCGCAGATCGGCCGCCGTCGGGCCGGCCCCGGCATAGCTGCCGGTCGCGGTCCACCCCGCCGCCCACGCGTCACCCTCGAAATCCGCGATCAGCCGGGCCGGCCGCTGGGCGACGCTGCCGAACTCGGTGATCGTGAGATCGCCGAACGTGGCCGCGCCGCCGGAGGTGTAGAGCGCGATGCCGTCGTCGCCGGGCGGCGCGAAGACCTGGCTCGAGTGGACGTACCTGCCGTCGTCCACGAACACCTCGACACTCGTGCGATCCACGAGGATGCGCAGGTGCACGGTATCCGCGCCGCCGTCGAAGGGCGTGCGGCTCTCGGTCTTCCAGGTTCCGGCCGGATGGCCGGTGGGGCCCCGGTTCAGGTAGGCGTAGGAGCCGGTCACCCCGACATCCGCGTGACGGGTCCCGTCGGCGGACCGTCGCAGCTGCATGCCGACGTTCGTCGCGGCATCCCACGTCACATCCGCCTCGATCTGATAGGCGTCGCCCTGGTAGGGGAGGGACAGGAACCCGTCCACGTCGACGTCGCCGAACTCCACCCGTTCCGTCGCGATGCCCTCGAGCGCCGCCACCGGCTGCGAGACCAGGCTGAACATCGACCCGTAGCGCTTGAGCGCGATCGTGCGCGTGATCGAGTCGGTGCCGTTGAAGCCGTCCGCGGCCCACGTCGGGGTGGAGTGGGCGTAGTCCCAGTTGTTCATCCAGCCCACGGCGTAGCGACGGTCCAGCGGAGCGGCAGGATCCTCCCACGTCACCGCTCCGTACCAGTCGAACCCGTGGTCCAGCCACTGCGGTGCGCTCTGGTCGAACGCGAACGAGGTCCCGTCGAACGATCCCGTCCAGTAGGCGAAGGTCGCGGGCTCCGCGGTGGCGTATCCGTTCGCGCTGACGCCGAACACCCACTTCACCGTGCCGTCGTCCGCGCGGATGCGGAAGAGGTCCGGGCACTCGATCGTCCCGATGCCGGGGTTCACGTACTCCCACGTGCGCGACCACGTCTTGAGGTCCTCGGACGTGTAGAAGCTCACCCGGTCGCGCTCGGCGACGAGGGCCACCCAGCGGCCGCGCTCGGCGTCCCACACGATCTTCGGGTCGCGGAAATCCGCGCGGCCGCCGTTGGGGATCACCGGCGCGTCGCCGTAGGGCCGGAAGTTGCGGCCGCCGTCGGTCGAGTACCAGAGGAACTGCGCCTGGGCACCGGATGCGTTCGCCTGCTCGGCGGGTGTCGGATGATCCATCTGGGTGACGAGCATCACGACCGCGCCGGCGCCGAATCCGGCGGTGTTCGATTCGTCGACCACGGTCGAGCCCGACCACAGGTCGTAGTTGGCATTCGTCTTCTTGGGGGCGGCGATGCCCTGATCGGCGAACACGACGCCGTCGTACGAGGTCGCGAGCCGCCATTCCGTGCCGAAGTTCGCGGCCGGATCCGCGTCGTAGTCGCTGTTGTAGAGGTAGTAGTAGTGGAACCTGCCGTCGACGAAGACCGGCCGCTGCGGGTCGTTCTTCCAGTGATCCGGCACCGTGAAGTGGTACTGCGCACGGTAGTCGTCCGCGGTGCCGGGGGCTGCCGCGGCGCCCTGAGCCGCACCCGCCGCCACGCCACCGCCCGTGCCCATCGCCACCACGGCGAGCGCACCGGCGGCCATACGCAATCTGCGCCTCTGCCAAGCTGACATCTTCGTCATCCCTTCTGCTGCGGACTCGGCGGGCCTAAGCCCGGCGGTGCCGGGGCTCGTCCGCGAAGCCCCGGCCCGGTGGAGAGTCAGGCGGTGGCGCTCACCGCCTGACGACGCACGAGCCGCCTGCCGTCCCACTCCACCGGCATCGGGTCGGTGACGCCGCCCAGGAACCGCCCGTCCTGACCGATGTTGCGGAAGGCGAACAGCAGCCACTGACCATCCGCGCGACGCTGCAGCAGGCGCCCGACGTACAGCCGCTCATCGGTCAGCGGGTAGGCGGCATCCATGTCGAACGGTCCGAGCAGGCTGTCCGCCGGAACCGCCCACGTGCCGCCGGCCGCAGCGCGACGCGACTCGGTGCTCTGCTCCTTGAGGCAGGAGAAGATCACCACCGGCCGCCCGTCGACGATCTCGGCTTGCAGCACCTCGAGCTGACCGAAGCCGTCGCTGCTCGGAGCGGTGAGCGGTTCGCGCAGCTCCCAGCTGCGCAGGTCCGCCGACCACGCGTGCCCGATCACGCCCCGCCCGTCGACGGGGCCTTCGGGTGCACGCGCGGTGATCAGCATGTGCCATCCGTCGCCGTCGGGGTCGGCGAACACCCAGGGGTCGCGGAAGGCCTCGTCGTGCCAGGCGCCGCTCGAGAGCTTCTCGTACGAGGGACCGGTCGCTTCCAGCACCGGCGCACCGGCCTTGGTCCACGTGAACAGGTCCGGCGACGTGGCGTAGCCGATCCGCTGGACGTTCTGCCCGTCCGCCGCGAGCGTCGCGCCCGTGTAGAACATGAACCACGTGCCGTCCGGATGCCGCACGACGGACCCCGTCCACGTGGCGAGCTCGTCGAAGGCGGGGGCGTCGCTGCGCACGAGCGCATCGGCGACCCGCGTCCATTCGACGAGGTCCGTCGAGACGGCGTGGCCGATGGATGCGCGGTAGTGACGGGCCTCGGGGTCGTGGAGGGCGCGCGAGGCGTAGAGGAAGAAGAGGTGGTAGCGGTCGCCGTCGTCGGCGAACCAGTAGTCCCACACCCAGGAGTCGGGCAGGTCGAACACGGGAGTTCCTTCGAGAGTCGTGCGCGGTTGTCGCGCGATGGTCCGGCCCCGCCCGACGGACGGGGCAGCGGGTGCAGGTGTGCGGGAGGCTGAGGGCCTCATCCCGCCGAGAGGGCGAGCGCGGGGAGCTCCGCACGCCGCGGCGGGTCGGCGCCCGGGCGCGACACGGTGATCGCCGCGGCCTGGGCGCACCGGCGCAGGAGTGCGCCGAGGGCGTCCGGACGGATGCCGCCGCCCGCGGTCCGCAGCGATGTCAGGAGTTCGTCGTCGCCGGCGATCCCGTCGAGGAGCGCGCCCATGAAGGTGTCGCCGGCGCCCACCGTGTCGACGACGTCGGCGGTCACCCCCGGCACGACGGTCACGCGCCCCGCCGAAACGCCGACGGCGCCGTCGGAGCCCAGCGTGACGACGACCAGGCGGGGACCGCGGGCGACCCACTCGCGCGCGACGTCGACGACGTCGCGCCCCGGGTGGAGCCACCGGATGTCCTCGTCGCTGGCCTTGACGACATGCGCGAGTCCCACGAGGTCGGCGACCCGTTCCCGCACGTGCTGCGGGTCGTCCACGAGGGACGGGCGGATGTTCGGGTCGTAGCTGACGAGCGTCCGCTCGCGGACGGTGCGCACCAGCTCCGCCACCTGTCCGGCACCGGGCTCGATCACGGTGGCGACCGACCCGACGTGAAGGAGGTCGGCGCCTTCCACCGCGCGCTCACGACGAGCCGGGTCGTCGCCGAGGTCCCACTGGAGGTCGAACTCGTACGACGCCGCGCCGGCCGGATCGAGGTGCGCGACAGCCGTCGCGGTGCGTTCGGCCGCGAACGCGACCACGTCCACCTCGGAATCCGCGAGCCACCCCTGCACGCGACGGCCGCGCTCGTCGTCGGCCAAGCGGGTGATCAGGGTCGGACGCCGCCCCAGCCGCCCCAGCGCCAGCGCGGTGTTCGCGGGGCTCCCGCCCGGCGTCTCCTCGATGCCGCCGTCGGCGCGATGGACGATGTCGACGAGGGCTTCGCCGATCACCGCGATGCGCGGCATCCGGTCCGTCATCCCTTCACCCCGCTCGCGGCGATGCTGCTGACGAACGCCCGCTGGAACACCAGGAAGACGATCAGCACCGGGATCGTGATGAGCGATGTGTACGCCATCACCTCGCCCCACGCGGTGTTCAGCTGGAAGAAGTACTGCATGCCGACCATGACCGGACGCAGCTCCTCCTTCTGCACGACCATGAGAGGCCAGAGGTACTGGTTCCATGCCGGCAGGAACGTCAGGATCGCCACGGTCGCGAACGCCGGGCCCGACAGCGGCACGAGGATGCGCCGGTAGATCGTGAACCAGCTCGCGCCGTCGATGCGCGCCGCCTCGTCGAGCGACTTCGGGATGGTGGAGAAGTACTGCGTGAACAGGAAGATCGAGAACGCGTTCGCGATGAACGGCACGATCTGAACCTCGTAGGTGTTGAGCCAGCCGAAGTCGTACTTCAGGACGCCGCCCTCCAGCACGAGCGTCGGAAGCTGCGCGACCCAGTAGACCATCGGCACCGCGATGGTCTCGAACGGGACGATGAGCGTCGCGATGATCAGCGCGAGCACCACGATCCGGCCCTTCCACTGGAGCCTCGAGAGGGCGAAGCCGGCCATCGAATTCACGATCAGCCCGAGCCCGACGGTGAGAACGGTCACGAGCACCGAGTTGAAGAGGAACTGCGCCACGGGGACGCGGTCGAACACCCCGAAGTAGTTGTCGAGACTGATGTCGCCGACGGGCAGGAACGCCGCGACTGAGTCGACGTCCTGCAGGATCTGGCTGTCGGGCTTGAGGCTCGAGACGAACATGAACACCAAGGGGAACAGGAAGACGATTCCGAACAGCGACAGCGCGATGTAGAGGAACACCCTGCCCCTGATGCGCTGCGCCTTCTCGCTACGAGCGGGTACGGGCCGGCGCCCGCCGCGCGATGCGGCCGAAGCCGTGGTGAGGGTTCTGGTGGCGGTCATGTCAGTCCTTCTCCCGGGTGAGCCGTCGCTGGATGAGCGCGATGGCCAGGACCGCGACGAAGAAGATCAGCGAGATCGCCGCGGCGTAGCCGATCTCCTGCTGCTCGTAGCCCTTGCGCACGGCGTGGAACACGATGGTCGAAGTCGAGTTGACCGGTCCGCCCTGGGTCATGACGTCGACCTGTACGAACAGGCCGAGTGCGGCGATGGTGATCGTGACGAGGACGAACACCATGGTGGGACGCAGTCCCGGCCAGGTGACGTTCGTGAACTGGCGCCAGGGGCTCGCGCCGTCCATCTTGGCGGCCTCGTAGAGCTCTTCGGGGATCGTCTGGAGTCCCGCCAGCCAGATGATCATGTGGAAGCCGACCGCCTGCCAGATCGACAGGACGATGATCGCCCCGAGCGCCGTGTTCGGGTCGTTGAGCCAGTCGACCCCCGACCACGCGCCGAAGGTCAGCGCGTCGATCATCGAGTTGATCAGGCCGTCCTTCTGGTACATGAACTTCCACAGGATCGACACCACGACGATCGAGGTCACGACGGGGATGAAGAAGATCACGCGGAAGGCGGTGACACCGCGCATGCGCCGGTTGACGAGGACCGCCAGGAGCAGGCCGAGGCCCGCCTGCACGGGTACGACCACGAGGGCGAAGACCGCGGTGTTGCCCACGGACTGCACGAACACCGGGTCGGCGGTGAAGGCGCGGATGAAGTTGTCGAAGCCGACGAAGCGCGGCGGATTCGGCGAGATGAGTCTCGCGTTCGTGAACGACAGCCCGAAAGCGAGGATCACCGGGATGACGAGGAACAGCACGAGGAGGATGCCCGCGGGGGCGATCATCCCCAGTCCTGCCCAGGTCTCGCGACCCTTGATGGAGCGGAAGCGACGGTAGGCGCGCCGAGGTTCTTCGGCGGCGACCGTCGGAGGAGTGACAGTCATGACAGTTCTCTCGGAGAGTGCGCCGGCGGGGGCTGGACCCCCGCCGGCGCGATGGATCACTGGAAGCCGTAGCCGTCGTTCGAGGCGATGTTGGCGTCGATCTCCGAGACCGCGCGGTCGAGCGTCTCCTGGACGTCGGCGCCGTTCATGATGTCCTTGGCCGCCGTCTCGAACGTCGTCGAGATCACCGCGTATGCGGGGGTCTCCGGGCGCAGCACGGCGTACTGCTGCGAGAACTCGACGAACGGACGCAGAGCACCGTCGTCGCCGAAGTACTCCGACGCCTGGGCTGCGGCATCCGTCGCGGGAATGACCACCTGCTTGTCGGCGAACTCGGTGATGTACTTGTCCTGGAAGCTGAACTCGAGGTAGGCCCGGGCACCGTCGGCGTCGTTGCACTTGGACGAGATCGCCCACTGCCACGATCCGCCGCCGATCTTCGGGCCGTTGCCCAGGTCCGGCGGGGGCAGGATCAGCAGGTCGTCGCCGACCGCGTCGAGAGCGGCCACGGCGTTCCAGACGCCGGTGTAGCTGAGTGCCACCTCGTCGTCGACGAACTCCTGGTTGCCCACGGTGCCGCTGTTGTCGGCGTACCCGTCCGCGAACAGGCCTGCGAACCAGTCGCCCCAGGCGACCGCCTCCGGTCCGTTGAGCGTGCCGTCGGCCGAGAGCATCGTGGAGCGGTCGATCAGGTCGCCGCCGAAGCTCTGCAGGAAGGGCGAGTAGGCGTAGGGCCACCACTCCCCGGTGTCTTCGGCGCCGATGTCGATCGGCGTGTCGTAGCCCGCGCCCTTCAGCGTGGCCAGCGCGGCGCCGAACTCGTCGGCCGTCCACGGCTCGTCGACCGTGGGGATGCGGATGCCGTTGGCGTCGAGCACCGACTTGCGCGCGAAGATGCCGAGCGCGGCGTCCCAGTAGCCCGCGGAGTAGATCTGGTCGTCCCACACGCCGACGGCCGTCGGCAGCAGCGAGTCGGTGATCTCGGCGGGCAGGTCCAGCGGCTGCAGGTAGCCGGCCCATGCCCAGTTCGGCATGATCGGCCCGTCGAGGTCGAGGAGGCACGGAAGATCACCGGATGCCGCGGCCGCGACGATCGCGTCGTTGTAGGCGCCCTGCGGGAACGACTCGTGCACGACCTCGTAGTCGTCCTGCGACGCATTGAAGTCCGAGATGATCTGCTCGTAGACCTCGAGCTCGGCGGGGTTGCCCGCCGAGTGGGTCCACATCGTCAGCTGGGTGCGGCCGTCCGCGCTGGTGGCGTCTCCTTGGCCGGCCTGCCCGCAGCCGGTCAGGGCGACCGCCATGACCAGGCCCGCGGACACGAGGATCGGGGTCCTTGTGCGCATTGTTGTGGTTTCCTTTTCTTGGTGACCCACGCCCGCGTGGGTCATCGATCGGGGGCCGCCTGCGGCGGCCGCTCGGTGTGTGAAGCCCGTCGCCGGTTCGGTTTGGCGACTTGCGCCGGCGGCGGGCCTACGGAGTCTCGTCGGATGACGGGACACTCCATCAGGTGCGTGGCGTCCTCATCCCCTTCCGCGCGGACGCCGAGCGCGACCTCCATCGCCCAGCGGCCCATGTCGTAGTGGGGCAGGGCGACGGTGGTGAGAGGGGGATCCTGTTCCGCGGCGATGAGCTGCTGGTCGTCGTAGCCGACGACGGACAGATCGCGCGGGATGTCGAGGCCGCGGCGGTGCGCGGCGATGTACACGCCGGCCGCCATGCGGTCGTTGAAGCAGAAGATGCCGGTGGGGCGCCGATCGTCGGGGAGGTCGAGCAGGATCTCGGCCGCCGCGCGACCGCCATGGGCCGAGGTCTCACCGGTGATGTGCAGCGCCGGGTCGGCCGGGATCCCGGCTTCGGCGATCGCCTCCAGATACCCCTCGTGACGCAGTCGCGACGCGATGGGGCCGTCGTCGGTGTCGACATAGGCGATGCGCCGGTGCCCGGCGGCGATGAGCTCCCGCACGGCTGCCGCTCCCCCGGCACGATCATCGGGGACGACGCTGCGGTAGCCCCCGCCCGTGGGCCGGCAGTCCAGCAGCACGGTCGTGGCCATGACCCCGTGGGGGACGTCGACGGCCCGGTGCCACATGCAGGCGTAGATCATCGCGTCGACCTGCTGGGCAGTGAGAGCGTCGATCGCGGCGCGCTCGATCGCGGCGTCTCCGCCGGTGTCCAGAAGGTAGACCAGGTAGCCGTTGTCCCGCGCCGCGTCCTGCGCGCCGGCGAGCATGCGACCCGCGAACGGGGTCGTGGCGATCTGGTCGGAGATGAGGCCCACCGTGCGTGTGCGCTGCGTGCGCAGTCCTCGCGCGACCGAACTGGGGGCGTACCCGACCTTGCGCGCCGCATCCCGGACGCGCTGACGCGTCTCGTCCGAGATCCGCGACTCGACGTCGTTCATGACGAGGGAGACCGTGGTCACCGAGACGCCCGCGGCTGCGGCGACGTCTGAGATCCTGGCCCTCGGCACGATGGCACTCCTTTGTGATAAATCGATTTATCGAGCGGATTGATTATGGACCGATCGGCGGCGGGCCGTCAAGTGGTGCGTTCGGCGAACTTCATGCGTCTGGATCCGCATGTGCGGGATCCGCTCTCACATGCGACTATGAAACAGCAATGCAAATCGATTTGCATTGCTGAGAACCCAAGGAGCGAATCAGAAATGCACACTCCCCAGAAGAAGGTCGGGCGCGTCCTGACCGGCGGTCTCGCCGCCGCCGCCGTCGCGGCATCCGTGCTCGTCGGCCTGCCCGCGGCAGCCGTCGCAGCGCCCACCGCCTCGACCGTCCCCGATCTGCAGGACGGCCCCCAGCCGACCACTCACACGCAGCAGGCGTACGCCCCCGAAGACGACTTCACCGCGAAGTGGACCCGCGCGGACGCTCGGCAGCTGAAGCGGCTGTCGGACCCGACGGCCCCCTCGCGCGAGAACTCCATGCCCGCATCTCTCACCATGCCCGAGGTGCCGCAGGACTTCCCCGACATGTCGAACGAGCAGGTCTGGGTGTGGGACACCTGGCCCCTGACCGACGAAGACGGCAATCAGTACTCGATCAACGGGCAGGAGGTCGTCTTCTCGCTCGTCGCCGACCGCAGCCTCGGATTCGACGACCGCCACGTCTTCGCCAAGATCGGCTACTTCTACCGACCGGCCGGGGTGCCGGCGGACCAGCGTCCCGAGAACGGCGGCTGGACCTACGGCGGACTCGTCTTCAAGGAAGGCGTGACCGGCAAGATCTTCGACGACCAGTCGTTCAGCCACCAGACCCAGTGGTCGGGCTCGGCGCGGGTGTCCAAGGGCGGCGAGATCAAGCTGTTCTTCACCGACGTCGCGTTCTACCGCGACGCGCAGGGCAACGACCGCAAGCCCTACGACCCGCGCATCGCGCTCAGCGTCGGCAAGGTGCACGCCAACAAGAACGGCGTGAAGCTCACCGGCTTCAACAAGGTGAAGGATCTGCTGAAGGCCGACGGGACGTACTACCAGACCGGCGAGCAGAACCCGTACTTCAACTTCCGCGACCCGTTCACGTTCGAAGACCCGGCGCACCCCGGTGAGACCTACATGGTGTTCGAGGGGAACTCGGCGATGACCCGCGGCCAGGCCACGTGCGACGCCGACGACCTCGGCTACCGGCCCGGCGATCCGTTCGCCGAGACGGTCGAGCAGGTGAACGCCTCTGGCGCGCCGTTCCAGATCGCCAACATCGGCCTGGCCAAGGCGAAGAACGACGACCTGACCGAGTGGGAGTTCCTGCCGCCGATCCTGTCGGCGAACTGCGTCACCGACCAGACCGAGCGCCCGCAGTTCATCTTCAAGGACGGCAAGACGTACCTGTTCACCATCAGCCACCGCAGCACGTTCGCGGCCGGCATCGACGGCCCCGAGGGCGTCTACGGCTTCGTCGGCGACGGCATCCGGTCGGACTTCCAACCGCTCAACGGCGGGTCCGGGCTCGCGCTAGGCAACCCCACCAACCTGAACTTCCTGCAGGGCCAGCCGTTCGCGCCCGACTACAACCAGCACCCCGGCGCGTTCCAGGCGTACTCGCACTACGTGATGCCCGGCGGTCTGGTGCAGTCGTTCATCGACACCATCGGCACGCACGACGACTTCGTCCGGGGCGGCACACTCGCCCCCACGGTGAAGGTCGACATCGACGGTGCCACGACGAGCGTCGACTACGCGTACGGCAACGGGGGGCTCGGCGGCTGGGCCGACGTCCCGTCGAACATCAACGTCAACAACGGCGGCAAGGTCACGCCGCTGCGCTGACCTGACCGACAGTCGAGCGGATGCCTCGGCACGACCCCGTGCCGAGGCATCCGTTCTCCCGTTCCCGAGCCGAGAAGGAGACCGCATGCACACGCCGAACACCCGATCCGCGCCGCCCCGGCGTCGCCTCATCGTCGTTGTGGCCGCCGCCGTGGCCGCAATCGCGCTCGTGGCCGCGATCGCGCTCGCCCTGTCGCAGCGAACGGCGAACGATGCCGCGCCCTCGCCGTCTGCGACCACGGACGCCTTCCAGCGACCCGCGGACTGGTCTGCGCACCGGCCGGCCGTGCACCTCACGCCCGAGCGCGACTGGATGAACGACCCGCAGAAGCCGTTCTTCCTGGACGGCCTGTGGCACTACTACTACCTCTACAACGCGGACTACCCCGACGGGAACGGCACCGCGTGGTACCACGCGACCTCGACCGACCTCGTGCACTGGAAGGACGAGGGCGTCGCGATCGACAAGTACACCAACGGGCTCGGCGACATCTGGACCGGGACGGCGGTGGTCGACGAGAAGGGCACCGCCGGCTTCGGCGAGGGAGCCGTGGTCGCGATCGTCACCCAGCAGGTGGACGGCGTGCAGCGCCAGTCGCTGTTCGTGTCCCGCGACGGCGGATACCGCTTCGAGTCGTTCGACGGCAACCCGATCATGGACAACCCCGGCGTCGCCGACTGGCGCGACCCCCGCGTGTTCTGGGACGACGCCGCAGGGCACTGGGTGATGGCCCTGGCCGAGCACGACCGGATCGGCTTCTACACCTCGCCGAACCTCCGCGACTGGACCTACGTCTCCGACTTCGTCACGACCGACCTCGGGGTGCTGGAGTGCCCCGACCTGTTCCCGATGGCGGTCGACGGCGACCCGGATGACGTGCGGTGGGTCCTGGTCGCCGGCGCGAACGGCGGCGCCGAAGGCATGACGACCGGAACCGCGTACTGGGTCGGAGAGTGGGACGACGAGCGCTTCACCGCCGACGGCGCCGGCCACCAGTGGCTGGACCAGGGCCCCGACTACTACGCCTCCGTCACCTGGGACGACCCCCGCCTCGACGAGCACGACCGCCTCGCGTCGCGCTACGGCATCGGCTGGATGAACAACTGGGCCTACGCGGGCCACTTCCCCACCGAGCAGTGGCACGGCGGATCCGACTCGATCGCGCGCAGGATCACACTCGGCACGGAGCACGGACGTGCGACGCTGCGCTCGTCGCCGGCACCCGAACTCGACTCGGTGTCGGGTGATCCCGAACGGCTCGACGATGCCCGGCTGGGCGACGGCGACGACGTGGACGTCGCGGTGCCGGCCTCAGGGGCGTATCGACTGCGATTGGATGCCGCGAGCCAGAGCGGGGAGCTCAGGGTCAAGGTCCTGACGGGCGACGGCGGCTTCGCGACCGTGGGATACGACTTCGGCACGCGATCGGTCTTCGTCACGCGCGATGCCGACGCCGTCGCCGACACGATGCCCGAGGCCTACCGCGAGGTGCGCACCGCGGCGGTGGAACCGGTGGATGGACGGATCGAGCTGGACATCGTGGTGGACGCCGCATCGGTCGAGGTCTTCGCCGGCGGCGGGCGGGCAGCCCTCACGATGGCGACGTTCGGCACCACGGGCGAGCGGGGTCTGCGACTCGAAGGCGTCCGGGAGCAGGTCGTGGTGACGGACGCCACCCTCACCCCGCTGCAGGTGGCGCCGATCGAGCGGGAGTCGCAGCGACGATAGCGACCGGGGTCACCGTGCGGGCGGCGCGGCGACCGACGCGCGTTCGATGAGCCGGCCGCGCACGAGGTGCACGCCGTCGCCGGCCGGGGGTGCCGTGCCGTCGATCCGGTCGAGCAGACGCGTCATCCCCCACCGCCCCATCTCGTCGTGGGGCAGCGCGATCGTCGTGAGACCCGGGTCGAGGGCGTCCGCGACGGGATGCAGGTCGTCGATCCCCATGACCGACAGCCCCTCCGGCACAGGGACGCCTCGTCGCGCCGCCGCCTGCATGACGCCCATCGCGATCTGGTCGTTGAAGCAGATCACCGCCGTCGGCGGGTCGGGCCGGTCCAGCAGTCGCCCGCCCGCCTCGCGTCCGCCGGCGGCATCCGAGCCGCACAGCTCCAGCCGTCCGTCGCCCAGGCGGATCCCGGAGTCGCCGAGTGCCGAGCGCACGCCGATGAGCCGGCCCCGGGCAGCGCGCGACTCGTCGGTTGTTCCGACGTAGGCGATGTCGCGGTGCCCCTCGCGCGTCAGCCGCTCGCAGGCGAGCGCCGCGATCTGAGCCTCGTCGGGGACGACGGCATCGACCTCCCAGCCGGGTTCGGGTGCGGCGTCGACGAGCACCACGGGCACGTCGTCGGGGACCTCCGGCCGGTCGACGCGGCGGTGGTACATGCGCGCGATCAGCAGGCCGTCCACCCGCTGGGCGAGGAAGCGCGCCACGAGGTCCCGTTCGGCGTCGGCATCGCCGCCGCTCTCGGCGACCATCAGCAGCACGTCGCGCTCGAGCCCGGCACGTCGTGCGCCCTCGATGATGCGCCCAGCGAACGGGGTCGCTGCGAGATCGTCGCCGATCAGGCCCACGACGCCGGTGCGGCGCCGTCGCAGCCCGCTGGCCACCCGGTCGGGCACGTAGCCGAGCTCGCGGGCGACCCCGAGGATGCGCTCCCGGGTCTCGGCGTTCACCGCCCGTGCGCCGCTCAGGGCGTGCGAGACCGTCGTCGGCGAGACGCCCGCGGCCGCGGCCACGTCGCTCACGCGCGCGCGCCCGCCGCTCTTGCCAGACATACGCCCAGCCTATGGGCCACGCACCCCTGGGGTGGGCGATCAGCGCACCACGGCCGTCGCGGTCTCCAGTCGTGCGAGCACTTCCTGGCTGATCGAGCCGAGCAGGAATCTGGCCAGGGCGCCGCGCCCGTGCGAGCCGACCACCGCGAGACGCGCCGACGCCGCCAGCTCGTTGATGATGTGCGACGGGTAGCCGCGCTCGACACGGCGCACGACCTCGAGATCGGGGTACCTCGAGCCGAGACCCGCGAGCGAGATCCCGAGCGCCTCCGCGGTGAGCTTCTCCATGTTCTCCAGGTACTGCACCGGATAGGCGCCCATGTTGCGCGGCACCTCCAGCGGGGTCCACACCGCCACCGCGATGAGCGGCTCGCCCAGGCGGTCCGCCTCGGCGGCGGCGAACGTCACCGCCTTCTCCGACACGGGGGATCCGTCCACGCCGACGAGCACGCCGGTGCGGCCCGAGACGTCGTAGTCCGGCACCACCACGACCGGCGAGTGCGCCCCCGCGGCGATGCGGAGCCCGTGCGCCCCCCGGTGCGCCCGCGATCCCGCGCCCTGGTAGTCGCTGCCGATCACCAGCAGCGCGGCGTCGGTCGAGGCATCCAGGAGCTTGGCGACCGGGTTCCCGCGCTCGACCCGCGTGCGCACGTCGAGACCCGGCCCGCGGACACGGGATGCCTCGGATTCGGCGAGCTCCTGCGCCTGGGCGAGTGCGGCGTCGACGAGGGAATCCTCCCCCACGGCGCCGACCGCACCCCCGACGACGGCGAGCAGTTCGAGGGGCTGCCGCCTCTCGGCCGCTCGCTGCGCCGCCCAGTCGACCGCTCGACGCGTGACCGCGGCATCCGTGATTCCGACGACGATCGCCTCACCCACGATGACTCCTCTCGGACGCCCTCAGGCTAGCCGGGTCGCCCGCGCACCGGCAGGCCCGCGGGCCGTGACAAAACCCCGTCGCACGACGAGAGCGGCGGACCCGGAGGTCCGCCGCTCTCGGCTCGGGGAACCGCCCGGCGGTTACAGCGAGAGCCGTTCGCGCACGACGCCGGCGAGCTCGTCGGCGTGACGGCGCGCTTCGTCTTCCGACGACGCCTCGACCATGACGCGCACGAGCTGCTCGGTGCCCGACGGGCGCAGCAGCACACGGCCCGAGAGGCCGAGCTCGGCGGCTGCGCGGGCCACGGCATCCTGCACGCCCTCGTCGGTGGCGGCACGCGAACGATCGACGTCCTTCACGTTGACGAGCACCTGCGGGTACACGGTCATGATCGACGCGAGCTCGGCGAGCGTCTTTCCAGTCCGCGCGATCTCGGCGACCAGGTGCAGACCCGTGAGGAGGCCGTCGCCGGTGGTCGCGTAGTCGCTCATGATGACGTGGCCGGACTGCTCGCCACCGAGCGAGAAGCCGCGCTCGTTCATGCGCTCGAGCACGTACCGGTCGCCGACCGCGGTGGTCTCGACATGGATGCCGTGGGCCGACATCGCGCGGTGGAGTCCGAGGTTGCTCATCACGGTGGCGACGAGCGTGTCGTCCTTCAGCTGCCCGCGATTCTTCATCGACACCGCGAGGATGGCCATGATCTGGTCGCCGTCGACGACCCTGCCGTTCGCGTCGACCGCGAGGCAGCGGTCGGCGTCGCCGTCGTGGGCGATGCCCACGTCCGCGCCGACGCGGACGACGTGCTCGGCGAGCTGGTCGAGGTGCGTCGAGCCGACGCCGTCGTTGATGTTCCACCCGTCGGGGTCGGCGCCGATGACCGTGACCCGTGCGCCGGCGTCGCGGAACGTCTCGGGAGAGACACCGGATGCCGCGCCGTGCGCGCAGTCGAGCACGACGTGGATGCCTTCGAGGCGGTGGGGCAGCGAGCCGAGCAGGTGCACGACGTAGCGGTCCTCGGCGTCGGCGAACCGGCGGATGCGGCCCACCTCGGCGCCGGTCGGCAGCAGCTTCGGGCCCGCCATGGCGGCCTCGATGCGCTCCTCGACGACGTCGGGCAGCTTCACGCCGCCCCGGGCGAAGATCTTGATGCCGTTGTCGGGGGCCGGATTGTGGGATGCCGACACCATGACGCCGAAGTCGGCATCGATGTCGGCGATCAGGAACGCCGCGGCGGGGGTCGGCAGCACGCCGGCGTCGTACACGTCGACACCGGAGGATGCCAGGCCCGCTTCGACCGCGGCGGACAGGAACTCCCCCGACACGCGCGGATCGCGCGCGACGACGGCCGTGAGGCGCTTGCCGGAGGCGCGACGCGCCTCGGCGGAACGGCCCTGGCCCAGGACGACGGCGGTCGCCTGGGCCAGGGACAGTGCGAGATCGGCGGTGAGGGGGCCGTTGGCCAGCCCCCTCACCCCGTCCGTGCCAAAGATCGGCATACGGAAGGGGATCCGATCAGCGCTTCGAGTACTGCGGAGCCTTGCGGGCCTTCTTGAGACCAGCCTTCTTGCGCTCGATGACGCGGGCGTCGCGCGAGAGGAAGCCGGCCTTCTTGAGCGTCGGGCGGTTGTTCTCGACGTCGATCTCGTTGAGCGCACGGGCGATGCCGAGGCGGAGCGCACCGGCCTGGCCCGAGGGGCCGCCACCCGAGATGCGGACGATCACGTCGTACGCACCGGTGAGGTTGAGCACCGTGAACGGGTCGGTGATGAGCTGCTGGTGCAGCTTGTTCGGGAAGTAGTCCTCGAACGCGCGGCCGTTGACCGTGATGGTGCCGGAGCCGGGGATGACGCGCACGCGGGCGATGGCCTGCTTGCGACGACCGACAGCGGCGCCCGAGACCGAGAGCACGGGGCGCTCGGCGGCGACGACGGTCTCGTCGATCTGGGTCTCAGTGGAGTAGCTCGTGGGGGTTTCTTCGATGTTCGCCATCAGTGTGTCCTGTTCTGTGCGGCGCTTACTGGGCGACCTGGTCGAAAACGTACGCGGTGGGCTTCTGCGCGGCGTGCGGGTGCTCGGCACCGCGGTACACCTTGAGCTTCGACAGCTGGTTGGCGCCGAGCGAGTTCTTCGGGAGCATGCCGCGGACGGCCTTCTCGACGGCGCGGACCGGGTTCTTCTCGAGGAGCTCCGAGTAGGTGATCGACTTGAGGCCGCCCGGGTAGCCCGAGTGACGGTAGGCCTTCTTCTGCTCGAGCTTCTGTCCGGTCAGCGCGACCTTCTCGGCGTTGATGATGATGACGAAGTCGCCCTGGTCGATGTGGGGGGCGAAGGTCGGCTTGTGCTTGCCACGCAGGAGCGCGGCAGCGTGCGAGGCGAGGCGGCCGAGGACGACGTCAGTCGCGTCGATGACCAGCCACTCGCGCTGGGCTTCGCCAGCCTTGGGGGTGTAAGTGCGCGTCACAGTAGTGCTGCTTTCTTGATTCGAACGGAGAGGTTCGTGAATCCCACTCCGGGGTGGTTCTGGTCGGTCCCTGAGTTGGTCGAAGGGCCAGAACACGCCAGTGGAGGGCTCACGTTCGTGGAGCCGGGTCAGCTGAGCCGGACACCAAAGATCAATAGTACGACAGATGGATGCCTCGACCAAACCGCGCACTACCGCGTCCGGCCCCCGAGCGAGCGGCGACGCGCCGAAACCCGTCAACTGGCGCGCAGCCGACCGAGGCCCTCCGGCAGGGGGCGAACGTAAGCTCCCGCCCCATCGCGTCGGCCGCTACGGTGGACCCACAGCCGACTTCTGTCTCGCCACGGAGGACTCCACATGACTCAGCGCCCGCTCGGCGTCACGCTCGTCGCCATCATCGCCTGGATCTCGGGCTTCCTGCAGATCGTCGGTTCGATCTTCGTGATCATCGCCGGCCTCTTCATCACCTGGCCGGCGATCCTCGGGTGGATCAGCCTCATCATCGGCGCGATCACCCTCGCGGTGGGCGTGGGGCTCTGGCGCGGCAACTCCACCGCCCGCACCATCGCGATGATCGTGTTCGTGATCACGATCGTCCTCCAGGTGCTGGGGCTGTTCACCGGCGCGAGCGTGTGGTCGGTGATCGGCGGCTCGCTGCTGTCGGTCATCGGGCTGATCCTGCTCAGCACGAGGGACGCGCGCAGCTACTTCGGGACGTGAGCGCCGGCGCGACCCGCACCGGCGTTCCCCGGGTCCGCCGTCGGCGCCGCGCATTATCGTGATCGGCATGGCCTCCGCCGTGTCGACGTCGCTCGAACGCACCTACCGGTACCTGCGGATCGGGATCGCCGGCACGGTCGTCGCGATCTTCGTGGGCGTCGCACAGGCCGCGGCCACCTACGGCTGGCTGACGTCCATCAGCGACTACTTCTACACCCCGGCCCGCGATGTGTTCGTCGGAGCGCTGGTCGCGGTGTCCCTCGCCCTCTTCGCCCTGTCGGGACGCGGTGCCGAGCGGGCACTCCTGGATGCGGCCGCACTGTTCGCACCCCTCATCGCCCTGGTGCCCACCACGCTCGCACCCGACGCCGTGCCCGGGGTCGCCGTGCCGTGCACGGGGCGGTGCTTCCCTCCCGCGTACGAAGCGGATGCCGCGAACGGCGTCATCGTGTACCTCGTGCTCGGCGCGCTCGTGCTTCTGGTCGCGCTGCTGCTCGCCGCGCTCGGCGAGGTGTCGCCCGCGGCGGTGTGGCCGTCGCTGCTCATCGCGGTCGTGGTGCTCGCCACGACCGCGCTCACGTGGGCGTTCGCGCGGGACGCGTTCCTGCAGTACGCGCATTTCGTCGCGACGACGGCGTTCTTCGCACTGTTCGCGGCGGCGGCCGTGCGCACCGCCTTCCCCCGGCAGGGTCCGCCGCCGGCGCCGGCATTCCGTGTGCTCTACGCGGCGATCGCGGCAGGACTCGTGCTGGTGCTCGTGGCGTACGTCGTGCTTCTGCCGCAGGCGACCGGTTCCGGCATCCCCATCGTCCTCATCGTGGAGGCGATCGCCCTCACGCTGTTCCTCGCGTTCTGGGTGGTGCAGAGCCTCGAGAAGTGGAGCGACCCCGACCCGACGCTGATCTAGGCGGCGCCCGTGCTGCCGGCCGTCGCGACGATCTCGGAGTCGGCGATCTCGACCACGCGCCGCACCCCCGCGGCCGGATGCGCCGTGACGAGGATCGGGAGGTGGTCGCTGAGGCCCTGCGGCAGGGTGCGCACGCGGTCGATCTCGAAGCCGACCGACGTCGCGAAGTCGTAGTGCCCGCGGAAGAAGCGGTACCGGGTGTACGTCCGCGAGTCCGACAGGTTCAGCTCGTACCCCTGCTCGCGCACGTGCTGGCTGAGCTTCTCTTTGAACACCGGGTAGTTGTAGTCGCCCACCATGAGCGCCGGCAGGCCGTCGCCGAGCTGCTGCAGCTCGCCCAGCGCGGTGCGGATCTGGTGCCGCCGCAGCGAGTTCAGCGCGGTGAGGGGCGCGGCGTGGAACGAGGCGACGATGAGGTCGGTGTTCTCGTCGATGTCGTGCAGCCGGACCCCGAGCAGCCGCTCCTCGGCGGGCTTGAGCACCCGATCGTGGAGCGACTTCTTCAGCGCCAGCGCCCGCACCTCGTCGGCGCGGTAGGTGTTCTCGCGGTAGTACACGGCCAGGCCCAGGCGGTTGCGCTGCGTGGAATCCGCGAGGCGCAGTCCCGAGATCTCGGCGGGGATGTCGGAGGTGTCGGCCTCCTGGAGGCACAGCACGTCGGCGCCATGGCGCTCCACCAGGTGGGCGAGCTCCCCCGCCGCCCGGTGCTTGCGCAGGTTGTACGAGATGACCTTCATGACGACCACAGCCTATTGCGCCGACGTGGCGAACGGATGGCCTTGACAGGTACAGATCGGGACCTCACAGCAACCACAGATGTGGCCATGTACGAAATCCGCATGCCGCGCCTCTGGAATGGTGTGCCGGCTCACGTCACCCGAGCATGAGCCGGCACCACGACCCTGGAGGATCCCATGACCGCCGCCACTCCCAAGACCGTCCGCGCCGATCTGACCGAAGCGCTCGGCGCCAGTCGTGCCGCCCGCGAGGCTGCCGAGCGGGAGCTGCACCGCAGCATCGCGCTGCGCTCGCGCGCCGCGGACGCGCTGGAGCTCACCGCGCGCCGGCCAGGACTGGTCGAGGCCGAGCGGGCGCGGCTGCGTGCCGAGTACGCCGCGGCCGACCGCAGCGTCGCCGAGCGTCGCGCGGCCCTCGAGAAGGCGCGCGAGTTCGAGCGGGCAGCCGCCGTGGTCGCCGATGCCTTCGAGGCCGAGGCCTCATCGGCCAGCCCGCTGGCCGCGGCCCTCCTCCAGCTGGTCGGCTCGAAGCGCGGCGCCGCCGCGCGGCGCGGCACCCTCGCCACGTCCGGCCGCACCGCCCCCGCGGCCCGCGTGCGCAGCCCCCGCCCGCGCACGGCCTGACGGGCGGCGCTCGCAGGGCGGGCGAGACACGCGGCTTCGCCGCCCGAGCTGCCGCGGTTCGCGACTCTCGAGGCGCCGGGTTCTCGTAGGCTCGCCTTCGTGCCCACCCCGCGACGGACCATCTCGATCCTGGCGATCACGGGCGCGGTCGCCGTCGTCGCGGTCGTCGCGGCCGTCGTGCTCCTGGGCGGTCATGCTTCCGAGCCTCCCGGCCGGGGCACGAAGGTGGTCGCCTCCGATCTCTCCAATGCGACGGATGCCGCCTCCCGCGCCGCCGACGGCAGCGCCGAACAGGCGGCCGCCCGCTATCTGAGCGCCCAGCCCACCGCGATCTGGCTGACGCCGGAGGGAGACCCGGTCGATGCCGTCGGCGATCGCATCGCGCACCTGGCCGCGGAGGCGCGCGCCCAGTCCGCGCGCATCGCGGTGGTCGTGTACGGCCTGCCGGAGCGCGACTGCGGTGGCCACTCGGCAGGCGGCCTCGATGCCGACGCCTACCTCGAGTGGACGCGCGCGATCGGCGATGCGCTGCGCGATGCCGCGTCCGCGTCGCCCATCGTGATCCTCGAGCCCGACAGCCTGGCCCTCGCTCCCGAGTGCGGCAACGTCGCCGAGCGCGTCGAGCAGCTGAGCGGCGCGGTGGCGGCGATCGCCTCGGAGAACACGTGGATCTACGTGGACGGCGGACACTCGAACTGGCTCCCCGCGGGCGAGATGGCCGATCTCATCGGCCAGGTCGACGGCGCATCACGGCAGGGCGGCGGTCCCGGCATCCGCGGATTCGCGACCAACGTGTCGAACTTCGAAGCGACGGACAAGGAGATCGCCTACGCCCGCGATGTCGCGGGGCGCCTGGACGGCCTGCACGCGATCATCGACACGGGCCGCAACGGTGCGGGCTCGGACGGCCAGTGGTGCAACCCGCCGAGGCGCCTCGTCGGCGACCCCGGCGGAACGCTCGGCGACGACGTCGTCGACACCAACCTGTGGATCAAGCCGCCCGGCGAGAGCGACGGAGAGTGCAACGGCGGCCCGGCCGCGGGCCGCTGGTGGCCGGAGGCGGCCGTCGAGCTGACGCGGGATGTCACCCGGGATTGATGTCCGACCAGGCATTCGCGGTGTTGTGTAGCATCGGGAGTACTTGCGCATGCGTCGGGGGCCGCAGCTGGGGTCGGTAATCGGCGCATTTCCGGTTACACCGTCCTAGAGAGATACGCACGCATGAGCACCCCTTCTGACGAGCTGAAGACAGCGGTCATCATCGAGGACGACACGGAGATCCGCCACGTCCTTGCCGAGGTGCTCGAATCCTCGGGGTTCTCGACGGTCTCCGTCGGCAACGGCATCGACGGCGTGCGGGCCGTGCTCACCTACAAGCCGGTCCTCACGACGATCGACGTCAACATGCCCGGCATCGACGGCATCGAGGCGGCCCGGCGCATCCGCGCCCAGTCCGACACGTTCATCATCATGCTCACCGGCATGACCGACGAGGCCGATGTCATCGCCGGGCTCGGGGCCGGTGCCGACGACTACCTCGTCAAGCCCTTCCGTCCCCGCGAGCTTCGCGCGCGCGTCGAGGCGCTCATGCGGCGGCGCAGCACCGAGGCCGAGCGCGCGGCCGTGGCGCCCGCCGCCCCCTCCCAGGGGAGCGTGGGTCCGTCGTTCCCGGGCGTCCGCCCGGCGACCTCGTCCGTCCCGACGATGCCCGCCCTCGACGAGCGCGATCCGGCGACACCGGCGACCGTGATCGTGCCCGCGGGCGGGGCATCCGTGCCCGTCGCCGCGGACGCCGACGGCGAGTGGCTCACGCATCGCGATCTGCGCCTGCACCCCGAGAACCGCATCGTGCTCATCGGCGGCCAGGAGCTGGACCTCACGCGCACCGAGTTCGACCTGCTCGCGACCCTGCTCGAGTCCAAGCGGCGCGTGCGCAGCAAGGCCGACCTCACCCTGGTGCTGCGCGGCGAGTCCTACGTGACGAGCTACTTCGTCGGCGACGCCGACAAGCGCGCCGTCGAGGCGCACATGACCAACCTGCGCCGCAAGCTCGGCGAGAGCGCCGCGAATCCGCGCTACATCGAGACCGTGCGCGGCGTCGGCTACCGCCTGACCTCCGAGTCCTGAGGCGGGATCAGACGACAGAGGAGGCATCCGCTCGCCCCACGCGAGCGGATGCCTCCTCATCTGTCGGCGACGGTGTCCGCCTCTCCCCTTGCGGACACCTCCGCGTCTTCTCCCCCTCGCCGCGCTCCCCAGCCGCGGCGCTTCCCCAGTGGTGACACGCTCGGGCGCGTGTCGGACGAGCGGATGCCTCCGCCTTGCGGTTCGGCGAGGGTGCCCGTCTCCCCAGACGGGCCCCCTCACCTCCTCCCCCGCGCCGTGCTCCCCAGCCCCGGCGCTTCCCCAGCTCTGACCCGATTCGGGTTCGTGTCAGACCTTGTATCCGTGGTGACGACGGATGAGTTTGAAGAACATCGACAGCGTCTGGAGCACCGTCACGACCCCCACGATCGGCCAGCCGATCCACAGGACGGTGGACTGCACCATCACCGGGAGCATCATCCAGATCGCCACCATCGCGACGATCACGGCGACAGCGAGGATGAGGGGCGTCCAGTGCCCGAAGCCGCCGCCGCGCTCGGCCTTGGCCTGCATGGCCCAGTTGTCGACCTTCTTGCGCGACAGGAACCGCGTCCACGACCGCAGGAAGTGGCTGCAGCGGATCCACATGTAGATCTCGGCGGGGACCAGCGTGAGCCCGAAGACGACATCGCGCGCGTTGCGGTTGTGCATCGTGAGCGCCATGCGGGTGTTCAGCGCGATCGCGACCACCGGCGGGATGAGCCACCAGTACGAGAAGACGAACGCGCCGATCGACAGCGACGCCGCGAGGAGCGTGACGAACGCGATGCGCACGAACATGTTCATGAGCATGTCGAAGTGCTCGAGCCAGCGGACGCGCAGGTTCGGGTGGAACGGCTGGCCCTTCGTGTCGCCGCGCTGACCGGGCCACATGAGCTCGATCGCGCCGTACGTCCACTTCACCTGCTGCGCGTCCAGCGCGCGGAGGGTGGTCATGCCGCCGACGTCGGCCCGGGCGAACGGGCTGATCTTGGTGAGGTAGCCGGCGCTCTTGATCTGCAGAGACAGCAGCGAGTCCTCGACCTCGGAGTCCTTGACCCACGGCGTCATCTGGTGGTTCTCCTTCATCACGTCGCGCAGGGCCTGCGTGGAGAAGATGGAGAACTGACCGCCGAGCACGGCCATGTTGCGGCCGCGCAGGAGGTTGTGCAGGTTGAACGCCGCGAACTGCGAGCGCTGCCCGGTGGTGAGGAACTTGGCGAGGCCGCCCTTGATCGGCTTGTCGTCGATCGAGTAGATGGCGGAGATGCCGCCGATGCGGGTGTCCGAGACGGCCTCGGCCTCGAGGTACTCGACGGCCTTCTGGTCGGCGACGGTGTCGCCGTCGACGCCCAGCAGGTAGTCGTACCCCTCCACGAGCGTGTAGCCGTAGTTGAGAGCGCCGACCTTCTTGTCGGGGTTCTTGCCGATGTCGTGGACGAAGACCTCGGTGAACTGCTCGCCGAGCTCGGTGACCAGCTCGTGAGGGCCGGCGTACTGCGACGCGAGCTTGACCGTGCCGTCGGAGGTGTTGTTGACGACGACGTGGATCACGTCGGGGACGCGGGTCTGTCCGAGCAGCGACTCGATCACCTGTGCGATCGATTCCTCCTCGTTGTATGCGGGGATGATGCAGCCGATCGTCGAACGGTGCACCGAGGTGTCGTCGAGCACGGCATCGAAGTCGTCGGCGAACCCGTGGGCGGGAACGGTCGCGATGTCCTCCAGCGAAGCGGTCGCGTCAGCGCGGTGGTTCCGCTGGCTGCGGCTGAGGGGGACGATGTCGGTCACGTTCGTCGCCTTTCGGATCTTCTGGGCCGGTGTCTCCGGCATGGATAGAGCTTCTCCCACCGACCGCAAGGGCCGTTGGAGAGACACCGAGGGCAACCGCAAGGTTTGCGCAAGGCATCCGCAAGAGGGTGTTCGCCGACTCTCGGGCGGCGCGCCGAAATGCCGGATGGCCGGGTCAATAGAATCGCTGTATGGCTACCGGGGGCGCGCGACCGACGCTCGGCGTGGGCACGCCCGATGCGCGCACGCGGTCGATCTGGCTCACGCAGCTCGTCCTCGCCGCGAGCGTGCTCATCACCGCGATCCTCGTGATGGCGCTGCAGCCGCTGATGTTCGGCCGCTGGAACTTCCTCCTGGGCACGTTCCTGGTCATCGTCCTGACCCTCGCGACCCTGGCCGTGCCGTGGTCGCGGCTGCCCTCGTGGGCCGTGCTCGCCGTGCCCTTCGCCGACGCGATCGCGATCGGCCTGATGTCCAGCGGAACCGAGCTGCGGCTGGGCTACCTGTGGGCGTTCCCGGTGATGTGGGTCGCCATGCATTTCCGTGCGACAGCCCTCGCGGCCATGCTCGCGACCATCGGGCTCATCCTTCTCGTCGACTCGGCGATCACCTCCAGCAGCCTCGCCGCCCTGCGCGTGTTCGTGGTCCTGCTGTCGCTGACCTTCATCGGCATCACCGCTCACATCGCCCTTCGCCGGACGCGGGCGCTGCGACGCCTGCTGCGTCGCCAGGCGAACCGCCTCACGGCGACCCTCGCGCGCAGCTCCGACCAGGAGCGCGGCACGATGGAGATCCTCAACGGCGTCGACACCGGGATCGCACGGCTCGGCGACGACGGCGTCGTGCTCGCCGTGAACGACGCCTACTCGCGCCTCTACGGGCTCGACCCGCTGGATCCCACGCTCCCGGCGCACTCCGTCGAGTACACCGGCCTGCGCGGCATGCCGGTGCCGTACTCGGAGCGGCCCTTCTCCCGTGCGGCGCGCGGCGAGACATTCACGGATGCCTCGGTGTGGCTGTTCACCGAGGGCGGCGAGTGGCGGGCGCTCTCGGTGACCGCCAAACGGCTGGCCGCAGCCGGCGACGAAGGCTCGAGCATCCTCCTCCTCGTGCACGATGTGACCGCGCTGACGTACGCGCAGCGCGAGCGGGAGCGGTTCACGGCGATGGCCTCGCACGAGCTCAAGCACCCGCTGACCGTCATGATCGGCAACGCCGAGCTCGCCCTCGAGCTCGACGAGCTCACACCGCGCACCCGCGAGCGGTTCGAGTCGATCGTGGCGGCGAGCGATCGCATGCTGACGATGACCGAGAGCCTGGTCGCGACCTCGCGGCGCGGGTTCTCCGGTCGTGACGAGGTCGAGGACATCGATCTGCGCCAGATCCTGCTGGAGTCGGTCGCCTCGTTCCGCTCGACCGCAGCCGCCGCCGACATCTCGATCGATGTGCGGGCCGACGAGAGCCTTCCGATCACCGCGGACGGATTCCGGCTGCGGCAGGTGGTGGACAACGTGGTGAGCAACGCGATCAAGTACACGCCGCGCGACGGCCGCGTGCGCATCACCGGAGCCGTGGACCGCGACCGGGTCGTGCTGTCGGTCGCCGACACCGGCATCGGGATCGCCGCCGAGGACCTGCCGAACATCCTCACGCCGTACTTCCGCACCGAGGAAGCCAAGAAGAAGTCGGGCGGCACCGGGCTCGGGCTCGGCATCAGCAACGACATCGTGATCGCCCACGGCGGCACGCTCTCGATCGACAGCGATGCGGGGGCGGGCACGACCGTCTCGATCCGCCTCCCGCTGGCGGGTGCACTGGCCACCGGGCAGGATGCCCGCCGTGACGAAGAAGGACGAGCATGACCGACCTCATCGCCGGATCCGGCGTGGACCTCGGCATCGCGCAGGCGGTGATCACCACCCTCGCCACGGCGCTCACCATCGGCATCGCGTTCCTCGTGCGCCCCGGACTCCCGACGCTGTACTGGAGCATCGCCTTCACCCTTGCGATGGTCGCCACCTACGGCGTCGTGGCGGGTGATGTGGCGGGGATCGAGCTGCTGCGCCGCGCGTCGCTGGGCGCGCTGATGGGGGCGCCGGCGTTCCTCTGGTCGGGCTTCCGTGCCGCGTGGGGGCTGCGTCCCCACGTGTGGGCGGGCGCACTCGTCGCTGCGGCGTCGGCGTTCTCGCTGGCGATCGTCGACGACATGGCGTGGTTCACGGTCTCGTACCGCACGGTCTTCTTCGCGGCATCCGTGTTCGCCGGACTGTTCGTGCTCGATTGGGCCCGCGCACCGGGACGCCGTCACGATCGGCTCCTGCTGCCCCTCGTCATCGTCTCGATCGCGTTCTTCGCAACCGGCGTGGGCACGCTGGTGGCCGGCTTCGTGTTCCCGCCGTCGGGCGGCGACGACTTCGAGCTCGTCCGGCTGATCTCGTCGGTGGGGATGCTGGTGTACGTGGCCTGCGCGCTGATCGCGGTGGTCGGCACGACGGCGCGCGACAGCGGGCTGGGCCGCACCGCGGCCGTCTCGACGGCGTGGCAGCAGTTCGAGCGGACCGCGGGCGACCGCCTGCTGCGGGCGCAGCGGACCTCGGAGCCGTGGTCGGTGATCTACCTCGGGCTCGACGACGCCGCCGACATCCGCCAGACGGCCGGAGCGGCCGCGTTCGCGGGACTGTCGGAGCGGCTGGAGGACGAGGTGCGCGCCGCCTTCCCCGCCGAATCCGACGTCGGCTCGCCGTCCGCGGGCGCCGTCGTGGTGCTGGTGCCGCGGCCCGATCCGGTCGTGCGCGATCTCCTGCGCTCCACGCTCGAGCGCGTCACGCTCCTCGACGTGCACGGGGCGCTCCCCATCCGGCCGACGGCGAGCGCCGGGTGGGCGCCGGTCTCGGTGCTCGGCTACGACCTCGACACGCTCGTCTACACGGGCCGCGAAGCCGCGCGGGTCGCGAGCGGCAAGGGCGGCGATCGATGGGAGCGCGTGGGTGCCACCATCGTCGAGCGCCTGATCAGTCAGTCGGAGCTGCAGTGAGGCCCGCGGTCCGGTGCCCACGCCGGACGCCTGGTCAGCGCGTCAGAGCCACCGTGAGCGTGTCTGTCGCCGTCTGCTTGGCGTACTCGCTCGAGGTCGGGGTCGTCTGCACGAGGAAGTCGTAGCTGAACTGCAGCGTCACGTACGTCGCCTCGGCGGGTACCGGACCGACGTTGAACGTCTGGGAATAGCTGTAGGGATCCAGCACGAGGTAGCCCGGGCTGACCGTCGAGGCGTCGACCTGCGGCTCAAGCGCCTGCAGCGGCCCGTCCGCCGTCGCGGGCACCGCGGTCATCGTGGCACGCTGCAGGTACACCTTCTGGCCGTCGTTCGGGGTGACCAGCGTCATCAGCGAGATGCTGACCGGCTTTATCGCCTCAGCCGTCCACTCGTCCATCGACAGGGTCGACCAGTAGTCGATCGTCGCCGTGACCGCGCCCGCCGTCAGCTGGCGCTGCGTCGCACCGCCGGAGAGGTCGTTGGGGACCGGGGTCGGCACGGAGGTCGACGTGGGGGTCGGCGTGCTCCCGCCGCCCTCGTCCCAGGGTGCGGGCCCGCACCCCGAGAACGCCGCGATTCCCACTGCGGCGAACGTCACGATTCCGGCGAACCGGCTCCACCTGCGCATAAGACCCCCGTCTTCGATCCCGCCGGAAACGTCCGGTCAGTCTAGCCGGGGGCTGTCACTCGCGGTCGCGCCGCGCGCGGGTCTGCTCGGCCCGCTGCGCCAGCAGCTCGTCGGCGGGGTAGCCGACCTCGGTCAGCGTGAGCCCCCGGGCGGCGAGCACCTTCACCTCGGGCACGCGTTCCTGCGCGTCGCGGATGTCGACCACGTCGTCCACGTCGAGCCGCCCTTCGCCCACGGCGACGCACGCGCCGACCAGGGCCCGCACCATGCTGTGGCAGAACGCGTCGGCCTTGACGTTCGCGACCAGCACGCCCGCATCGTCGCGATGCCAGTCGAACTCGAGGAGCGTGCGGATCGTGGTGGCCTCTTCGCGCGGCTTGCAGTAGGCGGCGAAGTCGTGGAGTCCGATGAGGGCGCGGGCCGCGGCATCCATCGCCTCCGCATCCAGGGATGCCCGCACCGACGTGGTCCGGTGACGCTCGAGGGGGTCGTACCCGGTCACGATGTCGCCGATGCGGTACTCGTAACGGCGCCAGACCGCCGAGAACCGGGCGTCGAACCCGTCGGGCGCCAGGCGCGACCCCGTCACCGCGACGTCGGAGTACGCGCCAACGACGCCCGTCATGCGCACGGCGAGCGCGGCAGCGCGGTCGTGGACGGTGGGGATGCCTGCTGCCGGGCGGGCGTGCCGCGCGAGCATGCGCTCCTGCTGCGCGTCGTCGAGGTCGACGTGTGCGACCTGGCCGGTGGCGTGGACGCCGGCGTCAGTGCGCCCCGCGACGACCAGACGCGGAGCGCCGCCGAGCACGCGCCCGAGCGAGGACTCGAGCGTCTCCTGGATCGTGCGGAGCCCCGGCTGACGTGCCCATCCGCGGAAATGGGTTCCGTCGTAGGCGATGTCGAGGCGGATCCGCACTCCTCCACCCTATTCGCGACCCGGCCCCGCTTCTGTTGTCGAAACCACCCCTTCTCGCCGAGCCCACCCGACACAGACACCCCACGGTGGGTGGATCCGGCGAGAAGGGGTGGTTTGGGCGCACCAAGCGCAGGGCCGGGCCACCTCAGCCGACGACGAACCGGCCCCGCGGGAGCGTCTCCCCGGCCGCGGCGAGCGCGGCACCCGCCGCGCGGAGCCGGTTCTCGCTCTCGCGGACGATCTCACGGGCGACCACCGGATGCGCGCGAACGATGTCGTCGAGCGCGGCGACCGGCACGACGACGACGTCGACCTCGCTCGTCGCGAGCGCGCGGGAGACGGTCGGGGTGCGGGAGAGTGCGGTGAGCCCGACGGCATCGCCCGCCGTGAGCACGCCCACCTGGACGAACCCGTCCTCGTCGGTCGGGATGCCGAGCACGACGGAGCCCGCGAGGATGAATCGCGTCTCCACGGGCACGACGCCGGGCCGCAGCAGCGACTCGCCCGCGCAGTAGCGCTCCAGCCGCGCGTGTGCGGCGAGCGCGTCGGACTCGCCCGCGCTCAGGCTGAGGGCCGGTGCGATCTGCCGCAGCGCGTCCTGCAGCCGCGCCGGCGTGCGCCAGTCGTCCGTGAGGTCGCCGTCCAGGTGCAGGTCTGCGCGGCGGGCGGCGTACCACACGCGCGTCGCGAAGGCGTCGAGCGCGTCGGCCCGGTCGCCGGGGGTCCGGAGAGGGATCGACACCTCGTACCGGGATCCGCCGAGCGTCACCGCCGACGGCTCGAGGTCCGGCGACAGGAGCGGGATGTCGCGGGCCACCGCCACGAGCAGCTCACGCACACGGCCGGGCGGGTCGTCGCTGCCGAACTCCACCTCCTGCGTCGCCGCGTACGGCTCGGGGTTGCGCGACAGGTTCACGAACGAGCCGCCCGCGAGCTCGGCCGTGGGGATCACGACGGTGCCGTTGCCGGTCTCCAGGTGCACCGCGCGCCAGTTCACCTCGACGATCTGCCCGCGCGCGGCGCCCGTCTCGATCCAGTCGCCGAGCTCGAACGGCGCCTCGAACACGAGGAACAGGCCCGACACGATCGACCCGACCGCGTTCTGGAGGGCCAGGCCCACCACGATCGAGGTGATCCCGAGTGCCGCGAACACCCCGGCGACGTCGGCATCCCACACCCACCAGAACACCGCCGCGATGCCGAGGATGATGAAGACGAACCGGATGAGATCGCTGAAGATCGTGGGGAACCGATCGCGCCACGAGCCCTTCTCGGCGCGATGGAACACGAGGTGGTTGACGGCGTTGATCGTCACCACGATCACCAGCAGCCCGAAGATGGTCCACACCACCTTCGGCCACGTGCCCGAGCCCTCCCACGCGCCGGGCTGACTGAGCAGCACCAGGATGCCGGCGACCGGCACGAGGTAGTTGCGCACCATCAGCACGATCGGCGCGGCGCGGCTGCCGCGGCGCGCGAGCGCATTGTGGAACTCCGTCAGCCCGATGAGCGCGAGCGGCAGCCCCACCGAGACGACGACGGCGGGCCAGAACCACGGCTGCGAGACGATGTCGGCCACGGATGCCTCAGCCCTCGGCCACGACGATCGCCGGGGCCTGCACCTTCCAGACGCGCTGGCCGCCCGACTGCGTCTCGATCTCCCCCGCGGGAAGCACGGCGATCGAGTCGGGCAGGCGCTCCGCGACGCGCTGGGTGATGTAGATGCCGGGCTCGTCGGAGTCGCCCTGCACGCGGAACGCCAGGTTCACGGCATCCCCCCACATGTCGTACACGACCCGCGCACGACCGATGAGGCCGCTGGTCACCTTGCCGGAGTCGAGGCCGGCGCGCAGCGTCAGCGACACCCCCTGCTGCGTCGAATAGCGCTCGAGGATCGTATCGAGCTCGAGGGCGAACTCGACCGCCCGCCGGGCGTTGTCCACGCGCGGCGTCGCGAGCCCGCAGCTGGCGAGGTAGCTCTGGCGCGTCGTGCGCACACGCTCGACGCCATGCCGCTCGGCGGCCTCGTCGAACGCGCGGATGAGGTCGTTGAGACGGGCGATCGCGTCGTCGGACGACATCGACAGCGCGAGCGCCTCGAAGCCGACGATGTCGGCGAACA
>Ga0160448_100097_pt1 | contig 46233 bp, 42 predicted proteins | sample HID1973M_E1MG_FD_108269 | JGI IMG/M metagenome (GOLD analysis project Ga0160448, IMG submission 108269) | Enriched mosquito-associated microbial communities from UW Madison campus, WI, USA - HID1973M_E1 MG | ecosystem: Host-associated > Arthropoda: Insects > Digestive system > Unclassified ...
ATCGGCATCACCGTGCTGGCGTTTGTGTTGTCGATCGTGTTGTTCCGCTTCGTGCCGCAGCAATTCTTCCCCGATTCGGTGCGACCGGAGTTGATGGTGGATCTGGAGCTGGCGGAGGGCAGTTCGCTCAAGGCCACCGACACCCAGGCGCACAAGCTGGAAAAGCTGCTGGCCAAACGCGAGGGCGTGCAGAACTTTGTCGCCTATGTCGGCACCGGTTCGCCGCGCTTCTATCTGCCTCTGGATCAGCAGTTGCCGCAGGCCAACTTCTCGCAGTTCGTGGTGCTGACCAAGGACATTGAAGCGCGCGAGGCCACCCGCAAGTGGTTGATCAACGAAGTCGCGCCGCAGTTCCCGGACATCCAGTTCCGCGTGACCCGTTTGGAGAATGGTCCGCCAGTAGGTTACCCGGTGCAGTTCCGCGTATCCGGTGAGCATATCGACCGGGTGCAGGCCCTGGCCCAGCAGGTGGCGGACAAAGTACGCGCCAACCCCAATGTGGCCAACGTCAACCTGGACTGGGATGAGCCCAGCAAGATCGTGCGGCTGGAGATAGATCAGGATCGTGCGCGCGCGCTGGGTGTGAGTACGGCGCAGGTATCGCACTTCCTGACCAGCTCACTGTCCGGCATGCACGTCAGCACTTACCGCGAGGGCAATGAGCTGGTCGAAATCCTGCTGCGCGGTCCGGAACAGGAACGCGCGCGCATGGATCTGCTGGGTAGTCTGGCCGTGCCCACCAGCAACGGCGCCAGCGTGCCGCTGTCGCAGATCGCCACCCTCCACTACGAGTTTGAGGACGGCATCATCTGGCATCGCGATCGCCTGCCCACGGTGACGGTGCGTGCAGACATCAACACCGACGCGCTGACCGCGCCCACGGTGATCGCGCAGATCCTGCCAACCCTGGAAGGCGTGCGCGCCAGCCTGCCGGAGGGTTATCTGCTGCAGACTGGCGGCACGGTGGAGGACTCGGCGCGCGGGCAGAACTCGATCAATGCCGGCATGCCGCTGTTCCTGCTGGTGGTGGCGACCCTGCTGATGTTGCAGCTGCGCAGCTTCCCACGCATGGCGCTGGTGGCGATGACCGCGCCGTTGGGGCTGATTGGCGTGACCCTGGCGTTGTTGATCTTCCGCGTACCGTTCGGCTTTGTCGCCATGCTGGGCACGATTGCCCTGGCTGGCATGATCATGCGCAACTCGGTGATCCTGGTGGATCAAATCCAGCAGGATATCGATGCCGGCCATGATCGCTGGCACGCGATCATCGATGCCACCGTGCGCCGCTTCCGTCCGATCGTGTTGACCGCGCTGGCGGCGGTGCTGGCGATGATTCCGCTCTCGCGCAGCGCCTTCTTCGGGCCGATGGCGGTGGCGATCATGGGCGGTCTGACCGTGGCCACGCTGTTGACCTTGTTGTTCCTGCCGGCGTTGTACGCGGCCTGGTTCAAGGTCAAGCCGGAGGAGTCTGGCGAGGCAGGCAACGCGTCCTGAGGTTTGCATGCGCCCTGATCAGGTCATCCTGATCAGGGCAGGTGGCGGGGCACCTTGGTTTTCAGCAACGTGACCAGCGCCGGATCCATGTAGCTGTAGTCGTCCGGAATATCCAGGCAGATCACCCTCTGCCCATTCAAGTGTTGCTTGTAGCGGGTGGAGAGCTTGCTGCGATGCGCGCGCTCCATCACGAAGATCAGCTGCGACCAGGCCAGTAGTTCCGGCGTCAGTGGGTTCTCCGCATCCTGGTTCAAACCGGCGGACGAGGTTTCAATACCCGGCCAATCGGCGAACACCTGCTCGGCAGTCGGGCTGCGCAGCCGGTTCTGGCTGCAAAGAAACAGCACGCGCAGGCTCACGCGGACAGCGCCTCGTCGGCCGTGGCGGTGGCGTGCAGCCAGGTGGTATCAAACAAGGGCACGGTGGCATCGTCTGCACCCACCAGCAACGCGATCTCGGTGCAGCCCAGGATGATCGCAGTAGCGCCTTGCGCCACCAGCCGCGCCATGATGCCGCGATAGGCGTGGCGCGAGACGTCCGAGATTACGCCCTGGCAGAGCTCCTGGTAGATCACCCGATGCACGGTGTCGCGATCATCGGCTGCGGGGATAAGGACTTGCAGGCCCTTGGCTTCCAGCCGGTCACGATAAAACGCTTCCTCCATGGTGAAGCGCGTGCCCAGCAAGCCCACTACAGAGTGACCCGATTGCGTGATCGCCGCTGCGGTGGGATCAACGACATGCAGTACGGGAATACGAATGGCCGCTTCCACATCGCCCACCACCTTATGCATGGTGTTGCTGCAGATGACCAGAAAGTCGGCGCCGGCGGCTTCCAGCCCGCGCGCGACTTCGGCCAGCAGCGCGCCCGCCGCCTGCCAGTCGCCGCTGCGTTGCAGGCGCTCGTAGTCGTCAAAGTCCACGCTGTGTAGCAGCACGCGTGCCGAGTGGAAACCGCCCAGACGCTGGGCGATGGTTTGATTGAGGATGCGATAGAAGGGAATCGTCGATTCCCAGCTCATGCCGCCGATCAGGCCGATGGTTTTCATGTAGCTCAGTCGCGCAGCTCCGCGACATAGCAATGCTCTTCCAACTGCGCGATCACCGCCTCGGCCGCGGCCGTGGTGGTGATACCGCGTCCGCCTGGGGCCAGATCGTTGGTGAAAGCCTGCGCATTCAGGGCCGCATCCACCGCGCGTTCGATGCAGGCCGCTTCCTGCTCCCAGCCCAGCGAGTGTCGCAGCATCATGGCGCAGCTGAGGATGGTGGCATAAGGATTGGCGATGCCCTTGCCGGCAATGTCCGGCGCCGAGCCGTGGATGGGTTCGTACAGGCCGCGCTTGCCGTCGCCGAGCGAGGCCGAGGGCAACAGGCCCAGCGAGCCGGCCAGCATCGAGGCTTCGTCGGTCAGGATGTCGCCGAACATGTTCTCGGTGACGATCACGTCGAACTCGCGCGGCTTGGACAGCAGGTGCATGGCCATGGAGTCCACCAGCACATGTTCCAGCCGCACGTCGGGGAATTCCTCGCGGGCGATGCGGCTGGTGACGTCGCGCCACAGCCGCGAGGTCTCCAGCACATTGGCCTTGTCGACCGAAGCGACGAAGCCGCGGCGCTGTTGCGCCAGGCGGAAGCTGCTGCGCACCACACGCTCGATCTCTTCCACCGTGTAGCGGCACAGATCGCTGGCGCTGTCGGCGTCGCGGGTCTTGTCGCCAAAGTAGATGCCGCCGGTCAGTTCGCGTACCACCAGGATGTCCACGCCGGTCAGCAGATGCGGCTTGATCGGCGAGGCATTCAACGCCGCCGGATGCGGGCGCACCGGACGCAAGTTGGCAAACAGGCCCAGGCCTTTGCGCAGCGCCAGCAGACCCTGTTCCGGACGGACCTTGGCATTGGGGTCGGACCACTTGGGGCCGCCCACCGCGCCCAGCAACACCGCATCGGCACGCTGGCAACCGGCCAGGGTGGCGGCCGGCAGCGGTTCGCCATGACGGTCAATGGCGATGCCGCCAATATCGTATTCGGTGAACTGCAGATCGTGGCCGTGCCGGGTGGCCACCTTGCGCAGCACGCTGACAGCGGCGGCGGTGACTTCCGGGCCGATGCCGTCGCCCGGCAGTACGGCGATTTCATTGCGCATAGCGGGTGTCCTCGTAATGTTCGATATCGGCCTGGCGGGCCAGCAGATAGCCCAGCTCGTCCACGCCTTCCAGCAGGCAGGTCTGGGCGAAGGCGTCGAGCGGGAAGGTGTAGGCGCGGCCATCGGGCGTGCGCAGTTCGCAGGCGGCCACATCGACCACCAGCTCATCGTCGGGCCGCTCCATCAACTGCTGCACGTCGGCTTCGGCCAGCACCACCGGTACCAGCCCGTTCTTCAGGCTGTTGTTGCGGAAGATGTCGGCAATCTCGCTGCTGACAATCGCGCGCAGGCCCAGGTCCACCAGCGCCCACGGCGCATGCTCGCGCGAAGAGCCGCAGCCGAAGTTGCGCCCCGCCAGCAGGATCTTGCGATCCGCATTGGCCGGCTGGTTGAACGGGAACTCCGGGTTGGGCGAACCATCGGCCTGCCAACGCCAGTCGTTGAAGGCGTGTTTGCCCAGGCCCGAGCGTTCGGTGGTGGACAGGAAGCGCGCCGGAATGATCTGGTCAGTATCGATATTGGTCTGCCGCAACACGACGCTGCGCGACTTCACCTGCTGGAACCCGCTCATCACGCCACCTCCTTCTGCGCGGCGAACAGCTCGCGCGGATCACTGACCTGTCCATTCACCGCCGCCCAGGCCGCGCTCAGCGGCGAAGCCAGCAAGGTGCGCGAACCCGGACCCTGGCGACCTTCGAAATTTCGGTTGCTGGTGCTCACCGCCAGTTGCCCCGGCGCGACCAGATCACCGTTCATGGCGATGCACATGGAGCAGCCGGGCTCACGCCATTCGGCGCCGGCGGCGCGCACGATGGCGTCGATGCCTTCGGCCTCGGCCTCACGTTTGACCTGTTCCGAACCGGGCACCACCAGCATGCGTACACGCGAAGCGATGTGGCGATCACGCAGCACCGACGCCACTGCGCGCATGTCGCTCAGGCGGCCATTGGTGCAGGAGCCGACAAACACCACGTCCACCGGCGTACCGGCCAGCGCATGGCCGGCATCCAGGTGCATGTAGTCCAGCGCCTTGCGCGCGGCGGCGTCGGTGGCGGCGGGGATGGGCCGGTCCACGGCGATGGCGGTACCCGGATGGGTGCCCCAGGTCAGGGTGGGGCGGATGTCGGCGGCATCAATGCGCACGTCGCTGTCGAAGCTCGCACCCTCCTCGCTCTGCAGCTCTCGCCATGCCTGCACGGCCGCTTCGAAGGCTTCACCCTTCGGCGCGCGCGGGGCCTTGGCCAGCCAGGCGAAGGTGGTTTCATCCGGCGCCACCATGCCGGCACGCGCGCCGGCTTCAATCGACATGTTGCACAGGGTCATGCGCTGCTCCATGTCCATCGCACGGATGGTCGAGCCGCGGTATTCGATGACATGGCCGGTGCCGCCGTTGACGCCGATCACGCCGATGATATGCAGGATCACGTCCTTGGCGCCCACGCCGGGGGGCAGTTCGCCGTCGACGGTGATCGCCATTGATCGCGGCTTGCGCTGCAGCAGGCATTGGGTGGCCAGCACATGGCCGACTTCGCTGGTGCCGATACCGAAGGCCAGCGCGCCGAATGCGCCATGGGTGGATGTGTGGCTGTCGCCGCAGACGATGGTCATGCCGGGTTGGGTGAAGCCCAGTTCCGGCGCGATCACGTGGACGATGCCACGGTGATCAGAGTTCATGTCGAACAGCTCAATGCCATGCTCGGCGCAATTGCGCGCCAGCGTGTTGACCTGGGTCTCGGCGGCGGCGGTGTAGTAGGGCAACTTGCCGTCGGCGCCGGCCGGCAGGGTCGGGGTGGAGTGATCCATCGTGGCCTTGGTGCGATCCGGGCGGCGCGGCTTGAGTCCGCGCGCGGCCAGTTCGGTGAAGGCTTGGGGTGAGGTGACCTCGTGGATCAGGTGCAGATCGATGTACAGCACGGCCGGTGCAGTGCTGCTCTCCGGGCTCACCACATGGGCGTCCCACAATTTGTCGAACAAGGTGCGCGGAGTACTCATGCGACCGCCATCTCCTGCTTCTCGACGCGGCGCTGGCGCAGCAGCCGGTTGGCCACATCCAGCCAGGCCAGCGCACTGGCTTCAATGATGTCCTTGCTGGTGCCGGTGCCCTGGTACTCGACGCCTTCGCAGCGCACCGACAGGCTGGCTTCGCCGCGCGCATCAGCGCCAATGCCGACACTGTGCACCTGATAGCTTTCCAACTGCAGCTGCACACCGGTGGCGGCTGACAGCGCACCGAACAGCGCATCCACCGGGCCGTTGCCCTGTGCGGTCTCGGCAACGCGATTGCCATCCTGATCCGACAGCTCGACCAAGGCATTGGCGCGGCTGCCGACATCGCTGATGGTCATCGAGGCCAGGCGGTAGCCGTCACTGACCGAGGCATCCTGCATCAGCGCCTGCAGGTCGGCATCACCGACCACGCGCTGCTTCTCGCACAGCGTCTTGAACTGCTCGAACACCAGTTTCAGTTCGTCCTCCTCCAGCCAGTAGCCCAGCGCGCGCAGGCGCTGCTCGACTGCGGCGCGGCCGCTGTGGCGGCCCAGCACCATCTGCGAGGACGGCCAGCCCACGTCCTGCGGCTGCATGATTTCGTAGGTGCCGCGATGGCGCAGCATGCCGTGCTGGTGGATGCCGGATTCGTGGGCGAAGGCGTTGGCGCCGACAATCGCCTTGTTGCGTTGCACCGGCATGCCCACCAGCCGCGATAGCAGCTGCGAGGTCGGCACGATGCGGCGCGTGTCGACCCGCGTGTCCAGGTTGTAAAAAGCGTTGCGCACCTTCAGCGCCATCACCAGCTCTTCGATGGCGCAGTTGCCGGCGCGCTCGCCGATGCCGTTGATGGAGCCTTCCACCTGGCGTGCACCGCCTTCGATGGCGGCCAGCGAATTGGCCACGGCCAGGCCCAGGTCGTTGTGGCAGTGGGTGCTGAAGATCACGCGATCCGCACCCGGCACCTGCGCGATGACGCGCTCAAACAGGCCGCGGATTTCTTCCGGTGTAGTGAAGCCCACCGTGTCGGGCAGATTGATGGTGTTGGCGCCGGCAGCAATGGCCACCGCCACCACCTGGTGCAGGAAGTCTTCCTCGGTGCGGGTGGCGTCTTCGGCGGAGAATTCGATGTCGTCGATATGCGCGCGCGCCTGGGTCACGTGCTTGTGCACCGATTCCAGCACCTGTTCACGGCTCATCCGCAGCTTGTGCTCGCGATGCAGCGGACTGGTCGACAAGAACAGGTGCAGGCGCGGGCGCGCCGCCGCCTGCACGGTGCGCAGCGAAGTTTCGATGTCGGCGGCCAGGCAGCGCGACAGTACGGCCAGGGTGGTGTCCTTCAAGTCGCGTGCGATCAACGCGTGCGCGTCGCGGTCGGATTGCGAACTGGCCGGAAAGCCGGTCTCGATCACGTCCACGCCCAACTCAGCCAGGCCGCGTGCCATCACCAGCTTCTGCTGCGGGGTCATGCTGCAGCCGGGAGATTGCTCGCCATCGCGCAGGGTGGTGTCAAAAATTCGAACGTTTTCAGTAGTGGTGGGAATATTCACCAGCGGGATTCCTTATACGACAGTGGCAACGCGGCGGGGGCGGGGCGGCGGCGGGGCCAGGGAAAGAGAAGAAGTGTTGGCGGCCTTGGCGGGCGGACTAAGTGCAGGCTCGCCTTCGCGGCTGCGCCGGCGCGGTTTGCGCGGCGGGCGAGGGCGCACATCGGACAGCAATTGCGCCAGGACGCTGGCGTCGATATTGCCACCCGACACCACCGCGCATTTGCGCTTGCCGGCGACGCGCCGACCGGCGGCCAGCGCCAGTGCGCCGGCACCTTCGGCAATCACGTGTTCTTCCAGCGCCAGTCGCACCACGGTTTCGCGCAGTTCGGCTTCGCGCACGATCACCACGTCATCCAGCAGCTGGCTGCACAAGCGGCGGGTCAGGAAACCCGGCACCTTGACGCGTACGCCATCGGCCAGCGAAGCCACCGGATCGCGCGCGGCGATATCGCCGCGAATCGCGCGGGCCATCGAGTCCACGCCTTCCACCTGTGCGCCGATTACGCGTATGCCCTGCGACTTCAGCGCCAGCGCCACGCCCGAGGCCAGACCACCACCGCCAATCGGCACGATCACCACGTCAGGTGCAAACGGCGCGATCTCGATGCCCACCGTGCCCTGGCCGGCGATCACGTCCGGATCATCGAAGGCCGACAGGAAGCGGTAGCCGTTCTGCTCGGCCAGTTCGCGCGCAAAGGCGAAGGCCTCGTCATAGCTGTTGCCGTGCTGGCGCACGGTCGCACCCCAATGGGCCACGCCGGCGATCTTGGTCGCCGGTGCGCCATGCGGCATCACCGTGATCGCCTGCACGCCCAAGCGGTAGGCCGACCACGCCACGCCCTGGGCGTGGTTGCCGGCCGAGGCGCAGATGACCGGACGACGGTCACCGCGCTCATGCCCGGCCAGCAGCGCGTTCAAGGCGCCACGCACCTTGTAGGAGCCGGTGCGCTGCAGGTTTTCCAGTTTCAACAGCACGCCGAAGCGCTCGGCGTTGTGGATCGGAGTAACAGGCAAATAGCGGCGCAGCCTGGCCTGCGCCGCCAGAACATCAGCCACGCCTACGCGAACGTCACCGACGTCCGGATCTTCGTTGGCGGGGGCGAGGCCGGCGTCAGGCATGTGCGAGGCCGGGAAAACGAACGCAGGCGGTGAGCGGAAGCCGGCGCGAGCGTCCGAGAACCGACCTCCGTGCCGCTCGCGTTGTGCGCAGCGTGCGGAAAGGGCGAACGGCGCTCACGACGCCGACTCCACTTCGGTGATCTCGACCGACTCGCAGTCATAGATCTTCTGCATCTGCAGGCGCAGGGTTTCCGGCGGACGCTGACCGTCCACCACCAGTTGCAGGCGCCAACGGCCGTCGGCCATGGCCGGCTCGCCGTTGATCGCGCGCGGGGTGAAGCCGCGGCGCTCGGCCATGCCGATCACGCGCGTCAGCGCACCCTCGGCGGGTTTCAACACCAGGTCAAGCCGGTATCGCATGGGAGGAAGGCTCCGGACTCTGCTTGGCGGGATTGGCATCCAACATGGTGCTGTTGGCGTGGTTGGGCGGCACCAGCGGCCAGACGTTGGCCTTGATGTCGATGGCGACGTGCAACAGCGCCGGACCGGGTTGGGCCAGCAGGTCGGTCAATGCATCGTCGACCTGGCTACGCAGATCGATGCGTTGCGCCGGGATGCCGAACACCCGCGCCAGGGCGGCGAAGTCGGGGTTGTCGGACAGATCGATTTCGCTGTAACGCTCGGCGAAGAACAGTTCCTGCCATTGCCGCACCATGCCCAGCGCGCTGTTGTCCAACAGCACGATCTTCACCGGCAGCTTGCAACGGGCGATGGTGGTCAGCTCCTGCACATTCATCATGAAGCTGCCATCGCCGCTGACCAGCACCACGGTGCGATCCGGACAGGCGAACTGCGCACCCATCGCCGCCGGCAGGCCAAAGCCCATCGTGCCCAGCGCACCGCTGGTCAGGTGGTTGCGCGGATCGCTGAACTTGCAGTGCTGCGCCACCCACATCTGATGCTGGCCCACGTCGCAGGCGATGATGGTGTCGGCCGGCGCCACTTCGCTCAGCCGCTTCAGCAGCGCCGGGGCGTAGATGTCGCCGCCCGGTGCGTCATAGCGGAAGCCATGCCGTTCGCGGTTGCCGGCGCAGCGCTTGCGCCATTCCTCGCAGGTGCTGCGCGCCGCGCTCAGCGTGCGCAGGCCGCTGGCGACGTCGCCGGGGATGGCGATATCGGCCGTGCGCAGTTTGGAGATCTCGTAGGCGTCAGCGTCCAGGTGGATGACCCGGGCGAACGGCGCGAACTCGGCCAGCTTGCCGGTCGCGCGATCGTCAAAGCGCGCGCCGACCACGATCAGCAGATCCGCTTCCTGCACGGCCATGTTGGCCGCACGCGTGCCGTGCATGCCCAGCATGCCCAGGAACTGCGGGTGGTTGCCGGGCAGGGCGCCCAGGCCTCGCAAGGTCAGCACGGTCGGGATGCGGGTGGCATCGACGAACTGGCGGAAGGCTTCAACGCCTTCAGACAGGGAGATGCCGCCGCCGCCGTAGATCACCGGCTTCTCCGCACCGGCAATCGCCGCCAGCGCTTCGGCCAGCTTGGCGTCGGCCGGTGCCGGTTGTGGGTCTACCGCCGCCGGCACGTGATCGGGCAGATGCGAGGCATCGGCCATCTGCACGTCCTTGGGCAGATCGATCAGCACCGGACCGGGACGACCTTCGCGCGCAATGCGGAAGGCTTCGCGGACCATCTCCGGCAGATCATCCACGCGCCGGGCGACAAAGCTGTGCTTGACGATCGGCAGGGTCAGGCCGAACACGTCCAGCTCCTGGAACGCATCGGTGCCCATCAAGCCGGTGGCGACCTGGCCGGTCAGGCAGATCATCGGCACCGAATCCAGCATGGCGTCGGCGATGCCGGTGACCAGGTTGGACGCACCCGGGCCGGAGGTGGCCACGCACACGCCGACCCGGCCGCTGGCGCGGGCATAGCCATTGGCTGCCAGCGCCGCACCTTGTTCGTGCCGCACCAGGATGTGCTTCAAGCCTGAATCCACCAGCGCGTCGTAGAACGGCATGATGGTGCCGCCCGGGTAACCGAACAGCGTGTCCACGCCCTCGGCTTCCAGGGCGTGGGTCAACCAGCGGGCGCCATTGCGTTGAGCAGTGGCAACGGTGGCGTTCATGCAGCGGTGGCCTGTTGTTCTGTGTCGGGTTGGGAGGCGTTGGCCTGCAGCCACACCATCTTGGCGCGCAGACGCTTGCCGACGACTTCGATCGGGTGATCCAGATCGGCCTGCTTGAACTTCTTGTAGTTGGGCAGGCCGGCTTCGTACTCGGCGATCCAGTTCTTGGTGAAGGTGCCGTCCTGGATGTCCTTCAGCACGTCCTTCATGCGCTGCTTGGTACTGGCGTCGATCACCCGCGGGCCGCTGACGTAGTCGCCGTACTGCGCGGTCTCGGAGACGAACTCCAGCATGCGGGTGATGCCGCCTTCGTAGAACAGGTCGACGATCAACTTCAGCTCGTGCAGCACTTCGTAGTAGGCGATTTCCGGCTGGTAGCCGGCTTCCACCAGGGTCTCGAAACCGGCCTGCACCAGCGAGGAGGCACCGCCGCACAGCACGGCCTGCTCACCAAACAGATCGGTCTCGGTCTCTTCCTTGAAGGTGGTCTGGATGATGTTGGCGCGGGCGCCGCCCAGACCGGCCGCATAGGCCAGCGCCAGTGCTTCGGCCTGGCCGCTCTTGTCCTGGTAGACCGCGTAGATGCAGGGCACGCCGCGACCGATTTCATACTCGCGGCGGACCAGCGCACCCGGGCCCTTGGGCGCGACCAGCACCACGTCCAGGTCTTCGCGCGGGGTGACCAGGCCGTAATGCACGTTCAAGCCGTGCGCGAACAACAGGCAGGCGCCTTGCTTCATGTTCGGCGCCAGGACGTCGTTGTAGAGCTGCTTCTGCACCATGTCCGGGGTCAGCACGGCCACCAGGTCGGCATCCTTGACCGCTTCGGCCGGGGCCTTGACCACGAAACCATCGGCCTGCGCCTTGGCTTCGGTGGGACCGCCCGGGCGCAGGCCGACGGTGACGTCGAAGCCGGACTCGCGCAGGTTCAGCGCGTGCGCGCGGCCCTGGCTGCCGTAGCCGACGACGGCGATCTTCGGTTGCGGGAGATTCTGCGATGCGGTGGTCATGGTGCCGGTTTCCTTCAAGTCTTGGGTTTGAGTGAGCGAGCTTGGAAAAGAAGTACGGGAAAAACTCGTGCAACAAAAAACCCCGCACTTCTCAGTGCGGGGTTTTGCGAATCTGGCGTTATTTTCTGCTTACGCGCCGGTTCGTCCCGCACCTGTTGGCAAGGTAATAAGGACAACGACGACAAGGTTCTCAACCGCCGGGCCGGCGGGGTGCGAGGTCTTGGTCAGGGGCGTGTGCAGTTGCAACATGAGGCAAGAGAAACACGTGGGCAGAAACCTTGTCAAGCAGGCATGCAAATTTTTCTGTAATGTCCCGATGACCGGCCCCGTCATGTCGTTGATGGTTGCAGCTGCAACCATGCACACACTACGTAGTGCAGCCGGTTTATCCGCACGCTCCCCACGCAGAACCATGCCTCAATACCGATCCAAGACCTCGACCCACGGGCGCAACATGGCCGGCGCCCGCGCCCTGTGGCGCGCCACCGGCATGAAAGATGACGACTTCCAGAAGCCGATCATCGCCATCGCCAACTCCTTTACCCAGTTCGTTCCGGGCCATGTGCACCTGAAGGATCTCGGCCAGCTGGTCGCCCGCGAGATTGAACGCGTCGGCGGCGTGGCCAAGGAATTCGACACCATCGCAGTCGATGACGGCATCGCCATGGGCCATGACGGCATGCTGTATTCGCTGCCCAGCCGCGAAATCATCGCCGACTCGGTCGAGTACATGGTCAACGCCCACTGCGCCGATGCGCTGGTGTGTATTTCCAACTGCGACAAGATCACCCCGGGCATGCTGATGGCGGCCCTGCGGCTGAACATCCCCACCGTGTTTGTCTCCGGCGGACCCATGGAAGCCGGCAAGACCCGCCTGGCCGATCACAAGCTGGACCTGATTGATGCGATGGTGATGGCCGCCGATCCCAACGCCACCGATGAGCAGGTGGCGGCGGTGGAACGCAGCGCCTGTCCCACCTGTGGCTCGTGCTCGGGCATGTTCACCGCCAACTCGATGAACTGCCTCACCGAAGCTCTCGGTTTGTCTCTGCCCGGCAATGGCACCACCCTGGCCACCCATGCCGATCGCGAACAGCTGTTCCTGCGTGCCGGCCGGCTGGCGGTGGAGCTGTGTCATCGCTGGTATGGCGGCGAAGATCCGCGCGCGCTGCCGCGCGGCATCGCCACCTTCGAGGCGTTTGAGAATGCGATGACGCTGGATATCGCCATGGGCGGATCCACCAACACCATCCTGCATTTGCTGGCGGCGGCACAGGAAGGCGAGGTCGACTTCGGCATGCGCGATATCGATCGCCTGTCGCGGCGCGTGCCGCAGCTGTGCAAGGTCGCGCCGAACACGCAGAAGTACCACATCGAAGACGTGCACCGCGCCGGCGGCATCATGTCGATCCTCGGCGAGCTGGCCCGTGGCGGTCTGTTGCATACCGACGTGGCCACCGTGCACGCCAAAACCCTGGGCGATGCGATCGAGCGCTGGGACGTGACCCTCACCCGCGACGAGCACGTGCACACTTTCTACAAGGCCGGGCCGGCGGGCATCCCCACCCAGGTGGCCTTCAGCCAGGCTACGCGCTGGGATTCGCTGGATGCCGATCGCGCCGAGGGTTGCATCCGCAGCGTTGAGCATGCGTATTCGCAGGAAGGCGGCCTGGCCGTGTTGTACGGCAACCTGGCCGTGGATGGTTGCGTGGTCAAGACCGCCGGCGTGGATGAATCCATCCATGTGTTCGAAGGTCCGGCGCGTGTCTATGAAAGCCAGGACGCGGCCGTGCTTGGCATCCTGGGCAACCAGGTGCAGGCCGGCGACGTGGTGGTGATCCGCTACGAAGGCCCCAAGGGCGGACCCGGCATGCAGGAAATGCTTTACCCCACCAGCTATCTGAAATCCAAGGGCCTGGGCAAGCAATGCGCTTTGCTGACCGATGGTCGTTTCTCCGGCGGCACTTCGGGGCTGTCGATTGGTCATGCCTCACCAGAAGCAGCCGGCGGCGGCACGATTGGCCTGGTTCGCGAGGGTGATCGGATCCGCATCGATATTCCGCAGCGTGGCATCAACCTGCTGGTGGACGAAGCAGAACTGCAGCGCCGTCGCGCTGAGCAGGATGCCAAGGGCTGGAAGCCGGCCGAAGCGCGCCCGCGCAAGGTCAGCACCGCGCTGAAGGCTTACGCCTTGCTCGCCACCAGTGCCGACAAGGGCGCGGTGCGGGATCGCGCATTGCTGGATAGCGTGTGAGCTTGCGGCGGCGAGCAGCGACCGCATCGACGTCAGAACCCGCAGGCGCGTCCAAGCTTCGACGCGCCCTGTGGGTCAGTTCGGTGTCGGTGTTTTTGCTCCTGCTCCTGCTGGTGACTTTTCTGTTGATGAGCCGGCGTGCGCACGCCGCCACTCCCGACTCGCCCATACTGGTGGTGGCTACCTACGCCTATCCCGAGCGTGATCGGGCGGCTTCTATCCGCCCGCTTGCCGAGTATCTGGGGACGCAGTTGCAGCGATCGGTGGAAGTACGTGTGTTGCCATCGCCCACCGCGTTGATTGATGCGATGCAAGCCGGGCAAGTCGATGTGGCAGTACCCAATCTGTACGGCTATCTGCTGGCCACCCGCGAACCCGGCCCACTGCAGGCGCTGCCCGTGCCCGATGTACCCCCTGTACAAGCGCAGCGATATCGCTCGGTGATCGTGGCCCGCCAGCCGATGACAATGCAGCAGTTGGCCGCACGCGCGGGCCAGTTGCGCCTGGGCCTGGTCGGTCGCGATTCGGCATCCGGCGGTTTCGTGCCGCTCAGTGGCTTGCGCCAGGCTGGCGTCGACGGTGATGACTTTGCCAGCGTGGCTTATGCCGGATCGCATCACGCCGCCCTGCACATCCTCGGTGACAAGCAGGTGGATGTAGTGGCGCTTGCGGCCGACGTATTCGACAGCAGCGCGCGCGGCGGCTTATATGAAGTCTGGCGTTCGCCGGTGATCCCGCCAGGTCCGCTGCTGTGCCGCAGCTCGGCAGCGACGAATTGCGGCGAAGTTGCCAGCGCGCTGCTGCGCGCGGATCAGCACGATGCCCGCGTCATGGCGGGGCTGCGCGCGGGCTGGCCGGAGTTTGGCGACGCACAGCGCTTGGTCGAGCCAGCGCGCCAGGCGTTGCAGGAATTGGCGCGCAATCTGCAGCCCGACCCGTAGGCCCGGCTGCCGCGGACTTGCCTATTGGCTGGCCTGCGCGCCGATGTGCTGATCCAGGAACGCTTCTAGTCGCTGGTAGAAGGCGATGTTGTTGGACTCTTTATAGAATCCATGACCTTCCTTCGGAACCGCCATCCATTCCGGTGGACGACCATTGGCTTCCAGGGCCGCCTTCATCGCCTTGGCCTGCGCGAAGGGCGTACGTTCATCGCCTTCGCCATGCACCAGCAACACAGGCACGCGGATCTTAGCCGCCACGCCCACCGGCGAATTCCCGCGCAATGTGGCGGCATCATCGCCGATGGCGCGCAACAGGTAGTTGCGTCCCCAACGGCTGCTTTCGACGTCGCCCTTGGTCCACATCATCTGCAGGTCGTACAGGCCAGAGGCGCCGGCTACGCACTTAAACAGTTCCGGTGCGCGGGCCGCCACCATCATGGCCGAGTAGGCCCCAAAACTGGCTCCGTACGCGCAGATGCGAGCAGGGTCGGCGTAGCCTTGGTCGATGGCCCAGTGCACGCCATCGAGAAGGTCATCCTGGATGCCGGTGCCCCACTGCTTGTAGCCGGTTTCCACGAAGTCCATGCCGCGACCACCCGAGCCGCGAAAATTGACCTGGAGGACCAGGTAGCCGCGGCTGGCCAGGAACTGAGCGTCGGTGTCGAAGGCCCACTCGTCGCTCACGCCGTGCGGCCCGCCGTGAGGCAGAAGCACCATCGGCAGCTTCTGTTTTCCGGTAACTCCGGCCGGCAGGGTAATGAAACCGCTCAGCTCCACCCCTTCGCGGGACTTGAACCGGATGGGGCGGCGCTCGCCCATCTGCCCGGCGATCAGGCCTTCGCGTCCTACCAGCACCAGGCTGACCTTGCGCTTCGCCCGTTCCAATAGATACCAACTGCCGGCGTGGCGATCACTGTAGACGTAGACAAGGCTCTTATCGCCATCGGTCGTGTGATTGACGTACGTGGCAATCTGGCCGGGGAATCCATTGCTGAGTGACTGGTGCATCCTGGCGTCGGCGCTGTCGGGCTCCAGATAGATCTGCCGCGGCTTGCCGCCGCCGGTTGTCACTGCAAATGGTTGCAACGGACGTGACGTCCACTCCAGATCGACGAAGCTGGCGAACTCATCACGGGCAAGCACCTTCCGATTGCGGCCATCGACGTCCGCCTGCACCAGATTTGCCGGCTCACCATTGGCGGTGAAGGATGCAATGACCTGCTGATCATCGGCAGTGAACGCCAAGGGCAAGAAAGTGCCACCCATCTGCTCGCTGGTCAGCTGCTGCCACTGGTTCTGTGCATCGGCGGCAAACAGCAGGTAATCGCCGTCGTCATTGCTGCCATGCGCATACCGCGGGCGACCCTGATGATCCATCACAAAGGACAGGTAGGGCGCAGGCACGTCTGCAAACAATCGCGCCGTGCCGTTTTCGGTATCCACGTCGTATAGCTGCGATCGATTCGTGCTGCGCGAGAGGCGGCGCATATAGAAATGCCCATTGGGTTGTTCGGGCACGCCGGCAATATCCCCGAAGCCCGGGCCCAAGCCGCGCAGACGGGGATTCTTGCCGTAACCGTAGATGTAGACTTGGTTCTTGCCGTCGAAATCGGCGGCGATGATCTCGCCTGTGGGGGTGGGTTCCTCACGCCGACCCATTTTGCGGGCCTTGGCGATAATCAAGCGGGTTTCGCTGACCCAGCGGACCCGAGAGGGCACTTCATACTGCCGCAGCAGCAACATCGCCGTCTGCTTCATGTCGGCGATGCGCACGATGCGAATCGCATGACCGCCTTCATCCAGTTCCGCGGAGATGGCCAGGTAGTTGCCATCGGGTGACAACTGAGGCGAGTACATGGAGTTGAACTTGGCAAAGGCGGACACCGGCACGCGCTCCTGTTGAGCGCAAACCTGACCAAGCCCCAGGCCGCAGCCCACCAGCGTCGCCAAAAGGGCAAACATCCTTGATTTCATCCTGGTAGTCCGTTGCTTACTGATCCACGCGCGAACCAATATGTCGGTCCAGAAAGGCTTCCAGGCGCTGGAAGAAGGCGATGTTGTTGTCATCGTCGTAGAAGCCATGGCCTTCCTTCGCCACGGCCATCCACTCCGGTGCATTGCCAGCGGCTTCCAGCGCGGCCTTCATCGCCTTGGCCTGCGCAAAAGGTGTGCGCTCGTCTGCTTCACCGTGGGCCAGGAATACCGGCACCTTGATCTGCGCAGCCAGGGTCGTAGGTGAGTTGCTTTTCAGGTCGGCCGGATCGGTGCCGACGGCGCGCGCGAGATAGTTCTGACCGCTCCGGCTGGTGCGGATGTCGCCCTTTGCATACATCATCGGCAAGTCGTACAAACCCGCCAGCCCGGCGACACACTGGAACAGCGACGAGTCGCGCGCGGCCACCATCATCGCCGAGTACGCGCCGAAGCTAGCGCCAAAGGCGCAGATACGCTGCGGATCGGCATAGCCCTGCGCAATCGTCCAACGCACGCCATCCAGCAGATCGTCCTGCACGCGCGTGCCCCACTGGCGGAATCCAGCCTGGCCGAAGCGATCACCGCGGTTGCCGGAACCGCGGAAATTCACCTGCAGCACCAGATAGCCGCGACTGGCCAGGAACTGGGCGTCATTGTCGTAGGCCCAGCCGTCGAACACTGCATGCGGGCCGCCATGCGGCAGCAGCACCATCGGCAACTTGGCGGGCGACTCGACCCCCGCAGGCAGGGTGAGGAAGCCATCCAACTCAGTGCCGTCGCTGGCCTTGAAACGGAACGGCCTGCGTTCGCCCATGCGTTCCGGATCGATACCTTCGCGATGGGTCAGCACGGGTTCCAGCGTGCCCTTGGCCTTGTCCAGCAAGTACCAGGTGCCGGGATCACGATCACTGTTGGCGAACAGCAACGAAGTATTTCCGTCCAGGCTGTGGCCGGTGTATGAGATGTACTTGCCGGGAATGGCATTGGCGATCGACTCATGCTTGCTGGCGTCGGCCGATGACGGATCGAAATAGGTCATCCGTGGTTTGCCGGCGGCGAGCGAACCGCCGATGGGGCGGTAGGGAGCCGCCGACCATTCCAGCTCATCCACCGAAGAGAAGGCGTCTTCCAGCACGACCTGGCGTTGCTGGCCCTGGAGATCGGAGGTGATCACTTTCCAGGGACCGCCCTGTTGGGCGTAGCGTGCAAACAGTCGCTGGCCGTCTGCGGTGAAGGCCAGTGGACGCAGCGGCCCGCCGGTCTGGCCGCTGGTGATGGGTTGCCAGTTCTTGCCTTGCACATCGGCAACAAACAGCAGCCGGCGATCATTATCGTCCACGCCAAAGGCATAACGCGGTACGCCTTGATCGTCCATCAGGAACGAAAGATCCTTGGCCGGCACGTCGGCCATCAAGCGCGAGGTGGCGCGCTCGGTATCGATGTCGTAAAGCTGTGAACGGCTGGCGCCGGCGGAGTAGCGGCTCATGTAGAAATGACCGTTGGGCTGCAACGGCGTGCCGGCGATATAACCAAAGCCCGGTTCGATGCCCTGCGTGCGCAAGGAGCGCTCCCAGCCAAACACGTAGTCTTGGTTGCGACCGTCCACATCGGTAGCGATGATCTCACCGGTCATGTAGGGCGCCTCGCGTCCACCAAACTGCTTGGCTTTGGCGATGACCAGGCGCTGGTTGCTGACCCAGCGCATGCTGCCAGTCAATTGATAGCGCGGCAGTCGCAGTAGTGCGGTCTGTTGCATGTCGGCCAGTCGATAGATGACCAGCGCGTGGTTGCCTTTGCCCAGATCCGCCGAGACCGCCATGTGCAGGCCATCCGGGGATAGCTGCGGCGCGCTCATTGGGTTGGAGCGGGCGAAGGCCTCAATGGCCACCCGCTGCGCCTTGCCTGGCTCGGCAGCGTGTGCGATGAACGTCGGCATCAGGCTGCACATAAAGGCGCACAGCGCCAGCTTCTTCCCTGCAAGCATGCTTCTTCTCGGTGTCTGGTTTCCCCGCCGGCAGACTAACGGTAGTGGACGGGTCACGCCAGTCGCGACGCCTGTTCACATGACAGCCTGGGCGTTTGGTTGTCTAATAGCCGCCGAAGCGGGGGTATCAGCGGCCAGGCCGGTGATTGAGACAGACCCTTCGAACCTGATCCGGTTGACACCGGCGTAGGGAAGCTTCGCAGGATGCGGCCGGGGTAAGACCCCGCAGGGCAGGATCGATCCGTGATCCCCGCCCGCGATTCCTTTCCAGGATCGCCAGCCGTTGAACGCGCCGCCGCTTCGTCCCGTAGCCCAACCAGGACGATGCCGATGAACGCCGTACCCTCCCGCCTGTTGCAGGACACCCAGCAACTGTCCGAAACCGTGACCCGGCCGATTCCCGGCTCGCGCAAGATTTTTGTGCAGGGTTCGCGCGCGGATCTGCAGGTGCCGATGCGCGAGATCACGCTCAGCCGCACGCCCACCCTGTTTGGCGGCGAAGAGAATGCGCCGGTCACGGTCTACGACACCTCCGGCCCCTACACCGATCCCAACGCCAACATCGATCTGGCCGCCGGCCTGTCGGCGTTGCGCGCGCGCTGGATCGAAGAACGTGGCGATACCGAACAACTCAGTGCGCTGAGTTCGGAATTCGGCCGTTCGCGCGAAGGCAATGCGCGCCTGGATGCTGTGCGCTTCCCCGCGCGCGTATTGCCGCGCCGTGCCAAGGCCGGTGCCAACGTCAGCCAGATGCACTACGCACGTCGCGGCATCGTCACGCCGGAAATGGAGTACGTGGCCATCCGCGAGAACCAGCGCCTGGAAGCGCTGCGCGAGCAGCTGCTGGCCAACCCCAAGCTCAATGGCAAGGGCGCGCGTGACCTGCTGTTCCAGCATCCGGGCCAGAGCTTTGGCGCCAGCATCCAATCGCTGATCACCCCGGAATTCGTGCGCGATGAAATCGCCCGCGGCCGCGCCATCCTGCCCAACAACATCAATCACCCCGAAAGCGAGCCGATGATCATCGGCCGCAACTTCCTGACCAAGATCAACGCCAACATCGGCAACAGCGCGGTGTCCTCGGGCATAGCCGAGGAAGTGGAGAAGCTGGTCTGGGCGATTCGCTGGGGCGGCGACACCGTGATGGATCTGTCCACCGGCAAGCACATCCATGAAACCCGCGAATGGATCATCCGCAACTCGCCGGTGCCGATTGGCACCGTGCCGATCTACCAGGCCTTGGAAAAGGTCGACGGCCGCGCCGAGGAACTGACCTGGGAGATGTTCCGCGACACCTTGATCGAGCAAGCCGAGCAGGGCGTGGACTACTTCACCATCCATGCCGGCGTGTTGCTGCGGCACGTGCCGCTGACTGCCAACCGCGTGACCGGCATTGTCTCGCGCGGTGGTTCGATCATGGCCAAGTGGTGCCTGGCGCATCACAAGGAAAACTTCCTCTACACGCATTTCGAAGACATCTGCGAGATCATGAAGGCCTACGACGTGGCTTTCTCGCTGGGCGACGGCCTGCGTCCGGGCTGCATTGCCGACGCCAACGACGCCGCGCAGTTCGGCGAACTGGAAGCGTTGGGTGAGCTCACCAAGATTGCCTGGAAGCACGATGTGCAGACCATGATCGAAGGCCCCGGCCATGTGCCGATGCAGTTGATCAAGGAGAACATGGACAAGCAGCTGGCCGAGTGCGGCGAGGCGCCGTTCTACACGCTGGGGCCGCTGACCACCGATATCGCGCCGGGCTATGACCACATCACCTCGGCGGTGGGCGCAGCCATGATTGGTTGGTTTGGCACGGCCATGCTCTGTTACGTCACCCCCAAGGAACATCTGGGCTTGCCCAACCGCCAGGACGTGCGCGACGGCATCATGGCCTACAAGATTGCCGCGCATGCGGCGGATCTGGCCAAGGGCCATCCGGGTGCGCAGGTGCGCGACAACGCGTTGAGCAAGGCGCGCTTCGAGTTCCGCTGGGAGGATCAGTTCCACCTGGGCCTGGATCCGGAGAAGGCGCAGGAATTCCACGACGAGACCCTGCCCAAGGACGCGCACAAGGTGGCGCACTTCTGTTCCATGTGCGGTCCGCACTTCTGCTCGATGAAGATCACCCAGGACGTGCGCGACTATGCGGCCGAGCACGGCATGGACGAGGCGCAGGCCTTGCAAGAGGGCATGGCCGAGAAGTCGGCGCAGTTCCTGGCCCAGGGCGCGCAGGTCTACCACCGCGATTGAGTATGAGCAAACGCCATGTGCGAGCTGAAGCTTGCACATGGCGTTCACGCCGGCAGGCTTGTTTCCTGTCGACGGGCAGGCGAGGCTAGTCCCACACGGACAGGAGGGACCCCATGCTTCGTTTCTTCGCACGCTTGCACCGCGCCCTGCCGCTGGCAGCGCTCTTGCTGCTGACGGCATGCGCCAGCAACCCACGCATCACCAGCGAGGCGGATCCGTCCGCCGACTTCGCCAGCTACAAGACCTTCTCGTTCTATTCGCCGCTGGCCATCGACAACAACGGCTATGCCAGTCTGACCAGCAGCCGCTTGAAGTCGGCGGCGCGCGCGCAACTGGAAGCGCGCGGCTATGTCTACGACGAGAAATCGCCGGATCTGTGGTTGAACATCAACGCCTACATGCAGGAAAAGACCGACGTGGTCAGCATGCCGGACGTGGACTACGACTATTACTACAGCTACCGCGCACGTCGTTACGTGGCGGTGCCGTACTGGTACGACAACACCCGGGTGTACCAGTACACCGAGGGCACGCTGAACTTTGATCTGGTCGACGCCAAGCGCAACCAGTTGGTCTGGGAGGGCATTGCGGTGGGTCGGGTGGTCAACGCCAAACCGGCTGATCGCGCTGCCCGCATCGACAAGGCGGTGGTGGATATCTTCGCCCGTTATCCGTATCGCGCCGGCAGCGCTACGCCGGCAGTGGCGGTGCAGCCATGAAGGGCGCATCGAGCGCGGCCAAGGCCGGCATCGGCTTTGGCACGGCCCTGGCCATCACCATTTCCTGGTCGGCCAACAAGTCGCTGCTGTGGGCGGTCATCCATGGCTTGCTGTCATGGATCTACGTGGTGTATTACGCGCTGGTGTATCACTTCAAAGCGGTCTAAGCCCATGTCGATACCCTGGCTGCGTTGGGCGGTGATTGCGCGCCGGCATCCGTCGGCGCTGCTGCTGACGGTGCAGCTGGCCGGCATCCTGCTGTATCCGCTGATGGAGACCGCCCCCAGCGGGCGCGCCATCTTTGGTGCCTTCGGCATCCTGGTGCTGGCCTTGGCGCTGTGGGTGGTCAATCGCGGCCCCACCAGCTTGTGGGTGGCGTTGTCGCTGGCCATTCCTTCGGTGGCGCTATCGCTGTTGGCGGCGGCGCTGGGCAATGTCCATTTGCAGGTAGTCGCGCATCTGCTGGAAAGTGCGCTGTACTTCTATACCGCGGCAAGCCTGACCGCCTACATGCTGCAGGATCATCGGGTCACCTCCGATGAACTCTTCGCCGCCGGCGCCACCTTCACTCTGTTGGCCTGGGGTTTTGCGTTTGCGTTCTCGGTGTGCCAGCAGTGGTACCCGGGCAGCTTCATCGCCGCCGTGCATCCGGAGCAGCCGCGCACCTGGATGGAACTGTTGTTTCTGAGCTTCAGCGTGTTGTCGGGCGTGGGCCTGAGCGACATCGTGCCGGTGCAGCCGCAGGCGCGCGCGTTGGTGATGCTGGAGCAGTTTGCCGGGGTGATGTACATCGCGCTGGTGGTGTCGCGGTTGATTGGGCTGACCACGCTGAAGATGAGCGGGCGCAAGGATTTGTAGGAGGGGCCTAACCAGACGTTCGTCTGTTAAGAGCAGCCCCGAAGCTCGGCGTCCTTGCGATCGCAGGTATGCCTAGTCCTGTTGTTTGCAGTGGCTTCGGGGCTGGCCTTTAACAGACGAATGTCTGGTCAGCCCCTCCTACGGCCGAACGCTTCGGGATTCTGTTACCGCAAAAAAAAGCCCGCTTTTGGCGGGCTTTTTCGTGGACGCCGGTGTGGCGCTTACTTCTTCAACTCGGCGAAGCGCTGCATGGCTTCCACCAGCACTTGCTTGGCGTCGGCGGCGTTGGCCCAGCCGTCGATCTTGACCCACTTGCCCTTCTCCAGATCCTTGTAGTGCTCGAAGAAGTGGCCGATGCGCTCCAGCCAGTGCGGGCTGACCTGGTCGATGTCGGAGATGTGCTTGTAGCCGGAGAACACCTTCTCCACCGGCACGGCCAGGATCTTCTCGTCGCTGCCGGCTTCGTCGGTCATGCGCAGCACGCCGACCGGGCGGCAACGGATCACCGAGCCGGGGATCAACGGCAGCGGCAGCACGACCAGCACGTCGGCCGGATCGCCGTCGCCGCACTGGGTGTTGGGCACATAGCCGTAGTTGCAGGGGTAGCGCATCGGGGTCGAAAGGATGCGGTCGACGAAGATCGCGCCGCTTTCCTTGTCCACTTCGTACTTCACCGGCTCCGAGTCCTTCGGAATTTCGATGATGACGTTGATTTCTTCCGGCGGGTTCTTGCCGGTCGAGACGTGGTCCAGACCCATGAGGCTTTGCTCCAGAAACGATTGCGATGACAGGGGGGCGAATTCTACGCCCTCGGCTGCTGCGGCGCAGCAGGAAGTCGCCCCCAAGGGCCTGATCGCCCTCCTGCTGCCGTTAACACGACATGCCGCTCAGCCAGCCAGGCCTAGAATCCGCGTCCATGCGCCCCCTGCCCACCATCGCCCGACTGCTGATCCTGGCCTGCCTGGGCGGGGCTGTGATGGCGCCGGCGCAGGCGCGCACGGTCTACCGCTGCGTGCGCGATGGCACGGTCAGCCTGGCCACCGCGCCGGAGCCGGGCTCCAAATGCCAGGCGCGCGAAATCGAGGACAACGCGGTCAGCCTGCCCAACCTGTGGGGAAAGATGGGGGTTTTCAGCGGTGTGCTGTACGAGCGCGAGCAGGACGGGCAGCTGGTCTACAGCACCCGCAAGCTGCCAGGCTCGCGCGAGTACCTGCGCTTCACCGTGGCCACGCCGCCGGGTGAGCCGGCCCATCCGGGCTTGGGCAAGGTGGGTAAGCCGCGCCTGGACATGTACCCCAAGGACTTCCGTCGCGCCGCGCGCAAGACCGGGGTGGACGATGCCTGGCTGCGCGCGGTGGCGCATGCCGAGAGCGACTTCAACGCCAGCGCGGTCTCGCCCAAGGGCGCGCAGGGGGTGATGCAGCTGATGCCGGCGGTGGCCAGCGAGTACGGCGTGACCGATCCGTTCTCATCCTCGCAATCGATTGATGCCGGTGCGCGCCACATGAAAGGCCTGATGCGCCGCTACCAGGGCGATCTGAGCCTGGTGGCGGCCGCCTACAACGCCGGCATCGGCGCGGTCACGCGCTATGGCGGGGTACCGCCGTATGCCGAAACCCAGGAGTACGTCAGCAAGGTGACGGCGCTGTACGAGCTTTACCTTCGCGCCATGGGCCGCAAGGCCGCGCCGGAAACACCGGCACACTGACCTCCTTCACCCGGTTTTCGGACAGGCCGTCCTATCGTGCTTGCACAGGCTGGCAGCGCGCCAGCGCAGGAGAGCACCATGAAACGTCGTGTATTCAGCGCGCCGGATCTGGGCACCGCCGAGCAGGCACTGGGCGCGGCGCTGCGCCTGGGCATCCGCCCCGGCCATGCCGCGGTGCTGGCGCAATCGGACATCGAGATGAGCCAGGTGCCGGATGCGGAGAAGGAAAGCTCGCCCACCGATTTCATGCCCGCCGCGCGGCGCGGCATTGTCGGCGGCGCGATCATCGGCTTGATTGCCGGCCTGATTGGCATGTTCGTGCCGTCGATTGGCTTTCACCTGTCCGGTGCGGTGATCACCACCGTGGTCGGCGCGATTGTCGGCGGTTGGGCGGCGGCACTGGCCGGATCCTCGGTGCCCAGCGAGCCGCGTCGCGATTTCCAGAAGGAAATCGAGTCCGGGCAGTTGCTGGTGGTGATCGACGAGGAAGACGAAGCCCTGCTGGATCGCGCCAGCCAGGCCATTGCCGCCACCGGTGGCATGCGCCCGTTGAAGCAGGTGCCGCACGGCTTGCTGGGTTGATCGCTGACATGGCCCGGCGTGGGCGGGCCGCAAAAGAAGTGACAACTGACACTAGGTGGGGCTAGGCGAGGGTGGGTAACGTAGGCCCATCCTCTCCGGAGTCCTTCCATGCCTGCCGCCACCTTGCCTGCCCTGACGCCCTTGCTCGCCACCGCCGGCATCGGCTGGATCATGTACCGCCGCATCCGTCGCAGCTTTGGCCGCCAACCCTGGCAACCCAAGCGCACGATGTTCCGCCTGGGCCTGATGGTGCTGCTGCTGGCGTTCCTGCTGTTTGGCGCGGTGTTCCTGCCAAACGTCCGGCTGGGCGTAGGCCTGGGCCTGGCGGCGGGGCTGGCGCTGGGCGCATTGGCACTGCACCTGACCCAGATGGAATGGCACGAAGGCAAACCCACCTATGTGCCCAATCCCTGGATCGGCGGCGTGCTGACCCTGCTGCTGGTGGGTCGCCTGGCCTGGCGCTGGTCGCAGGGTGCCTTCTCCGATGGCGCGGCGGCCACCGCGCAGCAAGCCAGTCCGTTGACCATGGCCTTCGCCGGCATGCTGGTGGGCTATTTCCTGTTGCTCAACAGCGGCCTGTTCTGGCGCATGCGCCATTTGCACGCGCAGCAGCAAGGCGGCTTCTGAGTCGGGCTAACGCGGGATCGCGGCGGACTCGATGATGTGTTCGCCGGGTGGCGCATCCAGCGCCGCCTTGACCAAGGCGCGCGCCACCGCTGCTGCCGGTACTGCGCGCCAGCTGCCCGGCAGCACCCCATCCAGCGCGCGCGAGATCCGCAGGGCCCACTGCTCCATCGGTCGGTGTGCCTGGCGCTCGCCATCGAGCAGGCCCGGGCGCAGCAGCGTCAGCGAAGCAAATCCCAAATCGCGCAGGGCTTGCTCCAGTTCGCCCTTGGTGCGCGAATAGAACACCGCTGAGTTGGGATTGGCCGCCTTGGCCGAGGTCAGCGCAAAAGTGCGCGCGCCGTTGGCGTGGGCCAGGCGCGCGAAGGCCAATGGGTAGTCGTAATCCACCTTGCGGAACGCCGCTTGCGATCCGGCATCGGCAATCGTTGTGCCGAGCGCACAGATCACCGCATCCACGTGCCACTCCGGCAGGTCGGGATCGATATGGTCGAAATCGATGACCGGGTTGCTCAACTTCGGCTGCGCCTGCAAGGGTCGGCGGGTCGGTGCCACCACGCTGGACACGCGCGGATCGGCCAGCGCCCGCTGCAGCGCCTGCCGGCCGACCAGGCCACTGGCTCCCAACAACAGTAGTCGCGTCATAGGTTTGCCTTGGCTGGGCGCGGAGGCTCCGCGCGCTTCCCGTATCCTATGCGCATCTGCGCGCCGTGGCTTGGCGTGACCCACCTACGCGCCAACGGGAGCACCCGCCCGCATGAACCTGCCGCTGCACTTTGGATTTCTTGGCGCATTGGAAGCCGGGCTGATTGCCTTCGTCATCGGCCTGTTGGTGTATGCGGCCTGGCAAGCGCTGTGCCGCGCACTGGGTTGGTCGATTGGCCACGCCATTGGCTGGTCCTGTGTGTTCGCCGTGTTGATTGGTGCCGGCGTGGACAGCTGGAACATGTTCTACCTGGGCATGATGAAACTCGAATCGCCCTTGTATGCGCGCATGGCACTGCAAGCCATCCATGATCCGGACTCATTGGGCGCGCGCGTGATCTGCGAATTGGCCGGCGCCTTGTCCGGCGTCGTGATGGGTTGGCAATGGTTCAGTCGCGGCCATTCCAAGGAAAACGTTCTCAGCGACGCAAAAAAAACGCGGATTGAACATTGATCTGACGATCACGTCACGTCGCGATTTTTGCTCGACACGCTTGTCACGGATCGCTAACGAAGCGAGTAATCGAAAGAATCTGGCAGTGGGTTAAGCCAGTGTGCACATTCATTTCAGTCAGCAGTATCGATTCAGAACAAGGTTGGCATCGTCGGCATCGTGCGCTACAGGACGCACTTTCATACTTCCAAACGGAGCTAACGACGATGACCAAGTTCAACACCAAGCCGCTGTTCGCCCTGATCGCTCTGGGCGCCGCCGTTGCCATGCCGGCCGCGTTCGCCCAAGACCCGGCCGCACAGCCGCAGCCGCAGCCGACCCAGTCCACCGATCAGGCCGCCGGCGGTGCCGAGCAGTCCGCCCAGCAGAGCACCCAGGCCGCTGGCCAGCAGGGTTGGGCCGATGTCGACAAGAACGGCGACGGCAATATCAGCAAGGAAGAGTCCGCTGCCAATGCCGGCCTCTCGCAGGTCTTTGACAAGGCCGATGCCAATGCCGACGGCAGCTTGACCGCCGAGGAATACAAGGCGTTCGTTGAGAAGAACTACAGCGAACCGCAGAAGTAATCCTTCGTGATGCATTGCCCGCGATGGTTCGCCATCGCGGGCAACCGCGGGGCAGAGGGCTGCCCTGCGGTGAATCAGGAGAACAGTGATGAAGATCCAGATTCGTACCTGGCTGGCCGCGTCTTCTTCAGCCCTGTTGATTGCCGGCTTGGCCTTGTCGGCCAACGGCTGGGCACAAGATCAGGAAACGCCGCCGCCCAAGAGCCATGGCGACGCACCGCCACCCAGTGATCCCGCCACGCCTACACCGCGGACATTCCGGGAACTGGACAGCAATGGCGATGGCAGCATCACCAAAGATGAAGCCGCCGCCGACCCTGCACTGACGCAAGCCTTTGGCACGCTGGATCAAGACGCCGATGGCAAGCTGACCGCTGCCGAGTACCAGGGCTACAAACCCGCCAGCCCCAGTCGCTGATTCGTCCCGCACCTCTGCGGCGTCTGTCCCATGATCGCGCCTGGCGCGTGACAGGAGGAAGCCATGCAACACCATCCACAGATTCCGCGTAGCACCGGCTGGCTTGGTCTGCTGCTGTTGGGTAGCGTGCTCTCGCTCGGCGCCTGCAGCAAGACCACCGACGAAGATACGGTGACGCCGGTGGACACTGCTCCGCCAGCGGTCAGTAGTGCAGCGCCAGCCACCGACGCAGTACCGCCCTCCACGACGACGCCCAATGCGATGCCGCCGGGCAGCGATCCCAATGCGCCGCCGCCGCCATCGGATCCGGCCAGCATTCCGCCGCCGGTGGAATCGCAGACCCCGCCAGCCAACTCGGACCAGACGCCGCCGCCTCCGGCGAGCTCCGGCACGCCTCCGGCCAACTGATCGCCATCAACCCCCGGACGTGTGCAGCAACACCGCAACACGCCAGCACGCCTGTCGCTGGCCTGTGCGGTTGCGAGGCGAGAAGGGCGGCCCCTCGTGCGGGGGCCGCCCTTCGTTTATCCTGCGCGCCCACGACGGTTGAGACAGGCACATGGCGCAGATTCGCTGGGTAGGCTTTGATGGCGATGACACGCTGTGGAAGAGCGAGGATTACTACCGCCAGGCCGAACACGACTTCGAGCAAATCCTGGCCGCCTACATCGATCTGGGTGACCGGCGCATGCAGCAGCATCTGCTGGAAACCGAGCGCCGCAACCTCAAAGTGTTCGGCTACGGCGTCAAGGGCATGACCTTGTCGATGATCGAGTCGGCCATCCAGCTGACCGACGAGCGCATCAGCGCCCGCGATCTGCACCGGGTCATGGAAATTGGCCGCACATGTTTGCAGCACCCGGTGGATCTGTTGCCCGGCATCCGCGAGGCGGTGGAAGCCATTGCCCGTGATCACGAAATAGTGCTGATCACCAAGGGCGATCTGTTCCACCAGGAAGCCAAGATCGCCCAATCCGGACTGGCGGATCTGTTCCATCGCATCGAGGTGGTGTCCGAGAAGGACGAGAGCACTTATGCGCGCGTGTTGGCCGAGTTGGGCGTGCCGGCGTCGCAGTTCGCGATGATTGGCAACTCGCTACGCTCGGATATCGAACCGGTGATCAGCCTGGGCGGCTGGGGCATCCATATGCCGTACCACGTGACCTGGGCGCTGGAGGCCGAGCACGGCCTGGGCGAGGACGTGCCTCGCCTGCGCACGGTCGCCGGTGCCGCTGAACTGCCCGCCGCACTGGCCGACATCCAGGTCCACGAACGGTAGGCCGCGTATTAACGGCTGCTATACCCAACTCACAGTTTGGGAAGCTGGCGGGCCAGGTTAAAAGCGCGTTCACCCGGCAAGCCACATCTTCTAGCCATGCCCGATGGACGGGCGCTAGGGAGGTTCACCTTGGCTACTTCGCTTATCACTCGACTGTTTGCACCGGCCGTACTGGCCACCGGGCTGGGCCTGGCGGCGATGGCGCCGGCACCGGCGCGCGCTGGCGATGATCTCGTGCGGGTCATCGTGGATGTGGCCGATGTGATTTACCACGGTGGCTATCCCTACTATCGCAACGGCCCTGGCTACGGCTATGGCGACCGCCTTGTCGTGGTGCGCGATCGCTATCACCGCCCTACCTACTATCGCTACGCGCCTCGCACCGTCGTCTATCGAGAGGTCTATCGCGGGCGCCCGCCGTATGGCAATGCTTACGGCTACCATCGCTACCGCAACGCGCCGGTGTATGTCCGGTACGTGGATCGGGATCGCGATTACCACCATGACCGTCGTGATCGCTGGGATGACGACCGACGCGGGAAGAAGCACGACAAGAAGCGGCGAGACGGTCATCGCTGGGACGATTGATTCACCCAGGGCTTGGCGGGCCCCTCGCCAGCGGCGCGGGGAGTGATGGCACAATGCGGCCATGTCACTCCTGACGCGCCGCTTTCTTTTTGTGCTGTGGATCCTGTGCCTGCCCGTTGTCGGTATGGCCCAACAGGCCGATGCACCCACCCCTGTGCCGTGGCCGGGTAGCGGCGATGCGCAGGTGGATCGCGCGCTGGCTGACATCAACGACTACGCCGCACGCTACCCAGCCAGCTTTGCCGACGAGTTGTCGCGCTACTACAGCGTGCCGCGTACCTATGTGGAAGCAATGATGAAGCAGGGCGACTGGACTGCCGGCGACATCTACATGGCATGCGCGCTGGCGCAGGTGGCCGGGCAACCCTGCCGCGCAGTCGTGCGTGAGTGGTCGCGCGATCACAGCGGTGGCTGGCGTGATGTGGCCGCACGCCTGGAAGTCAAACCCGGTGGCGCCCAGTATCGGCGGCTGCGCAAGAGCCTGGATGACACCTATCGGCGCTGGGAGCGGCCGACGCCGTAAGCTGCACTTCGAGCAGTCGCGGTCCTGACAGCAGTCAGCAATCGGCAGGCAGCAGGCAGCAAGAGGCTGTCAGCGAACAGTGGTCAGCAGCAGTAACAAATGCAGCCGCAGTGACAGCGGCGAAGACCGCCATGGCTGGCGTGGCTAGGGACTCTTGGCGTACACGATCAGCAACACCAGATCCTCATCGCCGCTCTGCTCGATCGCATGCGTGCTACCAGGTCGGGTGAGCATGGCATCGCCTGCCGCCACTTCGTGCAGCTTGCCGTCCAACAGATAGCGGCCGCGTCCTGACAACACGTAGTAGATTTCGTCCTTGTGGTGCTGGTGCAGGCCGATGCCGGCACCGCGATGCAGAACGCGCTTGCGGAATTGCGTGCCGAGCGCAGGCGCATTGGCGAAGAACGGATACGCCGTGGTGGGCCCGGCGCCGCCGTGTGGGCCGACCTGTTCGACTGCCAAATCGCGCTCATGTACCACGAGCGACGGCTGCGCTTGCGCTGCCTTGGCCGCGCGAGCCGTCGCCGGCGCGCCGCAATCGGTATCTCGCGTGACATGCGTGCTCAGCGCCGGGTCCAGCGCCTGCCAGCCAGCCACCACCAGGCAGGCCACCATCACCGCGCCACGCTGCTGGAAGTGGGTGTCGTCCTGCTGGTTCTGCGCGGGCACGTGCATGTAGTAGTTGCGCGAGGCCTCTTCGCCCATCGCGCGCAGCCAGTCCATGCTGCTGGCGGTCAGGTCGATCAGCCCCACCTGCTCGCGCGCGGCCAGATCGCGCACGGCCTGCGCATACAAGCCATGGGTGTCGAGCAACTGGCCGTGGTCAAACTTGCGCCGCGCCACCGGCGTGATCAGGATCGGCGTGGCGCCCTTGCTGCGTGCCAGATCGACATAGCGCATCAGCCAGAGCGGAAATGCGTGCTGCGGCTCGTTGTAGCGTTCCGGCGCTTCCTGCTTGGCATCGTTGTGGCCAAACTGGATCAGCAGTACATCGCCTGGTCCAATGGCCTTGGCGATGCCATCAAACCAGCCTTCATCGATGAAGCTGCGCGCGCTGCGACCGCTCTTGGCGTGGTTGCGCACCACGTAGCCGGCGTCGAGATAGCTCTGCAGTTGCTGGCCCCAGCCTTGCCGCGGCGCGCGCTCAAGGCCGTATTCGCTGGCGGTGGAATCGCCGGCAATGAAAACCTGGTGAACCGATTCTTTCGCCCAGGCCACGAGGGGCAGAGCGCAACAAGCGATCAGCAACAGCTTGCGTGCCATCCGGAAGCAGCGATTCATCGCGGTCCTCACAGGGGATGCGGCGACGCGTGATCCGCGCCGCCGCCAAACAGCCAATCAGCGCGCCAGCCAGCCGCCATCCACCGGGATGATCGCGCCGTTGACATAGTCCGATGCTGGTGCGGCGAGGAACACGGCAGTACCGCCCAGATCCGCCGGCAAACCCCAACGCCCGGCCGGGATGCGATCCAGGATCGCCTTGCTGCGATCCTCGTCGGCGCGCAGTTGGGCGGTGTTGTCGGTGGCCATGTAGCCGGGCGCGATGGCGTTGATGTTGACGCCCTTGTACGCCCACTCATTGGCCAGCAGGCGGGTGATGCCGGCGATGCCGGACTTGCTGGCGGTGTAGGAGGGCACGCGCACGCCGCCCTGGAACGAGAGCATGGACGCGATGTTGATGATCTTGCCGCGACCCTGGGCGATGAAATGCTTGCCCGCCGCCTGCGACATGAAGAACGCACTCTTGATATTGACGTTCATCACGTCATCCCAGTCCTTCTCGCTGAACTCCACCGCATCGGCGCGACGAATCAAGCCAGCGTTGTTGACCAGGATGTCCAAGCCACCCAGGCCGGCGACGGTTTCAGCGACCAGGCGTTCAACCGGTTCGATCGTGCTCAGGTTGGCTTCCAAGTTGAGGAAGCGGCGACCCAGCGCACGCACCTTCTCGCCGGTTTCGCTGGCTTCCACAATGCCGGCACCGGCAATGTCGGCGCCGGCTTCGGCCAATGCCAGCGCGATGCCCTGGCCCAGGCCGGTGTTGGCGCCGGTGACCAGCGCGATCTTGCCTTCCAGACTGAATGCGTTGCTTGCCATGTTGCCCTCTCTTGGATGGATTACTTCAGCTGGCAGATGTCCAGCACGTGCATGTCGGTGTAGTCCAGGTTTTCGCCGCCCATGGCCCAGATGAAGCAATAGTTGCTGGTGCCCGAGCCCATGTGGATGGACCATGGCGGCGACACCACGGCTTCATCGTTCTTGACCACGATGTGGCGCTGCGCTTCCGGCTCACCCATGAAGTGATAGACGCGATCGTTCTGGCCCAGGTCGAAGTAGAAATAGACCTCGGAGCGACGGTCGTGCAGGTGCGGCGGCATGGTGTTCCAGACGCTGCCGGTCTTGAGCACGGTCAGGCCCAGCAGCAACTGCGAGGACTGGCAGGTGGCCGGCACGATGTACTGGTAGATGGTGCGTTCGTTGCTGGTTTCCAGCGCGCCGCGATCCAGCGCCACGGCATTGGCAATAGCCAGCGCCTTGGTTTCAAAGCGCGCATGCGCCGGCGTGGAGGTCAGATAGAACTTGGCGGGCTGCGCGGGGTCGTCGGACTCGAACACCACTTCCTGGCTGCCCATCGCCACATACAGACCGTCCTTGGGACCGAGCAGATAGACCGTGCCGTCCACGCTCACCTTGCCGTTGCCAGCGCCGACGTTGATCACGCCCAGCTCGCGGCGTTCCAGGAAGGGCTTGCCGGCGGCTGATGCCGGTTCGGTCTGGCGCGGCAGCTCGACCGGCTTGCTCACCGGTGCGGCGCCGCCAATCACGAAGCGCTCGTTGTGCGAGTAGTTGAGCTGGATCGTGTCGGCCTGGAACAGCTCGCCGATCAGATAGCGATCACGCAGCTGGTCATTGCTGGCCCCGTCCATCATGTCCGGATGGGTGGCGTGGTAGGTCTTGCAGTACATGGGCTTTGCTCCAGATTTCGACAGGCGGACGGCCATTCAACAGGGGGCGATGGTAGCGGCTTTGGTAACCGGTGTCATTTTGCACTGCGCAAGGAGCCGGGCGGGCCAACGGGGCAGTGGTCAGGCAATCAATCGATGGGTTGGCAGGAGTCGCGGACGATCAGGTGCGGGCGGATGCTGGCCGCACTCATCGCCGCGCCGCTCTCGGGCTGAATCAACATGGCCGCAGCGATCCGGCCGGTGTCGCGAGTGTGCCGGCGCACCGTGGTCAGCGACGGCCACAGGCGCGAGGCCAGCGGGCTGTCGTCAAAACCGATGATCGACAGCTGGCGCGGAATGCTGATGCCGGCGCGCAGGGCGACCTTGTACACGCCAGCGGCCATTTCATCGTTTCCGGTGAAGATCGCGGTGGGTCGTTGCTTGCCGGCCAGCAGCTTCTCCGCAGCCATCACGCCGGACTCGAAGGTGTAGCCGGCTTCGATGATCCGTGCTGGCGGCAACTCGATGCCGCGCTGCGCCAGCGCTTCCAGAAAGCCAGAAGTGCGCTCATGCGCCGAGCGATAGGCCGACGGGCCGGTGATCAGTGCAATGTCGGTATGGCCCAGCGAGAGCAGGTACTCGGCAGCTTCGGCGGCGCCGTTGCGATCGTGGGTGACCACCATCCGCGAATCGTCTTCCAGGGCCACCGAAGCAATGCGGGTGTAGCGGCAATTGATGTCCAGCAGCATGTCGGCCAGCGCCTGATCTTCCGAAGCGCGCGGCACCAGCATGACCCCATGCAGTTTCTGTTGTTGCACGAAGCGGCGCACGCCATCGATATAGCCGGGGCTGCGGCTGTCGCAGGGATGCACGACCAGCTCGAAGCCCGAATCGCGCAGGCTGTCCAGCGCGCCGTACTGCATGTCGACAATGTACTGGGCGGTGGGATTGTCGTAGACCATGCCGATCAGGAACGAGCGGCGAAACGCCAGGCCGCGCGCCATCGGATCGGGCACATAGCCCACTTCGCGCATCAAGGCTTCCACCTTCTCGCGCGTGTCCTGCCGCACCAGCGGCGAGTGATTGATGATGCGCGAGACCGTCTTCTTGGAAACCCCGGACAGGCGTGCAATGTCATTGATGGTCGCGGCCTTGCCGGACGCGACGGGTGTTGCGGGTTCAGTCTTCTTGCGCGCGGGCATGGGCGGGATCCGGTCGTCGGCGACGATTCTAGCGTCAGCTTACTTGAGTGCGGCGGGTAGCCACAGCGACAGCTCGGGGAACAGGGTGACCACCAGCAACACGCCCAGGCCGGCCAGCCAGAATGGCCAGATGGTCTTCATGCTCTGGCCGATCGAGATCTTTCCGATAGCGGTACCAATGAACAACACCGAGCCCACCGGCGGCGTCACCAAACCCAGGCCGCCGGTCAGCACCAGCACCAGGCCGAAATGGATCGGGTCGATGCCGTAGGCCTTGGCCACCGGCAGGAAGATCGGCGTGCAGATCAGGATCATCGGCGCCAGGTCCATGAAGGTGCCCAGCAGCAACAGGATCAACACGATCATCAGCAGCACCGCGTACTTGCTGTGAGCGATCGACTGCAGCGCATCCACCGCCGCCGCCGGCACCTGCAGGTAGGCCAGCAACCAGCCGAACACCGCCGCGGTGGCGATCACGAACAGGATCACGCCGGTGGTGCGCGCGGCATGGGTGATCGTGCCCAGGAACTCGCGCCAGCCCAGCTGTCGGTACAGCACGCTGGTGACCAGCAAGGCGTAGACCACGGCAATGGCCGCGCTCTCCACTGCGGTGAACACACCGGCGCGGATGCCGATGAAGATCAGTGCGACCAGGCCCAGACCCGGCAGCGCCGACACCAGCCGCAGCACCACCGCGCGCAGGCCCGGGAACGGTTCGGTGCCATAGCCGCGTCGACGCGCCACCAGCCAGCCGGTGATCATCAACACCAGGGTCATCAGCAACGCGGGCACGATGCCGGCCGCGAACAGATCCGCAATCGACAAACCACCACCGGCCGCCGCCGAGAACAGGATCAAGTTGTGCGAGGGCGGCACCAGCAAGGCCACCAACGCAGCGGTGATGCTGACGTTGACCGCAAAGTCGCGGTCATAGCCGCGCTTGATCATCTGCGGAATCATCGTGCCGCCCACCGCCGACACATCGGCGATGGCTGAGCCCGACACGCCGCCGAAGAACAGCGACGACAGGATGCTGACCTGACCCAATCCGCCGCGCAGCCGGCCCACCAGCGAAGCCGCCAGGCTGATCAGGCGTTCGGATATGCCGCCGCGCAACATGATCTCGCCAGCAAAGATGAAGAGCGGAATGGCGATCAGCGAAGCCGAGCCGGTACCGGCGGCGATTTGCTGCACCAGCACCACCGACGGCAGATCCAGGTAGAACAACGTTGCCAGCGAGGCGGCGGCCAGCGCGTACGCCACCGGCACGCCAATCAGCAACAAGACGGCAAAAACCGCGAACAACAAGGTGATGGCCATGCGTCAGCGCGCCTCCCCGGCGTGTGGCGTGGTCAGGACAAGGACCAGTTGATTCAAGGCGAACACCACCATCAGCGCGCCGCCGATCGCCAGCGGCAGATAGTTGATGCTTTGCGGCAGGTCAGCGCCAGCAGTGCGGATGCCAATGCCATCCACCAGCAGGATCACCCCCCACCAGGCCATGCTGGCGCCGATGCCGGCAATCACCAGCGGCGACAGTGCATGCATCAGCGTCTGCAGGCGCGGACCGAGTGCATCGGCCAGCAGGAAGAAGCCGAAGTGGCGCTTGGTATGCACGCCGGCCGCCGCACCCAGGCTCATCGCCGTGCTCAGCAACAACAAGGTCAGCGGCTCGGTCCAGCTGGGCGAATCATTGAGCACATAGCGGGCAATCACCTGCCAGCCCTGCACCAGCACCAGGCCCACCAGCGCCAATGCGGCCACCGCGATGGCGGCATTGGCCAGGCGTTCAAACCAGCGCTGCACGCCAGTGACCGGCGGCGCGGCGACTTCGATTTCAAGATCGACGGACATCGCGCCTCCTCAGGCTGCTTCGCGGATGCGACGGTAGAGGGATTCAATCGCCGGGTCGCGGCGATACTCGGCCAGCAACGGCTGCGCGGCCTGCTGGAAGGCGGCACGATCCACCGGGTTGGCTTTGACCCCGTAATCGAACACCGCCTGCTTGGCCTTGGCCTCGGACTGATCCCACAACTCGCGCATCACCGCCACCGAGGCGCGTGCGGTATCGATCAGCAAATCGCGATCCCGCGCTTCCAGCGCCGCCAGGCTGCGCTGCGAGATCAGCAGCACGTCCGGCGCATACGAATGCTCGCTCTGCGACCAGTAGTGCGCGGCTTCGAAGTGGCGACTGGAATGGAAGCTGCGGATGTTGTTCTCGGCGCCGTCGATCATGTGCGTCTCCATGCCGGAGAACACTTCGCCCAGTGACAACGGCGTGGGATTGGCGCCGAACAGGCGCAGCATGCGGATAAAGATGTCCGACACCGGCACGCGGATCTTCAGGCCATGCAGATCCGCCGGCACGTGGATCGGCTTGCGGTTGTTGTAAAAGCAGCGCGCGCCGGAATCGTAGATCGCCAGGCCGATCAGCTCGCGCGTCTGGAAGCCGGTCAACACCTGCGCCGCCACGCCGCCGTCCAAGGCGCTGCGCAGGTGTGGCACCGAGTCGAACACATAGGGCAGACACAACGCCTGGGTCAGCGGAAATGCGTTGTTGAGCGCACCGGAATAAACGCGGGTCAGATCGATGGCGCCGTAGCGGGCCATGTCGATGGCTTCGGACTCGCGTCCCAACTGGCCGGAGTGGTACAGGCGGATGGACACGCGGCCGTCGGTTTCGCGTTCCAGCGTCTTGCCGATCCAGCGCACGGCTTCGACCGTCGGGTAGTCGCTGACGTGCACGTCGGTGGCAGTCAATACATGCGCCTGCCCGCCGACCGCGCGCGCCAGGCCAGTACCCGCGCCGACGCTTGCTGCCGCCGCCAGCCCGCCCTGCAAGAAATGGCGACGGCTGATCACGGTGTGGCCTGCTGCGCGCGCGCGGCGATGGCCTGGCAGGCGATTTCGCCAATGCCTTCAAATTCGATGCGAGCCACTTGGCCGGGCAGGATGTCGTGGATGCCGGTGGCGTTGCCGGTGGCGATCAAATCGCCGGCCTTCAACGGTCGGCCGCGCTTGGCCGAACGCGACAAGGCGAAGGCAATCGCCGCGCGCAAACCGCCAGGCAGCGTGCTCGCACCGCCCTGGCCGACCTGACGCTCATCAATCCAGGTCGTGCAGCGCAGGCTGTCTTCCTGGCGCTGGCGCCAGTCGCTGATTTCCGCGCCGACGATCAGGCCGTTGTTGTTGCCGAAGTCGGACACCACCACACGCGGCCCCAGCTGATTGATGGTGGCCAGCGGACTGCTGGCCACTTCTAGGCCAATGAACAGTCGCGAGGGCAGGGCTTCGGCTTGCGCGGGCGTCCAGTCGAGCTGATGCGCGGGTGCGTCGGCTTCCAGCTGCAGCACGTACTCGGCTTCGACGGCGCCAAAGCCGCCGGCAAACACCGGGATGTCCACCATGCCACCGGTGGCATTCCACAGTGCGCGGCGGAAGATTGGTCCCAGCAGGCGCTCATCGCCGGACTCGTCGCGGCGCTCGGCGGCGATATAGCCCACCTTCCAGCCCACGCGCTCATCGGCCCAACGCGCGATCGCCAGATCCTGGACCTGGTAAGCGCTGACCAGGTTGGCCGGGATCTCGCCGGGGAACTCCGCCAGCGCACGTCCTTCGGCGCGGGCAGTGGTGAAAGCGCTCGCTATCGCGGCCAACTGGGCGGCAGCCGGCGGGGAAGGGGAGTCGGTGCTCAAGCGGAATCTCCGGTCTGGCTGTGTTGCGCTGCCGAGTGACAGCGGGGCGTGAGCCTGTATATGGTAAACCGGTGTCATTGACAATATGCAGTGCCGCAAAATCCACTCGGCATCCGGGTGGCCGACTCACGCCCTGGGAGGGAAACGATGTCCGTAACTGTTGCTGCAATCCGCCGCCGCCTTGGCGCACGCCAACCCGCTGCACGCCGCGCTCATGCGCGTGGCCGCAGCGCGCTGCGCACCACCCTGTGCCTGCTTGCCTTGCTGTGCTCTACCGGTGCGCTCGCGCAGGCCGCGCCGCCGGCTGACGCACTGGCCTTTCCTGGTGCGCAGGGCTGGGCCGCACATACGCCCGGCGGTCGTGGCGGGCAGATCCTGCGCGTGACCACGCTGGCGGCCGAAGGCCCTGGCTCGTTCAGTGCCGCGGTCAACGCCAAGGGCCCGCGCATCGTGGTGTTCGAGGTGGGCGGGGTGATTGACCTGGAGGTCAAGACGCTGCGCATCACCGAGCCCTATCTGACCATTGCCGGGCAGACCGCACCCGCGCCCGGCATCACCTTGATTCGCGGCGGCATGGACATCGCCACTCACGACGTGGTGGTGCGGCATTTGCGCATCCGCCCTGGCGACACCGGCGCGGCCAAGCGCAGCGGCGTGGACTTTGATGCGATCTCCACCGTGGCCGGCCACGACATCATCGTTGACCACTGCTCGCTGACCTGGGCCACCGATGAAGGCCTGTCCGCCTCCGGCCCGCGCTTTGCCAACGGCGCCAAGACCCGCGATGAACTGGCCAAGGCCACCTCGCACCGCATCACCTTCAGCAACAACCTGATTGCCGAAGGCCTGGCCGACTCCAGCCACGGCAAGGGCGAACACTCCAAGGGCACGCTGGTGCACGACCATGTGGCCGACATCCTGATTGTCGGCAACCTGTACGCGCACAACTACGAGCGTAACCCGCTGTTCAAAGGCGGCGTACGCGGGCAGGTCATCAACAACCTGATCTACAACCCCGGCCAGCGCGCGGCGCATTACAACCTGATTGCCGAAGAATGGATTGGCCACACCTACGAGCCGGGCGAGATGGTCCTGCGCGGCAACGTCATGCGTGCCGGCCGCTCCACTGAGGAGCTGGCCTTCTTCATGATCGGCGGTTCGGGCGACCTCAATCTCTACGCCAACGACAATCTGCTGGTGGATCGCATCGGTCGTCAGACCATCGAGAAGGAAGGTCGCTACACGACCACGCCGGTCAAGGTGAACGCGCTCAAGCAGGCGCCGACGCTGCCGTTTGGAGTCAAGCTGTTGGCGTCGCCGCAGGTGCAGGACTCGGTGATCGAAACCGCCGGCGCCACGCCGTGGAATCGCGACCTGATTGATCGCCGCATCGTCGCCGATGTGATCGAAGGCCGCGGCGAGATCATCAACAGCCAGGAGCAGGTGGGCGGCTACCCGAAGTACGCGCAGACCCGCAAAGCCTTTGTAGAAAGCGACTGGAACCTGGACACCATGGAGCCGCGCAACGGCTACGAACGCGGCGAACCGCTGCGCTGAGACAAAAGAAAGGCCCGGTGCTCACACACCGGGCTAAGTCTCACAGCTTCCGCGGAGAGAGACACAGCGCGCGGGTCACGCGCGCCGTCTTGGATCAGAACTTGTAGCGGATACCCATCATGTACTGGCGGCCGGTGTGGGTGTACACGCTGGAGCGATCACCCACCGAATCCACCCACTGGTCAATCCACTCGTCGGTCAGGTTCAGACCTTCCAGCGAGATCTCCAGGTGCTCGTCGAACTTGTAGGAGATCGACGCATCGATGGTGGTCACCGCCTTGGTGCCTTCCACGTTGTTGGAGTTGCGACCGGGGATGGTGGTCAGGAACTGGCTGCGGTAGGCCGCCGAAGCACGCGCCGAGAAGTGGTCACCCTCGTAGTACAGGGTGGCGTTGGCGGCGTTCTTCGACAGACCCAGCATCGGTCCCTTGGCTGACGGCGAGCCGTTGGCGTTGAGGTACTGGATATCCGACTGCACGTAGGTGTAGTTCAACTGCGTACCGAAGTTGCTCCAGAAGCCAGGCAGGAACGAGAACGGCTGCTGGTAGCTGATCTCGGCACCCTTCAACTCGCCGCCGGGGGTGTTGAGCGGCTGGGTGAAGTCGAACTCGTCGGTGGGCACCGCGCCGGTGCCGGCCAGCAACGAGTCCGGCAAGCCCGAGGTGTTGTAGGGCCGGGTTTCGCGCGAGGTCTGGATGTAGCTGTCGATGTTCTTGTAGAACAGGCCCAGCGAGAGCAGCGACTCCTCGGCGAAGTACCACTCAAAGCTCAGGTCGACCGTATCGGCGCGGAACGGATCCAGCTTGGGATTGCCAGTGGTCACCGTGCGTGCACCGCCCGCCACCGACACCGTAGCGCCCGGATTGAGGAAGCCCAGGCCGGGACGCGACATCACTTCAGCGGCGGAAAGGCGAATCAGGAAATCCGGCGCGACTTCGGCCACCAGGTTGAACGAGGGCAGGGTGTCGGAATACTCGTGCTCCACGCGCGTCGGCGTGGGCACGCCACCGATGAACGACCAACCATCGCTGGTCAGATCTGTCTTGACGTAGCGCACGCCAAAGTTGCCCGACAGCGGCACTGGACCCAGATCCACCGAGAAGTCGCCCTGCAGGTAGACGCCGCTGTCCTTCTCGTTGACCGAGCGGTTGTTGGCAGCGATTGCCGACAGGTTGTCGTAGACCCGATAGATGCCGGTGTTGCTGTAGATGTTGAGCAGGTCGTTGATGGCGCTGACGTCGGGGATCAGCCAGCGGTTGGCGTTGCCGTCGATGTTGATGCCGCGCAGGCCGGACTGGGTCAGCAAGCCAGCCAGCTGGGCGCTGGGCACCAGCGTGTTCGGCACGGTTTCAGAAGAGCGCCGCCACTCACGCGAGGTGTAGGTGTAATCCTTGTAGTTGGCGCCGAACTTCAGGCCGAAGCCTGCGGAGATATCCCAGTCGAAATCCAACTGAGCGTTGTCGAACTTGTTCTCCACCCACTGCGGACGCAGGCGGATTTCCGCCAGGGTCCAGCCATTGGGATCCATGACATCGGCGGTGCCGTAGTTGAACACCGGCAGGCGGTTGTTGCGGCGGTAGTCCCACGAGTAACCGTCGGCGTCGTTCTTGTCCATGATCAACGTGGTCTGCACCGGGTTGTCATAGGTGGACTTGGACTGGCCAATCAAGCCGGCCATGCGGAAGCTGTCGCCAAAGCGGTGATCACCCGAGAAGCCCCACTGCAGGAACTCGGTGCTCTGCTCGTCAGTGCGCGATTCCGAGCGCACGTCGACATTGTTGAAGAGGCCGTAGACCAGGTTGCCGCGCGAATCCACCACGGCATCGACCACTTCGGTCATCGGCTTGCCGCCGGTGGCGCCAGTGCCACTGCGGCTGAAGGACACGGCCTCGATGTAGTTCTCGGTGCGGTCAGCTTCAAACTTGGCGTAGAGCACGTCCAGCGCGAACTGGGTGTTGTCGCCGGCCTTGAACTGCAGCGAGCCGGTGGCGCCCAGGCGTTCCTGATCGTGGCGCATGATGCCGTAGCGCGGAATGCGCGGGTGGAAGACGTTGGCGTTTTCCACTGCCGGCGTGCCGGCAAAACCGCCGTTGGCGGTGGCCGGATCCCAACGCACCGTGCTGTGGCCTTCTTCCACCAGCTCGCGATCGGTGTAAGCCACCGACAGCAACGCGCCGAAGCGGCCATCCATCCAGGTGTTGCTGATCAAGGCCGAGGCACGCGGGTTGGCGGTGCTGGACAGATCGTTGTAGCCCATCTGTCCACCGGCGACGAAGGTGAAGCCGTCGTAGTCAAACGGACGCGCTGCGCGCAGGTCGACCGTCGCGCCCAGCGAGCCTTCTTCCAGATCCGCCGATGAGGTCTTGCGCACCACGATCTGGCTGAAGAGCTCAGAGGCAAACGTGTTGAAGTCGAAGCCGCGACCGCGGTTGACGCCGCCGGAGCTGTCGGTGCCGCCGCCGGTGGTCAGGGCTTCCATGCCGTTGATGCGCACACGGGTGAACTGCGGGCTCAGGCCGCGCACGGAGATCGACTTGCCTTCGCCGGCATCGCGATCAATCGACACGCCGGGGATGCGCTGCAGTGACTCGGCCAGGTTCAAATCCGGGAAGTCGGCCACGTCTTCGGCGACGATGGCATCGACCACGCCGGCTTCGCTGCGCTTGATCTCCAGCGCTTTTTCCAGGCTGGCGCGGTAGCCCGTCACCATCACCGCATCCAGGGTTTCCACCGGTTCCTGCGGCGTCGCCGTCGCAGCGGGGTCATTCCCAGCGGCGGCTGCGCTGGCTTCCTGGGCCATCGCGGCGGCGCTGAACTGCAATGCCACCGCGATGGATGCGGCAAGCAAGGTAACCGGTGTCTTCCGGCGGTACGTCTGATATGGCATGGCTTCCCCTCCTCAAGGGCGCATGGCCGCTCGGCGGCGGCTGTTTTTCGTAGATTTCTGCGGTTTCCTACACCCTGAAACAATGCCAGCAGGTAGAATGACACCGCTGGTCAAAACGAACGCTAGCAGAGTGTGCGCTGCAACAACAACTGCCGGAAACATCGCTGTATCAATGTCTCCGGGACAATTGCCGCGGCCGCGTACACTCCAGAACCTGACGCATGGGAGCAGCGCCAATGGTGGGGAAATTCGTCTGTTTCGGGGAGCTTTTGTTGCGCCTGGGTGCGCCAGGTCGCGAGCTGTTGCTGCAGTCACCGCAATTGCAGGTGCAGATAGGCGGGGCCGAAGCCAATGTCGCCGTGGCCCTGCAACACTTTGGCCATGACGCCCGCCTGGTCAGCCTGGTGGCTGACAACGCGCTCGGCGCGGCGGCGCTGGGCGAAGTGCGCCGGCATGGCGTGGACACTGCTGGCGTGCGACGCGGTGAAGGACGCATGGGGCTGTACTTCCTCAGTACCGGTGCCGTGCAGCGCCCCTCGCAGGTGCTGTACGACCGCGCCGACTCGGCGTTTGCCCGTGCCGGTGGTGGCCAGCACGATTGGCCCGCGCTGTTGACCGGCGCCGACTGGCTGCATGTGTCGGGGGTGACGCCGGCACTGGGCGCCAAGGCGGCGGCCGGCACGCTGGCGGCGATGCGCGCCGCGCGTGCAGCCGGGGTCAAGGTCTGCTTTGACGGCAACTTCCGTCCGCAGCTGTGGAAGGCCTGGGACGGCGATGCCGCCGGCATTCTGCACGGACTGATGGCCGAGGCCGATCTGCTGTTCGCCAGCCATCGCGATATCGAAGTGGTGCTAGGCAAGCGTTACGAGCAGGGCGATGCCGTGGCGCGCTTTGATGCGGCGGCGCGCGATGCCTTTGCCGCATTCCCGCAACTGCAGCGCATGGCCGCCACCACGCGCGAGCAGCGCAGCGTCGATCACCATGTGCTGGCCGCGGTGTCGCTGTCGCGCGATGGTGGCTTGGTCACGGCGCCGGCCCAGGAAGTGGCGGGCATCGTCGATCGCATTGGCACCGGCGATGCGTTTGCCGCTGGTGTGCTGCACGGCATGGTCAGTGGGATGGACGAAGCGGGCAGTCTGCGCTTTGGATTGGCGGCCGGTTGCTTGAAGCATTCGGTGCCGGGGGATTTTTTCCCGCTGGGTGTGGGCGATGTCGAGGCGGCGATGGAGGAGGGTGGGTTTGATGTGCGGCGGTAGGGGCTACTAGGTTCGGGGCTGGCCTTCAACAGACGCAGGTCTGGTCAGCCCCTCCTACAAAAAAACAGGACGTCGGTGAGCTACAGGAGGGGGCTGACCAGTTTCGGGGCTGAAGCCCCTCCTACAGGTCATTGACGTCTCCGCTTTTGTAGGATGGGCTGACCAGACATGCGTCTGTTGAGAGCAGCCCCGAAACCGCAGGTCGATCCGACGTCGGCCTTGTTTGCACTGCAACAATTTCCGCCCGACGCGGCTTGCGCGTGGCCGCGCATGCGCATCCTGTCGCTCACGCCCCAAGCTGCGACCCACGTCGCAATCGCCTGACAGCACGGACGCTTTCGACCCGGGCCCTGTCATCGCAAGCAAAAGTTGGGTCTGAAGATGCCAAGCGCGACTTTTCTTTGGGTCCGCATCCGACACACTGCGCGCCATGACGAGTCAGACCCATGCGTAGCAAGCTGTTTGTCCCCGCGATTCGGCCCGAGTTGTTCGCCAAGGCGATGGCGAGCCAGGCCGATGCTGTCTCCTTTGATCTGGAAGACGCGGTGCCGTCGGCCCAGAAGGCGGCCGCACGCGAACATCTGGCGGCATTCCTGCGCGAACCGGCTGCACTGCGCAAGACCGTGATCGTGCGCGTCAATGTCGAGGGCACGCCCGAGTTCGAAGCCGACCTGGCTGCGCTGGCCGGGCTGCCCATCGATCTGATCAACCTGCCCAAGACCGAGTCGGCCGACGATGTGCGCGTGGCCGCCAAGGCCATCGCGCGCGCGTGGCCGGACCCCCCCGCACTGCTGGTCAACATCGAGAGCGCGCGCGGACTGCGCAACGCCGCCGACATTGCCGGCGCGCATGCTTCGGTGGTGGGCTTGCAACTGGGCCTGGGCGATTTGTTCGAAGCGCAGGGCATTGATCGGCGCGTCCCGGCCAATGTGCATGCGGCGATGTACGCCCTGCGCATGGCCGCCGCCGAGGCCGGCGTGTTTGCCTACGACAGCGCCTGGGGCGATATCGAAGACGAAGCCGGCTTCACCATCGAAGCCTCGCAGGCGCGTGCACTTGGGTTTCTCGGCAAGAGCTGCATCCATCCGCGCCAGGTCGCGCTGGCCAACACGATTTTCCAGCCCAGTGACGAGGAAATCGCGGCCGCCCGCCGCATCGTGGCTGCTGCCGACGAAGCCAACGCGCGCGGCCATGGTGCGTTCGTCGTCGACGGGCGCATGATCGATCCACCCTATCTGCGTCGCGCCCAGGCCATCGTGGCCGCCGCAGACGCATGAGCGACCAGGACGTCGCATTCCATCCCGTCGCTCAGTCAGTTCATTCATTGCACCCCGGCGCAGGCCGGCGTTCGAAATCAGGGGAGTCGCTTCACCGATGAAAGCCCAGTCCCACGCTCCCGCCCGGAAGGGAGCCTCCGGCTTTCGCCGCCTGTTATCCCATTGCTTCGCTCTGTTGCTGCTGCTCGCCTGCGTGCCAGCCCTGCATGCCGAAGCGCTGACCTCGGTCGAGCGTGCGGCCTTGCCGGCGCTGCCGGCGGCCGATATCCAGCAGGGATTGCAGACGCTGGATGATCAGCTGATTGCCTTCTCCGCCGACAAGGCCTGGCGCTTGAGCGCCGACGGCCGCCAATGGCAGGCGCTGGCCTGGCAGGGTGGCGCGCCGCGCCTGCTGTCGATCGGTGGCAATGGCAAGCGCCTGTTCGCGCTGGCCGAAGACAACAGCGGTCAGCAACTGCAAGAGCTGGTGCTCGTCGGCGATCAGCTGCAGCGCAAACCGCTGGCGGCCTGGCCGGGCGCATTGAGCTGGGCCAGCTTTGCGGTGGTCGAAGACACGTTGTATGTGGCCGGCGCCGATGGAGAGGCCGGCATGCCGGTCATCCGCCAGTGGAACCTGGCCGCACCCGGCGCATGGAGCGACGGCCCGGCTTGGCCGGGCAAGTCGCCGCGCGGCGACCTGATCGCGCAGACCCGCGCGCTCTATCTGCTCGAAGACAGCAGCGCACCGCAGGCTTTGTGGCGTTACGACAGCGAAGCCGGCTGGCAGTCCAAGCCGGCCGTGCCGGGTGAGCGCATCCCCGGATCGCTGCGCGCGCTGGGCCAGGCGCATCTGCTGATGCTGGTGCGTGGGCCGGCTTCGGACGTGGCGACGGCTGCTACCAGTCACAGCAATGCACGCCTGATGAGTTACCACACCATCACCAGCGCCTGGGCCGAACTGCCCGACGCCGGTGCCGGCGCGGTGGTGGCCAGCGGCGCTTACAAGAACGGCCTGGTCTGGTTTGAACGCGGTGCCGATGGCGTGGTGCAGGGACAGAGCGCGCAGCTCACCGCCGGCAAGTACCTGCTCAAGTGGATGGACTGGCTGGTGATCGTGGTCTACCTGGCCTCGATGATCGGCATCGGCATGTACTTCTACGTCAAGGAAAAGCGCAATTCGACCTCGGACTTCTTCGTCGGCGGACGCAGCATTCCGTTCTGGGCGGCCGGTGTCAGCCTGTACGCCACCAACACCAGCTCGATCAGCTTCATCGCCATTCCGGCCAAGGCGTTCGAGACCAACTGGCAGTACATGACCAACAACCTGATTGCGGTGTTGGGCCTGATGTTTGTCGCGGTATGGATCGTGCCGCTGCTGCGCCGTTTGGATCTGATGTCGGTGTTCTCCTATCTGGAAACCCGCTTCCATCCGGCCATCCGCATGATCGCCAGCGCCCTGTGCATCGCCATGCAGGTGGGTGCGCGGATGAGCGTGATCCTGTTCCTGCCCGCGCTGGCCATCGCCACCATCACCGGCATCAGCGTGGTGTGGAGCGTGATCCTGATGGGCGTGTTCACCATCATCTACACCGCCATGGGCGGCATGAAGGCGGTGATCTGGACCGACTTCGTGCAGGTGTTC
>Ga0160448_100098_pt1 | contig 45940 bp, 45 predicted proteins | sample HID1973M_E1MG_FD_108269 | JGI IMG/M metagenome (GOLD analysis project Ga0160448, IMG submission 108269) | Enriched mosquito-associated microbial communities from UW Madison campus, WI, USA - HID1973M_E1 MG | ecosystem: Host-associated > Arthropoda: Insects > Digestive system > Unclassified ...
CGGTCTGGATCTGCCGCCGGAGAAGGATGCGGAATTGATCAACCAGCTTTCGCATATGGTGCGGATGATCATCACCGGCTCGCGCGCCATCGCCGCCGGCCGCTGGCCTGCCGAGAAGTAAGCGCCGCCTACGGCAGCGCGCGCGCCATCAGCCCGCTGAAATCCACGTCCCGCGCCAAGGTCCCCAGTGCCAGTCCGTGCTGGCCGAGCAGGCGGCTGCCGATAAAGGCATCCGCCGCCGGGCTGTGCGCACGTAACAACACCGAGGCTTGCAGGGCCAACGCCAGGCGCTCAACCAGATAACGCGCGCTGGCTTCATTGCCTTGCGGCAAGTCGGCCAGCAGGCGTTCGACAAAGGTGTCGTAGCGCGCATCGCGGCCGCCGGCGCTGTCCAGTTCGGCCAGCAGGGCGACGTCGCATTGTGACTCGCGCGAGAGCGCACGCAGCACGTCCAGGCATTGGATGTTGCCGCTGCCTTCCCAGATGGAATTGAGCGGCGCCTGCCGGTACAGCCGCGGCAAGATCGATTCCTCCACGTAGCCGGCGCCGCCCAGGCACTCCTGCGCTTCGTTGACGAAGGCCGGCGCGCGCTTGCACAGCCAGTACTTGCCTACCGCGGTGGCAACGCGCGCAAACGCCGCCTCGTTGGCGCTGTGCGGCGCATGATCCACCGCCCGCGCCACGCGCATGGCAAAGGCGGTGGCGGCCTCGGATTCCAGTGCCAGATCCGCCAGCACGTTGGCCATCAGCGGGTGCTCGACCAGACGGTGACCAAAGGTCTGGCGGTGGCGGCAGTGATGCAGCGCCTGCGCCAGCGCCATGCGCATCTCAGCGGCCGAACCCAGCATGCAGTCCAGTCGCGTCAGCATCACCATCTCGATGATGGTGGCCACGCCGCGGCCTTCCTGGCCCACGCTCCAGGCGCGCGCACCACACAGCTCCACTTCGCTGGAGGCGTTGGACCAATCGCCCAATTTGTCTTTCAGGCGAATCAGCCGGAAGTCGTTCTTGCGGCCATCGGGCAGATGGCGCGGCATCAGGAAACAACTCAGCCCGCCGGCCGCCTGCGCCAGCACCAGGAAGCCATCGCACATCGGCGCGGAGAAAAACCACTTGTGCCCGACCAGGCTGTAGGTGCCGTCGTCGTTGGAGCTAGCCGAAGTGCGGTTGCTGCGCACATCCGAACCGCCCTGCTTCTCGGTCATGCCCATGCCCAGGGTCAGACCGGCCTTCTGCTCCATCGGCAGATCGCGCGCATCGTAATGCGGGGCCATCGCACGGTCGGCCCAATGATGCAAAGTCGGTTCGCGCCGCAACACCGGCACGGCCGCATGAGTCATCGTCAGCGGGCAACTGGTGCCGGCATCGGCCTGGTGGTGCAGGTAGCTCAGCGCGGCGCGCGCCACGTGCGCGCCGGCATGCGGCTGATGCCAGGACAGGCCGGCCACGCCGTGCGTCTTGGCCGCTTCCATCAGACGGTGATAGGCGGGATGGAATTCGACCAGGTCGATGCGGTGACCAAAACGATCATGGCTGCGCAGACGCGGCCGATCGCGGTTGGCATCAAAGCCCAGCCGGTACAACTCATCACCGGCCAGCGCACCGTAGACCGCCAAACGATCCACAAAACCGGCTCCGCCTTCATGCGCGACCGCCTCACGCAGCACCACGTCGTCGGCCCACAGATCGCGCGGCTCGAACGGCGGCGGCTGGTTGTCGACCTCGTGCGTTTCAAACGGCGGCAAGCTGGCCATGTCGAACTCCCGGTGGCGCCTCGGCGATTCTGGCGCTAATCCACGCGGCTAGATAGCCGCCGAGCGCAGCGCCTGCAGGAAGCGCGGCGCCAGCGCCAGCCGCCCGAATGCGCCGTGCTGGGTGCCACTGAGCACGCGCAGCATATGGCCGCGTCCGCCAGGCACCTGAGCCAACGGAAGAAAGGCCAGGTCGCGGACGCGCGCCACCGCGTCGCGGTCGGACTGGAACACCGGCGTCAGCCAGCGGCTCCACAGCTGGTAGATGGCCACATGCGCCGCGCGCTCGCGCTGGTAATGGGCCAGCGCACCCTCCAAGGGCAACGGCAGGCGCAGCGCATCGCGCAGGGCCAGCGCATCCATCAGTGCCATGTTCACGCCCTGCCCCAGTTGCGGGCTCATCGCATGCGCGGCATCGCCGGCCAAGACCAGCCGGCCGCAGGCCCAGCGCTGCACGCTGGCATCGCGGTACGCCGCACGCGCCAGCTGATCCGGATGATCCAGATGGGCTACACGCGCCGCCGCGTCCGGCCAGATGCCGGCCACTTCTTCCTGCCAGCGCTGCATGCCGTCGTGACGGAAGCGCTCGTATGCATTGCCCGGCAGGCTCCAGAAAAAGCTCAGCCGCGGCGTGGCATCGTCCGGGCGCGTGCCCACCGGCAACAAGCCGATCATCTTGCGTGCGGCCACATAGCGCTGGCGCAACTCATCCGGCCAGGCCCAATCCTGCTGCTCCACCAGGCACCAGAGCGCGCCCCAGGGAAACAGATCATCGCGACGCACCGCGCCAACGCCACCGCGCAGTTGCGAGGCCGAGCCATCGGCGGCAATCACCAGATCAAACGGACCTTCCTCACGGCCCTGCGCATCGCGCAGACGCCCCCGCTCGGAATCAACGGCGGTGATCCGGCGTCCCTCATGCACCTGCACCCGCGCCGGTCGCGCCTGCGCCAGCAGCTGGAACAGCGCGCCACGCTGCATGCCCAAACCAAACACGCCGCTGCCCAGGCCGGCATAGCGCATGTCCATCACCGCGCGTCCGCGCGGCGTTTCGCCATACAGGCGCTGCACACGCCGGCCATGCTTCAAGGCCGGCTCCAGCAGCCCCAGTTCCCACAGCACCTGCAAGCCAGTGGGCTGCAGCAGAAAGCCCGCCCCCACCGGTCCCAACTGCGCGGCCTGTTCGAATACCTGCACGCGATGGCCGTCGCGCGCCAGCAGCAATGCCAAGGCCTGACCGGCCGTGCCGTAACCGACGATGGCAACGTCCTTGCACCTGTCTTTCACTGGTAGCGCTCCCCATGCGCGCATAAAAAACCCCGCCGAAGCGGGGTCGCAAAATTCGGTGGTATCGAATCAGGCGGAAGGTGTGACGTTACCTGCCTGCGCGCCCTTGGGACCCTGGGTCACTTCATAAGTGACGGCCTGGCCTTCCTTGAGGCTGCGAAAACCATTGGAGTTGATCGCGGTGTGATGGACAAAGACATCGGCGCTGCCATCTTCCGGCGCGATGAATCCGAAGCCCTTGGCATCGTTGAACCATTTGACGGTACCGTTCGGCATGACGCTTGCACTTCCTTATTGAGAGCGGGTGGAGGCGTGCGGCGTTTATGAACGTTGCCGCACCCGCGGAGTATGCAAAGCCTGAGGCCCGTTGACAATCACCCTCGGGCTAGTTCGCCGATCAACTCGGGCAATCCGCTCGAGGCCGCATCCACATTGGCCAGCACTTCGGCCATGGTGATCTCCTCACCGGTGCCGCAACCGGCGGCCCAATTGGCGATGATCGCCAGGCAGGCATAGTCCAGGCCCAGCTCGCGTGCGAGCGCGGCTTCGGGCATGCCGGTCATACCGACCAGATCGCAGCCATCACGGCGCATACGCGCGATTTCCGCCTTGGTTTCCAGGCGCGGACCCTGGGTAGCGCCATAGCAACCGCCATCGACAAGCTTGACGCCGGTCACGCGCGCAGCCGCCAGAATCTTGTGCCGCAGCAAGGTGGTGTAGGGATCACCAAAGTCCACGTGCAGCACCTCGCTGCCGGGCTCTTCGCAGATCGTCGAGATGCGGCCCCAGGTGTAGTCGATGATCTGATCCGGGCAGGCCAGTACGCGCGGACCAAACCGTTCGGTTATGCCGCCCACCGTATTGAGCGCCAGCACGCGTTGCACACCCACGGCTTGCAGCGCCGCCAGGTTGGCGCGGTAGTTGACCTGATGCGGCGGCACCGAATGACCTTCGCCATGACGCGCCAGGAACGCCACGCGCTGGCCCAGCAGATGGCCGATGCGCACCGGTCCGGAAGGCTGGCCAAAGCGCGTATCGACGTGCCGCGTTTCCACATCGGCCAACTGCGCCAGCTTGTACACGCCGGTGCCGCCGATCACGCCAAGCGCGATATGGCTCATGGGATGTCCTTCAAGGCGTAGATGCCCGGCAGGTTGCGGCCCTGCTCGTGGTAATCCATGCCGAAGCCGAACACGTAGCGATCGTCCACTTCCAGGCCGACATAGTCGGCGCTGATGCCGTCCACGCAGCGGTCGTGGCGCTTGATGGTCATGGCTGCAATGCGCACATCGGTGGCGCCCTGCTCCAGGCACCACTGTTTGACTGCCAGCAAGGTGTGGCCCTCATCCAGGATGTCGTCGACCAGCAGCACGCGGCGGCCGTACAACGACGTGGCGGGGCGATGCTTCCACACCAACTCGCCGCCAGACGTGGCGCCGCGATAACGGGTGGCGTGCAGGTAATCGAATTCCAAATCCAGTCCGCGCGCGCCCAGCTCCAGCGACAGCTGGCCGGCGAACGGCAGCGCGCCGTGCATGATGGTTAGGTACACCGGCACTTCGCCGGCGTAGTCGCGTGCAATCGGCTCGGCCATCTGCGCGATGGCGCGATCCAGAGTGGCGCGATCCACCAGCAGATCCGAATTGGCCAGCGCATCGGCCAGCGAGGGACGTTGGCTTTGTACGGTCATCACGCCACCTCCGCGCCGTTGCCGAGCACGCGCGTCTGCGCCTGCCCATAGCGACCATCGGCCAACAGGCCATCCCATCCCAGCGCACCGCGACCTATCAAGCCGATCAGCGCGGCGGTGTTGAGCGCACGCCCTTCCACCGCCTTCAAAGATTCGTCCACCAGCTTGGGCGAGCACACCAGCACCACATCGCAACCGGCATCCAGGTGCACATCGATTCGCGCCTTGACGCCACCGGCGGAGAACGCCGCCGCCATGCCGATGTCATCGGAGAACACCACGCCCTTGAAGCCCATGTCCTGGCGCAGGATCTGCTGGATCCAGCGCGGCGAGTAACCGGCCGGCTCCGGCGCCACGGCCGGATAGGCCACGTGCGCCATCATCACCGCATCGGCGCCGGCGTCGATGCCGGCCACGAACGGCAACAGATCCTGCTGCTGCAGCTCTGCCAGCGTGCGCGGGTCGACCGCGTCATCGAAGTGGGTGTCTTCCAGCACGGTGCCATGGCCGGGGAAATGCTTGAGCGTGGCCGGCATGCCGACGCTGTGCATGCCCGCGACATAGGCGCGGGTGAACGCCGCCACCACCTGCGGATCAGCATCGAACGCGCGATCGCCAATGGCGCGATTGCCGCGCGCCAGATCCACCACCGGCGCAAAGCTCAGGTCGATGCCGCTGGCCTTGATCTCGCTGGCCATCAGCCAGGCGTGTTCGCGTGCCAATTCCAGCGCGGCGGCGGGGTCTTGCGCGTAGCGCTTGCCAAAGCCTTCCAGCGGCGGCAGCGCGCTATAGCCTTCGCGGAAGCGCTGCACGCGGCCGCCTTCCTGGTCCACGCAGATCAGCTGCGGGCGCGGTGCCGCCGCACGGATGGCGGCCGACAATTCGGTCACCTGCGCGCGCGAAGCAAAGTTGCGGGTGAACAGGATCACGCCAGCCACAGCATCATGCTGCAGCCAGTCGCGCTCCTGCGCGGTAAGTTCAGTGCCGGCGATGCCGATGACTAGCATGGAAAATCCTCAGGGAATATCGCGGCCTTCGCGCTCGTCATCCGTCCACTGCGAGTACGGGTGCGAGGCCAAAGCCAGATTGTAATAGCGGGCGCTGTCGGTGACCTGCTTGCCCAGCCAGCTGGGCGTGGCGAAGCTCTCGTCAGCGTGCTCCAGCTCCAACTCGGCCACCACCAGGCCAGCGTTTTCGCCGAGGAACTCATCCACTTCCCACAGATGGCCCTGGTGCCGCACGTAATGCCGGCGCTTGTCGATCACCCCGCCCACGCACAAGGCCAACAGCGCGCGCGCGTCCTCCACCGGAATCGGATAGTCGAACTCCTGGCGGGTATGCCCCAGTCGCAGCGACTTGAGGTTGAGATAAGCCGCATCGCCCTGGATGCGTACCCGCACCGAGGCCTTCTGCCGGCCTTCGTCGAGCGCGGCGATGTCGTTGATGTAACCCTGCGCCATCGGCACGACCTCGTGCGCGGCATCGCGCCAGTCGTTGCCCAGGATCAGGAATTTGCGTTCAATCTCCGTGCCCATCACTCACCTTCTAGCGCTTCTCGAACAGCGCAATCGATTCCACATGCGCGGTCTGCGGGAACATGTCCATCACCCCGGCCGAGACCAGGGTGAAGCCCTGCTCATTGACCAGATAACCGGCATCGCGCGCCAGCGAGGCCGGATGGCAGCTGACGTAGACGATGCGCTTGAATTGTTTCAGAGGCAGCTGTTGCAGCACGTCAATGGCGCCGGAACGCGGCGGATCCAGCAGCAACTTGTCAAAGCCCTGGCGCATCCACGGCGTGCCGCGCTGATCCTGGGTCAGGTCGGCGGCATGGAACTGCGCATTGTCTAGGCCATTGCGCTGCGCATTCTCACGCGCCCGCGCCACCAACCCGGCTTCGCCCTCCACCCCCACCACCTCGCCCACCAGCCGCGCCAGCGGCAGGGTGAAATTGCCCAGCCCGCAGAACAGATCCAGGATGCGCTCGCCCGCCTGCGGATCCAGCAGCGCAAAGGCGCTTGCGATCATCTTCTCGTTGAGCGGCGCATTGACCTGGATGAAGTCCAACGGCCGGAACGCCAGCGACACATCCCACGGCGCCAGATGGAACGACAGCGACGGCGCCTGTGGCCACAACGGCGCCACGGTATCGATGCCACCCGGCTGCAGGTAAATCGCCATCCGCTGCGCCTGCCCAAACGCCGTCAATACCTCGCGGTCGGACTCACTCAACGGCTGCAGATGGCGAAACACCAGCGCAATGCCATCAAAATCCGCCGTGGCATCACCGGCAATGAATTCGATCTGCGGAATATCCGCCTTGGCCTGCAGGCTTTCCACCAACGCCGCCAGTCCGGGAATCGCCGCACCAATGGCGGGCAACACCGTATGGCACTCGGACAGGTCGGCGACAAAGCGCGGATCCTGTTCGCGGAAACCCACCAGCGTCTTGTCCTTCTTGTTGACCCGGCGCACCGAGAACCGCCCCTTGCGCCGATAACCCCAATTGGCCCCCGTCAACGGCGGCAACCACGCCTTGGGCGTGACATGACCAATCCGCTCCAGGTTTTCGGCCAACACCCGCTGCTTGGCCAGGATCTGCTGCTCCTCATCCAGATGCTGCAACACGCAGCCACCACAGACCCCGAAATGCGGACACCGCGGCGTCACCCGATGCTCCGACGCCTGCAACACCTCGACCGTGCGCGCCTCGTCGAAATGGCGATTCTTGGCCGTCTGCTCGGCCATCACCTTCTCGCCCGGCAAAGCGCCGGCCACGAACACGGCCTTGCCGTCACGGCGCGCTACACCGCGGCCATCGTGGGTCAAATCGAGGATGTCGGCTTCAAAGGGAGTTTTATCGATGCGGGGAGAGCGGGAACGGGCCACGTGGCGAAAGCTGCGTGAAAACAGGGGGCGGCATTGTCGCATGGCCCGGCACAACCCCGCCCCGCGATGGCCCGGCCCGATCTTGTCAACGCCTGCACGATCCAGGCGTTACCATCCGCCCGAACAGGGAGGAACCCGCATGACCACCGACAACGGAAGCCCACCGCGCCTGCTACTGGTCGAAGACGACCCCATCAGCCGCCAGTTCATGCAAGCGGCCCTGGAAGCCCTGCCCGCCCACGTCGACGCAGCGGAAACCGCGGCCCAAGCCCTCGCCCTCCCCGCCCTCCACGCCCTCTGGCTGATCGACGCCCACCTGCCCGACGGCACCGGCGTCGACCTGCTCGCGCAACTGCGCGCACGCCACCCCGACGTCCCCGCCCTGGCCCATACCGCTGACGCCTCAGCAGAAAAGCGCGATGCCCTTCTGGCCGCCGGCTTCTCCCGCGTGCTGATCAAACCCCTGAGCGCCGCCGCCCTGCAGAACGCCGCGCGCGATCACCTGCCCCTGACCACAGGCGCACTCTGGGACGAGGCTGGCGCACTGCGCGCCCTCAACGGCAACGCCCAACACGTAGCGCAACTGCGCCAACTGTTCCTGGACGAACTACCCGCCGCAATCGCTACCGTCAGCCAAGCCGGCCGCAGCGGCGATATCGAAACCCTGCGCGGCGCCCTGCATCGACTGAAAGCCAGTTGCGGTTTTGTAGGCGCGCAGCAACTGAGCCAAGCCGTCACTCGACTGCAAGACGAACCGCAATCATCGAACGCGATGGCCGAGTTCCTTGCCGCCGCCGACGCGCTGCGGCAGTCGCGAGTACAAGCCGCCTAGGGCGTAGAAAGAGCACTGCCGACTCAGCAACCGCCCTTCGCCTGCTGTACCCGCAGCGAGCATGCACAGCTGGCCCACCGCACTTGGCGCGATGCCCGGAGCTTTCGCCTTTCGGCTGGCCCTATTCGGACCCCATTGGAGCGGTGTCATCGGAGCGCAAACCCGCAGGGCGTCGCGCATGGATGCGCGACGTTGTTCGCCAGCACAGGATGTGCTGTCGAACAATTAGCTCCGATGGCACGGACCCCAACGGCTCTACCGTTGGGGCGCGACGCCGGGGTTCGAATAGGGCCAGCCGAAAGGCGAAAGCCGCGACCAAGCCGGCGCGACAGGGTCCCAGGCGCAAGGCGAAGGCCCGACCAAGGCCCCGAGCAATGCTACTGATCCGCCCGCAACTGCCGCAGATCCCCCAGCATGTCCCAAGACTTCAACCCGCGCGCCCCCAGGTAATGCACCAACACCTGTCGCAGTGCCAGACGCAAGCTGGCCAAATCCTCAGACGAAGGCAGCACATCAGCAGCCAACGCCAACAACGCACTCCCCGTAGCCGCACCGGCCCGCTCAGACCGCCCGCGATCCAGGAACAACCGACGCGGCCCCACCTCCGCCTCCAGCACATAACGCGCAGCCGCATCGATAGCCAACCCATCCGCGTCGACATCCAACGCAAACCCAAACCCCAACGCCTCAAGCAAATCCCGCTCAAACCGCCGCAACGTCCACGCCAACGACTCCGTCGCCCCCAAGCGCGCACGCGCATCGCCGTAAGCGGCAAACAACTCCGGCACCGGATCATGCCGCGGCGCCAAACGCAGCACCAACTCGTTGAGATAAAAGGCGGCCAACATCGCATCACCCTGCAACCGCGGCGCCGTATCCACCGCCTCGGCCGAGACCAAACGCCCCAACTCACCGCGCAGATCGGCTTCGAACCGGATGAACTGCAAAGGCTGCAGTGCCGCACGCAGGACGTGTTTCTTGGGGCCGGTGACACCACGTGCGACCAGGCCCAGGCGGCCATGCTGCTCTGTCAGAACTTCCAGCAACAGGCTAGTTTCGCGCCAAGCGCGGGCGTGGAGGACGAAGGCCGGTTCTTGGGTGATGCGCATCAGGAGCTGTTATCGGCGGTCATGATCAATGACTTCGTTCTGCCCCCATCCCAACGTGTACGCGCCACATCCATGTGCCGCGCCCTGACGGGCGGCTTCGCCGTACACATCGGCAATCCTGCCGATGTGTCCCCCGCACGCGGGGGAAGGGGCGAACAGCGGTTACTCGTAACCAAAGGCCTTGAGCGCGGTCTCATCGTCCGACCAACCCTCACGCACCCGCACCCAGGTTTCCAGGAACACCTTGCGCCCAAACAGATGCTCCATCTGCATGCGCGCCTTGCTACCGATTTCCTTCAAGCGCGTGCCGCCCTTGCCAATCACGATCGCCTTCTGGCTCTCACGCTCGACCCAGATCACCGCGCCAATCCGCAGCATCTCGCCGTCTTCGGTGAAACGCTCGATCTCGGTGGTCGTGGCATACGGCAACTCCGCACCCAGCTGACGCATCAACTGCTCGCGAATCAACTCGCCGGCCAGGAAGCGCTCACTGCGATCCGTAATCTCGTCCTCGCCAAACATCGGCGCCGCTTCCGGCAGCAGCCCCAAGATGTCCTTGGTCAGCGCCTCCAGCCCATTCTTCTTCAACGCCGAAATCGGATGCACTGCGGCAAACACTCGGCCATCACTCACCTGCGCCAGGAACGGCAACAACGCGCTCTTGTCGCGCAAGCGATCGACCTTGTTGATCACCAACACCACCGGAATCCCGGCATCGCTCAGCACGTTGTACGCCAGCGTGTCTTCCTCATCCCAACGCCCGGCCTCAATCACCAACAAGCCAGCATCCACGCCCTCCAGCGCACCGCGCGCGGCCCGGTTCATCACCCGGCTCATCGCCGAGGCCGAAAACTTGCCCTGCTGCTTGTGCAAGCCCGGCGTATCCACCAGCACGATCTGCCCGGCCGGGAACGTCGCAATGCCCAGCAAACGATGACGCGTAGTCTGGGGACGGTTGGAGGTGATGCTGATCTTGGCGCCCACCAGGGCGTTGGTCAGCGTCGACTTGCCGACATTGGGTCGGCCAATCACCGCAACGCTGCCGCTGCGGAAGGGGGTTTGGGTATTCATCGTGCGTGACTGCGTTTGGGTTCGGCCAGTTGTTCCAGGACGGCGGCGGCGGCGGCCTGCTCGGCGATGCGCCGCGAGGTGCCCTCACCTTCGGCCGCCACCGGCGGCTCCTGCAAGCTGCAACGGGCCAGGAACAACTTGGCGTGGTCGTCTCCACTCTCGGAGACGAGCTCATACAACGGCAACGGCCGCTGGCGCGCCTGCAACCATTCCTGCAGGCGGGTCTTGGCATCTTTTTCCGGCTTGCCCTCGGGCAGGGCCGCCAGCAGGTCTTCGAACCAGGGCAATACCACCGCGCGGCAGGTCTCGAAGCCAGCATCCAGGTAAATCGCGGCAACGACGGCTTCCAGCGCATCGGCCAGGATGGAATCGCGGCGATGGCCGCCGGACTTCATCTCGCCCGGGCCCATGGTCAACTGCGAGCCCAGATCCAGGCGCCGCGCAATGCCGGCCAGCGAGGCCTCGCGCACCAGCTCGGCGCGGGCGCGGGTCATCGCGCCCTCGTCGGCCTTGGGCCAGCGATTGAACAGCGCCTCGGCAATCATCAGGTTGACGATGCCATCGCCCAGGAACTCCAGCCGCTCGTTATGCGGGGATCCCGCGCTGCGATGAGTCAGGGCCTGCCCCAGCAAACCCTGTTGACCAAATACGTGCGTCAGCCGAAGCGCAGTCAAACCTCAGTCCGCGCTGCCGTGACGGGTCAGCTTCTGGCTGGCGTCGAAGTTGCCGACCACATCCAGGTTGCCGACCAGCGGACGACGCACTTCGTACTTCACGTTCATCAGCCAACCGCCGTCCGTGCGCTCGAACTTGACGTTCTTTGGCTTTACGTTTTCGGAGTAGTTGATGTACAGGCGACGGAAGAACAGATCCTGGATACGCGAGGGATCCATGTCGGCCACGCCGGGTTCGGACTCCAGGCCCTTCATCGACGAACGGACCGAGTAGTACTCCTGATACATCGGCAACAGCTTCATGCCGATGAAAGCGGCGAAGCCCACCACACCCAGCACCACCAGGAAACTGATCAAGGTGAGGCCACTTTGATGCTTGCGATTCATTGCCACTCCCCCGTTTGCGGACACCGAATTGAATTGAACCCGGCGCGTCACTGGATGCTGTCACCAATCCGCGACGGCTGGAAACTCCCCTTGCAGAACCAGTCTTCGCAGTTCAGCCAGATCAGGAAGGCCTTGCCGCGCAGGTTTTCCTCCGGCAGGAAGTGGGTCTGCGTCCACAGCCGGCCGTCCTCGCTATTATCACGATTGTCGCCCATGACGAAATAGTGGCCCTGCGGGACCACCCAGTCGCCCTCGCCGGTGACCCGGTCCAGCACTTCCAGCACCTTGTGCGGGCGGCCGGGCAGCTGCTCTTCCAGCAGGGTGGCGCTTTCCACGCCGCCGGGCAGGCCGCGGCCGGTGTAGGTGCCCAGGGTTTGGTAGGCCAGCGGCTGGCCATTGATCGAGACCGTATTGCCCTGGAACGAGATGCGGTCACCCGGCAGGCCGATGACCCGCTTGATCCAGTTGTTCTCCGGATCGTGCGGCGGCTTGAACACCACCACGTCGCCGCGCTTGGGCTCACCGATGTCGACGAACTTCTGGTTGGTGATCGGCAGGCGCAGACCGTAGGCGAACTTGTTGACCAGGATGAAGTCGCCAATCAGCAGGTTGGGCATCATCGAGCTGGACGGAATCTTGAACGGCTCGCCGACAAAGCTGCGCAGGATCAGCACGATCGCCAGCACCGGGAAGAACGCACGCGAATAATCCACCACCACCGGCTCTTCATCGAGCAGGCCGCTGCGGGCAGCGCGGCGCTTGGCCAGGAACAGCTTGTCCAGCAGCCACACGGCGCCAGTGAACAGCGTCAGCACGACGAGGATGGTTTCGAACCAGACCATGGGTATGCCTTTGGAACGGGTGAAGGTGAAAGGGTGAAGGGTAAAGGACAACCGCATCGGCCGCCTTCACGGCGACCACTACAACAGGCTTACTTGCTGTCCACCTGCAGCACGGCCAGGAAGGCCTCCTGCGGGATTTCCACGCGGCCGACCTGCTTCATCCGCTTCTTGCCCTCTTTCTGTTTCTCGAGGAGCTTCTTCTTGCGGCTGATGTCGCCACCATAGCATTTGGCCAACACGTTCTTGCGCATCGCCTTGACCGTGCTGCGGGCGATGATCTGCGCGCCCACGGCGGCCTGGATGGCCACGTCGAACATCTGCCGGGGAATCAGATCCTTCATCTTTTCGCACAGCTCGCGGCCGCGCCGATCGGCATGGCTGCGGTGCACGATCAGGCTAAGTGCGTCGACCTTGTCGCCGTTGATCAGCGTGTCCAGGCGCACGAACGGGCCGGGCTGGAAACGCAGGAACGAGTAGTCCAGCGAGGCATAGCCACGGCTGACCGACTTGAGCTTGTCGAAGAAGTCCAGTACCACCTCGGCCATCGGCAGCTCGTAGCTGATCTGCACCTGGCTGGCCAGGTACTGGATACCGATCTGCGCGCCGCGCTTTTCTTCGCACAGCTTGATGATGTTGCCGATGTATTCCTCGGGGGTGAGGATGTTGGCGCGGATGATCGGTTCGCGCACCTCTTCAATCAGATTGGACTGCGGCAGTTTGGCCGGATTGTCCAGCGCCATGACCGTGCCATCAGTCTTGAGGACTTCATACACCACGGTAGGCGCGGTGCTGATCAGGTCCAGGTCGTACTCGCGCTCCAGCCGCTCCTGCACGATTTCCATGTGCAGCATGCCCAGGAAGCCGCAGCGGAAACCAAAGCCCATGGCTTCGGAGCTTTCCGGCTCAAAGCGCAGCGCCGCATCATTCAGGCGCAACTTTTCCAGCGCCTCGCGCAGCGCCGGGTAATCCTCGGCATTGACCGGGAACAGGCCGGCGAACACACGCGGCTGCATTTCCTGGAAGCCCGGCAAGGGCTTGCTGGCCGGGTCGCTGGCCAGGGTCAGGGTGTCGCCCACGGGCGCGCCGTGCACATCCTTGATCGAGGCGGTGATCCAGCCCACTTCGCCGGCGCCGAGCTTCTTGAGCTCCTTGCGCTTGGGGGTGAACACGCCAACCTTGTCCACTTCGTGGGTGCGGCCGGTGGACATCACCAGGATCTTGCTCTTGGGGCCAATCTCGCCCTGCATCACGCGCACCAGCGAAACCACGCCCAGGTAGTTGTCGAACCAGGAGTCGATGATCAGCGCCTGCAGCTTGTCGGTATCGCGCGGCTGCGGAGGCGGAATGCGCTGGACGATCGCCTCCAGCACCAGGTCAACGTTCAGGCCGGTCTTGGCGCTGACCGGCACGGCATCTTCGGCGTCAATACCGATCACCGCTTCAATCTCGCTCTTGGCGCGCTCGATGTCGGCGGTGGGCAGGTCGATCTTGTTGAGCACCGGCACCACTTCCAGACCTTGCTCCACTGCGGTGTAGCAGTTGGCGACCGACTGGGCTTCCACGCCCTGCGCCGCATCCACCACCAGCAAGGCGCCTTCGCAGGCAGCCAGCGAGCGCGAGACTTCGTAGCTGAAGTCGACGTGGCCGGGGGTGTCGATGAAGTTGAGCTGGTAGATCTGCCCGTCCTTGGCCTTGTAAGGCAAGGAAACGGACTGCGCCTTGATGGTGATGCCGCGCTCGCGCTCGATTGGATTGGAATCGAGCACCTGCGCTTCCATCTCCCGCGCCTCCAGGCCGCCGCAGAGTTGGATGATGCGATCAGCCAGCGTCGACTTGCCGTGGTCGACGTGCGCAATGATGGAGAAGTTGCGGATATTCCGCATGGAATCAGAAGACATGAGGTGGGCGGCGGCTACGGCCGTCGTCAGGGTAACGGGGCATTATCGCATGGCGGGGGCGTGCCCGACCGGAGCCCAGGTGCTCGCCTGCTCGCCGACAGCCCAAAAACAAAGCCCGCCATGCGCTGGCGGGCTTTATTTCAATGCGGGGCTGGTACGGCAATGGACTGCCTGATGGCGGCCATCAGCCCTTTGCGGCTTCGGCGGTGATCGCCACGAAGCGGGTCGCACCATTCTGGGTACGCACCAGCAACATCACGGTCTGACCGGCTTTGACGTCCTTGAGCTGGTTGTTGAGCTCGGCCGGGCTGCCCACCGGGCTGCGGCCCACCTGCAACACCACCATGCCCGGGGCCAGGCCGGCTTCACGCGCGGCGGCGCCATTGACCCGGCTGACCAGTACGCCCTCACCTGCCTTCAATCCCATCTGCTTGCGCGCGTTGGCGTCCAGATCCTGACCGACCAGGCCGAGCGGATTGGTGCCGGCCGGCTGCGCCGGCTTGCCCGGCGTGGTGCTGGGGCGGCCACCGACGGCAGCAGTTTCGTCCAGTTCGGTCAGGGTCACCGACAGATCGCGTGGCTTGCCATCGCGGATCACCGAGATCGTGGCCTTGGTGCCCGGCACCAACGCACCGACCAGCGGCGGCAGATCGCTGGAGTCATTGATCGGCGTGCCGTTGAACGACTTGATGATGTCGCCGGGGACCACGCCGGCCTTCTGCGCCGGGCTGCCTTCCAGCACCTGGTTGACCAGCGCGCCGCGGGTATCCGGCAAGCCGAAGCCCTTGGCTTCGTCGGTGTTGATCGGCTGCACCACCACACCCAGTTGGCCGCGACTGACCTTGCCGGTGGCCTTGAGCTGATCCACCGCGCTCATCGCCAGATCAATCGGGATGGCAAAGCTGATGCCCATGTAGCCGCCGGAGGCGGAGAAAATCTGCGAGTTGATGCCCACCACTTCGCCACGCGTGTTGAGCAAAGGGCCACCGGAGTTGCCCTGGTTGATCGCCACGTCGGTCTGGATAAAGGGCACGTAGCGCTGTTCGGCCGAGGCACTGCGACCGACGGCGCTGACGATGCCGGCGGTGACCGAGTGATCCAGGCCAAACGGCGAACCAATCGCCACCACCCACTGACCCGGCTTGAGCGAACGCGAGTCGCCCAGGCGCACGCTGGGCAGGCCCTTGGCCTCAATCTTCAACAACGCCACGTCGTACTGCTGATCACTGCCGATCACCTTGGCGGTGAGCTCGCGACGATCCGGCAGCTTCACCTTCACTTCGTCGGCGCCATCCACCACATGGTGGTTGGTCAGCACATAGCCGTCCGGCGAAATGATGAAGCCCGAGCCCATCGAGATGCCGCGCCGCGCCGGACCACGATCACCGCGATCACCTGGGCCGGGCATCTGAAAGCCCGGCGGCAACATGCGGCGGAAGATTTCCGGGATGTCGTCTTCGCTGTATTCCTCTTGGTCTGCCGTGTTCTGGCGGCCGCTGATGCGCGCTTCGATATTCACCACGCCCGGGCCCACCTGATCGACCAGTTGGGTGAAATCCGGCAGGCCGCTGACCAATTGCGGCGCGCTGGACTGGGCAATGCTCGGCGCAACGGCGGCGGCCGAAGCCGCGACGGGGGCCGGGTCAGCCGGGCGCGCGCAGGCCGCCAGCGGCGCGGTAAGGATCAGCAGGGACAGGACGCTGTTGCGGGCACTCAAGCTCATCGAATGCAGGCCTCGATTGGGTCGTTGCGGGATGGGAGGGGTCACGCCGGATAACCAGTGACCGGCGCGGATGGACCGCGCCGGCTTCAACACTTGGCCGGTCAGGGCTGCGCCACCGGCGCCGATTGGGCTGGGTCAAACGGGTAGAACGTGCGCGTGCCCGAGTCCGACGAATAGCCGGTGGTCAGGCTGCCGGCGGCATTGCTGGCATAGGGCAGCGTGGAGCGCGGCCACGGACGTGCCTGCGGCGCGCTCACCGGCGTGGACGAGGAGAACGGGTTGTTGACCCGCGCTGCCGCCGTCGCCGGATTGCCGTTGTTGCTGGCCACCGCCGTCACCGGCGGCGCCACGGGCGCGGCACTGGCCACGGCTCGCTGCGGTTCGCGCGCGGCACGAGCCATGGAACTGCGCGCCGCCTGCTGGGTGCGGGTGGCGCTGCGGCGGGTGTTGGCGTCGCGGCGCGGCACGCTGGCCACTGCCACGGTAGCCGCAGCCGATGCCAGCACTTCGGCATTGCCGGCGTCAGCCAGGGTGCCACCGGCATCGGCCAGGGTGCCGTCTTCCACCGCCGGGGTCGGCGTGGTGGTGGCAATCTCGGGCGAGTTGCCGGAAGCAGAAGTGGTGTCGGGCAACTGCGGGCGGGCAATCAGGAAGGCCATCAAGGCCACCGAGGCCGCCAGCGCACCGCCGCCCCAGCGCATCAGCCGACCGCGTGAGGCCGAGGCCGTGGCTTGGTTGGCGGCATGGCGATGCGGCTCGGCCGCCACCGCCAGCGCAATCCGCGCGGCAAAGCCGGCCGGGGCCGGCGCCTGCGCCTGACCACGCAGCACATCGCCGCACAACTGCCAGCGTTCCCAGGTGGAGCCCAGCTCGTCATCGTGCTGCAAACGGCGCAGCAGGAAACGTGCCTGGTCCGGCGACAGCTCACCGTCCATCAACTCGGAGAGCTGTTGACGGTTGTGCAGGTCCAGTTTGTCGAGTTCTACAGTCATGGGCGGGTCCGCTCCCGGGTGGCGCTATCGGTATCGAGCAAGGGTCGCAGCTCGGCATCAATCGCTTCGCGCGCTCTGAAAATGCGCGATCGCACGGTGCCGATGGGGCAATCCATCTTCTGCGCGATGTCCTCGTAACTCAGGCCTTCCACCTCGCGCAGGGTGATGGCAGTCCGCAATTCTTCCGGCAAGGCGTCCACGGCCTTCATCACGCTGCGTTCCAACTCCTGGCGCATCAGCTCACGCTCGGGCGTGTCCGTGTCGCGCAGGCGCGTGCCGGCGTCGTATTGCTCGGCATCGGCGGCGTCGACGTCATCGGTCGGCGGCCGGCGGTTGTTGGCTACGAGATGGTTCTTGGCGGTGTTCACGGCTATCCGGTGAAGCCATGTATAGAACTGGGCGTCGCCGCGAAAGTTCCCGAGCGCCCGGTAAGCGCGCAGGAAAGTCTCCTGCGCCACGTCCTGGCACTCGCTCCAGTCATGGATGTAGCGCCCGATGAGGGCGACGATCCGATGCTGGTACTTGCGCACCAGCAGATCGAATGCCGCACTGTCGCCGCGCTGCACGCGCTTGACCAGCTCAAGGTCCAACTCCTGTGTCGAATCAATACCGGCCATGCCGGGCCGCACTCCTGTCAGCTCGGCTGGTAGCCGGGCTCTGTGACCGCATCCGCGGAGGAAAGTTCAATGGCCTATCAAGAATTTAACCGCCGGCCGACGATCATCGGATCAGCCGCTGGTCTCACCCTGCCCCTGATATGCGGATTTGACGCGGGCGAAACAACCTCGGGATGATAGCGGTCTTGTCCATACGTAAACGGATGGTCCCAGATGGCCGCAAACTTTGATGGCCTGCGATTCAGTCATTGGCAGACCGAGCTCAGGAGCGACGGCATCGTCGTGCTCAGCTTCGACCGCCAGGGCGCCAGCGTCAACGCGTTTTCCCAGGACGCCCTGATTGAACTGAGCGACCTGCTCGAACGCCTGGCCATCGACCCGCCCAAGGGCCTGGTGCTGCGCTCGGCCAAGGCCTCGGGCTTCATTGCCGGCGCGGATCTGAAGGAATTCCAGGAGTTTGACCGGCGCGGCACCGTCAACGACGCCATCCGCCGCGGCCAAACCGTGTTCCAGAAACTGGCCGAGCTGCCCTGCCCCACGGTCAGCGCCATCCACGGCTTCTGCATGGGCGGCGGCACCGAGATTTCATTGGCATGCCGCTATCGGGTTGCCAGTAATGACCCGTCCACACGCATAGGTTTGCCTGAGGTCAAGTTAGGCATCTTCCCAGGCTGGGGTGGCAGCGCCCGCCTGCCGCGCCTGGTCGGCGCGCCCAAGGCCATGGACATGATGCTGACCGGCCGCACGCTGTCGGCCAGCGCCGCCCGCGCCATGGGCCTGGTCGACAAGGTGGTGGAGCCGGCGGTGCTGGTGGATACCGCGGTCAGCCTGCTGCAGAACGGCGTGGAGCGCCCGTTCCAGCAGCGCTTCCTGGGTTGGATCAGCAACACCTGGATCGCCCGCAAGCTGCTGGCCCCGCAGATCCGCAAGCAAGTGGCACGCAAGGCGCCCAAGGCGCACTACCCCGCCCCACATGCGCTGATCGACACCTGGGAGCGCTTTGGCGGCCAGGGTATCCAGGGTCGGTTGGAAGCTGAGCGTCGTGCAGTGGTCAAACTCGCCTCCACCCCGACGGCGCGCAACCTGGTGCGGATCTTCTTCCTGACCGAACGGCTCAAGGGCCTGGGCGGCAAGGACCATGGCATCAGCCATGTGCACGTGGTCGGCGCCGGCGTGATGGGCGGCGACATTGCCGCGTGGTCGGCCTACAAGGGCTTCAACGTGACCCTGCAGGATCGCGAGCAGCGCTTTATCGATGGTGCACTGACCCGCTCGCAGGAACTGTTTGCCAAAAAGGTGAAGGACGAAGCCAAGCGCGCCGGCGTGGCCGCACGCCTGAAGGGTGACCTGGCCGGTGCTGGCGTGGCCGAAGCCGACTTGGTGATTGAAGCGATCATCGAGAACCCGCAAGCCAAGCGCGAGTTGTACGAAACCATCGAGCCGCGTTTGAAGCCCACCGCACTGTTGACCACCAACACCTCGTCGATTCCGCTGGTGGAACTGCGCGAGCACATTGATCGCCCGGCACAGTTCGCCGGCCTGCACTACTTCAACCCGGTGGCGCTAATGCCGCTGGTGGAAATCATCCACCACGACGGCATGGCCCCGGAAACGCAGCAGCGGCTGGCCGCCTTCTGCAAGGCGCTGGACAAGTTCCCGGTGCCGGTGGCCGGCACGCCCGGCTTCCTGGTCAATCGCGTGCTGTTCCCGTACATGCTGGAAGCCGCGACCATTTACGCCGAAGGCGTGCCGGGTGCGGTGATCGACAAGGCGGCGGTGAAGTTCGGCATGCCGATGGGACCGATCGAATTGATCGACACCGTGGGCCTGGACGTGGCCGCGGGCGTGGGCAAGGAACTGGCGCCGTTCCTGGGCCTGACCGTGCCGGCGGCGCTGGGCAATGTGGAGCAAGGCAAGCGCGGCAAGAAGGATGGCCAGGGTTTGTACAAGTGGGAGAACGGCCGCGCGGTGAAGCCGGAAGTGCCCAAGGACTATCGCGCACCGGACGATTTGGAAGACCGTTTGATCCTGCCGCTGCTCAACGAAGCCGTGGCCTGTTTGCACGATGGCGTGGTCAGCGATGCGGATCTGCTGGATGCCGGCGTGATCTTCGGCACCGGCTTTGCGCCGTTCCGCGGCGGCCCGATTCAATACGTGCGTACGGTGGGCCCGGATGTGCTGGTGGAGAAGTTGAAGGGTTTGCAGGCGCGACATGGTGATCGCTTCGCGCCGCGACCGGGCTGGGATGCGCCGGTGTTGAGGCAACCGGTGGCGTAATTCGGAAGCCAACGCAAACAGGAGAAAAAGGGACTGCCAAGGCAGTCCCTTTTTTTGTGCGCGATCCCTTCTTCTATGCGCGCGATCCCTTCTTCTGTGCGCGTGATCCTTTTTTCTATGAGCGCGGTCCCTTCTCCTGTGCGCGTGCTCCCTTCTTCTGTGCGCGTGATCCTTCTTTTGTGCACGATGCGCCTTCTGTAGGAGGGGCTTCAGCCCCGAAGCAGTGGAGTTTTCAGAAGCCCAATATCCCGGCGATCTAGTTCTACAGGCGCGCAAACGTTGCGAGCTTCGGGGCTGAAGCCCCTCCTACAAAAGCCAGCCCTCTTGCAGATGTCTCTTACCAGGACTCCATCTGCCAGCCCGCCTCTGACGCTTCCAAGCGATGCGTCAATCCCAGCGCCTGCAGGAACGCGTCATCGTGCGACACCACCACCAGTGCGCCACGGTAGCTGGAGAGCGTGGCCTCCAATGCCTGGGTCGAAGCCAGGTCCAGATGGTTGCTGGGCTCGTCCAGTAACAACAGCTGCGGCGGCGGCTCGGCGTAGAGCACGCAGGCGAGCGCGGCTTTCAAGCGCTCGCCGCCGCTGAGCACGCCGCTGGGCGCGGTGATCTTCTGTGCGTCCAGGCCCAACTGAGCCAGGCGCATGCGCAGGTCGGCTTCGTTGCTGCCGGGTTTGGCGTCGAGCAATTGCGCGAGCACGCTGCGGTTGGCACCCAGATTGCCCAGTTGTTGATCCAGGTACACGCCTTCGACCATCAGCTTGCACTCGCCGGATGCCGGTTGCAGCTGCCCGGCCAACACCTTGAGCAAGGTCGACTTGCCGCAACCATTGGGGCCCACCACGCCCACGCGTTGCTGGCCGCTGAGCATCAAGGCTACCTGCTGGGTTGCGCCGGTGAGGTGCGGGAGCACGATGTCGATGTCGGCCACCCGCTTCTGCGCAGCGGCCGTCACCGGCAATGCCAGCAGGCTCACCGGCGTTTGTTCTTCGACCACGCGCGCGGCCTCGCGCACTGCATCGGTCAACGCCTCGCGCGCCGCGTCATGTTGCCGGCGCAGCTTGCCGCTGGCGGCTTCGCTCCATTCCTTCTGCCGGTCCAGAATGATCTTCGCCTGATTGCCTTCCTTGCCATGCTGGTCGCCACGCGACTGCCGCCGCTCCTGGCGCTCGCGTTGCTGTTGCATGGCGCGTTCTTCGCGTTGCCGCTGCAGCTTGGCGTGCTCCAGATCCTGCTCGGCCTTCTGGCGTTCGTTGGCCTTGGCCTGCGCATAAAAGGCGTAGTTCCCACCGTAGCTGCGCAGGCCCAGTGACGACAGCTCCACGGTGCGCTGCATCTGCTCCAACAATTGACGGTCATGGCTGACCACCAGCAACCCGCGCGACCAGCGCCGCAGTTGAGCGTATAGCGCCTGCCGGTTAGGCCGGTCAAGATGGTTGCTGGGCTCATCGAGGATGAGAAAATCGGCGTCAGACAGCATTGCGCCTAGCAAAGCCACGCGCATGGCTTCGCCGCCGCTCAAGGTGTGGGCGGACGTGTCGGCAGTGAGGTGACCCAGGCCGCTGCGTTCCAGTTCTTGTTGCAGGCGGGTGTGGATATCCCAGCGGTCGCCCACGGCATCAAAATCTTCGAGCGCGCTGCTGCCGGCTTCAATGCGCGCCAGTGCGTCAATGGTGGCTTGCACGCCCGCCAGATCGGCAAGCGTGCGGCCTTGCGCCTGCGAACTTTGCTGGGCCAGGTAATGCACGCGACCAGAGCGCAGGCAGCGCCCGCTGCTGGGCGGCAACTGCCCAGCCAGCAACCGCGCGAGCACGGTCTTGCCTACGCCATTGCGCCCGACCAAGGCAGTCGGCGTGGCATCGAAGTGCTCGTTGAGTTCGGAGAACAGGGTTCTGCCGTCCGGCAGAACATAGGACACGCCTTGCAGCGTGAGATGCGGATTCGTCATGCGGTTTTCCAAAGATGCCAATAACTCCTCCCTTCAAGCGAAGGGTGGGCGGAGTGTGGCCGTCCGGGTGACGGCGGCATCAGTGGCGCATTGGACGAAACTCCGGTGGATGGGTCGGCGCGCAGTGTAGGGGCCGACGCCTGGCCGGGCAACCTCGCCCGCTGGGAATGTTCAGCGGCGTCATCGGCGCAGGCGGATTTGGCGAGGCGTTAACAACTCTGCCAAATCGCCCCGCTAGGCTCACTGAGCACGAGCTCCACCCCGCCCTGCCACCTCAACCAGGACCCCGTCCATGGCACTCCAGAGCAGCTACGTGTCTTTCGGTTTCGCCTGTTCCCTGCTGTTCGGCGCCTCCAGCGCCTGGGCACAGGACCCCGCCACCGACCTGTCGGATCTCAATTACCAGAGCACCGAATGGGGCCATGCCGAGTTGAGCAAACGCGGTTACCAGCAGCAATCCAACGACGGCGCCGGTTACGAGTACTGGTGGAACGCCAGCAAGAACCAATGCGTGATCGTGCATTCCGAGGGCAGCAAGGTGGCGTCGGTGGTCAAGTCCTCACCCACCGATTGCGGCCGCACCGCAAGCAGCAGCGGCGGCAAGAGCGACAACACCGCGGGCGTGCTGTTGGCCGCGGCAGCCATCATCGGCGTGGCCGCACTGGCGCACAAATCCAATCACCACGACAACAACCAACACAGCAACGACAGCCAGAACGAAGCCGACTTCGAAAAAGGCTATCGCGACGGCCTGTACAACCAGCCCTACGACACCTACGCCGACAACAGCTCCTACCAGCAGGGCTACACCTCCGGCAGTCGCGACCGCTCCAACCGCACCAGCTATCGCGGGTACTCGGGCAGCGGACCGCAGGTCACCTGCGAATCACAGGGCAACCAGCGCGTGGAATGCCCCATGGATACCGCCGGTGCGGTGCGCGTGGTGCGCCAGCTCAGCCACTCGCCATGCACCGAAGGGGTGAGCTGGGGCTTGTCCAAGCATGCGGTGTGGGTGACCAACGGTTGTCGGGCGATCTTCCAGAAAGGCTGAGAGCTGGGTAGCTCAACAAAGGCTGAGCGCCCCGACGGTCATCGCGTTTCATCCGGTGGATCGGCGTTGATGATCTCCAGCTTGTTGCCCGAGTTGGTCTGCGGAATGATGTGGGCGTCGGTCGCCACCAACACGGTGCCCGGCGTCAACAGCGGATAGACCAGGGCAATGAACTCCGGCGGGATGGTCAAGCCTTCGATGGTTTCGCGCTTGACCGCACTGCCGGCGTCGGCCTCGTGGCCGGGCACGGCGATGGCCTGCCATTGCGGTGCGTGGCCACCGGGGAACTGCGGGAAGGTGCCGTCCATGTAGCCACTGCCCATCACGTAGGCATGCGTGCCGGTGATGGCTTCCGGCTCGCGCACCAACACGCGGCTGCGGCCAATCTCGATACCGTTGCGCATCACCACCAAGCGCTGATCGCTGCGGCTCAGCACCAGTGAGAGTGGACCCTCCGGCGCCAGCTCCGGATGCCAGCGAAAGCTCACGCCATTCTCCAGCGGCGGCACCACTGCATCCACACCGGTGTCGGCGCGGATAGGCGACAACGGCGAGGGATGCACCATCGCCATCGGCGAGGCACCGTCTTCGGATATCACCACGGTCATGCCCATGGTGGTGGCGTCAAACAGCAGACGCGCGAACTCGCTGGGCATATGCACGCAGCCATGTGATTCCGGATAACCCGGCAAGCCACCGGCATGCAGGGCGATGCCATCCCAGGTCAGGCGCTCCTGGTAGGGCATCGGCGCGCTGTTGTACTTGCTGGAGCGATGGTCCTTGTCCTTCTGCAGAATGGTGAACACACCTGTCGGCGTTTCATGGCCCTTCTTGCCGGTGCTGACCGTGGTGACCGCAATCAGCACGCCGTTGCGGTACACGTAGCCACGCTGCTCGGTCAGGCTGACGATCACGGTCATCGGGCCCATCGTCTTGATGTCCCCTCCCCAGATCCATTCGCCCGGTTTGAGTTGATCAGGCGGCGTGTCGACGGAACTGGACTGGCGCGCGCCCCAGAACGGCACGGCCGCGCTGGCGAGCGTGGCCAGCAGTGCCAACGCCAGGCCGGCGATCCAGGCAGCGGTTGAGGGGCGAGCGCGCCCACGCAATCCAATTCGCATCGTCTGCTCCTGAGCGGATTCGCGGCAAGACTAACGCGACTGGGCGTGAAAGGGTTGCCCCCATCCCAGCCTCCTCCCGCAAGCGAGAGGAGGAGCGGAACTGGGGGCCGAGAACTGACGCGGCACCGGGACCGATGTTGGGGAAGTGCCGCCCGGGCGCGGGTAGCAAGGGGCCCGCGCCCGGACGGCTTCCCCACCAGGGACCTGGAACCGCTGGTGGAAGTGGCGACCTTGTCGCCGTTGTGGAGGATTCGAAGCATGGGCATATGCTGCGCTTCGACCGCGAGCAGAAATATCGGGAAACGCCGCGTCAACGTGTCGGGCACGTCTGACGGGCTGTCAGTTTTTTCTGCTTTTTGCCGACTAACGCAACGCTAATGTCGTGCGCTTAGACTGCGCTGCCCACCTGCGGAATCACGGACATGTCGTTGCTGATTCGTCTGGAATCCCCTGCCTCTCCCGATGCCATCCGTCTGGTCGATGAGTTGGAGGCGCACCTGGCCGCGCAATACCCGGTGACCAGCCGGCACGGTTACAGCGTGGAGAAATTGATACGCGAGGGCGTGGCGTTCTTCGTTGCGCGCTGGGAAGGCGAACCGGTCGGCTGCGGCGGCGTGCAGCACTACGCCGATGGCTATGGAGAACTCAAGCGCATGTACGTGCGCCCCGAGTTCCGCGGCCGCGGCGTGGCGCGTGCGCTGCTGGAGCGGCTGACCTTGCATGCGGTCAACGAAGGCGCGGCCCTGCTGCGCCTGGAAACCGGCGTGCACCAGCGCGAGGCGATTGCCTTGTATACGAAAGCGGGCTTCCGCTCGATGGGCCCGTTTGGCCAGTATCAGCCGGACCCCAATAGTGTGTTTTTGGAGAAAGCGCTGGCATAAACGGTGTCGCGGCCGAGTCGCCGTGGCGACGGGTGCTGCTTACGCAGCGCCTGTGTTGTTCTCGATTTCGCGCCCTCGCTCATCTCGGATCGTAATCTTGCCGGCCACGATTCTGACGTCATACGTGACGGGTGGAAGCTTGAAATCAAGCGGCACTACGCCTGCGCATCCGTAGTGTTCGGGTTGAGGGCTGGGGATGTGACCCCGCGGGTACGTCCTCGCAACACCATAGCCTTCAGGGAAGTTCCATCTGTCAATCATTGTTGTACCCAACATGGCTGTGGACAATCTCTGGTTCATTCAAGGCCAGGAATGCATGGCCTCTGCGTAGTATGCCAATGCGCGTGCGCCCACCGACGCCGGGTATGCCAGTGGAGAACCTTTGAATTCCTGATTCTGCATTCACAAGCATTGATACCAGATCGACGGCCGACTGCACCGGCAAGTTCGCCCAGTCAATGGTCGGGCCACTTGCTTCCCAAGAAGCATTGGGGCGCATCGACATTGGGAGTTTCAACTTAATCGATTCGGGAAGTGCTACGCCAAGTTGCTCCAACTGATCGAGCACAGACATGACAATACTGGCTCGCATGGATTCGAACGCGTCGCCTGTCCAGTTGTTGACGTTGCACATCATGGAACGACTCTGGCCGTTGAGCAGACTTGCAACCGCTTCACTTTGCCCGGCCCATGCCGCATTGCAATGGTCGGAGTCAGGGAATGACTCGACTACCGTTCGCTGCGACACGCTAACTCTGAATACCTTGATGTACTCGTCGTCAGGTCCGTACCCAGCCACCATAAAATCCAGTTCTGCCAGCTGCGCTGCGGATTCAGGGTCAGCGGCCGCAAACCCCACCTGCTCCTCCCAAAGCGGCCGAACAAAAGCAAGAAACTCTGCAGCCACTTCTTTCGCTGTCGTGAACGATTCCCGCCGGACGCTACACCTTCTCCTGAAGCGCTGCCCCAGTTCGGCGATGACGATCCCATTCAAGGTCGCCAAGCCAGAGGTGACAGCCGCGACTGAGCACTCAACGCTGCCTGCCTCATGGCTCTCGTGTAGCAGGAACATCTTCTGTACGCCGCCCACGATGTTGGTCGCGGCATTGACCAACTGGTCCGCCCTTAGTGGTAGCGTCAGGTTTCCATCAGTGTCTCGAATGAAATTGCCTTCGGCATCCCTTGCGGGCGCCGCATCCCGCCTGAAGGGGAAGTACGCGCGCTCCACGACGCTGGAAAGGGAGTCACAGCCCAAGACCACCGCGTGATAGGTCGCCACCACTACATTGATCGTCATACGCCCCTCGTGCAATTGAGCACCATCACTGAGGTGACGCGTTTCCCCGCGCAACCAACGATGCCCTATGCGCTACAGACTGGGACGTGCATCCGTCGGATGTCCACTCACAATCGAGACTCGCGCGTGCCGCGCTCACGATCCGTTCGGCTTGGCTAAATCGCCGAACTTCTACTTCGTCAATTCAACACCCCATAGGCACGACGAACACTATGGTTCCTTGCGCCTTCCACTCCCCATCACGCTTCGCTTCAACCCGCACAAACACCCGGCTGATCCCTGCATACATGGGTTCATTCCCTGCCCGCTTCACATTACGGATGAAGCTCAACCACTCATCTACCGAGTCCTGCATCCCCATCTTGGTCATCTGCACGCGCAGCGCCTTCCGCACCTCAGGCATCGTCGCCTCTGGAACGCAATCGCGCTGGGCATCCGTCGGAATGGGCAATCCAAACGAGCGCCCGTCGCGTGTCCTCGCGGGCACCCAATCGGACAGGCAATGCTTGAAGTCGAGCAGATCGATATGCGGACCTTCCGCGCCCACTGCCAAACTCGTTTCGAATTGCACGCTGACGCGGTACTCGTTGCCGCCACCATTGCTGATGGCGAACGCCGCGCCATAAGGCTCATTGCCGGGTTCCAGTTCGATCTCGATGGTCTGCCCGGGTGACAGCTCTCCGCCCCAGAACGCGAGCGAGTACATTGGCGTTGCGATGTCGATATGAATCGGCTGCTGCGCCCACGCCAAAGGCACCAGAGCCATAAGCCCCAGCGCCAAAAAAATCCTGATGAGTTTGTAACTCCCCTTCCCCTCTGCCATCGCCCCTCCTTAGCGATCAACAGCGCGCGTCCCCCAGACGCTGGTCTTACCTCTCGCGCTTACATCGTATGCGTAGGCTTATCCGCACTCAGCGTACCGGCCAACAAGGTCTCGATGCGGTTCTTGATGGCTTCGCCATCGCTGCTTTCCGGAAACTGCACGCCGATGCCGGCGGCGCGGGCGCCTTGGGCGCCGACCGGGGTGACCCAGACCACCTTGCCGGCGACCGGCAGGCGTTCGCTGGATTCGGGCAGGGTGAGCAGCAGGAAGACTTCGTCGCCCAGGAAGTAGCGCTTGGGCGTGGGAACAAAGATGCCGCCGTTTTTCATGTACGGCATGTAGGCGTTGTACAGCGCCGCTTTGTCCTTGACCGCCAACGACAGAATGCCCTGACGACCACTGGCTGCTGTACTCATCGTGCTCCCTTCCTTTATCCGTTGCGGGCCGGGCGAGCGGCCCCTTCGCTGGTCTGGCGCGTCCACGCCAGCAGCAGTTCGGCGATGGCCAGGTCGGCGCGCACCGTGGTGCGGAGCAGATCCCGGGTCCGGTTCGCCAGGTCAAACCACGCCGCCAGCTTGTTCAATCGCGCCGGTTCGGTCAAGCCGCTGGCCTGGGCGAGTACCAGATCGGCGGCGTGGCGCAGGCGTTCGTCGGCGAGCTCGTCACCGGCCCAGCGTTGTGCGGTCTCGACCACGCCGGCTTTGCCGCGGGTCAGTGCTTCCAGATCCGCCATGACCTTGCGGCGCAGGGCCAGGCCGTCGCCGCGCAGCCATTCGTCCGCCTGGCCGGGGTGCCCGCGGGCGGCGTCCAGCGCTTCTTCGGCGGCGGCGGCGGCGACGTGGCCTTGGCTTTGCAGCCAGGCCAGGGCTTCGGCGCGCGGTGGCAGGCGGAATTCCAGGCGCTGGCAGCGGCTGCGGATGGTGGCGGGCAGCCGCGCCGGTTGCGAACTGATCAGCCACAGATAGCGGCCGGGGGCCGGCTCTTCCAGGGTCTTGAGCAGGGCGTTGTAGGCGGAGCGGTTGATGGCGTCGGCAGGATCCAGAATCGCCACCTGCGCCACGCCGTATTGCGGGGTGAGCGAGAGCTTGCGCGAGAGATCGCGGACCTGATCGATCACGATCTCGGTGCGCAGCTTGGTGCCTTCCTTGTTGGGGATGAAGCTGACGATCTGCAGGTCCGGATGGGTGCCGGCGGCCATCAGCTGTTGCGTGCGCACGGCGACCTTGGCGTCGCCGCCGGAGAGCACATGCAGGGCCAGGCGTTCGGCGACGGCGCGCTTGCCCAGGCCGGACGGGCCACAAATCAGCAGACCATGGCCGAGGCGGCCAGCGTCGAGCGCGGTCACGGCGTGATCGTAGGCGCGCTGTTGCCAGGGCGAGAATGCGCCGCCGCTGGTACTTGCTTCACTCATACCAGCGTGTCCAGGGTTTCCAGCCATTGCCAGATGGCGTTGCGCACGGCTTCGCCGACTTGCTGCGGACTCTGGCTGGCGTCAATCAGACGGAAGCGTTGCGGGTCGGCGGCAGCGCGGTTGCGATAGCCCTGGCGCACGCGTTCGAAGAAATCGTCTTGCTCGCTCTCAATGCGATCCGGCCACAGGTCGCGGCCGGCGGTGCGGGCGCGGCCTTCGCGCACGTCCAGATCCAGCAGCAGGGTCAGGCTGGGTTGCAGGCCGACCACGCGCTTTTCCAGTTCGGCAATCCAGGCCGGGTCCAGGCCGCGGCCTTCGCCTTGGTAGGCATAGCTGGAATCGGTGAAGCGATCACTGACCACAAACGCACCGCGTTGCAGCGCCGGGCGGATCACCTTCTGCACGTGCTGTGCGCGTGCGGCGAACACCAGCAGCAGTTCGGTATCCGGCACCAGTGCTTCGCCCTGCGGTTGCAGCACCAGCTCGCGGATGCGTTCGGCCAGCGGGGTGCCACCGGGTTCGCGGGTCAGCAGCACTTCGTGGCCGCGCGCCTGCAGTTGCTCGCGCAAGGCGGTGATGGCGCTGGTCTTGCCCGCGCCCTCGCCGCCTTCCAGGCTGATGAAGTGCGGGTGGCGGAGGATGCCGGGGCTCATTGTTGCTTTGCCTTGTCCAGGGTTTGACGACGCGTGACCAGGTAACGCGCCACGGCGGCATTGTGTTCCTGCAGCGAGCCGGTGAACACATGCCGGCCGCTGCCATCACCCACCGCGACGAAGTACAGCGCGTTGCCGGGCTCGGGCTTGACCGCCGCCTTCAGTGCGTCCACGCCGGGCATGGCGATGGGCGTGGGCGGCAGGCCGGCGCGGGTGTAGGTGTTGTAGGGCGTGTCGGTGAGCAGGTCGGCCTTGCGGATGTTGCCGTCGTAGCGCGAGCCGATGCCGTAGATCACGGTGGGGTCGGTCTGCAGGCGCATGCCGATCTTCAGGCGACGGGCAAACACGCCGGCAATGGCCGGGCGTTCTTCGGCAATGCCGGTTTCCTTTTCGACGATGGAGGCCAGGATCAGCGCTTCTTCCGGCGAGGACAGTGGCGCTTGCGGGTCGCGTTCTTCCCAGGCTTCGGCCAGGGCCTTGTCCATGGCGGCGTGGGCGCGCTTGAGCACGTCCAAATCGGATTCGCTGCTGGTGTAGACGTAGGTCTCAGGCAGGAAGCGGCCTTCCGGATGCTGGCCGGCAAAGCCGAGCTTGGACATCAGCGCGGCGTCATCCAGATCGGTGGTCTGCTGCTTCAGCGGCGTGGCGGCCTTCAGCGCATTACGCAGTTGGCGGATGTTCCAGCCTTCGACGATGGTGAAGCGGTATTGCAGGGTCTTGCCATCGCGCATGCGCACCAGCAGGTCGCGCGGGGTGGTGCCGGGGGCCAGCGCGTACTCGCCCACCTTGAGCTTGCCGGCGGCATCGAGCTGACGGGCCAGGGCCTGCCACTCCAGATCGCTGCCGGCGGTGACGCCCTGCTCGCGAATCTTGCGCAGCACACGCGCGAAGGAATCGCCGCTGGCCACTTCCACCGAGTGCGGCTGGGTGATCTGCTGCAGGGGTTGGTCGGCGAAGCTGTTGTAGCGCTGCCAGAACCAGGCGCCTGCGGCAGCAGCGGCCAGAATCAGCAACAGCAAGGTGAGGGCGATGGTGCGGCAACCGCGCTTGCAGCCTGAAGCCACGGGCGTCTCGAAATCAGGGAGTAGGCCTCAGGATACCTGCTGCCGATGGCAGCCGCGATTCTTGACAGGCCAAGACCCTGTAGGAGGGGCTTTAGCCCCGAAGCTGGGATAGGTTGCGCTTCACCTGGGTGGTGATTGCCATCCCTTGGTTTGGTTGGCGTGACGGATGGCGGAGTGATTGGCGGCGGAGTTGCTTCCTGCTTCGGGGCTGAAGCCCCTCCTACAGCGGCTCCCCTCCTACAAGTGGAGCCCGGCTTGGCTAGGGTTCCAGGGCTTTCAACAGACCACGGGCTTTGGCGCGGGTTTCGTCCAGCTCTTTGTCCGGGTCGGAGTCGGCGACGATGCCGGCGCCGGTGCGGAAGCGCACTTCGCTGCCCTGCCCAGCCGGCAGCACTTCGGCGCTGCGGATCAGGATGTTGAGATCCAAGTCGCCATCGCGGTTGAGCCAGCCGAATGCGCCGGTGTAAGCGCCGCGTGCGACCTGCTCCAGCTCGCCGATGATCTGCATGCAGCGCACCTTGGGGCAGCCGGTGATGGTGCCGCCGGGAAAGGTGGCGCGGATGACATCGCCCGGGGTGGCGTCGCTGCGCAGATGGCCGCGTACGTTGCTGACGATGTGGTGCACGTGGGCGTAGCTCTCCACCGTCATCAGCTCATCCACCTGCACGCTGCCGGGCGTGCAGACGCGGCCCAGGTCGTTGCGCTCCAGGTCAATCAGCATCACGTGTTCGGCACGCTCCTTGGGATGGCCGACCAGTTCGCGGATGCGCGCGGCATCGTCATCGCCGGGGAAGCGCGGGCGGGTGCCGGCAATCGGGCGGGTTTCCACCACGTCGCCGCGCACCGAGACCAGACGCTCGGGCGAAGAGCTGACCACCGCCCAGTTGTCACCTGCGAAGAGGCCGGCGAAGGGTGCGGGGTTGGCGCTGCGCAGGCGGTCGTACAGCGCGGCCGGTGCGAGCGGTGCTTTGTAGGTGGCGCTCCAGGCGCGCGACAGGTTGACCTGGAAGACGTCGCCGGCCGCCAGGTAGTCGAGGATGCGGGTGACGCCATCGGTGAAGCGCTTGGGTTCGTCTTCGTCGATGGCGTCGGGCGTGCGCCATGCGGGTAGAGGCGCAAGCGGCGCGGCGGCGAGATCGGCGTGCAGATGTTGCAGCAGCGCTTCGTTGCCGGGTTCGGCTACCGCCACGCAATCGCCGGTGCCGCGATCACGCAGGATGGCGGCGGGGCAACGCAGGGCCACGGCCACAGGCATGGCATCGGGATCGTTGCGCGGTGGTAGCTGCAGCACCGGTTCCACTTCGCCGGCCAGTTCGTAACTCAGCAGCAGCGCCCAGCCACCACGGAACGGCCAGCGCGGTTCTTCGCGATCGATGCGGGCGGCTTGCCAGCGGCGATCGAGTTCATCGAGGAAGCCGCCTTCGATGGCGTGGCCGGCGAGATCGCGCAGGCCGTCGTGGTGCAGGACAAAGCCATCACCCGGCTGCGCTACTAGCAGTAGATCCCAGCGGCCTTGCACGGTGCCGGAGGCGACCGATTCAAGCAGCACGGGATAGCGCTGCGGATCGCGTCGATGCAGTGCGAGCAGGTCGGTGTAAGCAGGGAGCGCTTGGGAAAGAATCATGCGGGGGATTGTCGCATTGCGCTTGGGACTTTCGGATGGATCGCGCGAGCGGCTTGCCCCCATCCCAGCCTTCCCCCGCAAGCGGGGGAAGGGGCTAAAGCGGTGCAGGCTGGCTCTCTCTTCCCCCGCTTGCGGGGGAAGTGCCCCGCAGGGGCGATGGGGGCAAGCTTCAGATGCGCTTGAACACCAGCGTGCCGTTGGTGCCGCCAAAACCGAAGCCATTCGACACGGCCACATCGATCTTCTTCTCGCGCGCGGTGTGCGGCACGTAGTCCAGATCGCAGCCTTCGCTCGCTTCGTCCAGGTTGATGGTCGGCGGGATGATGCCGTGGTGGATCGCCAGCACCGAGAAGATGGCTTCGGCACCGCCGGCCGCGCCGAGCAGGTGGCCGGTCATCGACTTGGTCGAGCTGACCATCATCTTGTAGGCGTGGTCGCCCAGCGCGCGCTTGATCGCCAGGGTCTCGGCCAGATCGCCCAGCGGCGTGGAGGTGCCGTGCGCGTTGAGGTATTCCACCTGGTCGGCATTGAGGTTGGAATCCTTCAACGCGGCGACCAGGCAGCGGGCCGGGCCTTCGCCGTTCTCGCTGGGCGCGGTCATGTGGTGGGCGTCGGAGCTGGAGCCAAAGCCGACCAGTTCGGCATAGATGCGCGCGCCGCGGGCCTTGGCGTGTTCGTACTCTTCCAGAATCAGCACGCCGGCACCGTCGCCCAGCACGAAGCCGTCGCGGTCCTTGTCCCAGGGGCGCGAGGCCTTGGTCGGCTCGTCGTTGCGGGTGGACATGGCCTTCATGGTGCAGAAGCCGGCCATCGAGGTCGGCGAGGAGCCGAGTTCGGCGCCGCCGGCCACCATCACGTCGGCATCGCCGTACTGGATGGTGCGCATGGCCACGCCGATGGAATGGTTGGAGGTGGCGCAGGCCGAGACGACCGAGAAGCTCGGACCCTTCAGGCCTTTGAGGATCGACAGCTGGCCGGGCAGCATGTTGATGATGGTGCTGGGCACGTAGAACGGCGAGACCTTGCGCGGACCGCCTTCGTGCAGCTTGATGGTCTGCTCTTCGATGCCGTGGATGCCGCCGATGCCGGAGCCAACGATGGCGCCGATGCGCTCGGCATTGGCTTCGGTGATCTCCAGCCCGGAATCGTCCAGCGCCATGAACGAGGCGGCGATGCCGTAGTGGATGAAGGGATCCATCTTCTTGGCGTCTTTGGGCGAGACGAAGGTGGTGGGATCGAAGTTGCGGATCTCACCGGCAATCTGGGTGGTGAACTGCGATGCATCGAAGGACGTGACGTGACCGATGCCGGAGCGACCATTGACGATGCCGTCCCAGCTGCTGGCCATGTCATTGCCCAGCGGGGAGACCAGACCCATACCGGTGATGACGACTCGGCGACGTTGGCTCATGGAGAGTTCCTCGATGCTTGTTGAAAGTGTTCGCTAACCCCACACATGCGCAGGGCCGCATTCGCGGCCCCGGCACGTTCCCTTGCGGGCAAATCATTACGCCTTGACGTGCGCCTTGACGTAGTCAATGGCCTGCTGCACCGAAGTGATCTTCTCGGCTTCTTCGTCCGGAATTTCGCACTCGAATTCTTCTTCCAGCGCCATCACCAGTTCAACGGTGTCCAGCGAGTCGGCGCCCAGATCATCGACGAACGATGCGTTGGTGGTGACTTCTTCTTCCTTAACGCCGAGTTGTTCGACGACGATTTTCTTGACGCGTTCTTCGATGCTGCTCATTGGATATCGCTCCAGACGGAGATTGGGTGACTAGTTGGATTTTGCCACCGCGGGGGCGGCAAACCGGGGGATAGTGTAGTGGAAACCGATGGCCGCTGGCAGGGTCCTGCAACTGTCACCGAATCAACCACTTAACGCTATTTTTTGCCTCAGGGCATGTACATGCCGCCGTTGACGTGCAGGGTTTCGCCGGTGATGTAGGCGCCGGCCGGGCCAGCCAGGAACGCCACCGCACGCGCGATGTCGGCCGGCTCGCCCAGGCGACCCAGGGCGATCTGTCCGATCAGCGCGCTCTTGGCGTCTTCGGGCAGGGCCTTGGTCATGTCGGTGTCGATGAAACCGGGCGCGACCACATTGACGGTGACGCCGCGGCTGCCGATTTCCTTGGCCAGCGATTTGGAGAAGGCAATGATGCCGGCCTTGGCCGCAGCGTAGTTGGTCTGGCCGGCGTTGCCGGTCACCCCCACCACCGAGGCGATGTTGATGATGCGGCCCTTGCGCGCCTTCATCATGCCGCGCATCACCGCCTTGGAGGTGCGGTAGACGCTGGTGAGGTTGGTGTCGAGGATGTCGTTCCACTCCTCGTCTTTCATGCGCATGAGCAGGTTGTCGCGGGTGATGCCGGCGTTGTTGACCAGGATCGAAATCGGACCGATCTGCTTGCTGATGTCATCGATCAGCGCCTCGAGCGCAGCCGCATCGGTGACGTTGAGTTCGCGGCCGTGTCCGCCGCGCTCGGCCAGGCGTTCGCCAATGGCCTGCGCGCCGCCAGCCGAGGTGGCCGTGCCGATCACGGTGGCGCCCTGCTCGGCGAGTTCGTTGGCGATGGCCGCGCCGATGCCACGGCTGGCGCCGGTGACCAGGGCGATTTCGCCTTGCAGTGGTTTGCTCATGGGGGCTGCGACCTCGGTAGTGTGGGACTAAGCGTCAATGATTGCAGATGTGCCGTGTGGCGATCAGGCCCAGTCGGCCAACGCGCCTTGCAGGTCACCTACGCCGCCCAGTGTGCGTGCATCCAGGCCCTTGTCGATGCGCTTGATCAATCCGGCCAGGACCTTGCCCGGACCGCATTCGCCGATACGGGTGACGCCTCGCGCGGACAGTGCCTGCACGCATTCGGTCCAGCGCACCGGCAGGTACAGCTGGCGCACCAGCGCATCGCGGATGGCATCCACGCTGTCATGCACCTGCGCATCCACGTTCTGCACCACCGGCAGCGACGGCGAACGCCAGGCCAGGCCGGCCATGACTTCGGCCAGCTGGTTGGCGGCTTCGCGCATCAGCGGCGTATGCGAGGGCACGCTGACGGCCAGCTTGACCACCTTGCGCACGCCGCGTTCGCCGAGCAATGCAATGGCGCGATCCACCGCCACGGTATCGCCGCCAATCACGATTTGGCCGGGCGAGTTGTAGTTGGCCGGCACCACGGTGTGGCTGTCAGAAGCCTGCTTGCAGACTTCGGCCACCAGATCATCTTCTGCGCCGAGCACGGCGGCCATGGCGCCCACGCCTTCCGGCGCAGCGGCCTGCATCAGTTGTCCACGCAGTCGCACCAGATGGGCGCCATCGCGCAGGGTCAGCGCGCCGGCGGCTACCAGCGCGGTGTACTCGCCCAGGCTGTGGCCGGCCAGCACGGCCGGCGTAGCGCCGCCCTGCTGCTGCCACACGCGCCACACCGCCACGCCCGCGGCAAGCAATGCCGGCTGGGTGTACTCGGTGCGGTTGAGCATTTCTTCCGGGCCGCCCTGCGAGAGCGCCCACAGATCCACACCGGCGCCGTCGGAGGCTTCGACAAAGGTGTCACGCACCAGGCTGTGCTGCTCGGACAGTTCAGCCAGCATGCCGAGCGACTGCGAGCCCTGGCCTGGGAACACGAAAGCGAGTGCGTTGGAAGCCACGGAACCACCTGCGGGAAAAATCGAGCGGCGATGATACGGGCGAACTTGCCGGATTGTCTGTACTCAGGCGTATGCGGGCTGTGTAGAAGTGCGCGGTCGCGGGCCGCGCATAGATGGGATTGCACGAGCGTATTTGCAGACGCGCAACGAAAAACGCACGCTTTGCAGCGTGCGTTTTCCAGTTACATCTGTAACGAGCGGCTCAGTAGCGCAGCAGCGCCGAGCCCCAGGTGAAACCGCCACCAAAGGCTTCCAGCAGGACCAGCTGGCCGCGCTCGATGCGACCCGAGCGCACCGCCGCATCCAGCGCCAACGGCACCGAAGCAGACGAGGTGTTGCCGTGCTTGTCGACGGTGACGATCACGTTGTCCATCGACATGTCCAGGCGCTTGGCCGTGGCTTCGATGATGCGCAGATTGGCCTGGTGCGGAATCAGCCAGTTCAAGTCGTGCTTGTCCAGGCCGTTGGCGTCCAGCGCTTCATCCACGACCGAGTCCAGCGCCTTGACGGCGTACTTGAACACGTCGTTGCCCTTCATGTTGATGCGCATGCCGTGTTGCGGCGCATCCGGGTTGAAACCGGCGGACACGCCGACCGGATTCCACAGCAGTTCCTTCTTGCTGCCATCGGCATGCAAGTGGGTGCTGAGGATGCCGGTCTCGCTATCGGCCTTGAGCACGGCGGCGCCGGCGCCATCGCCAAACAGCACGCAGGTGGTGCGTTCGGTCCAGTCGACGATGCGGCTGAGCGTTTCGGTGCCGATGACCAGCACGGTCTTGGCGTCGCCGCAGCGGATGAACTTGTCGGCCACGCTGAGCGCGTAGAGAAAGCCCGAGCAGGCAGCGTTGACGTCCATCGCGGCGCAGCCTTCGGCGCCGATGCGCGCCTGGATCAAGCAGGCCGTGGACGGAAAAATCAGATCCGGGGTGGTCGTGCCCACCACGATCATGTCGATATCCGAAGCCTGGATGCCAGCGGCTTCCATCGCGCGCAGCGCGGCTTCGTAACCCAGGTCGCCAGCGGTCTGGCCGGGAGCGGCGATGTGGCGCTCGCGGATGCCGGTACGGCTCTGGATCCACTCATCGCTGGTATCGACCAGCTTGGCCAGATCGTCGTTGGTGAGCAATTTCTCGGGCAGGTAGCTGCCGGTGCCGGCGATGCGCGAAAAAATACGCCCGTTAGACTGCGGCTGGTTCATGCCCGCTCCCGTTGCTGGCCCGCAACGGGGCCCTGGTAACCACGACGATGGCCAAAGACGCGCCGGCCCTCGGGCAGGCGCGTCCAGCGGACATCAATCTTCTTCGACAGCCGAGGCGGTCTTGGTCGCGATGACCTTCTTGCCGCGGTAGTAGCCGTCGGCGGTCACGTGGTGGCGCAGGTGGATCTCGCCGCTGGTCGGGTCGGTCGACAGCTGCTTGGCGGTCAGGGCGTCGTGCGAACGGCGCTGACCACGACGGGACGGGGTGACTCGGGATTTCTGCACTGCCATGGGATTGCTCCAGCTCTAACTTTGATCTGATTGGACAATCTGACCGCGGATGCGATCAGTCTTTCTTCAACTTGGCCAGCCCCGCGAACGGATTGACCTTGGCGAGTTCTTCCTGCTGCGGCGACCAGTCACGCTCCACCGCTTCGGACCCCGGTTCCAGCGGGACCGCCGGAACGGCGAGGACCAGTTCGTCCTCCACCAGATCGCGCGGGTGCAGCGTGCCGTCTTCCGGCACCAGCAGCGCTTCGTAATCGGGTGGCAACCCCGCCTCATCGGCTTCGTCACGCACCAACCCCAACCGCTGCACGATACTGACGGGAAGCAGGAACCGCTGCAGGCTGCGCTGGCACACCAGCGGCAACTGCGCTTCGATCCTCACTTCAACGTAGGGCACCTGCAGCGCATCGCGATCGAATTCGATCGTATAGCGTGCATCACCTTCGGTATCGTTCAGCAGGCTCTGCAAGCGCGTCATGGACGACAGCGGCAGGCGACCTTCGAAACTGCGCCGTGCCGCGACCATGCGCCAAGCATCCAACATCTCGGGCGTATTCGCGGACATAAGCCGCTGAATGTTAAGGACTCGACCCGGCACTGTCAAACCCGGCCTTCACCGGCCCGCCGTGGGGATTGCCGAGCGGCCATCCGGCTGGTCAGACTGGAGGCCCGGAAGGCTAGTCCGTCCCCTGCCCGCCCCCCAGGGCCGCCGCCATGATGCCACTGCTGCTTGCTTCCACCTCACGATACAGGCGCGAACTGCTGGAACGGCTGCGCGTGCCCTTCCGGGTGGCCCGCCCGGAGGTGGATGAAACCCCGCTGCCGGGCGAAAACCCGGCCGGACTGGCGCGTCGGCTGGCCCAGGCCAAGGCCGCCGCGATTGCCGCCCAGCACCCGGAAGCCTGGGTGATCGGCGCCGACCAGGTGGCCGAAGTGGCCGGGCAGCCCGTCGGCAAGCCGGGCAACCGCGACGCCGCGCTGGCCCAGCTGACCGCCATGTCCGGCCAGGCCATCCGCTTCCACACCAGTATCTGCCTGCAGCGCGACCAGGACCCGATCCTGCTGGCCGAGGACGTCACCACGGTGCGCTTCCGCGCTCTGAGTGCGGAGGAAATCGCTCGCTATGTGGATCTGGAGCAGCCGTTTGACTGCGCCGGCAGCTTCAAGAGCGAGGGGCTGGGCATCAGCCTGTTCGAGGCCATTGAGTCGCGTGACCCCACCGCCCTGGTCGGCCTGCCATTGATTGAGCTGGCCCGGCTGTTGCGCGAAGCGGGGTTTGCGCTGCCTTAGCCGTGGCTAGTTTCGGGGCTAAAGCCCCTCCTACGTACTTATCGATGGCTTTTGTAGGAGGGGCTTTAGCCCCGACCAACGAAGTCCGCCACTTAAATCGCCGACTCACTGCCGGAGATCAACCGGCTGCTCTTCCCACTCCTCAACGCTGCCGTCATTGCCATGCAGGCGCAGGCCCAGCCAATGGCGGCCGGCTGGCAGCGCTGAGGCATCCACCATGGCCGAGAACCCCACGCGTGGATGCTGCGGATCGTTGGAGATCTTCCAATAGCCGGCCACGCCCGGTTCTTCGCGGCCGTATTGCGCGTTGGCCACAGCTTGGCCGTCCAGCAACACTTCCACCGCGCGCAGGCCCACGCCTTCCTTGAAGGCCCAGCCACGCACCTCGAATTGCGCCGGTGTTTCCGCATGGCGCTTGGGCGCATCAATCCACGCCATCGCTGGCGCCACGCACGGGCCCTGTGCGCGTTGTGCGGGCAGCTTGAACAAAAGAAAACGCTGCGCGCCGTGGTCGATGTTGATCACTTGCGGCGGCGGCAAGGGACCGATCTGCGTGCAGACCTGGTGGTAGTACGCCAGCAGCTGTTTGTACTGCACTTCGCTGCTGCCGAGGATCAGCAGCGCCGGTCCCACTGATTGGGCCTCCTGCTGCAGGCCCCACAAGGCCAACTGCGGCGCGCGCCCATGCTTATGGTTGAGCGGGTGATCAAGCACGCGGATGCGCGGATCATCCAGCGCGAATCCCAATTCCGCGCCAATCTTGAAACTGCCCGCCAACAGCGGCGTGCCTTTGGGCAACTGCGCCTGCTGCTCGCGCACGGCGTCGGCCAACTGATCCCAGCCGGCAAAGTTGTACGGGTACCACTTCTCTGCGGCAAAGCGCTCGCGCAACGAAGGCGTGGACGCAATCGCATATGCCAGCAGCACCAGCGCCATGCCCACGGCGGCCAAGCTCCAACAGATGCGTCGCCACCACAGACCGCGCGCCTGCAACCAGGCCGGCGCAATCACCAGCAGCGCCAGGTAACCTGGCAGCGGCCAATGGAAACTCACCCGCTCGACATCGGCAAAGAAACCCAGCGCGAAGAATCCAAACGTGGACAACGCACCCAGCAAGCCTAGATAACGCAGCGGCGCTGCCGTCGCCGTCGCCGTCGCCGTCGCCGTCGCGGTCGCGGTCGCGGTCGCGGTCGCGGGCGCAGAACGCAACGCGCGCGCCGACAACGCCAGCAGGCCAGCAAACAGCAGCGGCGTCACCAGCAGCGCCTGCACCACCACAAACCACGCACCGGTCCACTGGAACGACCACGGATGCCGGTCCACCAGTTGGAAGCGCAGGCCGGCATCGGCATGCGCCAGATTCCACGACAGCAATGGCCACCACGCCGCCGCACCGATCGCCAGCACCAGCCACAAGCGCGGTTCGCGCAGCAGGCGCCGGCCTTCCGGCAACCACAGCAACGCCAGCAAGCCCACACCTATCACACCGACAAAGCGATAGTGGCTGAGCGCGCCGATCACCAAGCCCAGCGCCAGCAGCCCCAACCCCGTCGCATCCACCCGCGCCAGCAAACGCGCACCGCCCCACAGGCACAGCGCACTGGCCACCGCCATCGGCACATCCGGCAGCGCCAACAAACCCAACATGCCGGCCAGCGGCATCAGCACGGTCAGCAGGCCGGCTTGCCAGGCCAACGCACGCTGGCCGACTTCGCGCGCCGCCGCGATCACCAGCCAGGGCAGGCTGGCCGCCAGCAGCAGGAACGGCGCACGCAGCGCCAGCACATGCTGGCCGCCCAACTCGACACCCAACCTGGCCAACCAGGCGCTCAGTCCCGGCAGATCCGAGTAGGCCCAGGCCAGGTGCTGGCCCTCCTGCCAATAGAAGGCCTCGTCGACAAACAGCGGCAGGCGCGCGGCGATGACGACCTTGATCACGGTTGCGGCGATCCAGATCGCCAGGAACCATTGTGGGTGACGCTGCGCGTCCTGCATCCCGCTACACTCCGTTGAACTCATCGTCAGGCCCATCGATGTCCGCCACGCCGCCGCCGTTGCCCATGCTATCCGATGAACTCCGCGCCGCCCTCAAGCGCGCGCAGGATCAAGTCAATGCGCTGGTGTTGGGCAAGGCTTACGAAGTGCGGCTGGCCTTTGTCGCCCTGCTCTCCGGCGGCCACCTGCTGATTGAAGATTTGCCCGGCCTGGGCAAGACCACCCTGGCGCATGCGCTGGCCGCCAGCCTGGGGCTGAGCTTCCAGCGCGTGCAGTTCACCTCGGATCTGTTGCCGGCCGATGTGTTGGGCGTGTCGGTGTATGACGGTCCGTCGCGGCAGTTCCAGTTCCATCCCGGCCCGGTGTTCACCCAGGTGCTGCTGGCCGACGAAATCAACCGCGCCCCGCCGCGCACGCAGAGCGCGTTGCTGGAAGCCATGGCCGAACACCAGGTGACCCTGGACGGCGTCACCCACAGCCTGCCGGAACCCTTCTTCGTCATCGCCACGCAGAACCCGGTGGACTTGTCTGGCACGTATCCACTGCCGGACTCGCAACTGGATCGCTTCCTGCTGCGGTTGGCACTGGGCTATCCGGGTGCGGAAGCCGAGCGCGCCCTGCTGGCCGGTGCGGATCGACGCGCCTTGATCGCGCAGACGATGCCGCTGCTGTCTTCCGACGACGTGCTGGCATTGCGCGAGGCAGTGGATCAGATCCACACCAGCGATGCGCTGATCACTTATGTGCAGGCCTTGATGCATCGCAGCCGCCAGCATCCGGGCGTACGCGTGGGTCTGTCGCCGCGCGCCGGCATCGCGCTGCTACGCGCGGCGCGCGCCTATGCCTTGTTGCTGGGGCGCAGCCACGTGCTGCCGGAAGACATCCAGGCCTTGTTCACCGCCGTGGCGGCGCACCGCCTGGTGGCGGAAGCCGAAGCCGACTCCACGGCTGCCCTCGCCAAGGCGATTCTGCACGCGGTGTCGGTGGACTGATTGAAGCCGGGGCCGCGCCGCCGCTGGCGGGAGCGCATGCAGCTGCTGGCGCGCCCGCGCCACAGCGAAGCCCTGCCTGTGCGCCTGGACCGCCGGCGCGTCTACGTACTGCCCACCCGCTTCGGCCTGTTCTATGCGGTGCTGGTGCTGGCCATGCTGATGGGCGCGCTGAACTACAACAACAATCCGGCCCTGCTGCTGGCGTTGTTGCTGGGCGCCACCGGGCTTGCGAGTTTGATCGCCGCGCATTTGCAGTTGTCCGGCCTGCAACTGGATGCGGTGGCGGCCGAACCCGTCGCTGCCGGCCAACCCTTGCCACTGAGCCTGGCGTTTTCCGCGCGTGATCGGCGTGCCCGACCCGGTCTGCAACTGCAGGCCTTGCAGGCACACGGCCACTTTGATTTGTCTGCGGCCGAACCCGGCGTAGCCGTGTTGATGATCGCCACCGAGCGCCGCGGCTGGCTTGAGTTGGGTCGCATTGGCGTGGCCACCACCCAGCCGCTGGGATTGGCGCGCGCCTGGGCCTGGTTCTGGCCTGAGCTGCAGGTGCTGGTATATCCGGCGGCGGAAGTGCACGGCCCCGCCCTGCCCGATAGCGAAGGCGGCGGCGCACGGGCACGGCTGCGCAACAGCGGCGATGACGTACACCACCTGCGCAGCTATCGCGCCGGTGATTCCCTGCGCGCGATTGCCTGGAAAGCCTCCGCGCGTCGCGATCAATTGCTGGTGCGCGAGTTTGAACAAGCGGTCGGCCGCGAAGTGGATTTGCGCTTTGCCGATCTCGCCGGCTTGGGCTACGAACAACGCATCGCCCGGCTGACCCATTGGGTGCAGCAGGCCGAACGCGAAGGACGCCGCTATCGCCTGCACTTGCCCGGACAAGCGCCACTGGGTCCGGGCATGGGGCCGGGTCATCGCCATCTCTGCCTGCGCGCATTGGCGCTGCTGCCGCATGAACGCCAGCGCTGAAGTCCGCCCCGCGCTGGATGCCGGCAGCCGCGCCTGGACGCTGGCGGCGGCCGCGGCCTGCCTGTTGCCGCTGCTGTTGCAGCTGCCGCTGAGCGTGGCGCTGGGCAGTGCGGCGCTGGCGCTGGTCACCGCCACGCTGTCCTGGCGCAAGCCGATGCCGGCGGTGCTGCGCTTTGTGCTGGCGATCGCCATCCTGCTGACGGTCTCCAATGCCATGGGTTGGAAGTTTGGCCGCGACACCGGCTGCGCGCTGCTGGCGGCGATGCTGGCGATCAAACCCAGCGAGACCGGCAGCCTGCGCGATGCACGCAGCCTGATTGCGTTCGCCTTGTTCGCGCCATTTGCCGCTTTCTTGTTGGACCAGGGCCCGCTCAGCATGGTGCTGTCGGCGCTCGGCGTGTTGGGCGCGTTGCTGGCGCTGGGCCGGCTGGCCGAGTTCGAAGCACGCGGGCAACGTGTGCAGGTGCCGGTTCGCGAGCGGCTGTGGTCAGTGGCGCGGCTGATCCTGATCGGCTTTCCGCTGGTGCTGGCCGCGTTCTGGTTGTTCCCGCGCTTTGCCGAACCGCTGTGGGGTGTGCCGGGTCGCGCGGTGGTCACGCCGGGTCTATCGGATCGGATGTCGCCCGGTGGCTGGCTGGATCTGATGTCGGATGACTCGCCGGCCCTGCGCGTGCAGTTCTTCGGCACCCCACCGGCGCAGGAACAGATGTACTGGCGCGGCATGGTGTTCTGGGATTTTGATGGCCGCGAGTGGACGCGCGCGCCGTCGGTATCGGCGCGCCCACCGGCCGCTGTGCGCCACGCCGCCACGCGCTGGGACTACAGCATGGCGGTGGAAGGCCACGACCAACCCTGGGTGGTGGCACTGGACCTGCCCACTGCCGCGCCCGAAGGCGCGCGCCTGGATCACGACAACGCGCTGATTGCCGCGCGGCCGATGACCGCGCTGACCCAATGGCGGCTGCAGTCCTCACCGCCGCTGCTGTTTGAAGGCGAGTTGGAAGCCGCGCTGCGCACCCGCGCCCTGCAACTGCCGCGCGGCTTGAACCCACGCACGCGCGCACTCGGCGAGCAATGGCGGCAGGAAGCCGGCGCCGGCGCCAGCGCCGATGTGGCCATCGTCAACCGCGCCTTGGCCTGGATTCGCCGCGACTTCGCCTACACCCTGGACACGCCGCTGCCGGGCCGCGATGGCGCCGACGAGTTCCTGTTCGATCAACAGGCCGGCTACTGCGAACACTTCAGCTCGGCATTCACCGTGCTGATGCGCGCGGCGGGGGTTCCGGCGCGGGTGGCGGTGGGCTACGCCGGCGGCGAACGCAATCCGTTTGGCGGCTACTGGATCGTGCGCAACATGGACGCGCATGCCTGGACCGAAGTCTGGTTGCCGGGCCGCGGCTGGGTGCGCGTGGACCCGACCGCCGCGGTGGCGCCGGAACGCATCTACGACACCATCGGCGATCGCCAGGGTGCCAGTGGGCAGAACTTTGGCAGCGGCCGCACCTGGGCGCAGTTGGGCGACTGGATGCGACGCGGCTGGAACGACTTTGTGCTGGGCTTTGATGCGCGCCGGCAGTCGCGGATGTTGCAGGGCTGGGGCCTGCAGGATCTGGATACGCGCCGGCTGGCGCTGATGTTTGCCGTGGTCACCGTGCTGGTGCTGGCCGGCATGGGCTGGCTGCTGGCACGTGGCGAACGCGAGCCCGACCCGCTGCTGCGCGCCTGGCACCGGCTGGGCCGCCGCTACGCCCGCTTGGGGCTGGCGCCGCTTCCGCACGAGCCCGCGCTGAGCTGGGCGCGACGAGTGGCGGCTGCACGCGGACCGGCGGCCGATGCGCTGATTTCGCTCAGCCAACGTTTCGCTGATTCACGTTACGCTGCGGCTCATCGCGACATGTCCGTGTTGCTGCGCGACCTGCGCCGCCACCGACCCTGACCCGGGAGTTCCGCCATGAAGCTTCGACTGCTCCTCCTTGCCGGTACCGTCGCCCTGCTGGGTGCGTGTGCCACCGCCCCCAAGCCGTTGCAGGGGACCTTTACCCAGGTCACGCCGCAGGATGCAGTGGCCAATGCCCAGGTCGGCGCGCAGGTGCGCTGGGGTGGACGCATCATCGAGACCAATCCTGGCCAGGACGCCACCTGCTTCCAACTGGTCTCGCGCCCACTCACCGGCACCGGCCGTCCTTCGTCTGATTCGCCCGATGCCACCCAGGGCCGCTTCCTGGCCTGCCGCGCCGGCTTCTACGATCCGGCCGTGTTCGCCCCGGGCCGCGACGTGACCTTCGTCGGTCGCGTGGATGGCTACGAAGTCACCCGCATCGGCGAGTACGACGCGCGCCTGCCCAAGCTGGCCGCCGACGTGGTCTACCTGTGGCCAGAAGTGCGCGAGGTCGAAGTGATCGGCTCGCCGTTCTACGACCCGTGGTACGGCCCGTACTGGGGCCCGCGCTGGGGTTATTGGGGCTGGTGGTAAGCCGCAACCTGCCGCCAACAAAAACGCCGCCCTCGGGCGGCGTTTTTTTTAGTGCGGGGTACCGAAGCGGCCGAGGTGGCCGCCGGCCAGCAGGTGCAGATGCAGGTGGAACACGGTTTGCCCGGCATGTTCGCGGCAGTTGATCACCACCCGGTAGCCGTCCTGGGCAAAGCCTTCGCGACGTGCGTACTCGGCCGCCGCCAGCACCAGCTTGCCGACCAGCTCGGCTTGCGCCGGTTGCAGATCGTCCATGGTCGGGATCAGCTCGTTCTTCGGCACAAACAACACATGCACCGGTGCCTGCGGGGCGATGTCCTTGAAGCCGAGCACGTCATCGCTTTCGTAGACAATCGTGGCCGGAATTTCGCGGCGGATGATCTTGCCGAACAGGGTGCTGTTGCTCGCGGCGTCGGTGCTCATGGCGGTCTCCTTCAGGTCATTTCACTGCGCGAACCAAAAGCATGCGAGAGCGTGCCGCGATCCACGTATTCCAGTTCGCCGCCCAGCGGCACGCCGTGGGCCAGGCGGCTGGGCTTGACCGCATGCTGGCGCGCCAACTGCGCCAAGTAGTGCGCGGTGGCCTCGCCTTCCACGGTGGGATTGGTGGCGATGATCAGCTCGCTGACTTCGCCCTGCTGCAAGCGCTCGCCGAGCTTGTCCAGGCCCAGCTCACGCGGGCCGATGCCATCCAGCGGTGACAGCCGCCCTTGCAGGATGAAGTAGACGCCGCGATAGCCGGTGGCCTGCTCAATGGCCAGGCGATCGGCCGGCGACTCCACGCAGCACAGCAGGTGGCGGTCGCGACTGGCGCTGGCGCAGATGACGCAGAGCTCGCCTTCGGTGAAGTCGTGGCATTGCGCGCAATGGCCAATCCGCTCCAGCGCCTGCGCCAGGATGGCCGACAGATGCTTGCCGCCCTCGCGTTCGCGCTCCAGCAGGTGATAGGCCATCCGCTGCGCGGTCTTCTGGCCAACGCCAGGCAGCACGCGCAGGGACTCAATCAGTTGTTCGAGCAGCGACGCGCTCACTCAGAACGGCAGCTTCATGCCCGGCGGCATCGGCATGCCGGCAGTGGCGGCGCCCATGCGCGACTTGGACTCGGCGTCGATCTTGTTGCTGGCGTCGTTGAACGCGGCGGCCACCAGGTCTTCCAGCATTTCCTGGTCACCCAGCACCGA
>Ga0160448_100100_pt1 | contig 44899 bp, 37 predicted proteins | sample HID1973M_E1MG_FD_108269 | JGI IMG/M metagenome (GOLD analysis project Ga0160448, IMG submission 108269) | Enriched mosquito-associated microbial communities from UW Madison campus, WI, USA - HID1973M_E1 MG | ecosystem: Host-associated > Arthropoda: Insects > Digestive system > Unclassified ...
AATGAGGCGTTGGGGCGCGATGCCTGCTGACGGGAAGTAAAGGAGGAGGCTTGGGCCGCAGGCCCGAGCCGGGGGACATGAGCGGCAGCAGGCATCGCGCCCCAACGCCCGCGACCCACCCACCCACCCCCCCCAGACCCAAACGAAGACCAGCCAAACCCCAGCCAGCAACAAACCAAGGCCCCAGCGGCCGCCAGGCCGCAACCCTCCCCTCCCCTCCCCAACTCCGCCCACCAACGAAGAACAAGAAAAAAGGCCGACGCAAAGCGTCGGCCCCTCAATATCCATCTGCTGCAGATCCCCCCTTCTGTTAAAGGTGGGGGCGCGGTGAACCCGCGGTGACAGGCAAGGTGGAAGTACGTTGCCAGAAGTCCTGCAAAGCCGAACTTCCGGGTCAGGGCCCCGAGGGGCCCCGACCACGGGCTCACACCCCGTGCGCCGCCAGCTGGCCCAGTCGCTGCACCGCGACCGAGACGGTCGGGTAATCCAGGGTCTTCTGCGCGGCCAGCTCCTGCAGCATCGACAGGGTGAAGCGCAGGCTGGAGTCGTCACGACCGATCCAGCGGGCGACCTTCGCCTCGGCGGTGGCACCCGGGGTCGACAACACCTGGCCGGCCAGGTTGCGCTGGTGCGCGGCCAGTTCATCGCGCAACACGCCACGAGCCACCGCATGCCAGCGACCGTTGACCTCCAGCGCGTCGATCTGCTCGAACAACCACGGCAGCTGCAGGGCCTCGCCCAGGCGGAAGTGCACCTTCGACACCTCGACCGGCTTCAGCTTGCGGGTGCGGGCCAGTTCGATGATGTCGAACGCCGGCTCCAGGTAGCGCAGCTCCGACAGCTGCTGCGCCAGTGCCGGCGGCAGGCCCTTGTCCTTCCACGCCTGCACGCTGGCCAGGTAGGCCGGGCGCTGCGAATCACCCAGCACGCCCGAAGCGACACGGATGTCGTTGAACGGGTCGTGATAACGCTCCACCGCCGCGGTGATGCCCGGCATCGCGCCCGGGCGGAACAGCAGCCAGCGCACGAACGAACGCTGCAGCTTCCAGATCACCTCGAGCGCATCGATCTGCACCTGCTCGGGCACCTTGCCGTCGAGGGCGTCGATCTGCGTCCACAGCGAACGTGCGTCCAGCGTCTCGCGGCTGATCGTGTAGGCCTTGGCGACCTCGGCGATGCTGCGGCCGGTGTCTTCCTGCATGCGCATCAGGAAGGTGGCGCCCATGCGGTTGATGGTGGTGTTGGTGACCGCCGTGGCGATGATCTCGCGCTTCAGGCGGTGCTTCTCCATCGCTTCGGCGTACTTCTTCTGCAGCGGCTGCGGGAAGTAGCGCTGCAGTTCCTTGGACAGGTACGGGTCCTCGGGGATGTCCGAGTCCAGCAGCTGCTGGAACGCCACCAGCTTGGAGTACGACAGCAGCACCGCCAGTTCCGGACGGGTCAGGCCCTGGCCACGCGCCTTGCGGGCCGACAGCTCGGCATCCGACGGCAGGAACTCGATCTGGCGATCAAGCAGGCCCTGCTGCTCCAGCGTGCGGATGAAGTGCTGCTTGGAACCCAGGCGGGTCAGGCTCATCCGCTCCATCAGGCTGATCGCCTGGTTCTGGCGGTAGTTGTCCCACAGCACCAGCTCGGCGACTTCGTCGGTCATCGAGGCCAGCAGCTTGTTGCGTGCATCGACGGTGAGCTTCTTGTCCTGCACGACGGCATTGAGCAGGATCTTGATGTTCACCTCGTGGTCGGAGGTGTCCACGCCGGCGGAGTTGTCGATGAAGTCGGTATTGAGCAGCACGCCGTTCTGCGCGGCCTCGATGCGGCCGAGCTGGGTCATGCCCAGGTTGCCGCCCTCGCCCACCACCTTGCAGCGCATCTCGCCACCATTGACGCGCAGGCCGTTGTTGGCACGGTCGCCGACATCGGCATGGCTCTCGCTGGAAGCCTTGACGTAGGTGCCGATGCCGCCGTTCCAGAACAGGTCCACCGGCGCCTTGAGGATCGCGCTCATCAGCTCGGTCGGCGACAGCGCCTTGACCGAAGCATCCAGGCCGATGACCTCGCGCACCTGCGGGGTGATCTCGATCGACTTCAGCGTGCGCGGATAGATGCCGCCGCCCTTGCTGATCAGCTTGGCGTCGTAATCGGCCCAGCTGGAGCGCGGCAGCTTGAACAGGCGGTCGCGCTCGACGAACGACTTCGCCGCATCCGGCGAGGGATCCAGGAAGATGTGGCGATGGTCGAACGCGGCGACCAGGCGGATGTGCCTGGACAGCAGCATGCCGTTGCCGAACACGTCGCCGGACATGTCGCCGATGCCCACGCAGGTGAAGTCCTCGCTCTGGGAATCACGGCCCATGGCGCGGAAGTGGCGCTTGACCGACTCCCAGGCGCCGCGCGCGGTGATGCCCATGCCCTTGTGGTCATAGCCCACCGAGCCGCCGGAGGCGAACGCATCGCCCATCCAGAAGCCGTGCGCGATGGCCAGGCCATTGGCGATGTCGGAGAAGGTCGCGGTGCCCTTGTCGGCGGCGACCACCAGGTACGGATCGTCCTGGTCGTGGCGCACCACCTGCAGCGGGGCGATGATCTTGCCGCCGACGATGTTGTCGGTGATGTCCAGCAGGCCCTGGATGAACAGCTTGTAGCAGGCGATGCCCTCGGCCTGGACCGCATCGCGGTCACCACCGGCCGGCGGCCGCTTGCAGAAGAAGCCACCCTTCGCGCCGACCGGCACGATCACGGTGTTCTTCACCATCTGCGCCTTGACCAGGCCCAGCACCTCGGTGCGGAAGTCCTCGCGGCGATCGGACCAGCGCAGGCCGCCACGCGCCACCGCGCCGAAGCGCAGGTGCACGCCTTCCACGCGCGGGCCATAGACGAAGATCTCGCGGTACGGGCGCGGCTTGGGCAGGTCCGGCACCTTGGCCGAATCGAACTTGAAGCTGATGCAGTGGCCATGCTCGCCGGCCGCATCGGTCTGGTAGTAGCTGGTGCGCAGGGTCGCATCGATCACGCCCATGAAGCTGCGCAGGATGCGGTCCTCGTCCAGGCTGGAGACGCGGTCCATCAGCTTGAGCAGGGTGGCGCGGGTGGCCTCCTGCTGCGCGGCGCGATCGGCCTTGCGGGCATCGACCACCACCTGCAGCGCCTTGACCGTGGCCTCGTCGCCGGCGGCCAGCACGTCCAGCGCCGCCTTCAGGCGGGCCTGGCCCTCGGCGATCTCGGCCTTGCTCTCGCTGCCGGTGCTCGGGTCGAAGCGCGCCTCGAACAGTTCCACCAGCAGGCGCGCCAGCAGCGGGTAGTGCTGGAAGGTCTGCTCGACGTAGCTCTGCGAGAACGGCACGCCGGTCTGCAGCAGGTACTTGCAGTAACCGCGCAGCATCGCCACCTGGCGCCAGTGCAGCCCGGCCGAAAGGATCAGGCGGTTGAAGCCGTCGTTCTCGGCGTCGCCGTGCCAGATGCGGGCGAAGGCTTCGCCGAAGGCGGCATCGGCGCCGGCGGCATCGATCTGGCCGGCGGTCGATTCGACCTCGAAGTCCTGGATGTAGACCGGCGCGTCGCCGACCTGCAGCCGGTACGGGCGCTCGGAAATCACCCGCAGGCCGAGGTTCTCCATCATCGGCAGCGCGTCGGACAGCGGGATGTCATCGAGCTGGCGGTACAGCTTCAGGCGCAGGCCGTCGTGGCCATCACGGCGCACCGCCTGCAGGCTCAGGTGCAGGTCGTCCGGCCCCTGCAGCGCGGCAAGGTGCTCGACGTCGCTGGCCGCGGCCTCGGTGGTGGACTCCTCGATATAGCCTGCCGGCAGGGCACGGCCATAGGCCGCGGCCATGCGCAGGCCGTCGGCTTCGCCGTGGCGGGCGACCAGGGCCTCGCGCAGGTCGTCCTGCCAGTTGCGCAGCAGATGGGCCAGGCGCTGCTCCAGCTCGCTGGTGTCGAATTCCAGCGCTTCGCCGGCCTTCGGACGCACGATCAGGTGCAGCTGCGCCAGTGGCGACTCGCCGAGCACCACGGTGGAATCGATGTATTCGCCGTGCAGCGCGTCCTTCAGCAGCGCCTCGATGCGCAGGCGCACGTCGGTGTTGAAGCGGTCCCGCGGCAGGTAGACCAGCGCGGAGATGAAGCGGCTGTACTTGTCACGGCGCAGGAACAGGCGGCTGCGCACGCGTTCCTGCAGGCCGAGGATGCCCATCGCGGTGCGGAACAGCTCTTCCTCGTTGGACTGGAACAGTTCCTCGCGCGGCAGGGTTTCCAGGATGTGGCGCAGCGCCTTGCCGCTGTGGCTGCTCGGCGCCAGGCCGGAGTTGCCCATCACGTAGTCATGGCGACGGCGCACCAGCGGGATCTCCCACGGGCGGCGGTTGTAGGCGCTGGAGGTGAACAGGCCGAGGAAACGCTGCTCGGCGACGATGCGCCCCTTGGCGTCGTACTCGAGCACGCCGATGTAGTCCATGTAGCCGGCGCGATGCACGCGCGAGCGGGCATTGGTCTTGGTCAGGATCAGCGCGTCCTTCTGCGCGCCGGCGGCACTCAGGCCATGGGCGGCCAGGCTCTTGACCGGGCGCGCGGGCGACTTGTCCTTGCCGCGCATCAGGCCCAGGCCGCTCTCCTCCACCGGCGCCAGCACTTCCTCGCCCCCCTGCTTCTCGACGCGATACTCGCGGTAGCCGAAGAAGGTGAAGTGGTCCGAAGCGGCCCAGCGGAGGAACTCCTGCGCCTCGTGGCGGCTTTCGTCATCGACCGGCAGGCGGCGGGTGGACAGGTCATCGGCGAGCGCGACCATCTTCTCGCGCATCACCGACCAGTCGCCGACGATCGCGCGCACTTCGCCGAGCACGTTGCGGATCGCAGCTTCGATCTTCTTCATTTCCTCTGCCGGCTGGCGGTCGATCTCCAGCACCATCAGCGATTCGGCCTTGCCCTCCCCCACCGCGCCCAGCTTGCCGGCGCGATCACGAGAGAAGTGCAGCACCGGGTGGCCGAGCACGTGCACGCCAACGCCCATCTCGGCCAGCGCCATGCTCACCGAATCGACCAGGAACGGCATGTCGTCGTTGACGATCTGCAGCACGGTGTGCGGCGTTTCCCAGCCATTGGCCTGCACGCTGGGGTTGAAAACCCGCACGCTGGCGGTGCCGGGCTTGCGCACGCGCGCGAACTCCAGCGTGTCACCGGCAATCGCCGCCCACTCCTCGGCGGTATGGTGCGGGAACTCGTCCGCTTCCATCCGGCGGTAGAAATCGCCGGCGAACGCCTGGGCCTCGGCCTGGCGGGCGGCGGGGTAACGCTTGCGCAAAGCTGCGAACACCGGTTCGAGGCTGAAGGCCTGCACCTCGGTGCTGACCGGGGAAACTACGCGTTGGCCGCTCTTCCTTGTTGCAGTGGCCTTGGTCGATTTCGAAGCAGCTTTCTTGGGTTTCATGACAGAGCGCTGGTTGCCCGACTGGAAAGTTGCAAATTGTAACGATGCGTCGTGACAGTGCCTTGCTGCATAGCGGAAACCGCGAAGGTGATTTCCATTCCGTTCAAGCAGTGCGCATGCGCATGGACGCGCGTGGCGACGGCTTTCCGGCGTTCCTCTCTGCCGCGCGCGAGCCGCCGGCCACCCGCACCAACCGCCAAGGACGGCAAGAACCCGGCGCGTTTGCGCATGGTCGGAGCCTCGTCGTCAAGGCTACTTTAAAACTGAACTGGACGGTATAGTCCACCCCATGATGCCGACCCCCACCCGCTCGCAGCCGCGGCAATCGCGTGAAAGGCGCGTGCACGACGCCGTCCACGAAGCCGTGCATGCTTTGCTGGTCGAGCAGGGCATGCGCCTGAGCATGGAAGCCGTCGCCGCGCGTGCCGGCTGCTCCAAGCAGACGCTTTATGCGCACTACGGCTGCAAGGAAAACCTCCTGAGGGCGGTGATGCGGGACCAGGTAGCGCTAACGGCGGACCACCTCGTCTGGGACTCCGACGACCTGCGCGCGAACCTGCTCGACTTCGCCGTCCACCACCTCGAACGTTTGAACCGCCCGCACGTCATCCAGACCTGCCGGCTGATCGACGCGGAATCGCACCGCTTTCCCGAACAGGCAAGGCAGATCTATGCCGACGGTATCGCCGCCCTGCAGGATCGGCTGGCACAATGGCTGCAGCGGGCCATGGAACGCGGCCAGCTCAGGCATGACGATCCGCACTCGATGGCCGAGTGGCTGCTGGGCATGATCGTCGGACTGGATTTCGACAGGCAGCGATTCCACGTCCCGCACCGATCCGACGCCGAAGCGCGGCGACGATGGGCGGAGTTCACGACCGACGCATTCCTGCGCGCATTCGCTCCTTGAGCACCCCGATCCCCCGGCTCAAAAAAACAACAGAAAATGGAGTTTTCCCCGATGACCGCCCCGCTCCGCACCCTCGCCCTGGCCTGCGCCATCACGGTTGCGCTGGCCGCCTGCAAGAAGCCGGAACAGCAGCAGATGCCGCCGCCAGAAGTCAGCGTCGTCGATGCCAAGCCGCAGACCCTGCCGTTGCAGCGTGAACTGGTCGGCCGCCTGTCCGGCTTCCGCACGGCCGATGTGCGTGCCCGCGTGGCCGGCGTGCTGCAGCGCCGCCTGTACACCGAAGGCACCGACGTGAAGGAAGGCCAGCCGCTGTTCCAGATCGACCCGGCACCGCTGAAGGCCAGCCTGGCCTCCGCCCAGGGCGAACTCGCCTCGGCCGAGGCGACCTACGCCAACGCCAGGATCGCCGCGCAGCGTGCCCGCAGCCTGGCGCCGCAGAAGTACGTGTCCAAGGCCGACCTGGACCAGGCCGAAGCGACCGAGCGCACCTCCGCTGCCGCCGTGCAGCAGGCCCGCGCGGCGGTGGAATCGGCGCGCATCAACCTCGGCTACGCCACCGTGACCGCACCGATCAGCGGTCGCGCCGGCAAGCAGCAGGTGACCGAAGGCGCGCTGGTCGGCCAGGGTGACGTCACCCTGCTTACCACGATCGACCAGCTCGACCCGCTGTACGTGAACTTCTCCATGAGCAGCGACGAACTGGCACGCCTGCGCCAGGCACAGTCCCAGGGCAACGTCGCCCTCAGCGGCGACGGCAAGGCGACGGTCAACGTCGTGCTCGGCGATGGCAGCGCCTACCCGCACGCCGGCACGCTGGACTTCACCTCGGTCACCGTCGACCCGAGCACCGGCAGCGTCTCGCTGCGTGCCCTGCTGCCCAACCCCGACCACATCCTGCTGCCCGGCTCGTTCGTCTCCTTCAACGCCACACTCGGCCAGCGCAGCAATGCGTTCCTGGTCCCGCAGGCCGGCATCCAGCGCGACGCCCACGGCGCCTACGCCCTGGTCGTCGGCAAGGACGGCAAGGTCGTGCGCAAGGACGTCACCGTCGACAACCAGCAGGGTGGCAACTGGGTGATCACCGGCGGCCTGGAGGCCGGCGACCAGATCATCGTCAGCGGCCAGCAGAAGGCCAAGGAAGGCGCGCCGGCCAAGGCCGTGCCGTTCAACCCCGACGCCAACGCGGCGCAGCAGCCCGGTGCCAAGCCGGCTGCCGCCCCCGCTCCGTCCGAGAAGAAGTAACGGGACCAGGACATGCCAAAATTTTTCATTGAACACCCGGTATTCGCCTGGGTGGTGGCGATCCTGATCTCGCTCAGCGGCGTGATCGCGATCCTCAATCTCGGCGTCGAGTCGTACCCGACCATCGCCCCGCCGCAGGTCACGGTCAGCGCGACCTATCCCGGCGCCAGCGCCGACACCACCGAAAAGGCGGTGACCCAGGTCATCGAGCAGCAGCTGACCGGCATCGACCACCTGCTGTACTTCAACTCGTCCTCGTCCTCGAGCGGCCGCGTCTCGATCACCCTCACCTTCGAAACCGGCACCAACCCGGACATCGCCCAGGTGCAGGTGCAGAACAAGGTCTCGCTGGCGACGCCGCGCCTGCCCACCGAGGTGACCCAGCAGGGCGTGGTGGTGGCCAAGGCCAACGCCGGCTTCCTGATGGTGGTGGCGCTGCGTTCGGAGAACCCGTCGATCGACCGCGATGCGCTCAACGACATCGTCGGCGCGCGCGTGCTCGAGCAGATCTCGCGCGTGCCCGGCGTCGGCAGCACCCAGCAGTTCGGTGCCGAGTACGCGATGAACATCTGGCTCAACCCGGAGAAGCTGCAGGGCTACCACCTGTCGGCGACCCAGGTTTACCAGGCGATCGCCAACCAGAACGTGCAGTTCGCCGCCGGCGCGATCGGCGCCGACCCGTCGCCGGAAGGCGTGGGCTTCACCGCCACGGTTTCGGCCGAGGGCCGTTTCAGCACGCCTGAAGAGTTCGAGAACATCACCCTGCGCACCGACGCCAATGGCGCCACCGTGCGCCTGAAGGATGTCGGCCGGGTCGCCTTCGGTCCGTCCAGCTACGGCTTCGACACCCAGTACAACGGCAAGCCGACCGGTGCGTTCGCGATCCAGCTGCTGCCCGGCGCCAACGCGCTGAGCGTGGCCGAGGCGGTCACCGCCAAGATGAACGAGCTGGCGCCGAGCTTCCCGCAGGGCGTGACCTGGTTCTCGCCGTACGACAGCACCTCGTTCGTGAAGATCTCCATCGAGGAAGTCGTGCACACCCTCGTGGAAGCCATCATCCTGGTCTTCCTGGTGATGCTGGTCTTCCTGCAGAACTTCCGCGCGACGGTCATCCCGACGCTGGTCATCCCGGTGGCCCTGCTCGGCACCTTCCTGGGCATGTGGATGATCGGCTTCACGATCAACCAGCTGACCCTGTTCGCGATGGTGCTGGCGATCGGCATCGTGGTCGACGACGCGATCGTGGTGATCGAGAACGTCGAACGCATCATGACCGAGGAGCACCTGGCGCCGAAGGCGGCCACGACCAAGGCGATGACCCAGATCACCGGCGCGGTGGTGGCCATCACCGTCGTGCTGGCCGCGGTGTTCATCCCCTCGGCGATGCAGCCCGGCGCGGCCGGCGCGATCTACAAGCAGTTCGCGATCACCATCGCCATGTCGATGGGCTTCTCCGCCTTCCTGGCGCTCAGCTTCACCCCGGCGCTGTGCGCGGCGTTCCTCAAGCCGACCCATGCCAGCAAGAAGAACTGGGTGTTCCGCACCTTCGACAAGTACTACGACAAGGTCGCGCACCGCTACGTGGCGGTGGTCGGCCACACCCTCAAGCGCGCCCCGCGCTGGATGGTGCTGTTCGTGGTGCTGGTGGCCCTGTGCGGCTTCCTGTTCACCCGCATGCCGGGCAGCTTCCTGCCGGAAGAAGACCAGGGCTTCGCGCTGGCCATCGTGCAGCTGCCCTCGGGCGCGACCAAGACGCGCACCAACGAGGTCTTCACCCAGATGCGCGCCGTGCTGGAAAAGCAGGACGCGGTCGAGGGCATGCTGCAGGTCGCAGGCTTCAGCTTCCTGGGTTCGGGCGAGAACGTGGGCATGGGCTTCATCCGCCTCAAGCCCTGGGACGAACGCAGCGTCACCGCGACCGACCTGATCCAGCAGTTGAATGGCGCCTTCTACGGCATCAAGGGCGCGCAGATCTTCGTGGTCAACCTGCCCACGGTGAACGGCCTGGGCCAGTTCGGCGGCTTCGACATGTGGCTGCAGGATCGCGCCGGTGCCGGCGAGGAAGCCCTGCTGCAGGCGCGCAACACCCTGCTGGGCAAGGCCGCGCAGCGCACCGATGCGCTGTCGGGCGTGCGCCCCAACGGACTGGAGAACGCCCCGCAGCTGCAGCTGCACGTCGATCGCGTGCAGGCGACCTCGATGGGCCTGTCGGTGAGTGACATCTACAGCGCCATCCAGCTGATGCTGGCGCCGACCTATGTCAACGACTTCTTCTACGAAGGCCGCATCAAGCGCGTGAACGTGCGCGCCGACGACGCCTACCGCACCGGTCCGGAATCACTGCGCAGCTACTACACGCCCAGCAGCTCGGCCACCGATGCCGACGGCCAGGCGGCGATGATCCCGCTGAGCACCGTGGTCAAGTCCGAGTGGACCTACGCCTCGCCGGCACTGAACCGCTACAACGGTTATTCGGCGGTGGAAATCGTCGGCAACCCGGCCCCGGGCGGCAGTTCGGGCCAGGCGATGCAGGCGATGGAGGAGATCGTCACCAACGAGCTGCCGGCCGGCTTCGGCTATGACTGGTCGGGCATGTCGTACCAGGAAATCATCGCCGGCAACGCGGCGACCCTGCTGCTCGTGCTGTCGGTGGTGGTGGTGTTCCTCTGCCTGGCGGCGCTGTACGAGAGCTGGTCGATCCCGGTGGCGGTGCTGCTGGTGGTGCCGATCGGCGTGCTGGGCGCGATCTCGTTCTCGCTGCTGCGTGGCCTGCCGAACGACATCTACTTCAAGATCGGCATGATCACGGTCATTGGTCTTGCGGCCAAGAACGCGATCCTGATCGTGGAGTTCGCGGTCGAGCAGCGTGCGGCGGGCAAGACCCTGCGCGATGCGGCGATCGAAGCGGCGCACCTGCGCTTCCGGCCGATCCTGATGACCTCGTTCGCCTTCATCCTCGGCGTGCTGCCGATGGCGATCTCGACCGGCGCCGGCGCCAACGCCCGCCATTCGATCGGCACCGGCGTGATCGGCGGCATGATGTTCGCCACGGTGCTGGGCGTGATCTTCATCCCGCTGTTCTTCGTGGTGGTGCGGCGCATGCTGGGTGACAAGCTGGACGAGCAGTCCAGGGAGTTCATCGAAGCGCAGCAGGAAGCCGCGCAGGCGTCGCGCCCGGATCGCTGATCCAAGCCGCTGGTGAAACGAAAAGCCCCGGCTCCGGCCGGGGCTTCTTTTAGGGCTTGCTCGGCGGGCCCACCGAAACCCGGCCCTCCCGCGGCGGCGCCCCCAGCGACCTGGCCCGTTGCCCTCCAAGCTTCCAGGGGGGCGTGATAGTTCGAGCTCGCGCTCGCGCGCAAGCTCCGGAGGAATCGACAGCCGCCAAGTAGAGCTGGTAGCTCGCGATGGCTTCTCCCCGCGCCGACGCTGCAAGCAGGCTGCGCGCGTAGGTCGCTGCGTCGCCTGGCGGCCGATGCTCATGCGGCCGCTGGATGAGGAACGCCCGTTCGCCCACCCGCCGCGTCATCTGCGGATCGAGCCGATGCGCAGCGCCCAGCTCAGCGAGGAAATCGTGGTGTCGTTGCGCGGCACCCGCCCGCCCGGTCCCTTGGGCCGCCTTTGATTCTTCGCGTCCGATTGCCGTCGCATGACCCGACTGCGGCGCACCAGCGCTGCCTACCCACGCGCCACCCACTGCCAATGTCAGCGCAAACAGGCACCGCCGTCTGGCATGTCGTCTGGTCAAGGCCGTCCTCGCATCGTTGAAAGTCAGGGAATCATTCGCACGCGCCTCAGTTCTATTGGAGAAATCCAAAGAGAATTTCGGCTCGCTCCCCTACTTCGGCCAGGGCTCCACTCGCCGCTGCGACGAGGGAGCCCCCACCACCATCGGCGATGCGGGGTGCTAAGGTGCGCCGGACCCCTGCCGGTGACGCCGATGCCCCGCCTGACTGGTTCAAGCCCGTCTTCCCGTCACTGCGTCGGCGCCGCCCGCCTGCGACTGCTGCGCGACCTGCGGCCGATCCAACGGGCGCTGCTCACCCTGGGCCTGCTGCTGGTCGCGGTGCTGCTGCCCGCGCGGCCGTGCCACGCGCAGGCCGGGATGCCCGCGCCGATCCGGCTGGGGCCGGCGGCGCTGCCGCTGACCGGGCCGTGGCGTTTCCGGCTCGGCGACGACCCGCGCTGGGCATTGCCCGGTTTCGACGATCGCCAGTGGGAACAGGTTGACCTCACCGCCCCGCCCGGTGCCCACGACGGCGATGTCGGCCTGCCCGGCTATGTCCCCGGCTGGCGCCAGCGCGGGCATGCCGACGCCACCGGCTTCGCCTGGTATCGCCTGCGCGTGGCGATCGAGGAGGCGCCCGGCGTCGCGCTCGCGCTGGCCGGGCCCACGCTGGTCGACTCGACCTACGAGTTGTACGTGGACGGGCAACGCCTGGGTGGGCCGGGTGACTTCAACGGCGCCACGCCCATCGCCTACAGCGTCCGCCCCGAGGTCTTCGCGCTCCCCCCGGCGAGCGGCAACGGATCGCGCGAACACCTGATCGCCGTGCGCGTGTGGATGGATCCGCTGGACGCGGCCGCGGAGACCGGCGGCATGCACGTCGCGCCGGCGATCGGGCGGGCCGAGAGCATCGAGCTGCTGCGCCAGGTGCAATGGCTGCGCACGTTCAAGGGCTACGTGGTCGATGCGGTCGAACCGTTCGCCTTCCTGCTGCTCGCGGTGATGGCCGCCACGCTGCTATCCGGCGGCGCGGGCCGATGGCGCTGGCTGTGCGCGGCGCTGGTGCTGCTGGCGCTGCTGCGGGTCAACCAGGTCACCTATGCCTGGACGCCCTACCAGAGCCTGCGCGGCTACGACCTGGCCACGACGTTGCTCAAGCCACTGGTGCTGGCCGCCTGGGTGCTGGCCTGGCGCGAGTGGTTCGGCCTGGCAACCCCGCGCTGGTTGCCGAAAGCCAGCGCGGCGCTGGCCATCGCCGGCCTCGCGCTGGCGCTGGCCACCCGGCCCTGGTTCCTGCCGGACATGCCCGGCGGCATGCGAAACGCAGCCGGATTCGGCCTGGCAGGCGCGCGACTGGGCCTGGCCGGGCTCTATCTCGGCGTGCTCGCAGCGGCGCTGGCGCGAGATCGCGGCATGGCGACGCTGCTGGCCGTGCTGGCGGCACTGCTGGTCGGCATCGGCATCTTCGCCAGCGAACTCAACGCCCTGGGGATTCCCGGCATCTGGTTCCCGTTCGGCACGGGCGTGGCGCGCGGCCAGTTCGCCTATTCCGGCTTCATCGCGCTGTTGTTCGGACTGATCCTGGCGCGGGCGCGCACCGTCCTGTCGACGCACGCCGCCTGAGCCATCGACGCGGCGGCGAATTTTTCACCAGCCTGCCGCAGAGCCAGCCAGGACGCCCCCTGGCGAAGGTTATCCACACCTTTACCCGGGTTTGATCCACACGATCTGTGGATGGGCGGCAGGCAAAGAAAAAGGCCGCGCTTGCGCGCGGCCTTTCCGGGACGACCTGGACTTCGGCCGCTTACGGGCGACGCGCCAGCGCCTCCACGTCCTTGGCCTTGGGCAGCAGGTCCTGCTTGGTGACCTTGAACGGACCGATCGACAGCATCGGCACCGCCACCACGATCGAGGACACGACCACGATCACCGCACCCACCATGTGGGTCAGCGCCAGGCCTTCCATCGAGGTGCCGCCATACAGGAACAGCGCCCAGGCCGACAGGAAGAACATCACCGCGGTGATCACCGTACGCGACAGCGTCTGGTTGATCGAGCGGTTCAGCACTTCCAGCGGATCCACGCGCAGGCTGCGGAAGTTCTCGCGGACGCGGTCGAAGACCACGATGATGTCGTTGATCGCGAAGCCCATCACCGACAGCAGGCCGGCCAGCACGGTCAGGTCGAACTCGCGGCCGGTGCCGTACATGTAGGCGGCAGTGACGACCAGGTCGAAGAACGCGGTCAGGCTGGCGACCACCGCGAACTTCCACTCGAAGCGGAAGCCGATGTAGATCAGGAAGCCGATCAGCATGAACACCGTGGCGTAGATGCCGTCACGGACCAGGTCGGCGCCGACCTGCGGACCGACGAACTCGGTGCGCAGCACGGTGGCCGGGTTCTCGGGGCTGTTGATCGCCTTGAGCACCTGCGCCGACACGGTCTTGTCGCCTTCGGCATTGCTGTTCTCGCCATGCGGCTGCAGGCGGATCATCAGCTCGTTGCCGCCGCCGAAGCCCTGCACCTGGGCGTTCTCGAAGCCGGCCACGGCCAGCTTCTCGCGCACCTGGTCGATGTTGGCCGGCTTGTCGAAGCGGGTTTCGACCACGGTACCGCCGGTGAACTCCAGCGCGTAGGCCTCCTTGTGGAAGCCCTTCAGGCCGATCACCACCAGCGAGGCGACGAACACCGCGAGCATCAGCCACAGCACGGCATGACGCCAGCGCATGAAGTCGATCTTGGTGTCGTTCGGGATGAGATGGAGCGGGAAAATTTTCATCGATTCGTTCTCACCCGGTCAGATGGCCACGGACTTGATCTTCTTGCGGTAGCCGTAGATCAACTGGGCCAGCGCGCGCGACACGGTGATCGCGGTGAACATCGAGGCGAAGATGCCGATGATCATGGTCAGGGCGAAGCCCTTCAGCGGGCCGGTGCCGAAGGCATACAGCGCCACGCCCACGATCAGGCCGGTCAGGTTGGCGTCGAGGATGGTGCCGCCGGCCTTCTCGTAGCCGGCCGCGATCGACGCCTTCGGCGGTACGCCGTGACGCAGTTCCTCGCGGATACGCTCGTTGATCAGCACGTTGGCGTCGACCGACAGGCCCACCGACAGCGCCAGGCCGGCGAAGCCGGGCAGCGTCATCGTGGCGCCGAACATCGACATCACCGCGACCACGATCAGCAGGTTCAGCAGCAGCGCCACCGAGGTGATCACGCCGAACATGCGGTAGTACACGGTGAAGAACGCCAGGGTGAACACGAAGGCGTAGAGCACCGCGGTGATGCCGCGCTCGACGTTCTCCGCACCCAGGCTCGGGCCGATGATGCGCTCCTCGACGAAGTCCATCGGTGCGGCCAGCGAACCGGCGCGCAGCAGCTTGGCCAGGTTCTCGGCCTCGGTCTTCTCCAGGCCGGTGGTCTGGAAGTTCTTGCCGAACACGCCGGCGATGCGGGTCGGCGCCAGCGCCTCCTCGCGGACCTTGACGCTGCGCACTTCCTGCCCGTTGACCATGGTCACGGTCGGGATGCGCTCGATGTACACGACCGACATCAGCTTGCCGACGTTGGCGCCGGTGAAGTCCAGCATGCGCTGGCCGGCGGCATTGTTGAGCGTGATGCTCACCGCCGGCATGCCGTTCTGGTCGGTGCCGACGCTGGCATTGACCATCTGGTCGCCGGAGGCCAGCACGCGCTTGCTCAGCAGGACCGGCTGGCCGGTGCCGCGCACCGTGTACAGGCGGGCCTCGGGCGGCACGCGGCCGGTGCGGGCGGCGTCCTGCGCATCGCCATCGACCACCGGGCGGAACTCCAGCGTGGCGGTCGCGCCGATCAGGCGCTTGGCTTCGGCGGTGTCCTGCACGCCCGGCAGCTGGACCACGATGCGGTCCTCGCCCTGGCGCTGGATGATCGGCTCGGCCACGCCCAGCTCGTTGACGCGGTTGCGCAGCGTGGTGATGTTCTGCTCCAGCGCGCTGCCGGCGATCTGCGCCAGCTCGGCCTGCGGGATCGTCACCGTGATGCGGTTGCCGCTGACGTCGTAGCTCAGGGTCGGCTGCGCCTTGGCCAGCGCGGCGCGGGCCTTGTCGGCCGCGTCGGCGCCGCCGGAGGGGCTCAGCGTGGCGACGATGCTGTTGTCCGGGCGGCGCTCGACCGACTGGTAGGCGATACGGGCGTCACGCAGGGTCACGCGGATGTCTTCGGCATAGGCGTCGACCCGCTTCTCCAGCGCGGCCTTCTGGTCGACCTGGAGCACGAAGTGCACGCCGCCCTGCAGGTCCAGGCCCAGCACCATCGGCTTGCCGCCGATGCGGGCCAGCCAGTTGGGCACGGTCGAGGCCAGGTTCAGGGCCACCGTGTAGTTCTCGCCCAGCGTGGTGCGCAGGGCGTTGTTGGCCTTGCTCTGCGCCTCCAGGTTGTTCAGGCGCACCATCAGGTTGTTGCCCTCCACGGCCACCGACTTGGCGGTGACCCCGGCCGTGGCGAGCTCGGTCTTGACCCGGCTGACCAGCGCCTCGTCAAGGGCGGCGGCGCCACGGTTGGAGGTGATCTGTACCGACGGATCCTTCTGGTAGGCATTCGGCAGTGCATAGAGCACGCCCAGCGCCAGCACGACAAGGATCAGGAAATATTTCCAGCGAGGAAATTCAAGCATTGCGGAACCCCGCGTGGCGCCTCCCCGGCGCCACGCATCAGGAAAGGAATGGGATCAGGCGGACTTCAGCGTGCCCTTGGGCAGCACGTTGCCGACGGAGCCCTTCTGGACGCGGATGCGGACGTTGTCGGCCACTTCCAGGGTGATGAAGTTCTCGCCCACTTCGGCGACCACGCCGGCGACGCCGCCGGAGGTGATGACCTCGTCGCCGCGGTTGAGCTTGTCCAGCATGGCGCGGTGTTCCTTCTGCCGCTTCATCTGCGGGCGGATCATCAGGAAGTACATCACCACCAGCAGGCCGATCATCGGCAGGAAGGTCAGCAGCGAGCTGCCACCGGCGGCCGGTGCGCCCCCGGCGGTCTGGGCCTGGGCGGCGGGAATGAGGAAATCGAGCAGGTTCATCTTTTTTTCCTAGGGTTGGGCGCGGTACCGCAGGCCGGCACCACGTTCAATCAAATGGATACGCCCTTGCAGGCGCAGAGCCCCCGATTATGCCACGGGGCCGCCGGCCCGCACGCCCGGCCCGGACGCTCAGCCGTCCTGGCCCGGCAACGCCGGGGCCTGGGCCCCGCGTGCGGCATAGAAAGACTGCCTGAATGCGGCAAAGGTTCCCGCCGCGATCGCCGCGCGCATGTCGGCCATCAGCTTCTCGTAGTACCAGAGGTTGTGCAGGGTGCCGAGCATCGGCGCCAGCATCTCGTTGCAGCGGTCCAGGTGGCGCAGGTAGGACCGGGTGAAACCGCCGCTGCAGGCGGGGCAGCCGCAGCCCGGCTCGATCGGGTCCAGGTCGCGCTCGTACTTCGCGTTGCGGATGCGCACGGTGCCGAAGGCGGTGAAGTAGTGGCCGTTGCGGGCGTTGCGGGTCGGCATCACGCAGTCGAACATGTCCACGCCACGGGCGACGCCCTCGACCAGGTCCTCCGGGCGGCCGACGCCCATCAGGTAGCGCGGTCGCTCGGCCGGCAGCAGCGGGTGCAGGTGCTCGAGCATGGCGTTGCGCTCGTGCTCGGGCTCGCCCACGGCCAGGCCGCCGATCGCATAACCGTCAAAACCAATGGCCTGCAGGCCGTCGAGCGAGCGGCTGCGCAGGTCCGGGTGGACGCCGCCCTGGACGATGCCGAACAGCGCCGCGTCGTTGCCGAGCGTGTCGTGGGCGTCAAGCGAACGGCGCGCCCAGCGCAGGCTCAGCTCCATCGAGCGCCGCGCCACGTCCTCGGTGGCCGGGTACGGGGTGCACTCGTCGAAGATCATCACCACGTCCGAGTCGAGCACCTTCTGGATCTTCATGCTCTCCTCCGGGCCGAGGAACACCCGGGCACCATCGGTCGGCGAGGCGAAGGTCACGCCCTGCTCGGTGATCTTGCGGCGGTGCGCCAGCGAGAACACCTGGAAGCCGCCCGAGTCGGTGAGGATCGGGCCATTCCAGCGGGTGAAGCCATGCAGGCCGCCGTGGTCGGCGATCACGTCCAGGCCCGGCCGCAGGTACAGGTGGAAGGTGTTGCCCAGGATGATCTCCGCGCCCAGCTCGCGGATCTGGTGCGGCAGCACGCCCTTGACCGAGCCGTAGGTGCCGACCGGCATGAAGGCCGGGGTTTCCACCGTGCCGCGCGGGAAGGTCAGGCGGCCGCGGCGGGCGTGGCCGTCGGTGGCCTGGAGCTGGAACTGGAGTCGGGACATGGGCAGGCGGGATCGGGATTCTTGGGGAGAGTCAGTGGAGGCGCGGGCGGTGCCGCACAAGGCCGCTCAGGCCTGGCCGGCGTCCGCCGACCACAGCAGCATCGCGTCGCCGTAGCTGAAGAAGCGGTAGCGGTGCTCGATGGCGTGGTGGTAGGCCGCGAAGATGCGTTCGCGCCCGGCGAAGGCCGAGACCATCATCAGCAGCGTGCTTTCCGGCAGGTGGAAGTTGGTGACCATCGCATCGACGCTGCGGATGCGGTAGCCGGGAATGATGAAGATCTGCGTCTCGCCAGCGAACGGCTGCAGCTCGCCGTCGCGCATCGCGCTTTCCAGCGAACGCACGACCGTGGTGCCGACGGCGATCACGCGCCCACCGCGGGCACGGGTCCGGCGCACCTGCTCGACCAGTTCGGCGCCGACATTGAGCCACTCGCGGTGCATCACGTGGTCTTCCAGCGACTCCACCCGCACCGGCTGGAACGTGCCGGCGCCCACGTGCAGGGTGACGTGGCCGAACTCGATGCCCCTGGCGCGCAGCTTCTCCAGCAGCGGTTCGTCGAAGTGCAGGCCGGCGGTCGGCGCGGCGACCGCGCCGGTCTCGCGCGCGAACACGGTCTGGTAACGCTCGCGATCATCCAGCCCCGGCTCGCGGCGGATGTACGGCGGCAACGGCAGGCGGCCGGCGTGCAGCAGCCACTGCTCCAGCGGCTCGGCGACCTCGAAGCGCAGCACGTAGAACTCGCCGTCGCGGCCCAGCACCTCGGCCTGCCCGCCGGCATCCAGGGCGATCCGGCCACCGGCCTTGGGCGACTTGCTGGCGCCGATCTGGGCGCGGGCCTGCTGGCCGCCGAGCAGGCGCTCGATCAGGATCTCCACCCGCCCGCCGCTGGCCTTCTGGCCGAACAGGCGCGCCGGGATCACCCGGGTGTCGTTGAACACCAGCAGGTCGCCGGGCTGCAGCAGGTCGGGCAGGTCGCGCACCTGCAGGTCCTGCAGGGCAGCCGGGGCCGGCGGCACGACCAGCAGCCGGCTGGCCGAGCGCTCGGCCAACGGGGCCTGGGCGATCAGCGCCTCGGGCAGGTGGTACTGGAAATCGGACTTCTTCAAGGCGGGCGACAGCGGGGTTCGGGACCGCCCATTGTAGCGGCCCCGGCGTTCGCTCCCCGCCCCGCCCCCCCCGGCCGGCTATTCCTTGTGAGGCTTGAGCTTGATGCCCTGGACCGAATTGCCGGTGATCTGCAGGTCCAGGTCCGGCTTGCCCATGCGGCGCTTGACCAGCACGTCCTCGCCGTCGTCGATCTCCACGTGGTAGTCCTTGCCGATGGCCTGTTTGAGCGCATCGCGGATCAGCCGCGCGACGTGGTTTTCGTGCTTGCCCTTGGGCACCGGCACGTCGACCACCTGGGCGGTGCCGCCCTCCGGGGTCAAGGTGAGCTGGATGCTGCCCGCGGTGGAGGCCTCGCCATCGACCTTGATCCGCCATTTGTTGGACGGGTCGGCCTGGGCGATCGCCAGCCAGCCCACCAGCAGCACCGCCACCGCCCCCACGAACCACTGCTTTCCCCTGCCCTGCATGGCCTTCGCTCCGGTTGGATGTCCGGAGCGATGATGCGCGGGGCCGGGGGCGCCGGCATCGGAAAAACTACTGGTGCCGAGGCGACCGGGCCCGGCGCGCCTAGCGCTCGAACTTGGTCGCCAGGACAATCGCCGAAGTCGTGCGCTCCACGCCGTCCAGCGCGCCGATGCGGTCGGTGAGCACGTCGATGTCGCCCACCGTGGCGGCCATGCCCAGCGCGACCAGGTCGTAGGGGCCGCTGACCGAATGCAGCTCGCGGATCTCGGCGATCGCCTGCAGCGCCTTGACCACCTGGGCCATCTGCTTGGGCAGCACGGTGATCATGATGTGGGCACGGATATGGCCCTGCTCCACCTCGTCATGGACCCGCACGGTATACCCGGCGATGACGCCCTGGCGCTCAAGCTTCTCGATGCGGCTCTGCACCGTGGTGCGCGACACCCCCAACTTCCGGGCGATCTGTGCGGTGGAGGCGCGGGCATCCTCGCGCAGGGTCGCCAACAGGACTTCATCGGCCTCGGTAAGCTTCATTTCGCCGAAACTCCTCGTCACATCGCCAATACACGGCGCGATTATGCACGATTCACAGCTGCCAACCGACGATCATCTCCCGTTAACCTTTGATGACACTCGCAACCGACGGAGAGACGCCATGTCCAGGACCGCCCCCCTCGCCCCGCTGCGCGCCCATGCCGGCGCCCGCCTGACCGATGGCCTGGACGACGCCGCCATCGAACGCCTGGCCGCCAGCCACCCGGCCCTGGCCGAGGCCATCGACGCCGCCGCCGCCGAGTACGCGCGCATCGGCAACGAGTTCGCCGACCTGCTCGAGCTCGACGAGCGCGCGCAGATCGACGCCGTGCAGGCCGGCTTCGTGAATTTCTACGCCGACGACTGCGTCACCCCGTATATCGCCCTGGCCGCCCGCGGCCCGTGGGTAGTCACCCTCAAGGGCGCGGTGCTGTACGACGCCGGCGGCTACGGCATGCTCGGTTTCGGCCACACCCCGGGCCCGGTGCTCGAGGCGATGGCGCGCCCGCAGGTAATGGCCAACATCATGACCCCCAGCCTGGCCCAGCGCCGCTTCGACCGTGCCCTGCGCGCGGAGATCGGCCAGCGCCGCGGCGGCTGTCCGTATGCCGATTTCATGTGCCTCAACTCAGGCTCCGAAGCCGTCGGCCTGGCCGCGCGCATCGTCGACATCAACGCCAAGCTGCAGACCGATCCGGGCGCGCGCCATGCCGGCCGCCGGATCAAGCGGCTGGTGGTCAAGGGCAGCTTCCATGGCCGCACCGACCGCCCGGGCCTGTATTCGGACTCCAGCCGCCGCACCTACCTGGCGCACCTGGCCAGCTACCGAGGCGAGGATACGGTGATCGCCATCGCCCCCTACGACGAGCAGGCGCTGCGCCAGGCCTTCGCCGACGCCGAGCAGCAGGGCGCCTTCATCGAGGCGGTGTTCCTGGAACCGGTGATGGGCGAAGGTGATCCCGGCCGCGCCCTGCCGGCGGCGTTCTACGCCGTCGCGCGCGAACTGACCCGTGCCCACGGCAGCCTGCTGCTGGTGGATTCGATCCAGGCCGGCCTGCGCGCCCACGGCGTTCTGTCGGTGGTGGACTACCCCGGTTTCGAGCAGCTCGACCCGCCGGACCTGGAGACCTATTCCAAGGCGCTCAACGCCGCGCAGTACCCGCTGTCGGTGCTGGCACTCACCGAGCAGGCCGCGCACATCTATCGCAAGGGCTGCTACGGCAACACGATGACCAGCAACCCGCGCGCGCTCGACGTGGCCTGCGCCACCCTGGCGATGCTGACCCCGCAGGTGCGCGCCAACATCGCCGAGCGTGGCCGCCAGGCGCTGCAGTCGCTGGAGAAGCTCAAGGGCGAACTCGGCGGGCTGATCACCAAGGTCCAGGGCACCGGCCTGCTGTTCTCCTGCGAACTGGCGCCCCAGTTCAAGTGCTACGGCACCGGCTCCACCGAGGAGTGGCTGCGCCGCCACGGCATCAACGTCATCCACGGCGGCGAGAACTCGCTGCGCTTCACCCCGCACTTCGCGATGGATGCCACCGAACTCGAGCTGCTGGTGTCGATGGTCGGCCGCGCCCTGCGCGAAGGACCGCGACTGGCACAGCCCGCCGCGGCTTGATCGCGCCCAGGGCCGCTATCGCGGATGCTTGTCGCCGAAGCGCTGCAGCGATTCGGCGATGAGCCTGCGCGCCTCGGCGGCGTTGCCCCAGCCGTCCAGCTGCACCGGATTGCGACCGGCCGGCAGCTCCTTGTAGACCCGGAAGAACGCCTCGATGCGCTGGCGCTCGATCGCCGGCAGGTCGTCCAGGTCGCGGATGTTGGCGTAGGTCGGGTCGACCTTGTCGGTCGGCACGCCGATGACCTTCTCGTCGTGCGCGCCGCCGTCCAGCATCTTCAGGTAGCCGATCGGCCGGAAGCGGATCAGCGTCCCCGGGTGCAGCGGCTCGCGGGTCAGCACCAGCGCATCCAGCGGATCGCCATCGCCGGCCAGCGTGCGCGGCAGCGAACCGTAGTTGGCCGGATAGGCCACCGGCATCGACTGGAAGCGGTCGACGTAGACCAGCCCCTCCTCGTTGATCTCGTACTTGGTGAAGCTGCCGGCGGGGATTTCCACCGCCAGCAGCACCTCGCCAGGCGCCTGCTCCGGCTGCGCGGCGTAGAACGGATGGCGGATCGAGGGATCGGCCTGGGCCACGGCGAAAGCGGCGAACAGGGCCAGCAGCGGCAGTGCGGAAAGGCGGGATTTCATCTCGATCTCCTGGTCATGCTCGTGGTCATTCCCAGCAACGGTCGTCGCGCCCCTTCGGGCTCAACGGGCGTGGGCAGTCGCGTGGAACGATGCGACCGCGCTCGATCTCGACCAGCCGCTTGCCGCCGCGGGCATCGCGCTGCAGCTCGAAAGCGTCGTAGAGGCGACCGGTCGCGGTACGCGACTCGTAGGCGATGCGTTGCGGGTCGATCCGCAGCACCTGGTACAGCTGGGTGTCCTCGCCGACCGGGCGCATCGTGCGGCGGGCCATGTCCGAAAGCCGGTACTGCTTGGGTCCGGCCACCGACACCACGAATACCGGCGTCGCCGCCCCGCCCTCGTCAGCGCGGCGGCCGTAGGTGTGGTCATGGCCCTGCAGGACGAGATCGACGCGATGCCGGCGGATCACCGGCAACAGCTGCTCGACCAGCAGTTCGTTGTCGCGCTCGGCACGCGGCGAGTAGAACGGCTGGTGTACCAGCACGATCGACCACGGGTGCGGGTTGTCGGCCAGCACCTTGTCCAGCCAGCGGGCCTGCGCCTGGCCGGTGCCCAGGTCGAGCGCCGAGGTGCCGTCGATGATCGCCACGCGCACGTCCTGGTAGTCGAACCAGTAGGTGGTCTGCGCGGTCTCGGCCGGGCCATTGCCCGGCAACGCGAAGGTCACCGGCCAATGGCCAGCGAGCACGCGGCGCTCGCGCGGGGTGTCCTCGAACTCCTCGTGGTACTCGTGGTTGCCCGGCGCCGGCGCCACCGCAGTGCCTTCGAGCAGCCAGCGCCCGGCCTCGAACCACTCGGCCCACTCGCTGTCGTCGACCCCGTCCTTGCCGCTGACCAGGTCCCCTGCGAACAGCGCCAGCCGGGCATCCGGTGCACTGCGCCAGCCCTGGCGGATCACCCGCGAGACCAGGCTGAGGTTCTTGTTCTGGGTGTCGCCGAAGTACAGCAGCGTCAGCGGCTGGCCCGGCTCGCCCGCGGTGCGGAAGTGGTTCCAGGCGCTCCAGGTGCCATTGCCCTGCACGCGATATGCGTACAGGGTGTCCGGCTGCAGCGCGTCGACATCGGCCCGGTGATGGTGCGACACGCCGTTGTCGCTGCGCAGCTCGCGGGTGATGGCCCGCACTTCGCGCGGCGCGCCGAAGTCCGGCGAGTCCCCGGCCACCACGATCTGCAGCCGCAGATCGCGCATGCTGGCATCGGTGCGCCAGGCCACCGCGAAGCCATGCGCGGCGTCCTGCGCCGGCGAGGCGACGATGCGATCGGGGAAGCCGCTCGCCGCATAGTGCTGGCTGCCGGCCGGCACCTGGGTGTTCGGCTCCGCCGCGGCCCAGGCCGGAGCGGCATGTGCAACGAGCAGGCCCAGCGCGAGGACGCCCGCCCTCACTGCGCGCAGTCCTTCAGGCGCAGCGCCTTGGACACATCGCGCCAGTCGAACGCGGCAACCGCCTGGTCATCGTGCAGCGCGTAGAACACGCCCTTCGGGAAACGCGTATCGCCGCGCGGGTCCAGCCAGACTCCGTCGGTATTGGCGGTGATGCGGCCGCTGAAGGCGCCCACGTGCTCGAGGGTGCGGCGGTCGAACACATGGAACAGGCTGCGGTCCTTGAACTGGTCGGTGGCGATCCAGTAGCCGCTGCCATCCGCGCACTGCAGCAGTGCCATGCCCTCGGCCTGCGCCTTGAACAGGCCGGCGCCGACATTGCGGCCGCGGTAGCGACCGTCCAGCCCGTACTCGCGCAGCTGGGTACCGACGGCGGTGTCTTCCTCGGCGATCATCAGGCGATCGTTGGTGGGGTCGCCATGGAGCGACTCGGCGATGCGGATCGCGCCCTGCGCGGTGGTGTCGCCGAAGCTGCCGCTGGCCTTCCCCTGCCAGCGTCCGCCTTCCCGGGTGACTTCGAAGCGCCTGAAGCGCTGGCCCAGCTCGGCCAGCGGCGGCGGCGCGTCCTTGTCCGCCGGCGACATGTAGTTGTCGCTGACGATCACCTCGTAACCGGCACCGGCGCTGCGCACCCACAGCCCATACGGCTCGCGCAGCACGTCGTCGCCGAACGCCGCGAGCGGCTCGAAGGTCGGCAGCGCGAACAGCTGCACGCGGCGGTTGTCGCGTTCGACCACGAACAGGAGGTCTTCGATGACCGAGATCCCGTTGGGGCGGTTCATCTCGCCAAGGGCAGTCCCCTTGCTGCCCACTTCGCGCAGGCGCACGCCGCTGTCGCCATCGAACACGATCAGCTGGTGCGTGCCCTTGGCCGTGGTGATCACCCAGCGGCGTCCATCCGGCGCGCGCCAGGCAGCCGGCGAGTCGAGGTTCGCCTCCGGCATCGCCGGGGTCAGGAAGGTCTCGCTGATCACCGCGTGCGGCACCTTCGCCTCGGCGAGCAGGGGCTCCCCCCCCTTCTCGTCGGGCTCGCGGTCGGCCGCCCCCCGCGGCGCCGAGGCGCATGCGGACAGCAGGCCGGCCACCGCCAGCAGCAACGCACCACGCACCAGGCACGGCTTGCGCGAACGCAGCGGCATCACAGCGCCACCTTCAGGCCCAGGGCGTAGGTGCGGCCGTACTCCTCGTTCTGCAGGGTGCGCGAACGCACGCCCTGGTAAAGCTCGAGCGGTTCGTCGAGCAGGTTCTGCGCCTCGAAGTAGACGCTGAATGCATCGGTGATCTGGTACTCCATGCTGAAGTCCAGCTGGGTGTTCGGCGCCACGTAGATGTCATACGCCTTGCTGTCGCCGATGGTGTCCAGGTAAGCACTGCGGTACACCGCGGCCACGCGGGCGCTGAAGCCATGCTTCTCGTAGCCCAGGTGCGCGCTGTAGAGGTTCTTCGAGGCGCGCGGCAGTGTGAAGTCATCGCCGGCGCGATCTGCCAGGCCCGGGTCGAAGTCGGTGTCCAGCCAGGTCGCGCTCGCGCCGACCAGCAGCCCGTTCCAGCCTTCCGGCAGGAAGGCCAGCTGCTGCTGCCAGTTGAACTCGGCACCGTAGACGGTGGCCTTGTCGCCGTTGATCACGCGGGTCACGTCGAAGCCCGGGTACTCCGGATCGTCGTTGCTGAAGGTCTGCACGATGTAGTCGTCGATCGACTTGTGGAACAGCCCCAGCGAGACGATGCCGCCGTCGCCGATGTACTTCTCGGCCGAGAAGTCCAGGTTGGTCGACTTGTACGGATCCAGCTCCGGATTGCCGACATCGACCTCCTCGTCGTCGCGGTTGACCATCACCCGCGGGGCGATGTCGCCGAAAGACGGGCGCGACAGGGTCTTGTTGGCGGCCAGGCGCAGCACCCAGTCGTCGCCGGCGTCGTAGCGCAGGTGCAGGCCGGGCAACACGCTGGTGTAGCTGCTGCTGGCGCGGGTCGGCGAGACGGTGTAGCTGCGACCGTTGCTGGCCACGTCAACATCGTTGCCGGTGGCGCGGAACTGGGTGTTCTCCACCCGGACGCCGGCGATGATGCGCAGCGCGTCGATGTCCCAGGTACCCATCGCGTAGGCCGCGAATACGTCTTCGCTGGCTTGGTAATCCTCCGAGTACAGGGTCACGCCGTTGGCGCCGACATCCTGCGGGCGCGAGCTGAACTCGCTGCCGTGCTGCGCCCAGTAGCTGCGCATGGCCGCGGAGCTCAGCGACTCGCCCAGCGTGCCGCCCCGGTGCTCCGGCGCCGGCACCGTCCACGGACCGACATCCACGTCCGGGCCGTCGCGTAGCTCCTGTTCGTCGGAGTTGACCGTGCGATCGCGCCAGCGGCCGAGCATGCCGAACTTGTAGCTGGCGTTGTCGGCGTCGAAGCGCACGTTGACCTGGGCGCTGTGCTCCTGGTCGTCGACCTGCTTGGGCGAGAGCACGAATCGGTCGAACCCATAGTCGTCGTTGGATTCCCAGCCATTGTCGGAGAAATCCAGGTTCGGGATGCGGTGGTTCTGCCCGACCAGCACGGAGTCGATGTCGTCGCCACCGTACTCGAAGCGCGCTTCCTTCTCGTCGTTCACCCGCTCGCGGGTCTTGGTGTAGCCGACCTTGTAGTCCAGCGTCGCCGCCGACAGGCGGTTCTCGCCGCCCAGGCTGGCGGCCAGCGTGTCCTCGGTCTTGGTGCGGTAGCGCACGCGCTTGGTGATCGCGTCGGCCGGCAGGTCGCTGACGGTATAGGTGCCGTCGCCGTTGGCGCTGATATCGCCGTCGCCCAGGCCGAAGACGGTGTTCTGGCGGGTCTCGGCGTCCTCGAACTTCGAGTACAGAGAGCGGAAGTAGTAGCGGTTGTCCGCGTCCGGGCGCCAGTCCAGGTTGAGGTTGGCGCCGGTGCGGGTGCGCTCGATGTAGTACTTGCGGCGCTGCACCTCGGTGGCGGCCAGGTCGTCCGGCCGGGCGTCGTCGTACTCGCCGTACTCGACCTCGGTGTTGTCGGACTGGAATTCGCGGTCCTGGTAGTTCACGCCGACGGCAATGCCGAAGGTGTCGTTGAAGATGTCGCTGTAATTGAACGCCGCCTTCGGGCTGGTCTTGCCGCTCAGTTCCTGGTGGCTGGCCTCCACGCTGCCACGCAGGCTGCGGCCATCGCGATCGAACGCGGAGACCGACTCGACCTGGATCGCACCGCCGATCGAATCACCCGGCATGTCCGGGGTCGGCGACTTGACGACCTTCAGGCGCTCGGTCGAATCGGAGGGGATCACGTCCAGCGGCGCCGAGCGGCTGGAGTCTTCCGGCGTGCCCATCGCGATGCCGTCGACGGTCACGCTGTTGAGGTTGGCATCCAGGCCGCGGATGACCACGTAACGCCCTTCGCCCTGGTCGCGGGTGACGCTCACGCCCGGCAGGCGCTGCAGCGATTCGGCGACGTTCTTGTCCGGATAGTCGCCCATCGCATCGGAGGCGACCGCGTCGAGGATGGCCTGGGCATCACGCTTGAGCTCGACCGCGCGCGCCTGCGACTCGGCCTGCGGGCGGACTTCGATGCGGTCCAGGTCGGTGGCCGAGGAAGTTGCCGGCGCGTCGGCGGCGACGGCGAAGGCCGGGGCGGAGACCGAGGACAGCGTCAGCGAGACGGCGAGGAACAACGGCTTGCGTGAGAAGGTAGGCACTGCACATCCCTATTCGTGTCAAGAATGGGTGCGCAAGGTATTTCCGCGAGGTTGCATGGGCATGACACCGCTACGACGACTTTCCTCCGACAAGGCGTGCCGGGGTTCCTGAAAGCCTGCCAGGAGCTACACTGTGGGGCGATTCCCGTCATCCCGCCGCCATGAAAATCGTCGAAGTCCAACACCCGCTCGTCCGGCACAAGATCGGCCTGCTGCGTGATGCCTCGCTCAGCACCAAGGGCTTCCGCGAACTGGTCACCGAGCTGGGCACGCTGCTCGCCTATGAGGCCACCGCGAACCTGGAAACCGAGTCGCACGTCATGGACGGATGGGCTGGCCCGGTGACGGTGCAGCGCATCGCTGGCGCCAAGATCACCCTGGTGCCGATCCTGCGCGCGGGCCTGGGCATGCTGCCCGGCGTGCTGGCCCTGATCCCGGCCGCGCGGGTGAGTGTCGTCGGCCTGCAGCGCGATGAGGAGACGCTGCAGCCGGTGCCGTATTTCGAACGCCTGACCGGCCGCCTGACCGAGCGCGACGCGCTGATCCTGGATCCGATGCTGGCCACCGGCGGCACGCTGATCGCCACGATCGACATGCTCAAGCGTGCCGGCGCGCGGCGGATCAAGGGCATATTCCTGGTCGCCGCCCCGGAAGGCCTCAAGGCCCTGGAAGCCGCGCACCCGGACGTGGAGGTCTACACCGCCGCGATCGACGACCACCTCAACGAGAAGGGCTACATCCTGCCCGGCCTGGGTGATGCGGGCGACAGGATCTTCGGGACTCGGCTCTAACCGAACCTCGGAGGAAGTCGCCTGCCACGCAGCGGCAGGCGACCCTGCTGTTGCGCTGCGCGGAAAAGCGGGCCCCGCCCCTACCCTGCCGCCTATCCCCGCCTTTGGCGCGCCTCCTTGACACAGGCTCTTCGCCGATCTGCGGGGAGGGGGGATGGGTTGCGGCCTGGCGGCCGCTGGGGCCTTGGTTCTGCGCTGACGTTGGGTCGGCTGGCCTTCGTCTGGTGCGTGGCGCAGGGGGCGGTGGGACGCGGGCGCTGCGGCGCGATGCCTGCTGCCGCTCATGTCCCCCGGCTTGGGCCTGCGGCCCAAGCCTCCTCCTTTACTTCCCGTCAGCGGGAAGTCAAGGAGGACTGCGCCGCCCGCGACCAGGTAACCCCCTGCGGCTTTTCGCGACGCCCCATCACATGGATCGCGCAATACCAGCACAACCGATCCGCATCGAAGGCCAGCCAGTCAAAGCCAGCGCAGAACCAGAGAACCAGCGGCCGCCAGGCCGCAACCCCACCCACTCCCCGGAAATGGGCGTTTGTTGGAATCCCCCGGGCAACGCAGTGCCGGTCAAGGCTTTGCGGGCGTCAACGCCTGCAGCGCCGCACTCACGTACACCAGCGGCGCATTCCAGTTGATCGCCACCTCATTGCTCGCATAGCTGCACTCGTTGTCCAGCCACGACAGCGCCGGCAGCTTGCTGTCGTACTGCACGCCGTGGCAGTCCTTGAGGTCCTGCTGGCCCGGGTTCGGCCCACCGGACAGCCAGCCCGGCACCGGCGCCTGGATGCCGTCGGCCTGCGAGGGGCGATGGTGGATGTGCATCGGCGTGCGGATGCCCTGCCCGGTCACGAACGACATCCCCAGCGGATTGCGTCCCAGCACGTAGTCCAGCTGCGACTGCGCCGCATCCAGCTGCGCGCGATCACCGGAAAGCCGGTAGCCCTGCAGCAGCACCATCGCCTGGTTGAGCGCCTGCGCATTGCTGCCCCAGGGGAAATCGCCGGCCTGCATGGCCACGCGCCATGGCGACTGCTGCCATTGCGTGGCCAACCTGCCCGCAGCCTCCTCCAGCGCCGAACGCACGCGCTGGCGCGCGGCATCGTCGGGCAGGCGCTCCGGCGCACCGGCCAGGGCCATCCAGCCCAGCGTGCCGACGTTCGACCAGGACGGCACGTCCGGCGCCGCCGCATGGCGCTCGAAGGCGCTGAGATAGTCGGCATCGCCGGTCAGCACGAACAGCTCGGCCGCGGCCCAGGCGAACTCGTCGTCGAGCCTGGCGTCGTTGTAGCCACCGGTGTGCACGTCGGCCGGCTGCACGTACGGCACGTCCGGATGCTGCTGCGCCCAACGCCAGGCGGCTTCGGCCGCCAGGCGCATGCGCGCCGACAGACCCGGGAACTGCGCTTCATACGCGGCGTAGACGCGGCTTGCCCTGGCCATCACCGCGGCGAAATCCAGCGCCGCCGCCGTGCCCTTGCCAACCATGTAGCGCCGCGCCGTGGCCCGGTCGGGCATCACCACGCCGTCGAAGCCGAGGTTGGTGAGCTTGTGGTACACGCCGCCGTCGCCGGAATCCTGCATGGCCAGCATCCAGTCGAGGTTCCACTTCGCCTCGTCGAGGATGTCCGGCACGGCGTCACCGCTCTCGGGGATGTTGATGTCACGCCCGCTGAAGAACTCCGGGTAGTCCGACCACGCCGCCAGCAGCGTCCAGGTGGAGATGCCCGAATTGACCACGTACTTGTTGTAGTCGCCGGCGTCGTACCAGCCCTTCGGCGCGGATACCACGCTGCCCGCCGGCCGGCCCGGCGAAGCGGCCGAAGGATGGATCTCGACCTCGGTGTCCGGGTGCCCGGCGGCACGCGCGTAGGCGCCAGCGTGCGTTGCGTCGAGCGCGATGCCGGCGCGGTTGAAGTAGAACGCCTTGAGCGCCGCATCGGCCACGCCGGCGTAGGCATCGGCATCGATCACGAACGGGTCCGATGCCGGCACGCCGCGCACCTCGATGCGGTAGCGGCCCGGCACGGTCACGGCGCTGAAGTCGGCGATCGCGGCCTGGCGATCGGCCGGCGCCCACGTCGCCGGCGCCGACAGCCCGCCCTTCAGCACCACGCGGCCGTTATCGGCACGGACGAGCTTGAACGGCTGCGCAGCCTCCAGGCCCTCGACGATCGCCAGCTTGCGCGCGCCTGGCGCATAGCCCAGCTGGTCCAGGCGGATTGCCGGCGGCGCAGCCAGCGCCGGCAGCGCGAACAGCAGGAGGGAAGTGGCGGCGTACGGCAGGCGTGGGCGCATCGTGGCGGGATCCAACGACAGGGGGGCTCGATCGTGCCCGGCGGTGGTTGGCTGGCGCAAGCCTGCCGTCCGGCCTGGTCGCCTCCGTCCTTCACGCCGGCAACGCGCAGGCAGGCGAATGATCCGCGCGGCCACTCCCGGCCGCCTGCGGACACCCGCCATGAAAGCCATCTCCGTCGCCCTCGCCCTGCTGTGCCTGGCCGCCGCTCCGGCCTGGGCCGACAACACCGCCCAGCAGCAGCGCATGGCCGACTGCTCGCACAAGAACAAGGGCCTGACCGGCGATGCCTACAAGAACGCGCAGAAGGCCTGCCTCGCCGGCAAGGGCGAGACCGGCGGCAACGCGCAGCAGGAACGCATGAAGAAGTGCAATGCCGACGCCGGCGCCAAGCAGCTCAGCGGCGATGCCCGCAAGACCTTCATGAGCAGCTGCCTCAAGGCGTCCTGAGGCCACGCGCGCACGGCCGTCACCGGCCGTGCGCCGTCTTACGCCAGCAGCGGCGTGAACAGGCTGCGGGCGCGCAGCTCCTCGACCTCGTGGGCGGTGCCGAAGCGACCCCGCTCGTCGCGCGTCACCTGGGCCAGCGCGCACTTCGGGTCGTGGGTGAAGAACAGATGCACGTTGCGCGCGAGCTTGTCCTCGAGGAAGGCGCGCTTCTCGTCGATCAGCAGCTCGGCGTTGCGGTCGTAACCCATGGTGATCGGCACGTGGACCCAGTTGCGGCCCGGGATCAGGTCGGCGCAGAACACCACGCCGCCATGCGCGTCGCCATCGACCTGCGCGCCTTCGAACAACGTGGGCCCGACGATCTCCGCCAGCATCAGCCCGGGCGTATGCCCATCGCTGAAACTGAAGCGTACCGCCTCGCCGAGCGCCTGCGAATACGGACCTTCGACGATCTCCAGCCGCCCGCTGGCCTGCAGCAGGCCCGGCAGCTCGGGGATGAAGCTGGCGCGGTCGCGCGGATGCGGATGCAGCGCGCGTTGCCAGTGCGCCGCACCGACCACGTAGGTCGCGTTGGGGAACAGCAGCGCCGGCGCGGCGCCCTCGGCCCAGGGCGCCAGCAGGCCGCCGGCATGGTCGAAGTGCAGGTGGCTGAGCACCACCACGTCGATGTCGGTGTGCTCGAAGCCGGCCTCGCGCAGCGAATCCAGCAATACGTGGCGGTCTTCCTGCACGCCGTAGCGCTCACGCAGCTTCGGCTCGAAGAACGCGCCGATGCCGGTCTCGAACAGCACCGTCTTTCCCGCCAGCGGGCTGGCCAGCAGCGCGCGGCAGGCCAGTTCGATGCGGTTGTGCGCGTCCGGCTCGGCCCACTTCTCCCACATCGCGCGTGGCGCATTGCCGAACATCGCGCCGCCATCGAGCTTCTGGCTGTTACCGCGGATCGACCACAGTTTCATCGCCGGCTCCTGCGCCCTTCAGGGCGTCGTGTTCGCTTCCACCTTCGCGCTGCCCACCGGATTGCGCGGGTCGCTGCCACCGCGCAGCACGTTGCCGCGCAGGTCCCATTCCACCGTCTGCAGGTTGCCCCATACGTGGCTGGAGCCACGCCCGCCCTCGGCACTGTCGCCGGGCACGTCGACGGTGTGGCCGAGCTTGCGCAGGCCGGCCACGGTGTCGGCGGTGAACGCGCCGCTCTCGGCCTCGATCACGTCCGGCAGCCACTGGTGGTGGTAGCGCGGCAGCGCGGCGACCTGCTGCGCATCCAGGCCGGCGTCATAGCCGAGGACGCCGAGCAGGACCATGGTGATGATGCGGCTGCCGCCCGGCGTGCCAAGCACGGTTACCCGGTCGGCCGACTCCATGAAGGTCGGCGTCATCGAGCTGAGCATGCGCTTGCCGGGCTTGGGCGCATTGGCCTCGTAGCCCATCACGCCGAATGCGTTCGGGGTACCGGGCTTGAGCGCGAAGTCATCCATCTCGTCGTTGAGCAGCACGCCGGTGCCCGCCGGCATCAGGCCCGAGCCGTACAGCAGGTTGACGGTCTGGGTGGCGCCGACGCGGTTGCCCTCGGCATCGATGATCGAGAAGTGCGTGGTCTCATCGTCTTCCAGCGGGGTCGGGTTGCCCGACAGCAGGTCGCTCGGCGTCGCCTTGGCCGGGTTGATGGTGGCGCGCAGCCCCATCGCGTAGTCCTTGCTGGTCAGTACGCGCTGCGGGATCGTCACGAAATCCGGGTCGCCCAGGAAGAAGGTGCGGTCGCGGTAGGCGCGGCGCATCGCCTCGACCACCAGGTGGGTGCGCTGCACTTCGTCGAGCCTGGCCAGGTCCCAGCCCTCGAGGACCTGCAGCATCTCCGCCAGCGCGATGCCGCCGGAAGACGGCGGCGGCGCGGTGGTGATCTTCCAGTCGCGGTACTGGAAGCTGATCGGGGTGCGCTCCTTGACCGTGTAGCCGGCCAGCTCGGTCGCGGTCCAGCGGCCGCCGGCCTGCTTCACGCCCGCCAGCAGCTTCCTGGCCGTTTCGCCGCGATAGAAGCCGTCGAAACCCTTCTCGCCCAGCAGCGCCAGGGTGTGCGCCAGCTCCGGCTGCTTGAAGATGTCACCCTCGGCGATCGGCCGGCCATTGCGCAGGTAGACCTCGCGCGTCCCGGGATAGCGCTCCATCACCTCGCGACGCGAGGCATAGCCGCGCGCCATGCGCTCGTAGACCGGGAAGCCTTCGGTGGCGATGCGGATCGCCGGCGCCAGCGACTGCTTCAGCGGCAGGCGGCCGTGCTTGCCGGCCAGCTCGACCAGCGCCGCCGGCAGGCCGGGGATGCCGGCCGACCACGGCCCGTTCACCGAACGGTCGCGGTCCAGCTCGCCCTTGTTGTCCAGGAACTGCTCCGGCGTGGCCGATTCGGGCGCGTACTCGCGCGCATCCAGCATCACGTCCCTGCCGGTCTTCGCATCGTGCAGCAGGAAGAAGCCGCCACCGCCCAGGCCGGAACTGATCGGCTCGACCACCGCCAGCGTGGAGGACACCGCGACCGCGGCGTCGAACGCATTGCCGCCTTCGCGCAGCACCTGCAGGCCGGCCTCGGTGGCCAGGTGGTGGCCACTGGCGACCGCCGCGCCCGGTGGATGCGCGGGCCTGGCCGCCTGTCCTGGGGCCTGCGCCTGGCCGGCAAGGGGTGCGGCGACCAGGGCGAACAACAACAGCCAGCGGCGACTGCGGACGGACGACTTCATGGTGTCGGCGGCTCCTCTAGGTAAAGCTCGGGATGATCGTGCTGCAGCTGGCGCAGCTTGGCCAGCAGCTGATCGTGTGATTCGGGGATTTCCGGGTCCGGGTCGATGCATTCGACCGGACAGACGACGACGCACTGCGGCTCGTCGTAATGGCCCACGCACTCGGTGCAGCGCGCCGGGTCGATGACGTAGATCGTCTCGCCCATCGAGATGGCCTTGTTCGGGCAGGCCGGCTCGCAGACGTCACAGTTGACGCACAGCTCGTTGATCTTCAGCGACATGGCGGCTGCTTCGCGGCGGGCGCGCCATTGGCCTGGGGAGGCCGCTGGGCAATGGTGCGGGAATACTTCGGTGACACGCTCTTTCCAATGTCCGGAGCCGGGCGCGCGGGGCGCCCGGCCCGGCAAGGCTTACTTGGCCTCGACGAAGATGTACTCGGCGCCGGTCGGCTGGATGACGGTCTGCACGCGCGCATTGTCGGCGGCGTCGCCGATGAACACGATGCGCACGCCCTTCATCGAATCAGCCTGCACGTCCTTGAACACCACGCCGACCATGTCGGCCATCTTGGCCGAAGCCGAGGAGCCGAAGGCCAGCATGTTGCCCGGCGACACGCCGCGGCTGATCGTGGTGGTGGCGCTTTCGACCTGGCGGTCGTACTTGGCCTGGAACTCCGGATCCGATTCCGGCGGCAGGTAGTACAGGAACGGGCTGTTGCTGATATTGCCCATGTTCTGCACGGCAACCTGCTGCAGGTACTTCTTCCAGCCCGCGTCGTCGTCCTTGGCCGGCGCGACCAGCGCCACCGCGGCGTCGTCGGCCTTCGGTGCTTCTTCCTTCTTGCAGGCGGTGAACGCCAGCGCGAACGAGGCGATGAGCAGCGCACGCATGAAATTCTTCATTGAATGTTCCTCCCTACTTGCTGTTTTGGTTATGGGTGTGACGGGTGAAAGGGGCAAGGGCCCGCGGTCAGGCCTGGGCGCGCGATTCGCGCACCTGGCGCAGCGCCTCGACGACCGAGGCCGGCACGAAGCCGGAAACATCTCCGCCCAGGCGGGCGATCTCGCGCACCAGCGAGGAGGAGATGAAGCTGTACTGCTCTGCCGGGGTCAGGAACAGCGTCTCGACCTCCGGGATCAGGTGGCGGTTCATGCTCGCCATCTGGAATTCGTACTCGAAGTCCGACACCGCGCGCAGGCCGCGCAGCAGCACGCCGGCACCGATCTCGCGGACGAAATGCGCCAGCAGGGTGTCGAAACCGATGACCTCGATGTTGCCGTGGCCGCCCAGCGCCTCGCGGGCCAGGTCCACGCGCCGCGCCAGCGGCAGCGCCGGCCCCTTGGACGGGCTCTGCGCCACGCCGACCACCACTTTCTCGAACAGCGGCGCGGCCCGCGCGACCAGGTCGATATGGCCGTTGGTGATCGGATCGAAGGTGCCCGGGTAGACGGCAATGCGGCGATTGGCCACGGTCATGCTGGAGTACCGCGTTAAGGTGGCGTCAGTGTAGCAGCGGCCCGCCGGTAGAGCGCATAGCGCACCTCGCGGGTCTCCCCTTCCCGGTGCGGCTGCCATTCCTGCCCGGGCTGCGGCAGCGCCGCCGGCGGTGCCTCGACGTACAGCCAGGCATCGCCCACCAGGTGCGCCGGCAGCGCCGCAAGCACCTGATTCCAAAGGCCGTCGGCGAACGGCGGATCGATGAAGGCGATGTCGTAACGGGTCGCCGCCGGCCGTGCCAGCCAGCGCAGCGCATCCTCCTGGACCACCTCGACCTCGCCCTGTGCGCCCAGCCGGCCGACCTGCTCGCGCAGGCGCGTGGCCAGTACCGGCTCGCGCTCGACCAGGCAGGCCGACGCCGCCCCGCGGGAGACCGCCTCCAGGCCCAGCGCACCGCTGCCGGCGAACAGGTCCAGTACCCGCGCGCCGGCCAGCTTCGGCGCCAGCCAGTTGAACAGGGTCTCGCGCACGCGGTCGCTGGTCGGCCGCAGGCCCGGCAGGTCGGGTACCGACAGGCGCGTATTGCGCCAGCGCCCACCGATGATCCGCACCTGGCCCTCGCCGCGGCGCGCGCTCATGCACCGGCCCCCGCGAGGCAGGAACGGTGGTCGGACGGCAGGGGCAGCGTGGATTCATGCATGGGCCGCGCATGATAGACCAGCACGCCGCCGGGCTTGAAAATCGCCCACCGGCCCATACCCGGACACCATCGCCGCACGCGCGGCCAGGCCCACACGGAGCACGCCCGACCATGACCGAATCGCAAGCGCAGACCCTCGGCTTCCAGACCGAGGTCCGCCAGCTGCTGCAGCTGATGATCCACTCGCTGTACTCGAACAAGGAGATCTTCCTGCGCGAGCTGGTCTCCAACGCCGCCGATGCGGCCGACAAGCTGCGCTTCGAGTCGCTGGTGCAGCCGGCGTTGCTGGAGGGTAACGGCGAGCTGCGCATCCGCGTGGACTTCGACCCGGCCGCGCGCACCGTCACCATCGAGGACAACGGCATCGGCATGAGCCGCGAGGAGGCCATCGCCCACCTCGGCACCATCGCCAAGTCCGGCACCGCCGACTTCCTCGCCCATCTCAGCGGCGACCAGAAGAAGGACGCCCACCTGATCGGCCAGTTCGGCGTCGGCTTCTACAGCGCCTTCATCGTCGCCGACCAGGTCGATGTCTACAGCCGCCGCGCCGGCCTGCCGGCCAGCGAGGGCGTGCACTGGTCCTCGCGCGGCGAAGGCGAATTCAGCGTCGCCACCATCGACCAGCCCGAACGCGGCACCCGCATCGTCCTGCACCTGAAGGACGGCGAGGAAGGCTATGCCGACAGCTGGCGCCTGCGCGGCATCGTCAAGAAATACTCCGACCACATCGCCCTGCCGATCGAGATGCGCAAGGAAGCCAGCGGCGAAGATGCCCCGGCCGAGCCGCAGTGGGAGGCGGTCAACCGCGCCAGCGCCCTGTGGACCCGCCCGCGCGGTGAGGTCACCGATGCCGAGTACCAGGAGTTCTACAAACACCTGGCCCACGACCACGCCGACCCGCTGGCCTGGACCCACAACAAGGTCGAGGGCAAGCTCGAGTACACCTCGCTGCTGTTCGTGCCCGGCCGCGCACCGTACGACCTGTACCACCGCGACGCGGCCAAGGGCCTGAAGCTCTACGTGCAGCGCGTCTTCATCATGGACCAGGCCGAGCAGTTCCTGCCGCTGTACCTGCGCTTCATCAAGGGCGTGGTGGATTCGGCCGACCTCTCGCTGAATGTCTCGCGCGAGATCCTGCAGTCCGGCCCGGTGATCGACTCGATGAAATCGGCGCTCACCAAGCGCTCGCTCGACATGCTGGAGAAGCTCGCCCGCGACAAGCCGGAAGACTACGCCGCGTTCTGGAAGCAGTTCGGCCAGGTGCTCAAGGAAGGCCCGGCCGAGGACCATGGCAACCGCGAGAAGATCGCCGGCCTGCTGCGCTTCGCCTCCACCCACGCCACCGGCGGCGAGCAGGCCGTGTCGCTGGCCGACTACGTGGGCCGCCTGAAGGAAGGCCAGGACAAGCTGTACTTCCTGACCGGCGAGAGCCATGCGCAGATCAAGGACAGCCCGCACCTGGAGGTGTTCCGCAAGAAGGGCATCGAGGTGCTGCTGCTGACCGACCGCATTGACGAATGGCTGATGGGCTATCTCACCGAGTTCGATGGCCGTTCGTTCGTCGACATCGCCCGCGGCGACCTCGACCTGGGCACGCTGGACAGCGCCGAGGAGAAGCAGGCGCAGGAACAGGCCGCGCAGGACAAGCAGGACCTGGTCGCGCGGATCACCGAAGCACTCGGCGATGAAGTGGCCGAAGTGCGCGTGTCGCAGCGCCTGACCGACTCGCCGGCGATCCTGGCGATCGGCCGCGATGACCTTGGCCTGCAGATGCGGCAGATCCTCGAGGCCAGCGGCCAGAAGCTGCCCGATGCCAAGCCGGTGTTCGAGTTCAACCCGACCCATCCACTGATCGGCAAGCTCGAAGCCGAGCAGGACAAGGGCCGCTTCGGCGAGCTGGCGCACGTACTGTTCGACCAGGCCGCGCTGGCGGCCGGTGACACGCTGAAGGATCCGGCCGGCTACGTGCGCCGCCTCAACAAGCTGCTGCTGGAGCTGTCCGGCAGCTGATGGACCGCTGGTCGCGGCCCACCCGGCCGCGACCGTTCAGGCCATCACGTCGAGCAGGAAGCCCAGGCTGTCATCGCCGGCCTTCAGCATCCGGGCATTGGCATCGAAGGTCAGCGCGGCCTGCCTGCCCTCGATGAGGTCGCCCACCGGCGCGGCATCATCCGGCCCGGCGGGCATGACCGCGCCGTCCACGCCGCCACCGGCGCTGGCCGACGCGCTCACGCCGACCCGCCGCGCGTCCTCGACCGGCAGCCGGGCCACGTTGGAAGCCGCCGCATCGAGCCGCAGCGAGGCCACCCGCATGCCGGAGGCCGAAATTGCCAGGCTGTCCATCCGCATCTCCCGGGCTGAACGAAGACAGCCCTACCCGATGGTTAGCGGCCGCGCATGGCCGCACTTGAGGGCGCTCCCGCGGGCCTCACGGCCCCGGGTGTTAGCATAGCCACCTGCCTCGAAGCCCCCGCCAATGCTCAATATTTTCCGCCGCAAGAAGCCCCAGGACACCGCGCAGGACGCGCCCAAGACCACGCATTACTCGGCCGAGGAGATGGCTGCCGCGTTCCCGCAGGCGCCGGCCCAGGCCACCGGAACCGCCAGCGAAGCCGAACTGGCGCAGGCCCTGCCCGAAGCCCCGGCGGTCGCCGAAGCCAATGAGCTCGCCGCCAGCCAGATCCCGGTCGATGCCCCGGTTGCCGCCCAGATGCCCGCCGCCGAGCCGATCGTGGTCGAGCCGGTCGCCCCGCCGCCGGCGCCTGTCGTCGCCGATGCCACGCCGGCTCCGGCCCCGGCAGCCGCCGCCAGCGATGACCTGGTCGACCTCGGCGCCCACGCCGCCGTGCCCGCCCCGGCCGGCAAGCCCGGCTGGCGCGACCGCCTGCGCAACAGCGGCTTCGCGCGCAGCTTCGGCGGCCTGTTCTCGCGCAACCCGCGCCTGGACGACGACCTGCTCGACGAGATCGAAACCGCGCTGATCACCGCCGACGTCGGCGTGCCGGCCACCACCGCGCTGGTCGAAGGCCTGCGCAAGCGGATGAAGGCGCGTGAATTCACCGATGCCCCCGCCCTGCTCGCCGCGCTTCGCAACGAGCTGGTCGCGATCCTGCGCCCGGTCTCGGTGCCGCTGGTGATCGATGCCGGCAAGCGGCCGTTCGTGGTGCTCACCGTCGGCGTCAACGGCGTCGGCAAGACCACCACCATCGGCAAGCTCGCCAAGCGCTTCAAGGACGAGGGCCATGGCCTGATGCTCGCCGCCGGCGACACCTTCCGCGCCGCCGCCGTCGCCCAGCTGCAGGCCTGGGGCCAGCGCAACGGCGTCACCGTGATCGCCCAGGGGCAGAACGCCGACGCCGCCTCGGTCGCCTTCGATGCCCTGCAGGCCGCCAAGGCCCGCGGCACCGACGTGCTGATCGCCGACACCGCCGGCCGCCTGCATACCCAGACCGGCCTGATGAACGAGCTCGGCAAGATCCGCCGCGTGCTCGGCAAGATCGACGAGACCGCCCCGCACGAAGTGCTGATGGTCATCGACGGCACCACCGGCCAGAACGCGCTCTCGCAGCTGCGCCAGTTCCATGCCGCGGTCGGCGTGACCGGCCTGGTGGTGACCAAGCTCGACGGCACCGCCAAGGGCGGCGTGGTGTTCGCGCTGGCGCGCGAGTTCGGTATCCCGATCCGCTACGCCGGCATCGGCGAGCGCCCGGAAGACCTGCGCGTGTTCGACCCGGAAGCCTTCGTCGACGCCCTGCTGCCCGAAGCACTCGGCGGCTGACCGCACCCGCCCCCGCCGCCCGGCGGGGGCACCGCGCATGGCAGACACCTACGCCCATCGCCTGCTGGCCTGGTTCGACCGCCATGGCCGCCACGACCTGCCCTGGCAGCATCCGCGCACGCCGTACCGGGTGTGGCTGTCGGAGATCATGCTGCAGCAGACCCAGGTCGCCACGGTCATCCCGTATTTCGAGCGCTTCCTGCAGGTCTTCCCGACCCTGCCGGACCTGGCCGCCGCCGACGAGGACGCGGTGATGGCGCAGTGGGCCGGCCTGGGCTACTACGCCCGCGCCCGCAACCTGCATGCCGCCGCCAAGCGCTGCGTCGAGCTGCACGGCGGCGAGCTGCCACGCGACTTCGACGCCCTGCACGCCCTGCCCGGCATCGGCCGCAGCACGGCCGGGGCGATCCTCAGCCAGGCATGGAACGACCGCTTCCCGATCCTCGACGGCAACGTCAAGCGCGTGCTCGCGCGCTTCCACGGCGTCGAAGGCTTCCCCGGCCTGCCGGCGATCGAGAAGCAGCTCTGGCAGCTCGCGCAGGCGCACGTGGAAACCGTGCCCGCCGACCGCCTGGCCGACTACACCCAGGCGCAGATGGATTTCGGCGCCACCCTGTGCACCCGCGCCAGGCCCGCCTGCGTGCTGTGCCCGGTGGGCACCGACTGCGTGGCCCTGCGCGAAGGCCGCACCGACGCGCTGCCCACGCCCAAGCCCGGCAAGGCCATTCCCGAGCGTTCGGCGGTGTTCCTGCTGCTGCGCAACGCGCGCGGCGAGCTGCTGATGCACAAGCGCCCGCCGGTGGGCATCTGGGCCTCGCTGTGGTCGCTGCCGCAGGCCGACGACCTGGCCCAGGCGCGCGACTGGTTCGAGCGCCACCTGCACGGCGACTTCGACGCCGCCGAGGCCCTGCCCGACCTGCTCCACGTGTTCACCCATTACCGCCTGCACATGCAGCCGCTGGCGATCGCCCCGGTCGCCGCCGCCGACGCGCTGGGCGACAATGCCGACCTGCGCTGGATCGCCCCCGCCGAGCTGCCCGCCCTGGGCCTGCCCGCGCCGATCCGCAAACTCCTCAGTCCGTGAGTTCCGCCATGTCCCGCACCATTTTCTGCACCTACTACAAGCGCGAAGCGCCCGGCCTGGACTTCGTGCCCTATCCCGGCGCGATCGGCCAGCGCGTGTTCGCCGAGATCAGCAAGGAAGCCTGGGCCGCCTGGCTGGCGCACCAGACCATGCTGATCAACGAGAACCGCCTGTCGCCGCGCGACCCGGCGCACCGCGCCTTCCTCGAAGCGGAGTTGCAGAAGTTCCTGTTCTCCGGCGATGCGGAGAAGCCGGCCGGCTACGTCGCGCCCGAGGGCGCCTGAGCGCTAGGGCTTCGACGCAGGCGAAGCCTCTTCGCGCGCCTGCGTTCTGGCCTCGCGCAGCTGCTGTTCGGAAGTCTTCAGCGCCTTCAGGTCCAGCGGCCGGATCGTCTCGATCCGGCATGGCATGCGGATCGACTGCGGCCCGCCCAGCACGATGACCTTGTCAAAGCGCGCCGACACCTGGCCCATCATGTTGGTGATCGAGATCGCCGGCGCGTAATCCAGGTCGTTGCACGGCCCGGTCAGCTCCAGCAGCCAGGCCGTGCCCGGCTTGGTCCACACCGCGAGCGCGGTGTCGCCCAGGTTCTGCCAGCCGTTGAGCTGGCCGTAGTACTGGAAGTCCTTTACCGGCGCCCCGGCATGCGCGCGGAACAGCGCCAGGCGCTCGTCGTCGCTGAGCCTGCCGGTCGCACAGCCGGCCAGTACCGCGACCAGCGCGATCAATGGAATCAGACGCTTCATGGCCGCTGCTCCGGAGGGGGAATGGCGCCATCTTGCGCCTTCCCCGCAGGCCGGCGTACCGGCCGCGCGAACCCGTTCAGCCGCCTTACGGCTTCGGTTTGCCCGCCCCGTCCACCGCCAGCGGTCGCACGTAGGCCAGCAGGCTCACCAGCACCTTGCCCGGCTCCTCCCAGGGAATCATGTGCGAGGCATGCTCGAACCACACCCCCTGCTTCATCGGTGCCTGGACCTGCGCCAGCCAGCGCGCGGTCGGCTCCGACGGCGTGGTGTAGTCGTGCCGGCCCATGAGCATCACCACCGGGATCGGGAAGCGCTTCACGTCCTTCATGTCCACCTGCAGGAACTCGTCCAGCACCCGTCCCAGCGTGAACACATTGCCCGCATCGATCGCGCAGCGCTCGGCGTCGGTGTACTCGGAAGACAGGTAGGGCGCCTTGAAGAAGTAGTCCGAGGTATCGCGATAGGCGGTCATGCCACCATAGAACTGCGCCCACTTGCGCGCGATGATGATCCGCTCGCGGGTGATCGGCTGGTTGCCCGGATACGGCGCGATCGTCGCCAGCTCCTTCTCCGCTTCTTCATTGTGGTGCGCCTTGGCCTGCGACACCGCGTAGTCGTAGCTGACCTGCTCGTTCTCGCGCACGTTGATCGCCTGGCCCACGCCGACGTAGGCGTAGAACAGGTCAGGCCGCTTCAGGGCCGCGCGCATCGACACGATCGTGCCCCAGCTGTGCCCCATCAGGATCACCCTGGGCTTGTGATAGCGCTGGCGCACCGCCTCGGCGATGGCGATCGCGTCATCGACGTAGCGTTCGATCTGCAGCGTATCGGCCACCGCCGATTCGGGATTCAACGTGAAGGTCTTGCCGGAAGCGCGCTGGTCGTAGGTGACCATCGTGAAGTACTCCTCCAGCGGCTTCTGGAACTGCCACAGCGTCGGCGTCAGTGGCGAGGCCGGCCCGCCGTGCACGAACAGGATCACCGGGTTGTCGCGATCCTGCCCGCGCGCGGTGACCCACTGCCTGATGCCGCCGGCGTCCTGTGCCCACGACTCCTGCACCCCGTTCGGCGTCACGATGCGGTCCAGGTCGGCCACGATCGCCCGCGACTTCTCGTAGGCCGACGTATCCGGGCAGGACTCCGCCGCCTGCAGCGGCCCGCACAGCATCAGCAGCATTCCCACCACCCAGTGCCTGCGCATCGCCCTGCCCCTTGCCATGTGTGTTGGCGGCAAAGTTACCGGGCACGCAAGGGGATGGGTATGTGCAGGAGGTCGTGTCCGGGTTGCGGACAGGTGGACAGTGGGCGGACAGCGCTCCTGCCCTGTATCCCCGGCCCGGCCCAGACCTCCCGCGCGTATCACCCGGGGATCATCGCCGCTACAGATTCCCGCTATCGATGAACGATCGTGCCAGATGCGCTCCCGCTTCCAGCGCGGCGGTCAGGCCGATGCAGATCTTCAGGTGGCCGGAAGGAACCGGGATGCCGTCGACCTGGATCCGGTGGACGAATGCTTCCGAGCCTTCGCGGAGCCAAGCTTCAACGCTGAACTCGATACCGCCATGCCGGCCTTCGATGCGTCTCTTCTCGAAGACCGGCTTCATCGCGTTCATGAGCAGCCTTCCCCGGCCTCGGACGTTCCCGGTTCCGCTGCTGCCGAAGCGGCAGCGGCGGCAGCAGCAGCTGCCGCCAGGCTGATCGCGTGCGGCGTCCTGTGCAGCGGCGTGTTGCCCAGTTTTTCGATCTCGCCGCCGCCGTTCCTGAAGGTTTCAAGGTCGGCGGACAAACTCTCCGAAGAGACTTTCCCGTGCCGGTTCTGGGTGTTCGTGTAGTGGGAATTTCCGCGCGGCTGCATGCAAGCTCTCCAGGAAAGTGCCGGAAACATCAACGGGCTCCCGGCTTCTACCTCGACGGTAGCGCCGCTCCGGACAGCACCGATCCGGAGCGTGGCCGCAGCGCGCATCAGCAAGGGGATCAGTCGAACCTACTCCCTATCGCGCAAATAAGCCACCCGACGATGAGCCACGCGTGCGGGCCTCACCCTGCAGTCACGGCGCGCGGCTCACCGTCACGGGAGAGGCCAGCAACCAGCAGCGCAGACAGAATGCGGGTGTTCTCCGCCCCGAACGTGTGCGGCAATGGCACCGCACAGCTCGCTGTACTCGCGCCCTATTGCGGGCGACCCGCCGGGGACAACCACCCGCGGCCGTTCGCCAGGTCCAGCGTCACATCCCAGTCGTTCATCAGCTGCATGCCGATGTTGCCGTCCATGGTCATCTTCGGGAACACCCTCGCCTGCCCCTTGAAGGCCACGCCGGGCGCGATGTCCAAGGCCACATCCTGCTTCTCGCGCGTACCGGGATCGAGATGGAACAGCGGCGCCAGCGCCTGCGACACGAAGATGGTCGGGCCCTTGTTGGCGCTGTCCAGTTCCATCCAGGCCGTGCCCCGGGGTGTCGGGATGCCCAGGTTGACGTCCAGCGCCGTGCCCTCGGCGTCGCGCACCAGCCTGATCGGCACCGCAATCGCCTTGGCGGTGCGTGCCGCCAGGCTCGCCGGTGTCTCGACCACCACCTCGCGCGAGGCCAGCCGCAACGTGATCGCCTGGCCGTCGAATGCATCCAGCCCCAGCGAGCCATCCAGCGGCGGTGCGTCCTTGCCGGCGATGTCGGCCAGGTCGTAGACAAGGGTCGAGCGCGTCTTCAGCTCACCGATGGCGGTCTTCAGCCTGAAGTCGTCGCAGCGCGGCGCATCCAGCCGCTCGCCGCCCATGCGGAACGCCGACAGGTGTGCCCAGGGCTGGCAGCCCGCCGCCTTGGCCATCGCCGGGGAGATCATCGTCACCCCCTCGCCGGTATCGAACAGGAAGCGCCCCTTCACGCCGCCGACCTCGACCGGCAGGCTCAGCTGCTTGTCGCCGTAGGGATCGAGCTTCAGTACCGCCTGGGCCGAAGCCGCGTTGGCCGGGGCGAGCAGGGTCAGGGCGATTACCACCGAGGCGAGGACGATGCGCATGGGACATCTCCAGAAGGGCGGAACAACGCAGTCGTGGACGCAGGAATGCAAGTACCTGCGGCAACGCTAGCGCGTACCGGGCGCGCGGATATGTGCAGGAAGTCTGCCCGGCCGAAGGCATACGCCGCTTTCATGCGGCCGCGCCCAGGCTGAGTCGCGACACCCCCAAAGCCCGTCCCTGCAGGAGCCCCCATGCCGGCCACCATACGCCTCGCCAACCTGGCCGACCTGGACCCGGTTGCCGCGCTGTTCGACGCCTACCGCCAGTTCTACGCCCAGCCCGCCGACCCCGCCCTCGCCCGTCGCTTCATCCAGGCGAGGCTGGCGGAAGGCTCGTCGCTGATCCTCCTCGCCGAGGACGCCAGCGGGCGGGTCATCGCCTTCACCCAGTTGTATCCGCTGTTCGACTCGGTGGGCGCCGTGCCCAGCTTCATCCTCTACGACCTCTACGTGGACACAGCTGCGCGCCGGCAAGGTGCGGCACGGGCGCTGATGGTCGAAGCGGTCAACGAAGCACGCCGCCGCGGCGCCGGTCGCGTGGAGCTGCAGACCGCCCGCGACAACCTGCCCGCCCAGGCGCTGTACGAGGGCCTGGGCTGGAAGCGCGACAACGATTTTTTCGTGTACGCGATCCAGCCCTGAGCGTCAGTCGAGCCGCTTGAGGATCAGCGTCTTGCCGCGACACTCGATGCTCACCTTGGTGCCGGCGACAAAGCCCAACTGGGCAAGCCAGCCGCCGCGCAGGCGCAGGTAGGGCACCGAGCGGTTGTCGTAGGGATAGAAGCTGGTGCCGATGCGGCACTGCTGCGGCCGGCGCGAGCGACGCGGG
>Ga0160448_100104_pt1 | contig 41800 bp, 35 predicted proteins | sample HID1973M_E1MG_FD_108269 | JGI IMG/M metagenome (GOLD analysis project Ga0160448, IMG submission 108269) | Enriched mosquito-associated microbial communities from UW Madison campus, WI, USA - HID1973M_E1 MG | ecosystem: Host-associated > Arthropoda: Insects > Digestive system > Unclassified ...
CAGCACGTAGCCCATGAAGGCTTCGGCCATCAGCACCAGGTAGATCAGCATGCCCAGGATCCAGACCAGCTCACGCGGCTTCTGGTACGAGCCGTACATCAGCCCGCGGAACATGTGCAGGTACACCACGATGAAGAACAGCGAGGCGCCGGTGCTGTGCATGTAGCGGATCAGCCAGCCCCACTCCACGTCGCGCATGATGTATTCGACCGAGGCGAAGGCTTCCGCCGCGCTCGGCTTGAAGTGCATGGTCAGGAAGATGCCGGTCAGGATCTGATTGACCAGCACGATCGACGACAGCACGCCGAAGATGTACCAGATGTTGAAGTTCTTCGGAGCGTAGTACTCCGACATGTGCTTGCGGTAGAAGGGCATGAAGCCCGGCGCACGCGCCGTGAACCATTCCATCGCGCCATCGGCGGTACGGGTGAAAATGTTGGCCATGGCTTATGCGGCTCCCTTCGGATCGACGCCGATGATGATCGTGGTGTCGTTCTCGTAGTAGTGGGGCGGCACCAGCAGGTTGGTCGGTGCGGGCACGCCCTGGAACACGCGACCGGCCATGTCGAAGCGCGACTTGTGGCAGGGGCAGAAATAGCCGCCCTTCCAGTCCGGGTCGTACGGCTCGGGGCGGATTTCCGCGACCATTTCCGGCGAGCAGCCCAGGTGCGTGCACAGGCCCACCAGCACGGACACGTCCGGCTTGATCGAGCGGCCTTCACCGGTGATGTAAGCCGGCTGCTGATCCTTGTTGGCGGACTGCGGGTCGCGCAGGCGGCTGTCCAGGGTCGGCAGCGCGTCCAGGATTGCCTTGGAGCGCTTGACGATCCAGATCGGCTGACCGCGCCATTCCAGGATCAAGCGCTGGCCTTCCTGCAGCCCGCTGATGTCGGCGGTCACCGGGGCGCCGGCCAACTTGGCGCGCGCACTCGGATTCCACGACTTGATAAAAGGTACCGCTGCGAATCCGGCGCCAACTGCACCGACCACAGCCGTGGTCGCAGTCAGAAACCGGCGTCGGCCTGTATTCACAGGCCCATTGACCCCATCGTTGCCCATTCCGGCACTCCGCAAAACAATCAGGTAGCTAAAAGGCTGCCAACAAGCCTGCACCGCAAGGCACGGGGCAGGCCGCAAAGACGGTCAAGTGTAACGGATGCCTTAATCGGCCGACAACGTTGGCCGCCGATTCAATGACTTGCGCAGCGTCCAGAGCGGGACGGACGCAGGCGTACGCGCAGACAGGACGGCCGATGGGCCCGATATCAGCGGGCGGCGACCATGCCGCGGTAGCGATCAGCCAGCACCGCCACGCGCTCCACATAGCGCTGGGTTTCCTTGTACGGCGGGATGCCGCCATGCCGATCCACCGCGCCCTCGCCGGCGTTGTAGCCGGCCGCAGCCAGGCGCAGGTCGCCATTGAAGCGCTTGAGCAACCAGGCCAGGTACTGCACGCCGCCGCGGATGTTCTGGCCAGCGTTGAACGAATCGGCCACGCCAAACCGGCGCGCGGTGGCCGGCATCAGCTGCATCAGACCCTGCGCGCCCGCATGCGACAGCGCCATCGGGTTGTACGAGGACTCGGCATGCATGATCGCCCGGATCACCGCCTCATCCACCCCGAACTCGCGCGAGGCGGCGGCGATTTCGGCCTGGTACGCCGCGGTGTTCAAGCGCAGGGTGCCGAAGTTGAGATTGGGGTTGCCGCAGGCGAAGCAGGTCTCGATGAAGCTGTACTTGATCGTGCGCACGCTGGCCACCGCGCCGCTGCCCTTCGGCCGGGTGCTGGTGTAATGGCGAACGCCGTCCTTGATGTAGGAATAGACCTGGCCGCTGACCACGCGCCGGGTCGGCGTGTAGCTGGCAGCGGGAATCGGCGCCGGTGCAATGGCGGTGGGCGCTACCGACGCCGAGGTCAGGACGGTGGCCGGGCGGCTGTCCACCCCGCCCTCGGCCTTGGCCGGTGCGGCGACGGGACTGGCGTTGACGGTGGCCGGACGCGAGACTGAGGCCAGCCGCGAACCACCGCCGTGATCGGGGGTGTAGCGGCTGATCACTTCGCACTGCGCGCCGTTGACGCGCTTGCTGACATAGTTGGGAACGCCGTCGGCGCCGGTGCACTTGTACAGCGTGCCCGCGCTGGCAGGCAGCGCGAAACAGGCGGCCAACATCCCCAATGGCAGCAGCATCCCCTTCATGCGGCGCAGTGTCCCGTATCGGGGTCGGCTTGCCAAGTCTTTGTCCACGCTGGAAATCCTCGGATCTGTGCCGGCGGTCGGGATTCCACGATCCGGCGCTGGCGGGGCCGCCGCCCCTGGCGGACGGCCTGATGTTTCCCCATTCAACGGGGAAGCGGGGCCAAACCGGACCGCGACAGGTAAAATGCCCGGCTTCCGCCCGCCCACCCGACTGGAATAAGCGCCATGACCGGGACGCCCGCTCCTGATACCGCCCGCCCGGGCTCCCTGCCCGTGGCCGACCTCCCCCGCCCGGCCTCCCCGGCCCGGGGCAAGCTCTATATCAAGACCCACGGTTGCCAGATGAACGAGTACGACTCGGCCAAGATGGCCGACGTGCTCGCCGCTGCCGAAGGTCTGGAACTGACCGACAACCCCGAAGAAGCCGACGTGGTGCTGGTCAACACCTGCTCCATCCGCGAGAAGGCGCAGGAAAAGGTGTTCAGCCAGTTGGGCCGCTGGAAGGCCTTGAAGAAGGACGGCAAGCCGGTGCTGATCGGCGTCGGCGGCTGCGTGGCCTCGCAAGAGGGCGAAGCCATCGTCAAGCGCGCGCCTTACGTGGACCTGGTGTTCGGCCCGCAGACCCTGCACCGCCTGCCGGAACTGATCCGCGAGCGCCGCCAGTCCGGCCGGCCGCAGGTGGACATCAGCTTCCCGGAGATCGAGAAGTTCGACCGCCTGCCCGAGCCACGCGCGGAAGGCCCGAGTGCCTTCGTCTCGATCATGGAAGGCTGCTCCAAGTACTGCTCGTTCTGCGTGGTGCCTTACACCCGTGGCGAGGAAGTCAGCCGTCCGTTCGAGGACGTGTTGGTGGAAGTGGCGCAACTGGCTGCGCAAGGTGTGCGCGAGATCAACCTGCTCGGCCAGAACGTCAACGCCTATCGCGGTCCCTATGGCGACGGCGAGATCGCCGACCTGGGCCTGCTGATCCGCACCATTGCCGAAATCGAAGGCGTGGGGCGCATCCGCTTCACCACCTCGCATCCGCTGGAGTTCAGCGACTCGCTGATCGAGGCCTACCGCGACGTGCCGCAGCTGGCCAACTATCTGCACCTGCCGGTGCAGGCCGGCAGCGATCGCATCCTGGCGGCGATGAAGCGCGGCTACACCACCCTGGAGTTCAAGCAGAAGATCCGCAAGCTGCGCGCGGTGCGCCCGGATATTTCGATTTCCTCCGACTTCATCGTCGGTTTCCCCGGCGAGACCGATGCGGATTTCGACAGGACCATGAAGCTGATCGAAGACATCGGCTTTGACCAGTCGTTCTCCTTCATCTACTCGCGTCGTCCGGGCACGCCGGCTGCGGATCTGGAAGACGACACCGCCGACGCGGTCAAGCACGCGCGCTTGGAGCGCTTGCAGGCGCACATCAACGGCCACTCCGCTTCCATCTCCGCGCAGATGGTCGGCAGCCTGCAGTCGGTGCTGGTCGAAGGCCCGTCGCGCAAGAACCCGAACGAGATGACCGGCAAGACCGAGAACATGCGCTCGGTCAACTTTCCCGGCCATGCACGGATGATTGGCCAGTTTGTCGACGTGGTGATCACCGAGGCGCTGACCAATTCGCTGCGCGGACGCGTGGCGACGGCATAGTGGGTTCGCCTGCCCCCGCTTTCGCGGGGGAGGATTCGCTCAACGCGATCAGTCCAGGCGCTTGCGGAAGCGCAGGATCGCTGCGCTCATCATCACCGTGGTGAACGCCAGCATGGCCAGCACATCGGGCCACAGCTCACCGATGCCCGCGCCGCGCAGCATGATGCCGCGGATCAGGCGCAGGAAATGGGTCAGCGGCAGGACTTCGGCCAGCCATTGCACCGGCTGCGGCATGCCCGAAAACGGGAACATGAAACCCGATAGCAGGATCGAAGGCAGGAACACGAAGAAGGTCATCTGCATGGCCTGGAACTGCGACTTGGCGGCGGTGGAAATCAGCAGACCCAAGGTCAGGTTGGCCGCAATCAACAGGATCGCCGCCAGGTAGACCTCCCACAGGCTGCCGTTGAGCGGCACCTGGAACAGCCAGGTACCCAGCGCCAACACCACCGTGGTCTGCACCAGACCAATCGCGATGTAAGGCAGCACCTTGCCAATCATCAACTCGGCGCTGCTGACGGGAGTGGCGATCAGCAGCTCCATGTTGCCGCGTTCGCGCTCACGCACGATCGCCACGCCGGTGAACAAGACCATGGTCATCGTCAGGATCACGCCGATCAGGCCCGGCACGATATTCACCGCGGATCGTCGCTCCGGGTTGTAGAAGCTGACCACGCTGATCGGCCGCGTGCCATTGGCGTTGACGCCGGAACTACCATCCAGCGGCATCTGCGCAATCTGCGCGGCGGCGGCTTGCACCGCGTTGTCGCTGCCATCCACCAGCACCTGCATCTGTTCGCGGCCTTCGGCGCGGCGGCGCTCGAAATCCGGCGGCACCACAATGCCCAGGCTGATCTGGCCGCGCCGGATCGCTTCCATCAATTCCTGCGGCGTCTGCGCCACCAGGCTGGGGCGGATCACCGTGGTGGCCACCACGTCCATCACCATCGCCCGCGAGGCGGCGGTGTTGGCTTGATCGGCCACGCCGGCTTTGAGGTCACGCAGGTTGGTGTTGATGGCATAACCAAACAACAGCAATTGCGCCACCGGGATCGCCACGATCATGGCCAGGGTGATGCGGTCGCGGCGCATCTGCCGCACTTCCTTCTGCATCACCGCCAGCAGCCGGCGCAGGCTCATGCGGCCTCCTCGCGGCCTTGCGCCGCTTGCCGGCGGGTGGCGGCGACAAACACGTCTTCCAGATTCGGCGTCGACGGTCCCACCTGCGCCTGCACGCCAGCCTGGGCCAGCCCGCTGCCGATGCGCGCGGCGGCATCGCCATTGCGCGCCATCAGCACGCGCAGGGTGTTGCCAATCTGCGCCACGCTGATCACATCCGGCAGGGTCAGCAGGATCTTTTGTGCCTGGCGCGGTTGCTCGGCTTCCACCGCCAAGGTACGTCCAGCCAGTTCGGCGGTCAGATCATCCGGCGTGCCATCGGCCACCAGCACGCCGCGATCCAGGATGGCGATGCGATGACAGCGCTCGGCTTCATCCATGTAATGGGTGGAGACCAGGATGGTGGTGCCGGCGTCGGCCAACTCGAACAACTTCTCCCAGAAATCGCGGCGCGATTCCGGATCCACCGCGCTGGTCGGCTCATCCAGGAACAACAGCTCCGGCTCGTGGATGACGGCGCCGGCCAACGCCAGCCGCTGCTTCTGGCCACCGCTCATGGTGCCGGCCAGCTGCTTTTGCCGATCGGCGAAGTGATACTGCTCAATCAATTCATCGATGCGGGTGCGCGCCTGCGTCTTGGACAGGTTCTGCACGGCAGCCAGGAATTCCAGGTTCTCGCGCACGGTCAGATCTTCGAACAGCGAGAACTTCTGGGTCATGTAGCCGATGCGCGTGCGCAGCTGTTCGGCTTGTGCGGGGATCTTCAGCCCCAGCACGTCTATCTCGCCGGCCGTGGGTGTGAGCAGACCGCAGAGCATACGGATGGTGGTGGACTTGCCGGATCCGTTCGGGCCCAGGAAGCCGTACACACTGCGCTTGGGCACCTGCAGATCGACATGATCCACCGCGACCAACGCGCCGAACTGCTTGGTCAGCCCCTGCGCGCGAATCGCCAGCCCGGGGTCTTCAACGCTGGCCATGCGCGAGCTCCACGCTGACTGGCACGCCTGCCGGCAATTGCGCGGCGTCTTTGTCGAGCAGGGTGACTTCGGCCACGTAGCTCAGGCGTGCGGCATCCTTGCCGCTCAACGCGTAGTACGGAGTGAAGCTGGGCTCGCTGCGGATCATCCGCACGCGGCCGCGATAGGTTTGATCGCGGCCGTCCACGCGCACCGTCATCTCATCGCCGACCTTGACGTAAGTGCGCTGGCCTTCCGGCACGTACACGCGCGCATACGGCGCATCGCCCACCAGCATCACCGCCAGCGGCGCACCCACCGGCGCCTGATCGCCGAGCTTGTACGGCAGGCTGTCAATGCGGCCGGCGCGCGGCGCCACCACGCTCAGCTTTTCCAGCGTCACCGCCTGCACGTTGGCCTGCGCTTCGGCGGCGGCCACCGCGGACTGACCCTGCGCCAGTTGCTCGACGCGGGTGCCGTTTTCCAGCTCCAGCAAAGCCGCCTGCGCTGCGCGCACCTGCCCGCTCGCGTTGTCGGCGGCCGCACGCGCGCGATCCACTTCCGATGCCGCGACCAGTTGTTGCCGGCCCAGCGGAAGCAAGCGGTTGTAGTAGGCGCGCGTATCGAGCGCCTGCGCCTGCGCCGAGGCCAGCGTTGCGCGCGCCTGCGCGATGGCTTCGCGGCGTGGGCCGGCGCGCAGTTCGTCCAGCACTTCGCGGCTCTGTTGCGCCTGCGCCTGGCTGGAGGCCAGTTGCGATTGCGTGCGGGTCAGTTCCAGTTGCAGCAGCGGCGCGCCAGCAGCCACTTGCTGACCCTCGCGCACATCGATGCGGGTGATCTTTTCCGCTGCGGGTGCCGGCAGGGTGATCCGATCCCATTCCAGCGTACCCAGGGCATGTGGGGCTTTGTCCGCGCAGCCCACCATCAACATTGGCGCCAGGGCCAGCGCCCAACGCAGATCAGTTCGCATCTTTGAGCTCCAGTCCGCGATCCAGCAGCACCAGGGTGTGCCGGCGTAGGTCGTTGAAATCGATGTCGTCAGCGCCAAACAGCGCGCGCCAGATTGGCGCGCTGGCCAGCGGGAAAAAGGTCAGGCCAATCAGCGAGACCATCAGCAGGCGCGGATCCAGATCCGCATTCAATCGCCCGGCTTGCTGCGCCTGGGCGAAGCGACCGGCCATCATCTTGGCCACCAGCGGGCCCACTTGCTTGAGCAGCACATCGCGCAGGGCGCCGCCTTCCAGCAGGACTTCGCGCACCCATAACGTGGGCAACCAGGGATGGCGCTCGACCACCGCACCCACACCCTGCACAAAGCCGGCAATCAAGGCGGCGGTGTCGCCCTCGCCGGCCTTGCCCAGCGGCGCCTGCAATTCGGCCACCACCGGCAGCAGGCGCTCCTCAACCACCGCCTGTTGCAACTGCGGCTTGTCGCCAAAGTAGTAATGCACCAGCGCCGGGGTCACCCCCGCCTCGGTGGCGATGTGGCGCAGCGAGGTGGCGGCGATGCCGATGCGGACGAAGCACGCCAGGGCGGCGTCGAGCATCAGTCCGCGTTGGTCGGCTTGGCGCTGGGGATCGGCGGCGGGGCGGCCGGGCGAGCGGGCGCCTGCTTTGCCTGTGTGGCTCGGCGGGCGGCCGCGTTTGGGGGTTTTGGTGGGGGTCGGGTTGTCTGCGGTCGGGGCTGAAGCCCCTCCTACGGGGGCTACCCGCTTGGCTGCCGCCTTCTTCTTGCTGGCTGTTGGGCCGGACTTCTTGGGGGTCTGTGATTTCATGGGCCTCATAATTAATTCATCGATTAATTAATGCAAGAGGCAACCGACGAATGGCATAGCCGGATGACGGCCGCCGCTGCGGCGGTTACCCTGCGCGCCCCGACCTCCCGCGAGGACCGCCGCCGTGATCCCGCTTCCGCGCTGATTGCCGCTTGCAAACCTGGCCCGCACCCACCACATCGGTGCGAGGAGCTCGGCCCCTTCGATCCACCCGCGCGATCCGCCCCGCCCGGCCAGCACCCTTGCGTGTGCCGGCGCCGGCTGCGATCCGCTTAGTCAGATAACGGAACCCCATGACTGCCCCCAGCAAACGCGAATTCACCCTGGAACCCGAAAACACCGAGTGGCTGGCCAATCTAGCCGGCCCTTTTGACGCACACCTGCGCCAGATCGAACTGCGTCTGGGCGTGGAGATCGCCAACCGCGGCGCGATCTTCCGCGTCACCGGCCCGGAGAAGGCCGTGCTGGCCGCGGAACGCTTGTTGCACGCGCTGTACGAGGAAGCCGGCAACGAGACCTTCGACAGCGAAGCCATCCACTTGCGCTTGAATGAATCCAATGTCGAACACGTGGCAGCAGGCGGCTTCGAGCCGCAAGAGGTGGCGATCAAGGTCAAGCGCGGCACCGTGCGCGGCCGCGGCGCCAACCAGGCCAACTACCTGCACGCCATCGCCACCCATGACATCAACTTCGGCATTGGCCCGGCCGGTACCGGCAAGACTTTCCTGGCCGTCGCCAGCGCGGTGGAAGCGCTGAACGAATCGCGCGTGCAGCGGTTGATCCTGGTGCGTCCGGCGGTGGAAGCCGGCGAGAAGCTGGGCTTCCTGCCCGGCGATCTGACCCAGAAAGTCGATCCCTATCTGCGCCCGCTGTACGACGCGCTCTACGAAATGCTGGGCGTGGAGAAAGTGGTCAAGCTGCTGGAAAAAAACGTGATCGAAATCGCGCCGCTGGCCTACATGCGCGGACGCACGCTTAACGATGCTTTTGTCATTCTGGATGAAGCGCAGAACACCAGCATCGAGCAGATGAAAATGTTCCTGACCCGTATCGGTTATGGCAGTACGGCGGTGGTCACCGGCGATCTGACCCAGATCGATTTGCCCAAGCACCAGAAGTCGGGCTTGAAGGATGCACTGGACGTGTTGCGCAGCGTCGATGGCATTTCCTTCACCTTCTTCAGCAGCCGTGACGTGGTCCGCCATCCGCTGGTGGCGCGCATCGTCAACGCTTACGATGCGCGGGACGGCAAGGACTCGGAGACAGGTCAGGCATGACGCAAGGTCCGGTAAGACTGGAAGTTTCAGTCAGCTACGCATTGCCCCGCGCCGGCCTGCCGGCGGCGGTGAGCTTCCGCCGTTGGGTGGCCGCGGCGCTGCGCGGACGCATCCGCGAAGCCGACCTGGCCATTCGTGTGGTCGATGCCAAGGAAGGACGCGCGCTCAACCGCCACTACCGCGGCAAGGATTACGCCACCAACGTGCTGAGTTTTCCGGCCGAGATGGCCGAAGGCGTCAAACTGCCCAAGGGCGTGAAAATGCCGCTGCTGGGTGATCTGGTGATTTGCGCGCCGGTGGTGGCGCGCGAAGCCAAGGAGCAGAAGAAAACGCTGGCCGCGCACTACGCGCACCTGACCGTGCACGGCACCCTGCATCTGCTGGGCTGGGACCACGAGGACGACAAGGAAGCCGAGTGCATGGAACAGTTGGAGCGAGAGATCCTCGCCGACCTGGGCATCGACGACCCCTACGCGGACGAGTAGTCCGCGCTAGGATGCCGGGCATCGTTTGACTCACGCCCGCCCTGATGACGCCTGCCTCAATCACGCCTGCCACCAGCACGTCCGTCCTGCTTCGCGCCGCCTTGCTCTTGGCCCTGGCCACACCCGCGATGGCCGACACGCCCAAGCCTGCGCTCGAAGCGCCGCCGTTTGAACCGGCCAAGGTCAACCTGGCCCGCCTGATCAGTTGCCAGGATCAACCCGAGGCATTCCTGTCGCTGGCCATTGCCGTGCAGGAGCCGCTCAATGCAGTGTCGCTGGGCTGGAGGCCATTGCCGCAGACCAACATGTTCATGACCGAATACGCGCTCAACCAGCCGGTCACCGTGTTTGGTCATCGCAGCGATCACATCGCCTTTGCCGGCTCGGCGGTCATGGCCATCCTCGACCTGCCCGATCCACGCCCGCTGGCCAAGGAACTGACGCTGGAAACCGCGGTGGATACGCCGGAAAAGGCGATGTTCGGCAAGGAGCTGCTGAGCGAAGAGTTCATCGATCCCAAGACCGGCAAGGCGATGGTGCGCTCGGCGGTATTGAGCGTCTCCAACGTCACCTCCCACCCCGGCAAGACCCTGGTGGGCTGCACTTACAGCATTGATCCGCTGGAGGAGGAAGAAGTCCCGGCCGAGCCAGCGCCGTCGGCTCCGCCGACACCGCCCGTGGCCCCGTCTACGGTCGCCGCTCCGCCGACGGCCAGCCGCTGATCCGGCCGCCAGCGCCCGCCCCACCCTACGCGGTGGGCCTCGGCGGCCCTCACGGACCAGATTCGACCGCAGCGCCGGCGACATCCCATCGGCCATAACGCCGCTTCCGGCCTGCTAGACTCTGTCCCGTCGCCCGCAGCGCGGGCGCTTTTAACCATGAGATGTCTGAAGACGACAGTACCCCGGCGCCGGAACACCACGAAGCAAGTTCGGGTGGCAAACGGCGCGGCTGGCTGGAACGCCTGAGTTCGGCGTTTTCCGGCGAACCCAACACACGCGACGACCTGGTCGCGGTCCTGCGCGACGCGCAAAGCGACGGCCTGATTGCCGGCGATACCCTGCGGATGATGGAAGGCGCCCTGGCGGTTGCCCAGCTCACTGTCGGCGACGTGATGATCCCGCGCGCGCAGATGGTGTCGCTGCCGGTCGAAGGCCGCTTTCTGGATCTGATGCACCAGGTGGTGGAGTCCGGTCATTCGCGCTTTCCGGTGCATGGCGACAACAAGGATGAAATCCTCGGCATCTTGCTGGCCAAGGATCTGCTGCGCGGCGTGGTGGCCGACAACGGCCCCGGCAGCATCCGCGAACTGCTGCGCCCGGCGGTGCTGATTCCCGAGTCGAAGAAGCTCAACCTGCTGCTCAAGGAATTTCGCCTGTCGCGCAACCACATGGCGATCGTGGTGGACGAGTACGGTGGCGTGGCCGGCGTGGTCACCATCGAAGACGTGCTGGAACAGATCGTCGGCGACATCGACGACGAACATGACGATGCCGAAGACGAGGCCACGCTCATCGCCGTGCAGGCCGACGGCCAGTTTGTGGTCGATGCGCTGACGCCGATTGCCGATTTCAACGAACGCTTTGGCGCGGATTTCCTGGATGACGAATACGACACCGTCGGCGGCCTGGTCACGGCCGCTATCGGCCACCTGCCGGAAACCGGCGAAGAGCTCACCCTGGGCCGCTTCACCTTCCGCGTGGCGCGCGCCGATGCCCGTCGCATCCATGCCTTCCACGTCACCGTCCTGGCCGATGCCTAAGCGCACCTGGCGCTGGCTGCTGGCCAGCCTGCTACTGCTGTGTTCGCTGAGCGCGCTGGCCGCACCGCGCGTGGGTGTGGCGACCATGGCGCCCGGCGAGATCTTCTTCGAGCGCTTCGGCCACAACGCCATCGTGGTGGTCGATGAGCAGACCGGCGCGGCCACCTCGTACAACTTTGGCTATTTCGATCCCAGCGAATCCGATTTCATCGGCAACTTCGTCAAAGGGGTGATGCAGTACTACCTGGTGGCGCTGCCGCTGGAGCAGGATCTGGCGCAGTACCGCGACAGCGGTCGCGGCGTGCGCCTGCAGTGGCTCGACTTGCCGCCGGAACAGGCGCAGCAGCTGGCCGATGCGCTGGCCGCGCGCACCCGGATCAACGATGGCCGCTACCGCTACGACTACTTCACCTCCAACTGCTCCACCCAGGTGCGCGATGCGCTGAACACCGCCATGGGCGGGCGCCTGCAACCGCAGCTGGCCGGGCGTTCGCGCGGCAACACCTACCGCAGTGAAAGCGTGCGGCTGGCCTCGCCCGCCACCTGGATGTGGCTGGGCTTTGATCTGGGCCTGGGCCCGAATGCCGACAAGCCGATGTCGCGCTGGGAAGAAGCCTTTGTGCCGATGCGCCTGGCCGACAGCCTGCGCGAAGCGCGCAACAGCGCCGGCCGTCCGCTGGTGCAGGACGAAGTGGAATTGCTGCCGCACCGGATTGCCGCCGAGCCGGCCGAAGCGCCGCGCCGCTGGCTGCCCTGGTTGGGTGCCGGCCTGGCTATCGGCGTGGCGCTGGCCTGGCTCGGTCGTCGCTATCCGCGTGCCACCGCCGCCATCGCGCTGCCGTTCTGGCTGCTCTGCACAATCGGCGGCGGCCTGCTGATCTTCCTCTGGGGTTTCAGCGAGCACTGGGCCGCCTGGCGCAACCACAATCTGCTGCTGCTCAATCCGCTGTGCCTGCTGCTGATCCCCGGCGCAATCGCGGTGCTGCGCCGCCGCAATCCGGGCCGCTGGTTCAAACCGGTGTTGGTCGCGGTGGCGGTGTGCGGATTGTTCGCCTGGTTCGTGCAGTGGCTGCCTTTTGCCTTCGGCTACCAATACAACCAGACCTGGATTGCCCTGCTGGCGCCGATCCATCTGGCGCTTGCATACGTATTCAAACGGCCGCCTCACGCGGGCTGACGCAGGATGCGGCCCTTCCCCGCTGCTGAAGACCAGGGTCCGCATGCTGCTCCGATTGATTGCTCTCACCGTGTTGGCCTTGCCGCTGACGGCACTGGCCGCGCAGCCCGCGCCCGTCGCGCCCAGCGCGCGGGTCACCTCGCCGGATGGCCGCATTGCCGTCGACCTGACCTCCGATCCGGACGGCCGGGTCATCTACTCGGTCAGTCGCAATGGCAAGGCGTTGCTGGCGCCGTCGCATCTGGGCTTCTTGCTGGCCGATACGCCCAAGATTGATCGCGCCATCAAGGTGACCCAGCCGCGTAACACCCGCTTTGACGAAACCTGGGAGCAGCCCTGGGGCGAGCGCCGGCAGATCCGCAACCACTACAACGAGCTGCGGGTCACCCTGAAAGAGCAGGCCAAGACCGCGCGCCAGTTGGATCTGGTGTTCCGCGTCTACGACGACGGCCTGGGCTTCCGCTACGAGTTCCCACAGCAGGCCTCGCTGCCGCAACTCAATATCCGCGAAGAGCTGACCGAATTCGTGCTGGCGCAAGCGGCCACCACCTGGTGGATTCCGGCCGGCGAGTGGAACCGCGAGGAATATCTCTACCACCGCACACCGGTGGAAGAAGTCGGCGACGCGCAGACGCCAATCACCTTCAAGCTGGCCGACGGCACTCATCTGTCGATCCACGAAGCCGCGCTGATCGACTACTCCGGCATGAACCTGACCCGGGTCGAAGGCCGTCGCTTCAAAGCGCTGCTCACGCCCGGCATCGATGGCGTCAAAGTCCATCGGCAGGCCCCGTTCAATACGCCCTGGCGCACCGTGCAGATTTCCGACGACGCCGCCGGCCTGGCCATGTCCAGTCTGATCCTCAACCTCAATGATCCCAACGTGCTCGGCGATGTGTCGTGGGTCAAGCCGATGAAGTACGTCGGCGTGTGGTGGGAGATGCACCAGGATCTGAAAACCTGGGCCTCCGGCCCGCGCCATGGCGCAACCAACGAGAACGTGATGAAGCACATCGACTTTGCCGCCAAGAACGGCTTTGGCGGCGTGCTGGTCGAAGGCTGGAATGTGGGCTGGGACGGCGACTGGTTCGGCAATGGCGATGACTTCAGCTTCACTCAGTCGTATCCGGATTTCGATTTGGAAAAGCTGAGCGCCTATGCCAAGTCCAAGGGTGTGGAGATCATCGGTCACCACGAGACCTCGGCCAACGCCGCCCACTACGAGTCGCAGATGGAAGCAGCCTTTGACCTGTACCAAAAGGTCGGAGTGCACGCGGTCAAAACCGGCTACGTCTCCGATGCCGGCGAAGCCAAGGTGATCGGCGCCGACGGCAAGCGCCACTATGCCTGGCACGAAGGCCAGGACATGGCGCGCCATCATCTGAAAGTAGTGACCGAAGCGGCCAAGCGCCACATCAGCATCAACGCGCACGAACCGATCAAGGACACCGGTCTGCGTCGCACCTGGCCCAACACGATTGATCGCGAAGGCGCGCGCGGCATGGAATACAGCGCCTGGGGCAATCCCGGCAATCCACCCGAGCACGAGGCCAACCTGGTGTTCACCCGCCTGCTGGCCGGGCCGATGGACTACACCCCCGGCATCTTCGGCATGAAGACGCGCGCGCCAGATGGCGTCGCCACCACCTGGGCCAAGCAGCTGGCGCTGTACGTTGTGATCTACAGCCCGCTGCAGATGGCCGCCGACCTGCTGGAGAATTACGAGGCCAATCCGCGCCCGTTCCAGTTCATCAAGGACGTGCCGGTGGATTGGGAAGACACCCGCGTGCTCAATGGCGAAGTGGGCGACTACGTCACCATTGCGCGCAAGGATCGCCACAGCGACAACTGGTATCTGGGTGCGGTCTCGGACGAGCAGGCGCGCACGCTGAAGGCACCGCTGGCCTTCCTCGACAAGGGTCGCACCTACACCGCGCAGATCTATCGCGATGGCGACAAGGCCAACTGGAAGACCGCGCGTGAGGACATCGTGATTGAGGAGCGTGAGGTGACGGCGGCCGATACGCTCACCCTCAAGCTCGCCCCGGGTGGCGGCCAGGCGATCCGCTTCGTGGCGCACTGAGCCAGCGACACCACTGTAGGAGGGGCTTCAGCCCCGAAGCAGAGGGCCGGTCAGATGCCGGCCCTTTCTGTTTGCACGGATAGCAGCTTCAATGGCAAAGACGGTTTACGAGCTTCGGGGCTAAAGCCCCTCCTACAAAAGCCGCGCATCCTCGCATCAGCTTGCCGTACTCTCGCAACAGGCGCAGGATCAGCGCATGGCTGATACCCACACTTCGACACCCCACTCCCTGCCCAGCTGCGTGATCAATTGCGTCGTCTACGACGCCCAGGGCAAGCGCCGCGACATCACCCTGGATCAAATCAGCGACGTGCTGGCCATCGACGATGGCAGTTTCGTCTGGGTGGGCCTGTACGAACCGGCCGATGAAATCCTGGAGAAGCTGCAGGAAGAGTTCTGTCTGCACGATCTGGCCGTGGAAGACGCGCAGAACGCCCATCAGCGACCCAAGCTGGAGGCCTACGGCAACTCACTGTTCCTGGTCATGCATACGGCGCAAGTGGTGGACGAGCGCATCCAGTACGGCGAGACGCACGCCTTCCTGGGTCCGCGCTACCTGCTGACCGTGCGCCATGGCGCATCACTCTCGTACGCGCCGGTGCGCGAGCGGGTGCAGCGCGAACCTGAGCTGCTGGCGCTGGGGCCGTCGTACGGTTTGTACGCGGTGCTGGATTACATCGTCGACAACTATCGCCCGATCGTTGATGAGTTCCGCGAAACGCTGGACGTGCTGGAGCAGGACATCTTTGCCGACACCTACCGGCGGGTCACGGTGGTGCGTCTGTACGAGCTCAAGCGCGAGCTGACCAAGATGCGGCTGGCGGTGGCGCCGCTGCAGGATGTGCTGGCGCAGCTCAGCCGCACGCAGAGCGCGTTGATTCCGGAAGAAGTGCGGCTGTACTTCCGCGACGTCTACGATCACGCACTGCGTGTCAACGAATCCACCGACACCCTGCGCGAGATGCTCACCACCGCCTTGAGTGTGAATCTATCGCTGGTCACCCTGGCGCAAGGCGAGACGGTGAAACGGCTCGGCGCCTGGGCCGCGCTGCTGGCCGCCCCCACCTTGATCACCAGCTGGTACGGCATGAACTTTCAATACATGCCGGAGCTGCACAGTCGCTGGTCCTACCCCATCTTGATTGTGGGTGTAGCGGCGGTTTGTGTCGGCTTGTACGCCTTGTTCAAGCGAGTGCGCTGGCTGTAGGGGCTGCTTCGACCAAAGTCGAACGCCGGAATGGCGCTTACGGATTGACCCTCCCGGCGCATCGGACCACTCTAGCCGCAGTCTCCGCGGAGGGTGTTTCATGAAAGGTCTTTCCAAGCTTGCCTGGGCGGCGTTGGCCGTGCTCGGCGCGTTCGCGCTGGGCACCGTGGCCCTGCGCCGCGGCGAGCACATCAATGCCATCTGGATCGTCACCGCCGCGGTGTCGATATATCTGATCGCATATCGCTACTACAGCCTGTTCATCGCCAACAAGGTGATGCAGCTGGATCCGACCCGGGCGACGCCGGCGGTGATCAACAACGACGGCCTGGACTACGTGCCCACCAACAAGCACGTGTTGTTTGGTCACCACTTCGCCGCGATTGCCGGCGCCGGTCCACTGGTGGGCCCTGTGCTGGCCGCGCAGATGGGTTACCTGCCCGGCCTGCTCTGGCTGCTCGTGGGCGTGGTGCTGGCCGGCGCGGTGCAGGACTTCATGGTCCTGTTCATTTCTTCGCGTCGCAACGGTCGCTCGCTGGGTGATCTGGTGCGCGAGGAGATGGGCCAGGTGCCCGGCACCATCGCGCTGTTCGGCGCCTTCCTGATCATGATCATCATCCTGGCCGTGTTGGCGATGGTGGTGGTCAAGGCGCTGGCGGAAAGTCCCTGGGGCATGTTCACCGTCATGGCCACCATGCCCATCGCGATTTTGATGGGCGTGTACATGCGCTACATCCGCCCCGGCAAGATTGGCGAGATTTCGGTGGTCGGCCTGATTCTGCTGTTGTTGTCGATCTGGCTGGGCGGCAAAGTCGGCGCGCATCCCACTTGGGGCCCGGCCTTCACCTTCACCGGCACCCAGATCACCTGGATGCTGATTGGTTACGGCTTCGTCGCTTCGGTGTTGCCGGTGTGGCTGCTGCTGGCGCCGCGCGATTACCTGTCCACCTTCCTCAAGATCGGCACCATCCTGGCGCTGGCGATCGGCATCATCATCGTCGCCCCGGATCTGAAGATGCCGGCGTTGACCCAGTTCACCAATGGCGATGGCCCGGTGTGGAAGGGCGGCATGTTCCCGTTCCTGTTCATCACCATCGCCTGCGGCGCGGTCTCCGGTTTCCATGCGCTGATTTCCTCCGGCACCACGCCCAAGCTGCTGGCCAGTGAAGGCCATATGCGTTACATCGGCTACGGCGGCATGCTGATGGAATCGTTCGTGGCGATCATGGCGCTGGTGGCGGCTTCGATCATCGAACCGGGCATCTACTTCGCCATGAACAGCCCGGCCTCGGTGGTCGGTACCGATGTGGTCTCGGTCGCGGCCAAGGTCAGCGAATGGGGCTTCGTCATCACTCCTGAGGTGTTGGAAGCCACCGCCCGCGACATCGGCGAGCACACCATCCTGGCGCGCGCCGGCGGTGCGCCGACGCTGGCGGTGGGCATCGCGCAGATCCTGCACAGCGTGTTGCCGGGCGAGGACACGATGGCGTTCTGGTACCACTTTGCGATTCTGTTCGAAGCGCTCTTCATCCTGACCGCCGTCGACGCGGGCACCCGCGCCGGCCGCTTCATGCTGCAGGACTTGCTGGGCAACTTCGTGCCGGCGCTGCGCCGCACCGAGTCGTGGACGGCCAACCTGATCGCCACCGGCGGCTGCGTGGCCTTGTGGGGCTATCTGCTCTATCAGGGCGTGGTGGATCCCTACGGTGGCATCCAGACGCTGTGGCCGCTGTTCGGCATCTCCAACCAGATGCTGGCGGGTATCGCCTTGATGCTCGGCACCGTGGTGTTGTTCAAGATGAAGCGTGACCGCTACGCCTGGGTCACCGCGGTACCGGCCACCTGGCTGCTGATCTGCACCACCACCGCCGGCTTCATCAAGATCTTCGACAGCAATCCGGCGCAGGGCTTCCTGGCGCAGGCGCACAAGTTCCAGGCCGCCATTGCCAGCGACACCATCACCGCACCGGCCAAGACCGTGGCGCAGATGCAGCAGATCGTCACCAATGCCTACGTCAACACCGGGCTGACGGCGCTGTTCCTGTTCGTGGTCTTCAGCACGCTGATCTATGCGATCAAGGCCATCATCGTCGCCCGTCGCACCCCCGCACGCACCGACAAGGAAACCAACTACGTGCAGGTGGATCCGCAACAGCTGGCCAACCTCTGATGGGCACCGCACTCGTTCCCGTCAGTTACCACCAGGCGCACCGCCGCGTATGGCGGCGGCTGGTGCAGACGGCGCGGCTGTGCTGCGGCGTGCCGGACTACGACAACTATGTCCGGCACGTGCTGGAGAAGCATCCCGACCGCGAGCCGATGGACTACAAGACCTTCTTCCGCGAACGGCAGGAAGCCAGGTACGGCGGCAAGAGCGGATTCCGCTGCTGCTGAGCGCAAGCCAGACTGAAAAGCAAAAGGGCGAAGCCGATGGCTTCGCCCTTTTTTTGTTCCCTGGTGTGCAGTGTCGCCAATCCTGTGTAGGAGGGGCTTTAGCCCCGACCTCTTGCCGCCTTGCGGATAACTTTCGTCGGTCTGAGAGAGTTCGGGGCTAAAGCCCCTCCTACAACAGCTGAGCGAGCTGAGGCTTAGTGGCGTTACTGCCCCGCCATAGCCCGCAGGGTGATGCCCACAACATACGCAGCGCCCGTGCCCGTCGCATAACCCAAGGTGCCCAGCAACACACCCACCGGCGCCAACGCCGGATGGAAGGCGGTGGCCAGCACCGGTGCCGACGCCGGCCCACCGATGTTGCTCTGCGAGGCAATCGCAAAATAGAAGAACGGCACCTTCAACAGCTTGCCCACCATCCACAACAAGACAATGTGGACCAGGATCCACAGCACGCCCAGCGCGAACAGCCACGGCCGCTCCAGCAAGGCCAGCAGATCCATCTGCATGCCGATGCAGGCAATCAGGAAGTACAGAAAGAGCGAACCCCATTTGGAGGCGCCCGCACCTTCCAAGGTGCGTGCCCGCGTGAAGCTCAACACCAGGCCCACCGCGGTGGCCAGCAACACCACCCATACAAATGGCTTGTCCAGGCTCACCGTGGATGACCACGACACATGCGCGGCAAACCATGCCGACAGCGGCGCTGCCAAGGCATGCGCCAGGCCCACCGCACCAAACGCCACGCCCGCCAGAATCATCAGGTCGGCCAGGGTCGGGATGCGCGCGTGCTGGGCCTGGTAGCTGGCAATGCGATCACGCAGATCATCAATCGCGGAGGTATCGGCACCGCTGCGCTGGTCGATGCGTTGCGCACGCGCCGCGCAGAAAATCAGCACCGCCATCCACACATAACCCACGCCGACATCGACCACGGCGAACTGGCCAAAGGTGGTGGAGTTGACCTCGAAGATTTCCTTCATCGCCAGCATGTTGGCGCCGCCGCCAATCCAGCTGCCGGCTAGCGCGGCCATGCCGGCCCAGGTGTCGCCGGCCACGGTTTCCGGATGGAACCAGGCCATCAACTGGAACGCCACCACCGCACCCAGCATGATGCTCAGCACCGCCGCCACGTACATGGCCAGCATCTTCCAGCCCAGCCCCAGGATGCCCTTGATGTCGATGCTCAGCGTGAGCAGCACCAAGGCCGCAGGCAGGAACACATCGCGCGCAATCGGGTTGTAGAGCGAGGTGTGCTCGCCGTCGATCAGGCCAAAGGTGTTGTAGAGCCCGGGAATGAAATAGCAGAGCAACAACGCCGGCACAAAGCCGTAGAACTTCTGCAGATAACGATTGCTGCTGCTGGAGGTCCAGAAGATCACCCCCAAGGTGGCGGCGATCAGGCCGAAGACGATGATGTCATTGCTGATGAGCGCGGTGCTGTCTTCGACCGCCATCGGCGATTCCCCTTGCTTGCATGGAGCTGTGCGCGCGGCATCCCCGCCGCGCGGACAGAAAGACGGCGCGCCCGTGTGTGGGCGCGCCGTGCGTGCTTACTCGCCGATGTGCTGCTTGAGCCAGGCGTTGACGGTGTCGTGCCAGAGCACGCTGTTCTGCGGCTTCAGCACCCAGTGGTTCTCATCGGGGAAGTACAGGAACTTGGACTCGATGCCCTGGCGCTGGTTGGCGGTGAACGCGGCCAGGCCCTGCTCGACCGGAATGCGGTAGTCCAGCTGGCCATGGATCACCAGCATCGGCTTCTTCCAGTCCTTGACGTGGTTGACCGGGTTGAACTTCTCGTAGTTCGCGGCCACCGCGTACGGCGTGCCGCCCTGCTCCCACTCGGTGAACCACAGTTCTTCGGTGGCGTAACCCATCATGCGCTGATCAAACACGCCGTCGTGGTTGACCAGGCACTTCCACGGGCTGTTCCAGTTGCCGGCGATCCAGTTGACCATGAAGCCGCCGTAGCTGGCGCCGAGCGCACAGGCCTTGTCGCCGTTGAGGAAGCTGTACTTCTGCTGCGCCGCGGCCCAGCCTTTCTGCAGATCTTCCAGCGGGCGATCACCCCAGTGCTGGCTGATCGCATCGGTGAAGGCCTGGCCGTAACCGGTGGAGCCGTGGAAATCGATCATCACCACCGCATAGCCCTGGCCCGCGTAAGTCTGTGGGTTCCAGCGATAGCTCCAGCCATTGCCAAAGCTGCCCTGCGGGCCGCCGTGGATCAGGAAGGCCACCGGATACTTCTTGCCCGGCTGGTAGTTGTACGGCTTGACCACGTAACCGTGCACGGTCTCGTTGTTCCAGCCCTTGAAGTTGAACTGCTCGTAGTCGCCAAAGGCCACGTCCTTGAGCACGTCCTGCGCGCTCGGGGTAATCGCACGCTCAGGCGCGCCGGCGGCCAGCGAGGTGGTGAACAGCTGGTCGCCGCTCTTGAGCGAGTTGCGGGTGAAGGCCAGCGTGTTGCCGGCGATCTCGAAGGCGGAGATGCTGCCGTTGCCGATGACCTTCTCGGCCTTGCCGCTGGCGATGTCGATGCGGAACAGCGGGTGCTCGCCCATGTCCTGCGCGGTCGTGTAGATGCTGTTGCCATCGGCCGACAAGGTGATGCCATCGGCCGAGCTGTCCCAATTGGCGGCGATTTCGCGCGGCGCACCGCCGTTGGGGTCGATGGCCATCAGCGCGAAACGATCGGCTTCAAAACCCGGACGCTTCATCGCGCGGTAGTACAGGGTCTTGCCGTCGGCGCTGAACACCGGGCCGGTATCCCAGGCGAGATTGGCCTGGGTCAGGTTGACCGGTGCAGCGCTGCCGTCGGCTTGCAAGCGGTACAGATCAAAGTTGGTCGACCACGGCTCGCCCTTGGGCTGCACGCGCAGGCTGGCAACCAGGCTGCTGCCATCCGGCGACCAGGTGTACTCATCCGAGCCACCAAACGGCTTGGACGGCGCATCGCCATCCAGCGCATCGGTCAATGACACGGCGCTGTCGACTGTCTTGCCTGCGGCCGGCAACGCCGCTACAAACAAGCGGCTGCGGCGGCCATCGGCCCAGGTGTCCCAATGGCGGACGAAGATGTTGTCGTAGACCACACCGCTGGCCTTCTTGGCGGCAGTGGCGTCGAGCTTCTTCTGCGTGCAGGCGAAGTCGGCCTTGCAGTCGGCGAAAGTGTCGGCGCTGAACGCAACGCGGCTGCCATCCGGCGAAATCTTGTAGCTGCCCACATCCAGCACAAACGCGGTCAGCTGCTTGGGCTCACCGCCATTGGCGGCAATCGCATACAACTGCTGCGTGCCCGACTTGCCGCTGAGGAAGTACACCGTCTTGCCATCCGGCGAGTAGCTCGGCGAGTTGACGTTCCAACCTTCCGGGGTCAGCCGCTTGGGCGGGCCCATGTCGCGGGTCAGCAAGTTACGCGTCCACAGGCCGGTGCTGGCCTTGGTCAGCTCCTTGTCGATCTGCCGCTTGGCAAACACCACGTTGGCGCCATCGGGCGAGAGCACCGGCGAGGACACGCGGTCCAGCGCGGCCAGGTCGCGCACATCCAGGCCGCGGTTGGCGGCCAGCGCCGGCAAGGTGGCCAGCAGGCAGAAAGGCAGAACAGCAAGTCGGAAGGTCATTCCGGGTATCTCCGGGCGTACAGGAAACCCCGATGTTAGGCCGTAACGCGCGGCCGGCGCAAAGGCGGGAGGTCATGGACACAGGCCGCCGCAGTGCAGCAACGGCCCCGCCGTGCACGGAAACGACGAAGGCGGCCCGGGGGCCGCCTTCGCATGAAGTTCTGAAGCAGGATGCGGCCTTACACCGCGCCTTCGCCGCGCTTGCCGGTGCGGTAGAGCAACCAGCCGACAAAAGCGAGCACGGCCAGGCCGACCCACTGCGCCCAAACGCCCAGGTTGACCGGCAGCGCCAGCACTTCCGGATTGGTGGTGACCACGATCGGCACCGCGATGGCGATGCCCATCAGCGCCTCACCGGTGATCAAGCCGGCCGAGAACAACACGCCGGGACGATGCACGCGGTCCTTGGCTTCTTCATCGTCGGCGCGGACCTTGTGGAAGCGCTCGACTAGGTGGGCCAGCAGGCCGCCCAGGAAGATCGGCACCATCAGCTCCAGCGGCAGGTAGATGCCGATGGCCGCAGCCAGCACCGGCACGCGGAAATGCGAACCGCGCGACTTCAGCCAGCTGTCCAACGCGATCACCAGCGCGCCGACCACGCCGCCAATGCCGATCATGGTCCACGGCAACTGGCCACCGAACAGACCCTTGGCCACCGAGGCCATCAGGTTGGCCTGCGGCGCCGGCAACGTGCGCGAGCCAATGCCATAGGCTTCGGCCAGCAGGTTCAACACCGGCGCCATGATCAGCGCGCAGGAGAACGCGCCGATGGCCAACATCAGCTGCTGCTTCCACGGGGTGGCGCCGACCAGGTAACCGGTCTTGAGATCCTGCAGGTTGTCGCCGCCCACTGCGGCGGCGCAGCACACCACCGCGCCAATCATGATCGCGGCCACCGCGCCCAGCGGCGCAGCACTGCCGCCGGCCGGCAGGCTGCCGTCCTTGCCCAGCAGCATCAGCAGGACCACCGATGCAAACAGGATGGTGGCAATGGTGATGCCCGACACCGGGTTGTTGGACGAACCCACCAGACCGGCGAGGTAGCCGGAGACGGACACGAACAGGAAGCCGGCGACGATCATGATGATCGTCATCGGAATGCTGACATGCCATTGGCCGACGATGGCCTGATAGAGGAACAGCAGCGGCAGCACGAACAGCACCAGCGCCACCAGCATCCACTTCATCGGCAGGTCGCGTTCGGTTTCGCTGGTCACCACGCCCGTGCCCTTGCGTGCGGCGGCAAAGCCGCTCTTGATGCCGTCCAGCAGCGACTTGCGCAGCGAGAACAGCGTCCACACGCCACCCACCAGCATCGCGCCCACACCCAGGTAGCGCACCTTGGCGCTCCAGATCGCGAACGCGGCATCGGCGGCCGGCGCGCCGGCAATGCTCTGCGCCAGGGCCGGATCGCTGCCCAGGTAGAAGGCGTTGTAGATCGGAATGGCGATGTGCCAGGACAGCACCGCGCCTGACAGCACCACGATGCCGACATTCAGACCCACGATGTAGCCCACGCCCAGCAGTGCCGGCGACAGGCCCGTGCCGAGGTAGCCGATGATCTTGCCGTTGGCGAAGTAGCCGGCTTGCGCCCAGCTGTCGGGAATCAGGCGGAAGCCGCTGGCGGCGGACAATTTGACCAGCGCACCCAGCGCGGCGGAGATGCCGAGGATTTTCAGGCCAGGGCCGGGATTCTCACCGGCCTTGAGCACTTCGGCGGCGGCCTTGCCTTCCGGGAAGGGCAGCGGGTCTTCGACGATCATCGAGCGGCGCAGCGGCACCGAGAACAGCACGCCGAGCAGACCGCCGAGGCCGGCGATGCCCAGCACCCACCAGTACTTGAAGTCGGGCCAGTAGCCCATCAGCACCAGCGCCGGGATGGTGAAGATGACGCCCGCGGCAATCGACGAGCCCGCCGAGGCGCCGGTCTGGACGATGTTGTTTTCCAGGATGGTGCCGCCGCCCAACAGGCGCAGCACGCCCATCGAGACCACGGCCGCCGGGATGGCGGTGGCCACGGTCAGGCCGGCAAACAGGCCCAGGTAGGCATTGGCAGCGGAGAGAACGACCGCCAGCACGATGGCCAGCACGACGGCGCGGAAGGTTAATTGCGGAGGCGACGCGGCCTGGTTCATGTAGCGGGTTCCAGTTTCACGGAAGCCCGACAAACTATCGGCTACGTCGGGGCAAGTCCAGTTCGCGGGCACTTCGCGGCTGCGGGCATCCCCCCGGCGGGGCAAGGGAGATTGCCGCCGCTATACTCCCGGCGGCCTTTCCCAGCCGTGCGCCCATGACCGTCGCCGTCAGCGATCCCAACGCCCCCCTGCCCGCCCGCGAAGACTTCCTGGGCCATCCCAAGGGCGTCTACATCTGCTTTTTCACCGAGATGTGGGAGCGCTTCTCCTTCTATGGCATGAAGGCGCTGCTGCTGCTGTACCTGACCAAATACCACCTGTTTGGCGACAAGGCCGGGCTGGATCTGCTCGGCGCCTATGGCGGCATGGTCTACTGCATCCCGGTGATTGGCGGCGTGCTGGCGGACCGCTGGCTGGGCATGCGCAAGGCGGTGGTCTTTGGCGGCCTGCTGCTGGTGGCCGGGCATATCGGCATGGCCTTTGAAGGTACCGCCGCGACGACCGCGGCCGGCGTGGTCTCGCGCGATGAAGGCTCGCTGCGCATCACCTATCTGTCGCTGGCGCTGATCATCATGGGCGTGGGCTTCCTCAAGCCCAACATCTCCACCATCGTCGGGCGCCTGTATGCGCCGGACGACAATCGCCGCGACGCCGGTTTCAGTCTGTTCTATGCCGGCATCAACCTGGGGGCGCTGTTCGCCTCGCTGGTCTGCGGCTATCTGGGCGAAACCCTGGGCTGGCGCTATGGCTTTGGCGCGGCCGGCATCGGCATGTTGCTCGGCCTGGCGATGTTCTTGTGGGGCCAGAAGTATCTGCATGGCCATGCCGAACCCGCGCATCCCCAGTTCCTGCGCGAACGCGTGCTGGGCCTGCCACGCGAATGGCTGATCTACGGCGCGGCGTTGCTCGGCGTGTTGCCGGTGGCCTGGCTGATGTGGGCAGCGGCCAATGGTGCGTTCGCGCTGGGCGGTGAAATCTCGCTGGCCTTGATGTTGATGTTGCTGGTGCTGGCGGTAGTGCTGGCTTGGTTTGCCTGGTTCCTAGGCACGCAATGCACGCCGGTGCAGCGCCAACAGATGCTGGCTTTGATGGCGCTGATCTTTATGGCGTTGGTGTTCTTCACCCTGTACGAGCAGACCTATGGCTCGTGGGTGACCTTCACTGACCGCATGATGACCAAGGACGTAGTGCCCTCCTTGGTGCAGGCGCAGGCCACGGTGATCTGGAGCGGCGACTGGTCGCGCGATGTGATCACCTTCCTGGCGCGTGCGCCGTGGTCCACCTGGTCGCTGCTGCTGGCGCCGCTGGGCTTTGTGGTGGCGGCGCAGTGGTCGGACCAGCGTCCGGACTCGCGCCTGCCGCGACAGATTTTTGTGGCGGTCGTGCTGTTGATGCTGGTGTTCCTGGTGCGCGACTGCGTGGTGCTGCCGCAGACCGCCGGATCGCTGACCTACTTGGGCGCGTTCTTCCTGGTGGTGCTGGCGCCCGTGTTCGCCGCGCTGTGGGCCTGGCTGGGACGACGCGGCCGCGACCCATCCAAGCCGTTCAAGTCTTCGCTCGGCTTGATCATTGCCGGTCTGTCCTTCATTCCCTTGGCCTGGGCCGCGCAGCGCGTCGGCGCCACCGGCGAACTGGCCAGCGTGTGGTGGCTGGTGCTGGCCTACCTGGTGTTGGAGATCGGCGAGATGTGTTTGTCGCCGGTGGGCCTGTCCGCGGTCACCCAGTTGGCGGTGCCGCGCGTGGTCAGCCTGATGATGGGCACCTGGTTCCTGGCCACGGCGTTCTCCGAAGCCCTGGCCGCCTTGTTCGGCAAGCTGGCGGCAATCGAAGTACCGGAAGGCGAAACCATGATCGTGGCCGACGCCGCCGCCAAGTACGCCGACCTGTTCTGGCTGATGACCGGCATCGGCATCGCCTGTGGCGTGATCGCCCTGCTGTTCTCACCGCTGCTGCGGCGGATGATGCATGGGGTGCATTGAGTTGTAGCGAGCCGCTGGAACGGTGAATTCGAGAGCGTACCTCGCCAAATAGTCCAAGAGTTCATGGGTGCAAGTCTCGCTGTCCAGCAAGTCGATGGGCCGTCGGCCCTGAAAAAAGGTGTTCGGCTGGTTGAGCCATTTGAGCGCTGCGCCCTTGCTTCCTCTGATTCGAATGACCTCCTCGAGGACAGGCTGCAATCGACCGGGCCACGGGTACCAGGCCGTTGGCTTGTGAATCACTCGCTTGCCGTCTCGTACCATGCTCGGAAGTTGGGAGGCGGCCAGTTCTTCTTGCGTCACATGACGGCGTATCCAATGAGCCAGTTCGCCGAACTCCCGGTTGCCGTGACGCGTACGATCACACGTCGGCGTTACGAGACCTACCAGCACATTGGTCTGAGTCCGAATCATCCGCAGGGCTGGCGCCAGATCTGTGTCGTTGCTGACAATCACGACCTGATCGACCTCGCCTCGCAAGGCATCGCCGTAGGCATGCAGCGCCAGCGCTACATCAGACTGCTTTTCTTCCACTTTCCAGATGTCCACGGACGCGCTTTCCAGTGGAGGAACACGTGCATCGTAAACGTGCGCGCGCGCCGGTTTGGCATCGAAGTAGCCCTCAACAATCGCGATGCTTGAACCCAGGTGGCCACGTAACGCATTGTGATACTGCGCCTGGCTTGCCACCACGCTGTCATCGCTTGCAAAGCGCCTCAACTTGGGTGCGGTGAAATACTTGATCGCAGGCTTCTGCCAGACGCGATTGCACATGACACCATCGAACTCGCAGGTTACAGAGGCAAGAATGCAGTCGAACAATGCGTGAAGATCGAGCCACTTGTAGGGTGTCCCCTTCAAGCAGCCGTAGTACAGGTTGTAGCCGTCGACGTACACGCGAGTACGCAGTTCGACAGGTATCTCCATATCTTTCGTTACTCCAAAAATGCAAAAACCGCCTTTCGGCGGCTTTTGCTTCCGGTCGCCCCTTCGTTCTTGTCGAAGCGGTCAGGCCGGCGGGTTGGAGAGCATTCCAGCACATGCATCTGGGGGGTAACAAGCGCCTTCTGGATGCGACCTTAGAAGAAGTTCGACTCCGTTCAGATGGCTATGAATTTCAACCTGTCAGCGACTCCAGCACCGGATCCAGCGCGCGCGTCCAGTCGGGCATTTCCTCGCCCAACAGGTTTTGCAGCTTGCTGTTGTCCAGGCGCGAATAGGTCGGTCGCGCTGCACGCGTGGGGTAGTCGGCGCTGTTGATGGCGGCGACGCTGGGCGCCTGATTGATCAGGCCCAAAACCGCAGCCTCGTTCAACAGCGTCTGCGCAAAGCCCTGCCAATGCGTGCCGCCGTTGGCGGTGAGATGGTAGGTGCCTTCGGCGTGCGAGTGCTCGGCGATAACACGGGCAGTGATGTCGGCAATCAGCCAGGCCGGCGTGGGCGTGCCGTGCTGGTCCGCGACGACGCGCAGCGCCTCACGCTGGCGGGCACGCTGCAACATGCTCAACAGGAAGTTGCGGCCGCGCGCGCCATACACCCAGGCCGTGCGAAAGATCAGATGGCGTGCGCCGCTGGCGCGGATCGCCTCTTCGCCGGCCAGCTTGGATGCGCCGTACACGCCCAGCGGTGCCGTCGCATCGTCTTCGCTGTACGGGCGCGTGGCCTGGCCATCGAACACGTAGTCAGTGGAGTAATGCACCAGAGCAATGCCCGCCGCCGCGCAGGTCTGGGCGATGACTGCGGGCGCTTCGGCATTGATGCGAAAGGCGGCTTCGCGCTCGTCCTCGGCACGATCCACAGCCGTGTAGGCGGCGGCATTGACGACCAGATCCGGCGCGACTTGCTCCACCAGCGTGGGCAGCTGGTCGAGCGATTCCAGATCCGCCACTTCGCATGGCGCGCCGTCATCAAGACGACCCGTCCGGGTGGCCGCCACCACGCTAGCGATGGTCAACAAGCTGCGGCGCAGCTCATGCCCGACCTGGCCATTGGCACCGAGCAGCAGGATTCTCATGGCGTGTAGATCGGCAAGCGCTCGGCCGGCACTTCTTCCAGCCAGGGCGCGCGTTCGTCCTTGGCTGAGAGCAGCGGTTGGCTGATCGGCCAATCGATGGCGAACGCCGCGTCGTTCCAGCGAATGCTGGCATCGGCCTCGCGATCATAGGCGGCCGTGCACAGGTAGCTGAACACCGCGCGTTTGGACAGCACGGCAAAGCCATGCGCAAAGCCTTCCGGTATCCAAAGGTGGCGCTTGTTGTCGGCGCTGAGGATGGCGGCAGTCCAGCGACCGAAGTGCGGCGAGCCGCGGCGGATGTCCACCGCTACGTCGTACACCTCGCCTTCCAGCAGGCTGACCAGCTTGCCTTGCGGATTGGGCCACTGGTAATGCAGGCCGCGCAACACTCCTTTGGTGGACGACGACACATTGCTCTGCACGAACTGCTGCGGCAGTCCATGCGCGGCGAAGCGCTCGGCGTTCCAGGCTTCGTAGAAGAAACCACGCTCATCGCCGTGCACCGCCGGTTCGATGATCACGCAGCCAGGCAGGTTGGTCTCAATCACCTTCACGGCACTGCGCCTCGCTGCAGCAGGGACAGCAGGTATTCGCCGTAACCATTCTTGACCAGCGGTGCGGCCAGCCGCTGCAGTTGTTCGGCATCGATCCAGCGGTTGTCGTAGGCGACTTCTTCCGGGCAGCAGACGCGCAGGCCCTGGCGGGCCTCGATCGTGCCGATGAAAGTGGCCGCCTCCAACAGGGACTGGTAGGTACCGGTGTCCAGCCAGGCATGACCGCGTCCCAGCTGTTCCAACTGCAGCTCGCCATCTTGCAGGTAGCGCCGGTTGAGATCGGTGATCTCCAGTTCGCCGCGTGCCGACGGTTTCAGTTCGGCAGCGTAATCGCTGGCGCGGCCATCGTAGAAGTACAGGCCAGTGACGGCGTAGTTGGAGCGTGGCTGCGCCGGCTTCTCTTCGATGCCGATCACGCGGCCGGAGGCGTCGAACTCGGCCACGCCGTAGCGCCCCGCATCACGGACCCAGTAACCGAATACGGTCGCGCCCTGCTCGCGCGCATCAGCGCGCTTGAGGATCTCGCTGAAGCCGTGACCGTGGAAGATGTTGTCACCCAGCACCAGGCAACTGGGCTGACCGGCCACGAATTCGCGACCGATCAGGTACGCCTGCGCCAGGCCGTCCGGGCTGGGCTGGACGGCATACTCGATGCGCATTCCCCACTGCGAACCATCGCCCAGCAGATTGCGGAACAGCGCCTGCTCATGTGGCGTGTTGATGATCAGTACTTCGCGGATCCCCGCCTGCATCAGCACGCTGAGCGGGTAGTAGATCATCGGCTTGTCGTACACCGGCAGCAGCTGCTTGCTGATGGCTTGGGTGATCGGATACAGCCGCGTGCCGGATCCACCGGCCAGAATGATGCCCTTGCGCTTGGTCATGCCGTGCTTCCTTGTGGGCGCAGCGCGCCGATGCGCTGCAGCCGATAACTTCCGTCCAACGCACGGTTCACCCATGCCTGGTTGCGCAGGTACCAGTCCACGGTCTGCGCGATGCCCTGCTCGAACGTGTGGCGTGGCTGCCAGCCCAGCTCCGTGCGCAGCTTGTCGGCGTCGATGGCGTAGCGCCGATCATGACCGGGGCGATCTTCAACAAAACTGATTTGCTCGCGATACGAACGGCCATCGGCGCGCGCCTGCTTCTGATCGAGCAGATCACAAATCGCGTGCACCACCTCGATGTTGCGTCGCTCGGCATTGCCGCCCACGTTGTAGGTCTCACCCACCCGCCCCTGCGCCAGCACCACCTGCAATGCGTCGCAATGGTCTTCCACATACAGCCAGTCACGCACCTGGCCGCCGTCGCCGTACACCGGCAGCGCCTGGCCGGACAAGGCGCGCTGGATGATCAGCGGGATCAGCTTTTCCGGAAAGTGGTAGGGCCCGTAGTTGTTCGAGCAGTTGGTGGTGAGCGTGGGCAGGCCGTAGGTGTGGTGGAAGGCGCGGACCAGATGATCCGAGGCGGCCTTGGAGGCGGCGTACGGCGAGTTGGGGGCGTAGGCCGTGTCCTCGCTAAAGCGACCCGTGTCACCCAGCGAGCCATAAACTTCGTCGGTGGACACATGCAGGAAGCGGAAGTCGCTGCGTTCGGGCTCGGTCAGCGTGCGCCAGTAATCACGGCTGGCTTCCAATAGCGCCAGCGTGCCCACCACATTGGTCTGGATGAAGGCGGCCGGGCCTTCTATCGAGCGATCCACGTGACTCTCGGCGGCGAAGTTGAGCACGGCCTGCGGGCGGTGCTCGCGTAGCAAGGCGCTGACCTGATCCCGGTCGCCAATGTCGCCATGGACGAACAGGTGATTGCCATCGGCATCCAGCGAGGACAGCGTGTCGCGGTTGCCGGCATAGGTAAGCGCGTCCAGCGTGATCACGTGCTGGCCGGCGGCCACCGCGCGCAGCACGAAATTGCCGCCAATGAAACCTGCGCCGCCCGTCACCAGCCACGTGCTCACACTCGACTCCCTGCCCTGCTTCACGAATGCGCGAGATGATAACCCACGCTCTGTGCCGACAAGGAAACGCCCGGCCGGAGCCGGGCGTTGGGTTCAGCGGGGGGCGTGGCTATTCGCGATCCAGGTTCAAAGTCAGGCCTTCGGCCGTGTTGCGCACTACCACGATCTCCACGTTCGGCGTGCTACCACGCGTCTTGACCAGCACGTCTTCGCCGTCGTCGATTTCGGTTTTGTAGATGGACTTGCCGAACTGCGCGCGGATGGCGTCGCGGATTAGCCGCGCGGCCTGGTTCTCGTGGGTGCCAGCGGGAATCTTGACGATGACCGAGGTGGCGGCGGTGGCGTCCTTGGGCGTGAAAGACAACTCAACTTCGCCATCGACCTTGGCACTGTGGTTGATCTGGATGCGCCACTTGTTGGAGGGCCCATTGGCCAGGGCAAGCAGCGGCAACATCAGCAGCGACAAGGCAAGCAGACGCAGGTAGGATTTCATCGGAGTTTCTCCTGTTGGATGGATAAAGCATGCGTTGGCGCGGCGACGGATTTCCAGTCTGTGCAGCTAGGTAAATGTACTGAGGGCTCTCATCGCCAGGCACTGCCGACTTGCACGTAAAAGGTTTCGTCCTCCGGGCCCCAGGCGTAATCCAGACCCGCATACAAGCCGAGCTGGCGTGCGATCAGGTAGCGGAAGCCGGTGCCCTTGGCGACCTGGCTGGTGGCATCGCCAAAGCTGTTGCGCCGGCCCCATACGCGGCCCGCACCGGCAAAGCCAATCAAGGCCCAGCGCGAATTGAGGTTGTAGCGCAACTCGGTTTCCACAGTAGCCGCGCGCGTATCCTGGTAGCGCGCCGAACCAATGCCGCGCAGATCGATAAAGGGCAGCCGGTAGAACGGGATGTCGCCATTGGCCCAGCGGGTGTCCACGCGCGCCGCCACAATCAAGCGGTCAGCGAAGGTGGGCCAATAGGCGAATACATGCGCGCGATAGGTCTGGAAGTCGGTATCGCTGCCAATATCCTGATCGTAGAAGTTGCCCTGGATTTGGCCCAGCCAACCGCTGCTGGGGGTAAACGGGTTATCGCGCTGGTCGTACTCCAACGACAGCCCCAGGCCGGAACTACGCTCGGACTTTTCTTTCGTGCTGAAACGATCACTGTCCGAGTCCACGTCAAAGCCCAGATCCAGATCCATGTAGGTCCAGCTCAGCCCCAGATAGAAGTCCTGGCTGCCCAGCCGCCGTGACACTTTCTGGAACGAAGCCAGTCCATTGGCGTTGTAGCCAATCGGTACCGACTCGATGAAGGTGCCAGGGGTGTAGAAGTCCAGGTTGAACGACGCCTTGGCCACGCCGCCGGTGTAGCGCCAGCGATCCTCCTTGAAATGCATCGAGGCGCCGGCGCCATAGGCATGGCTTCCGTTCTCGGTTTTCAGCGCCATCAAGCCGTAGATATTGGGCGCGATCAACTGCCGACGACCATCGGACGTGGTGCGCGTCAGCGGTTGCCCTTTGGGCTTGTGGAAGAACGCCAGCGCGATGCCGCCGCCATAGCCCACCGCCGGATCGCTGATGATGATCGGCACCGGCAGGAAGCCTTTGTGCTCCAGCAACCAGCGCGACATGTCGAGCTTGTGATCCTGTGGATCGTGCAGCAACGCCATCATGCCGGGCTTGGCTTCGGCGTCCGCGGCCGGCGTCTCGCTGGCCTGAGTCGTGGCCGCGTCGGTCGCGGCTTTGTCGCTCGCCTGTTGCGCGAGAGCTGAGGCGCAGAGGCCGCCCAGCATCAACGCGCTCAGACTCCGACAGAAGATGGCAACGCGCGCCCGGTGACTCATCGGCGACGGAACCCACCGCCGCCGCGCATCCCGCCACCGCCCAAGGCAGGCCGGAAGCCTCCCACCGGTCGCTGCATGGAGCTGCCGCCCTGCGGGAAATGCACCTGGGTGGGCTCGCGTCCGCTGATGCGCTCACCGCCGCGTTCGCGTGCGAAGCGATCCTTGTCCAGGTTGTCGCGCGTCTGTCCGCTGAGGTTGTTCGACCTGTCGGGCCGGTTCACTTCATTCCACTGGCCATTGTCATAGTGGTAGACGTTGCCGTCATGGCCGGCATAGATGTTGTCGTTGACGTCGACCACGCCGCCGCGATGCAGCGTGCCGGTATCGGCGTTGTAGTGGAATCCGCCCGCTCCGCGGGCGTCGCCGCCCTGTCCCTGCGTATTAAAGCTGCCACCGCCGGCCGCACCATTGGGTCCGACTACGGCGCCGCCTTGGGCCTGGGTGACGCGACCGGTGTTGGTGTTGACCACGGTGCGTTCGCCCGCGCGCGCGGCCTGGCCGGTATAGGGATTGACTGCAGCCGCCGTGCCACCGGCGACTACGCGGCCGGTTTGCGGGTTGTAGCGGATGCCTTGTGCGCCGGCCGTGGTGGTGCCGGTATAGACATTGGTGTTGATGCCAGCGCGACCCACGCCGCGTCCGCCGGTGGCCTGGTTGTAGAAACCACCGCGCCCGGCGCGACCGACGTTGCCGGTCCAGGGATTGGCCCAAGCCGCTGCGGTACCGCGTACGGCCGCGTTACCCCAGTGGCCATAGACATTCCACGCTGCGGCGCCGCCGCCCCACCAGCCCCACGGATACGCAGGCCCATACCAGGGACCCCACCATGGACTGTAGGGACCGTACCAACCGTCATACCAGCCCCAGCCCCAGCCGAAGGTCCAGCCCACCCAGGCGTTCCAGCCAAAGTACACGCCCATGCCGTAGGTGAGCGGACAGCCATACCAGTACGCGCCGATCCAGGGTTCGCAGGCATAGCCGGTGCCATAGACCACCACGTTGTCGGTCACCACCGTGCCGTAATAGCCGGGGGTGTAGCCGACATAGACTTCGTTGGTGTTGCCGCCGTACACACGCACGTAGGTGACGTAATGCAGAGGTGACTCGGTCGGGATGGTGTAGATCACCGCCGGCACCGAGGTCGCCACCACCCACGCGCCCTGCGGCGACGGCGCGGTGAACCAGATGCCTTTGTCCACGGCGTAGTAGCTGGTGGTCGACACGCGGATCACCGGCACCGGCGTGTTGCGCGCGTACTGCAGCGGCGTGCCGGTGATGGGCTCGAACTGTGGCGCGCCGTCGTAGTCCACCTGCAACTTGGCCTGCGCCTTGTTGACCGTGGCGGTTTGCGGAATGTCATTGGCGATCAACGATTCGCGCGCCTCGGGCGTGCCGGGTATCGAAGCCAATGCGCCACTCTTGGGACTGTCCGGCGGAATTTTGCTGAAGGCAATCGGCAACTGTCGCGGCGAAACGTAGCGCCACGGTCCCTTGCTGCCGGCGGCCGTGAACCAACGCCCGGATACCAGCACATACCAGGCGTTGTCGGCGCCGGCATCGACAAACACATCGGCGCCGGTGTTGTTGATGTAACTGAGCTGCGTGCCGGGGATGGTCAGGAACTCCGGCTCACCCTGCACGGTGATCAGCTCCGCCGGACGCGTGCGCACGTACACCTCGGGCCATTTACCTGCATCCAGCACTTGCTTGAGCGGCTCCGGCGGCGTTTCCATGGCATCCACTTGCCGGGTTTGCTCGGCTTGGCTGGCCGCCGCAGTCAGCGCGGCGTTGGCGCTGGCCGTGGTCCACGGGCCGGTGATCGCGGGCGCACTGGCCCAGTGCGAACCCAGCTTCATATAGAACTTGCCGCCTTGCTGAAGCAGCAGCGAGCGACTGTTGATAACGCGCTGCACGCCGCTGGATGAGGTGGGCTTGAGCGCAGGCTGACCATCGACCAATACCAGCACGGCAGGTTCGGTGGTGAAAATGATCTCAGGCGGGTCGTTGCGCACGTTCAACACGGCGGTCTTGCGATCCACCTCGGCAATGGCCAGTGCCGATTCCAGCTGATCCAAGCCCAAGGTCAGCGAACGCTTGCCCTGTAGCTGCTTGCGCGCCAGTGCCAGGTACTTGTCACGCTGGCCACTGGCCGCAGGAAAGTTGGCTTCGGTAATGCGGATGTCGGTCAGCACCACCGCCCGCGCATCCTTGTCCACGTCGGTGCGGGCGCTGAAATCGAGCACGCCGTAGTCCTGGCTGTCCTGCGACTTGCCGTCTGCACCGGAGTGCACGCCGGTCTTGACCGACATGACCGCATGGGCGGTGAGCTGGTTGCCATTCCACTGATCCAGTTGCGGCTGATGGATCTGGAAGCTGACCCCATCGACCGTGAAATCGCGAGGAAACGGTCGCGCGTCGATGGAGGCGGCTTCGGCGGCGGCGGGCGCGGTGGATTGGCTGATTGCCATGGGCGCACCTGCCTGCGCGGTGGCGCAGATCACACAGGACAGCAGGGCCAGGGTCGTAGCCGCGACGGCGCGGAACGTGGGCATGGTGCCACCTCAAGCGAGGCGTCGGTCAGACGCCGTGGAGGAGCGCGGGTCCGGTCGAACTGGTGGGAGGACCAGTGGAGAGAGGGGAACCGGACCCGCGCGAAAGGACGACCTCTGCGATCGGCCAGACAAAACTAGGGACTGGCAGCGCCGGGCGGATAGCTGGCGAACATCTTGTCCAGGCCGGCATCGATGGCGGCGGAATTCTTGTCCGGAGAACTGGACACCGTGCCCGAAGCGGTACCGCGCCAGACCGCTTGCTTGGTCTTGGCGTCGAACAGATCCACGATCAAGGTGCCCACCTGATAGTTGCGCACCTGGGTGGTGGATGAGGCCATGCCAATGCCGCCGCCCCAGCCGCCCCGGTAGCCCCAACCGCCCATGCCGGTGCCGGTATACATGGTGTCCAGGGTGGTCTTGGTGCTGCTGGAAATGTGCGCGGCCAGCGCCAGATCGCCGTCACTGGCAACCTGCGACAGGCCCTTGGCGGCCAAGCGTCGTTCGATACCGTCGATGATGCGCTGCTGGGCCAGCGGCGAGGCGCCTTCGGGTTTCATCGCCCAGGAATAGGTCTTGTACGAACCGAACTGGGCATTGGGATCGTGGTCGGTACTGACCGTGGGAGTACTGGCGCAGGCCGTCACCAGGCCTGCCAGGACCACCGCGAGAATCGGGGTTTTCATTTTCGTCTCCTTGGCGTCGACTTGAATCGAGTGGTTAACGGCGACGGTAGGACCTCCGGTCGCCACTGACCATGCGAATTTCTACGGTAAACGGCTAGAAAAACTACGCACGCCGGGCCCTTACGGCGGGTTGACCACCACGTACTGCACCGTGGTGCCGGCGTACTGCGGCTGGTACCAGGTGCTTCCGCATTGCTGATAGGCGATGCCGTTGACCACCGTGGTCACACAGCTGGGCGGCACCGAATTGACGATCGAGCCAATCACTGCCGAGGTGACTGCCACGCCCGCAGTTACCGCCGCTGCGGTGGCGAAGGGATGATCATCCCAGTCGTTCCAATGGTCGTGGTCGTTGTAGTCGACATTGACGTTGACGTCGCGGTTGACGTTGACGTTCTGGTTGACGTTGCGATTGACGTTGCGGTTGCTGGTGTTGGTCTGGCTGCGGTTGACGTTGTGGTTGCCGCTGGCCTGGCGAGCGCCAGTGTTGGCAGCGCGGTTCTGGCTGGCCGCCGGCCGGTTGACGCTGGTGTGCGCCGAGGCACGCGCCTGCGCATGACCACCGCCAGCTGCGGCGTGTCCGCCGCCGCCACGGGCGTGCTGCGCCTGCACATCGGATGCAGTGCCCACGCCGAGGATCAGCACCAGCACGGCCGTGGACATCAAGCTCAAGATTCTCCGGGTCTTCATATCACTTGCCCTCCGATTCGATCACCGCCACGCCGACGGGCACTATCTCGATGCGCTTGGCATCGTCGGGCGGGGTGAAGGTGAAACTCTTGGCGTCCGAGGTGGCCTTGGTGTTCCAGTGCAGGCGCGCCTCGTATTGCGGCATGGCCGGATCATCCAGACTGGTGATCACCAGTTTCTGCGGCAGCGCGCTGGATTTGGACAGCCACAGTTGCCAGTCCGCACCTTCCTGGCGGAAGGCGTACTGATCGACAGCTTCTCCATCCAGGGTGGCAGGCCCCACATAGATGGCGCTCTTGATGGCATCACGCGACACATGCTCCGTACCCCAGAAGAACAGGTCGGCCAGGGGGAACTCGATGCCATAGTCCTGCTGCGCGGTAATTGCCAGCTCGCCCAGGGTCTTGCCGACGTTGTCCACGCTGGCGTAGTACTTCAGCTTGGGCGAGTACACGGTCATCGTGTCGCCATCGTAGAAAAGCTGGCGCAGACGACGATCACTCTTCAACTCCACGAACATGCGGTTGGGCCGCTGCACGCGATAGGTGACCTGACCGTCGAGCTCGATCTTCTGGCCGGTGTCCAGCACCACGTCGGTGCTGGCGTCGGAGACCAGTTGAAATTGTTCAAGCTTGCGTAGCGATTCGCCCATGCGATCCAGGGCGGCCAGTGCCGCCGGATCCACATCGCTGGCCGGCGCGGCCGCCGCCGCCGGGGCCGGGGTCTTCTTCTTGCTCGCCTGATCGGCGGCGACCAGTGTCATCGGCATCAGCAAAAGCACTGCCGCGACGAGCCGCAGGTGTCGGTGGGACGGGGGTTTGATGCTCATGGTCTTGGGCTCCTTGAAGCCTGTCGTACTGCCATCAGAATCCGAGGCCTACGCTGAGGCTCAACGGATCACCTTCGAAACGGTTTTTGACGCTGAACTCGCTGACATAGCGGAAGCTCAGGTCCAGATGCTCGCCGCCCTTCCACTTCTTGCTGTAGGTGATGACCGGACCGGCACCCAGGGAATGCCCTTTGAAGCCATTGAGCCGATCGGCCAACGGCCCCTTGTCGTCTTCGAGCTGCTCGATCCAGCCCACCACACCGCCGAAACCCCAGCCGCTGGGCGTGCGCTTGATCAGCAAGGCCTCGCTGCGGAACACCACGCCGTTCTCATAGTCGGTGTCCTTGTTCTTGCTGTACCAGTCGGTAGCTGCCTGCACCGAGAACTCCAGCGTGCCCTTTTGCATCAACTGGGTGTAGGCGAACGTGGGCGAATAGGTCCAGACGTTGAGGCCGGCATTGGCGATGCGATCAGGGTCGTAATTGCCGGTGGGCGCGAAGACGTACACGCCAAACGACAGATGCCGTACCTGGTCGATATGGAAACTGGCCAGCACCGGAGCGAAGTAGAAGTCGTACAGATTGCCGGTGTTCTGATCGACACGTCGCTGCAAGGGGCCCACCTGCAGATTCACTTGCGTACCCAGATCGATGTACGGAAGCGAGGCCATGCTGGCGAAGTTCCAACGCGGATTCTTTGTGGGCCAGATGTAGACGCCGGTAAGCATGCTCAGGCTCGCCTCGGCCTCCAGGCCCAAGCCCAACTGGCCTGCGATGGGGGCCGGGCGCGACGCGGAGATTTGACCATCGTAGTAGATGTAGTTGAACGACCATTGCATCCCCGGCGTGGGCGGAATGACACCGGCATAGGGCGTGATTTGCATGCCGGTGATCGGCCTGCCCAGCGCGCCTTCGGTGGCGTGCACATGGCTGGCCGAAAGCAGCCCTGCCATCAGCACGCTCAGCGTCCACGGGAGTCGGCTCAGGGTCATGGGCCTGCGGAAGCGCGTGCAATCTGGGCTCTGCTTAGCTTCGAACATGGTGTTCTCCTGACTGGGTCGGCATCCACGGCTACGTTTTGTTCTAGTACCTGCACTGAGCGGCTGGCAACTCAGACTGCTCGCGCTTAAACGCGGTCAGACCGGCTCATCGCGCGGCGGCTCCAGGCCAACGCGATCGCGTTCGCGCACTTCGCTGATGTCGCGCTCAAGGAAGTAGTTGAGGAAGGTACGTATCACGGCGATGGCGCCGAGCTGACCGATCCCTTCCCAGGTGGGAACGACCGAGGACTCAATGATGTCGGCCGCCAGTTGGAACGTCAGACCCGCCACCAGCCAGCGCCCGTAGTCCAGCCACAAGGCACGCCGCTGGTGACCATCAGGCCGATGCACCACGCCCAGCAGCACGACCTGCACAAACGCGCGCAAGGTGGCATACAAGATCACCAGCATTGCGATGGCGTCGATCAGCGCGATCGCCGGCTCGGACGCAATGACCAACCATTCCCTCATCACGACATCACCTCGGAGGCAGCGTGGATGCAGATGGTGCTCAGGCGGGCTCTATACCCGGATGATGCAGCGAAAGCCCACATGGCACGTGGACGTGTCCACCGGCTGCGCCATGCGAGCCGCGGGACGGTAGCGTCGGCAATAATTGGGCGCGCACAAATGCGATCCTCCCTTCATGACGCGACGCGGAATGGCCACTGCATTGCGTGGGTCCGCGCTGTTCTCCAGCGTGCCGCCGCGCGGATTCTCCAGCGTGCAGCAGGGTTTTCCCGGCAGCTGATCGTGGGTCTGGTACCAGTCGGTGGTCCATTCCCATACGTTGCCAATCATGTCGTACAGGCCATAGCCGTTGGCGGGAAACGAGCCCACCGGCGAGGTGCCTTCGTGGCCGTCGCTGCCCAGGTTCTGCCAGGGAAAGTCGCCTTGCCAGAAGTTGGCCATGTAGCGACCCTCGGGCACCAGCTCATCGCCCCAGGCAAATTCGCTGTCGTCTTCGCGGCCACCGCGGGCGGCGAATTCCCACTCAGCCTCGCTCGGTAGATCCTTACCGCACCACTGCGCGTAGGCCAGCGCGTCCTCGATGGCCACGTGCACCACCGGATGGTCGCCCTTGTCGCGGATGGACGAGTCAGGCCCGAGCGGATGACGCCAGTCCGCTCCGGCGATGTAGCGCCACCATTGGAAATGATTGCGCAGGTCGACCGGTCCCGGCGTCTTGGCGAACACCACCGATGCCGGCGCGAGCAGCGCAGGATCGGCGCCTGGATAGTCTTCGGCGCGAGCCGGCCGTTCGGCCGAGGTGACATAGCCGGTGGCTTCAACAAAACGGCTGAACTCGCGGTTGGTCACCGGTGTTGCATCAATCCGGAATGGCCCCACCCGCACCTTGTGCGCCGGCCGCTCTTCCGGGTAATGCTGGTCCGAGCCCATGCGGAACACACCACCGGGCAGCTCCACCATGTTGTCAATCGCTCCGCACATTCCCGCCTCCTGGCTTATGCACTTTCGGGTAAGGCAGCGGCGTGCTGGTCGAACACGCGTTGCCAGTCGTGGCGAATGCTGACCACGCCTATGCCATAGTCACTGGCGTGGTCCAGGCCTTCCTTGAACGGACTGAGTTTGAAGTCGCGGTCGTAGGCGAACTCGCGCTCGTCATCGTCATGATGCAGATACCAAGCCTGGCGCGGTCCCGGTCCAGCCAGCGTGTAGCGCAACATGGCCAGGTCGCCGTCGGAATTGCCGAAGGCGAAGATCGGCCGTCGACCAATATGCAGGGCGATGTTGACCACCTTCTCCTCGCGATCATCGAAGCTGCCCAACTCGGCGCGCTTGCGCAGCACGATATCCCTACCCTGCACTTCGGCCTGCATGCGGGTGCTGGAACCAATCACCTGCTCGGGCGGGATGCCGTAAAGCTGCTCAGCGCATACGCGGACGAACTCTACTCCGCCGCCTGTAACGATGTAAGTCCGGAATCCGTTGGCGCGCAGGTAGTCCAGCAGTTCGCGCATCGGCACGAAGGCGCCCTGGGTGAACAGTTGGCCCAGCTTGGGATGGCGGGCCGCGTGCAGCCATTGACGTGCTTTCGTCCGGAACTCATCCACCGTCATGCCGGCATGGGTCGCGAATGCCGGCTCAAACACGTCCTTCTTCGGCAGCGACGCCAGGGTTTTCAGATCGCCTTCGACCATCGCCTTGAACGCAGGCTTGGCGAGCAATCCCGGATCCTGGCCGACCAGGCGATGGACCTCGGCCAAGGCGAAGAACACCTGTACCTGCATCGGGTACTCGCACCAGAGCGTGCCGTCGTTGTCGAACACCGCGATGCGCTCGGCCGGCGCAACGAAGTCGCTGCCGCCGGCTGCGCAGACGCGCTCGACGAAGCCGACGATGGTCGACTTCGCCGTGCCTTCGTTCCAGCTTGGCAGTGCGTCCTGGCTCATGCCGCAGCGCGCCTCAGCTGGAGCCCTGCGGTACTTCGCTCATTTTCTCCACCGCCTGCTCGACGGTGAAAGATCCTGGCTTCTGCACCGGCGGAAACTCGCGGAAGGTTTCAAGGTACTTGGCCATGATCGCTTGCGCGCCATAGATCCAGAACGCGTTGTGGATCATCCAATCCCAGTACACGTTGGAGGTCTGGTCGGCGCGCTCGTAGGGATCCATCCGCAGGTTGAAGATCTTGGGCATTCGCAGGGCGGTGAACGGCTCTGCCCAAATCTGCATGGTGCCGCGGCAGCGCTGTTCCATGAACACGATCTTCCAGTTGTTCCAACGCATACCCATGACATCGCCGTCATCGCTGAAATAGACGAATCCTTTGCGCGGGCTCTCTGCTTCGTCACCGCGCAGGTAGCCGAGCAAGTTCCAGCCATCGATGTGGTTCTTGAACTTGCGACCGTTGACGGTGGCGCCCTTCTTCAGGCGGTCGACGCAGGTGGTATCGCCCGCCGCGGCGGCCAACGTAGGCATCCAGTCGTGGTGATGAACGATGTCGTTGAGGACGACGCCGGCCGGGAACTGGTTGGGCCAGCGTGCCAGCAGCGGCACCCGGAACGCACCTTCCCAGTTGGTGTTCTTTTCACTGCGGAACGGCGTCATGCCCGCATCCGGCCAGCTGTTCATATGCGGACCATTGTCGGAGGAATAAACCACGATGGTGTCATCCGCCAGGCCCAGTTCGTCCAGCAGATCCAACACCTGACCGACGTTCTTGTCGTGATCGACCATGGTGTCGTGGTAGGGAGACTGGAACTTGCCAGCCTGGCCCAGGCTGCTTTCCTTGGTGTGGGTGATGAAGTGCATGTGGGTGGTGTTGAGCCACACGAACCAGGGCTTGCCGGCCTTGTTGCTTCGACGTATGAAGTCGCTCGCAACCTCGACAAACTCATCGTCGCAGGTCTCCATCCGCTTGCGCGTCAGCGGCCCGGTATCCTTGATCTTCTGCTTGCCCACCTTGCCCCAACGCGGGTGTACCGTCTTGTCTTCGGTATCGGTGGCCCAGCTATGCAGCACGCCGCGCGGACCAAACATCTCGCGATAACGCGGGTCCTTCGGGTAGCCGTACATCTCAGGCTCTTCTTCGGCGTTGAGGTGATAGAGGTTGCCAAAGAACTCGTCGAATCCATGCAAGGTGGGCAGGTACTTGTTCAAGTCGCCGAGGTGGTTCTTTCCGAACTGCCCGGTGGCGTATCCCTGGTCCTTCAGCAAGGCGGCGATCGTGACGATCTCATCCGGCATGCCTTGCGGGGCGCCTGGAATACCGACCTTGGAAAGTCCAGTGCGGTGCACGCTCTGACCCGTGATGAAGGACGACCGGCCGGCGGTGCAGCTCTGCTCGCCGTACGAATCAGTGAAACGCAGGCCTTCATTGGCCAGCCTGTCGATG
>Ga0160448_100105_pt1 | contig 41760 bp, 42 predicted proteins | sample HID1973M_E1MG_FD_108269 | JGI IMG/M metagenome (GOLD analysis project Ga0160448, IMG submission 108269) | Enriched mosquito-associated microbial communities from UW Madison campus, WI, USA - HID1973M_E1 MG | ecosystem: Host-associated > Arthropoda: Insects > Digestive system > Unclassified ...
GCGGCAGAGCTGATCTGCAAGGTGCCCTGGGTGACGTTGACGCCACCGGTCAACACGGTCTTGCCGTCGCCCTGGAAGGAGCCGGACTGCTTGCCCGCGTCGATGGACATGTCCTGGTTGCGATCAGAGGAGCGCGCCCATGCGCTGCCGACGATTGCCGTCAGCAACAAGGAGCACAGCAGGGCCTTAGCGGGTTTGCGGGGCATAGACGCTCTTTACCTGGGATTGGAATTCGTAGGCCTTGCTCTTCAGATTGGTCTGAAAGCCCACGCCTTTGAGTATAGAACCCGGCTGGGTGATGGTCACAGCAAGGTCGGTCTGGGCGATGTCGCGCGAGGGGAAGATGTCCAGGCGCTCGGTACGGAACGTGGTGGCGGCGGTGGCCTGCGAGGGGCTGGTGCCGGTGACCTCGCCGATCATCCGCAGTTCGCTGTGGTCCGGGCTCATCCAGCCTGTCTTGGAACGCATCTGCCAGTAGTGGCCTTCGCGGTCTGGCAGCAGGAACAACGGCGTGGTGATGTGGAAGCTCTCGTCGGCCGGGTTGCGATGCATCTCCGGCGCGCGCAGCGTCACTGATTCCTTGCCCTGCTTGTCCAGCGCGACCACTTCAAAGTTGTGCATGACGTAGTCGGATCGATCCGCGCCGACGGTCTCGGCCTTGGGCCGCGAGCGGTTCTGCCAGGCGGCCCAGCCGCTGATCAGGGCGGCGACCAGCAGGATCAGGCCCAGGCCCAGACGCCAGTTCATCGCAGCGGCTCCAGCAGGGCGCTGTCATGGCCTTGCACGCCCAGCAGCAGATCGCAGACTTCGCGTGCCGCGCCCGCACCGGCGCGCGCCTGGGTGCGCCAATGCGCGTGGCGTGCGGTCCAGGCGTGCGCATCGGCCGGCGCCACCGCCAGGCCCACAGCGCGGAAGGGCGGCAAGTCGGGCAGGTCATCGCCCATGAAGGACACCTGCTCGCGCTCCAGGCCCAGTTCGGCGCACAGGGCATCCACTTGCGCCAGCTTGTCCTTGACGCCGGTATGGATGCGCACGCCCAGCTCACGCGCGCGCCGCTCAGCGGCCGGACTGCGGCGGGCGGTGATCAGCGCCACTTCCAGGCCGGCCTGCCGCAGCAGTACCAGGCCCTGGCCATCGTGGATATGGAAGGCTTTGGATTCGCGGCCTTCATCGTCGTAGATCAGGCGGCCATCGGTGAGGGTGCCATCGACGTCGAAGCAGGCCAGACGCACGCGCAGGGCGCGGGCGCGCAGGTCGTTGTCGATGTTGGTCAGGTGCGAAAGGGGCATAGAGAAGGGTTAGACCACGCGCGCGCGCAACAAGTCATGAATATTGAGGGCGCCGACCGGGCGCTGATCGCCGTCGACCACGATGAGGCCGCTGATCTTGTAGGTCTCCATCATCCGCGCCGCTTCCACCGCCAACTGATCGGCGCCGATGGTCTTGGGCTGGTGGGTCATGACCTCGCCGATGCTGGCCTGACGGATGTCCAGGGCCGGATTGTCCAGGGTGCGGCGCAGATCGCCGTCGGTGAACAAGCCGACCAGGCGGCCGTCCGCGTCGACCACGGCGGTCATGCCCAGGCGCTTGCGGCTCATCTCCACCAGCGCCTCGCTGAGCGAAGCTTTCTCGAAAATGCGCGGGACATCATCGCCGCCGTGCATGACATCGGTGATGTGCAGCAGCAGGCGCCGGCCCAGGCTGCCGGCCGGATGCGAGCGGGCAAAGTCGTCGGCGGTGAAGCCACGCGCCTCCAGCAGGGCCACGGCCAGCGCATCGCCCATTGCCAGGGTGGCGGTGGTGCTGCTGGTCGGGGCCAGATCCAGCGGGCAGGCCTCGGTCGGGACCGACACGTCCAGATGGATGTCGGCTTCGCGCGCCAGGGTGGAGTTGGGCCGGCCGGTCATGCTGATCAGCGGATTGCCCTGGCGCTTGAGCACGGGCAGGAGCATCAGCACCTCGTCCGACTCACCCGAGTAGGACATCGCCAGCACCACATCGGCATCGGTGATCATGCCCAGATCGCCATGGCCGGCTTCGCCCGGGTGGACATAGAAGGCGGGCGTGCCGGTGGAGGCCAGGGTGGCGGCAATCTTGCGGGCGATATGCCCGGACTTGCCCATGCCCGTGGCCACGACCCGTCCCTTGCAGGCCAGGATGGTGCGGCAGGCCGCCGAGAAACTGCCATCAATCCGCTGGGCCAGGGCGGTCAATGCCTGTGCCTCGATCTCGATGACACGACGCCCGCTGGCGGCCAGCGCGGTGTCCTGTACGAGCGGCGGAGCGGAGAGCGACTGGGGCATGGAGGGGCCGGGCGGTAGAATAGGCGGCCATTTTAGGAGGAAACGCCCGTTGGACGCAGAAACCATCCGCCAGCTGATTCAGCAGGGCCTGCCCGACGCTCAGGTGCAGGTGCAAGGTGACGACGGGGTTCACTTCGAAGCCACCGTGGTTTCGCCCGCCTTTGCCGGCAAGATGCCGCTGGCGCGCCACCGTATGGTCTACGCTACTTTGGGCGATCTGATGGGGGGCGCGATTCACGCCTTGGCCCTGAAGACGGTGACACCGGAAGAAGTTTCCAGGTAACAGCCAGCGTCACGAAGACGCGCATTCGTGGGGAGAGACGGATGGACAAGAAGGAATGGTGGACCTGCCTGTCGCTGGGAATCTTTGCGGTGGCGGGCTGCATGGTCGCCCCGAGCGCTGCTGCCAGCGACGCATTGGGTGCTGACTCGGCGATCGTGACCGGCAAGCCGGCGGCGCTGCCTGCCAATGCGCTGGCACCGCTGGCGCACCTGGATGCCGAGCCGATCTTCGCCAAGGTGCCGGAGCCCTGGCGCGAGTATTTCGTGCAGGCGCGACGAGCCGAGGAAATCGCCGATCCGCTAGAGCGCTGCCTGGCCTACCCGGATCTGCCTGGAAACCGGTGGCCCAGCGGCTATGCACTGGCGCACTGCCAGAGCCATTTCCGCGTGCTGCGGCTGAGCAACGACGATATCCGCGGCTACCTGGACACAGGCGACCTGGCCGGGCTGCGCGCGCGCATGGACGCCATGCAGGCGCGTCACCAGGCGCAGGGGACGGAGCAGGGCGAGGACATCCACTACTTCTACGAAGACCTGGAAGCAGACGCCGATACCGACGCACTGACCGCACGCTGGCTGACGCTGGCACCGGACGATGCCTATGCGCTACTGGCGCGCGCCAATTACCTGCGCCGGGCCGTGTGGAAAGCGCGCGGCGGCAAGTACGCCGCGGAAGTGGGGCAGGACCGCTGGAAACTGGTGAACCAGTACAGCCGCGAGGCGTTTCCGCTGTACCGGCGTGCGGCCGAGGTGGCGCCGCAACTGATGCCCATCTATGACGGCGCGCTGGACCTGGCTGCCGTCACCAGTGACGACGACACCAAGATCTGGGCGGTGCGGCAGGGCCTGCAGCGCGATCCTGCGTGCCCGACGCTGACCAAGATCATCATCAATGCGCTGCGACCGCGCTGGGGTGGTAGCTACCCGCAAATGGAAAACTTCCAGCAGCGGATCGCCAAGCACGTCGAGCAACGTCCGCTGCTGGCCCTGTGGTTGCAGGAGGACCAGGCCGATCAAGGCGGCCTGCGGGTGAAAGACGAGCAGTTCGACGCCCTGACCCTGCAGCTGCTGGAAGCATCGATCTTGGCTGGCGCCAACGAAGACGCGCTGCGCGACGCCGGCAGCACGGCGATCTACGGAACCGACGAGCGCTGGAAAGGGCTGGCCTACATAGTGCAGTCCGTACGCTTCCAACCGGCCCATGCGTGGTCGGCGCGGCAGGTGGCGGAAAGCCTGCAGCCGATGGACCCGGCGTGGGCCCTGCTCAGCATCAGCCGCACCGCGGTCCAGGAGCCGGACCCGGCGCCAACCCAGTTCCTGCTGGGGCGCACACTCGCCGCAACCGGCCATTTCGATCTGGCCGAACAGGCTTACCAGCGGGCCACCCTGGACGACAAGTTGGGCCAACGCGCCATGACCGAGGTTGCGAGCATGTGGTTGTACCCGGTCGCTGGTCGCGCGGCGGCCAAGCCGAAGCGGGCCGAACCCTTCGTGCGCCGACTGCTGGAGGCGCAACCGCAGGATGGTGCCGGCTGGATCATGCGCTTTGACGTCTATTTCCTGCTCGAGCAGGAAATCCCCGATGAGGTGGTGGAGAACGTCATCAAGTACGCCGACCGCCAGGATCCCTGGCAGGCCGACCGCGCCCAGCGCCTGGAGCAGGCGATCAAAGGGGCCGGGAACAGGCGATAATCCGCGCTCCCGGCCTTATCCGCTCGCGCCCTTTTGGACGTTACCGCCCCGATCCCCGACCACTACCTGGGCAGCTGCCTCTGCGGCAGCGTGACCTATCGTGTGCAGGGCCCGCTGGAAGAGTTGGTGTTCTGCCACTGCTCGCGCTGCCGCAAGGCCACCGGCTCGGCCTTCCAGGCGGTGGCGCCAATTGCCGAATCCGCATTCGAGCTTTTGAGCGGTCAGGCGGATATCCGGTCGCACGAATCCTCGCCTGGCGTGCACCGGCACTTCTGCGGCGCCTGCGGCTCGCCGCTCTTCAGCCGGCGCGATTTCATGCCCGGCATGTTGCGTTTGCGGGTGGGCACGCTCGATACGCCCTTGCAGATTGACCCGACCATGCACATCTTTACCGCTTCCAAAGCGCCATGGTTCACCATCGGCGATGCGGCGCCGCAATACGACACCCGGCCGGGCGAATAGCCTGCCACCCCTCTCCACTTCGGAACTCCCATGCAAAAAATCGTAGTCACCGGCGGCATTCCGCTCAATGGCGAAGTCAACATCTCCGGTGCCAAGAACGCCGTGCTGCCGATCCTGTGCGCGACGCTGCTCGCCGACGGTCCGGTGGAGATCACCAACGTGCCGCATCTGCACGACGTGGTGACCACGGTGAAGCTGCTGGGCGAACTGGGCGCCGGCATCAGCATTGACGAGGGCACGCTGTCCAAGGGCAGCGCGATTACCGTGGACCCGCGCAGCGTGAACCAGCATGTGGCGCCGTATGAGTTGGTGAAGACCATGCGCGCCTCGATCCTGGTGCTGGGTCCGCTGCTGGCCAAGTACGGTGCGGCCGAAGTGTCGCTGCCCGGCGGCTGCGCCATCGGCTCGCGGCCGGTGGACCAGCACATCAAGGGCCTGCAGGCGTTGGGTGCGGAAATCAGCGTGGAGAACGGCTACATCAAAGCCAAGGCCAACCGTTTGAAGGGCGGCCGCTTTGTGTTCGATATGGTCAGCGTGACCGGCACCGAGAACGTGCTGATGGCCGCCTGCCTGGCCGACGGCACCACGGTGCTGGAGAACGCCGCTGCCGAACCGGAAGTCACCGACCTGGCCAACTGTCTGATCGCGCTGGGTGCGGACATTGAAGGTGCGGGTACGCCGCGAATCGTGGTGCGCGGCGTCGAACGCCTGAGTGGCGGCCGCCATGCGGTGCTGCCGGATCGCATTGAAACCGGCACCTTCCTGGTGGCCGCGGCGATGACCGGCGGCCGCGTGATCGCCCGTCGTGCGCGTGGCGACACCTTGGATGCAGTGCTGGACAAGCTCACCGAAGCCGGCGCGCATATCGAAACCACCGAAGACAGCATCACCCTGGACATGCAGGGCCGTCGTCCGCGCGCGATCAGCCTGACTACCGCGCCGTACCCGGCATTCCCCACCGACATGCAAGCGCAGCTGATGGCGATGAACTGCGTGGCCGAAGGCGTGGGCGTGATCAACGAAACCATCTTTGAAAACCGCTTCATGCACGTCAACGAACTGCTACGTCTCGGCGCGGACATCCGCGTCGAGGGTCATACCGCCATCGTGCGCGGGGTGGAGAAGCTCAGCGGTGCGCCGGTGATGGCCACCGACTTGCGCGCGTCGGCGTCGCTGATCCTGGCCGGCCTGGTGGCCGAGGGCGACACCATCATTGATCGCATCTACCACCTGGATCGCGGCTACGAGAACATCGAGGAAAAACTCGGTGGCCTGGGTGCCAAGATTCGTCGCATCTCCTGAAGGGCGCGCAGATCATGGCCAAGCCCGGTTCGCGTTTTTCCCTGACTCCCCGCCGCAAGGCTCTGCTGGGGTTCATTGCCCTGCTGCTGGCGGTGGTGGCGTACCTGCATTTCACCGGCGCCGCCGGCACCAGCGGCATTCCCAGCAAGGACATGGACTGGAACGGCGACGGCACCTCGACCGAGGAGGAGATCTTCCAGTCCTTCTACGCGGTGGTGGTGGAGAAGAAAGTGGAAGGACCGCGCGAATGCCGTTCCTATTCCTGGCGCAGTGACGGCAAGCCGATTCGGGTGGACTGCCGCACGACAATGCCAACGCCGGCAGACGGCAAGCAGGAATGAAAAAAGGCCCGGCATAAACCGGGCCTTTTTTATTGCAGGTGGCTGGCGGTGCTTAACGCCAGGACTTGATGGTCAGGTCGATGGAATCCTGGCCATTCTCGCGCTGCAGAATGCGTGCGGGCACCGGCATGTCGGGCACGATCCACACGATCATCTGTTTGTCGCCATCGGTGCGTGAGACCTTGGTGGCTTCCTGCGACTTGCCGGCCACGGTGATCTTTTCCTTGCCCATCACCTGGTAGACCATCGCCTTGGCGCGGCCATTTTCGACCATGCGATAACGCAGCGGCTTGCCGGCGGCCACGTCACGCACGATGGCCAGGTTGACCAGCAGGGCGTCCATGTCACCGGCCTGCAACTTCAGCGGGCCGGCGCGTTCGGGCTTGATGTCGCCGCTCCAGGTAGCCTGCGACTTGCTCCAGTCGTAGACCGTGTCCACCGACTTCTTCTTGACCAGCACGCGCGAGCTGTCGCTGCTGGAGAGCGGCCGCAGGCGGCCGTTCTGCTCGTCGAACACGGTCTTCTGGCTCAGATCCACCAGCTGGTTGCGTACGGTCAGGCTGTACTGCCAGCGGTTGCCGCTTTGCGGGGCGATCACCATCTGCCCTTCACCCTGCATGCCCAGCGCGCTGGCCTGATACTGCGCGGTGAAGGCATCGATGGCCATCGCCGGCAGGCTGGCCAGGGCGAGTGCGCCCGCCACCAGGGCGGCGGTGAGGCGTCGCGGTTTGCGGTCGTACTGGGTCATGGTTACGGTACTCCTTGGTATTCAATCAAACGCAGATCGAGTTTGTCCTGCCCATCTTCGCGTTGCAGGATGCGCACCGGCGTGGGAACGCCGCGAGCCACCCAGAAAATCATTTCATCATTGCCGCCATTGGTGCGACTGACCCGCATGGCGTCGTAGCTCAGGTCATCCACCGCGACGATTTCGGTTTGCTCAGCCACCGCATAGTTGTAATCGCGCACCTTGCCAAAATCGACCACGCGATAGTGCAACTGCTTGCCCGGCTCGGCGTCACGGATGACTGCCAGGTTGAGCAGCAGCGAACTCATGTCGCCGGCCTGCAAGGGAATCGGCGCGCGGCGGTTCTTCTTCAAGTCGCCATTCCATTGCGCCGACAAGGCCCGCCAATCGTAGACGCCCACCACCTTCTTGCCAGTGAAGAGTGCGCTTTGGGTGGTGGCCTGGCTGAGCGGGCGGTACTGATCGCCCGGCGCATCAAACAAGGTGCTCTGCTGGATATGGATGCCGGACAATCGGGCCAGGCCGTGGGTGCCGCGCACGCCCAGATCCACTTGCCAGCGATCCTGCTCAGCCAGCTGCGTCACCTTCATGGTGGCGCTGCCGGCCAGCTTGCCTTCGCGATAGGCGTCGTAGCTGGCCACGAACGGTTCCAGCGTGGCCGCGCCGGCATGTGCCGATGCCAGCAGCAACAAGGCGGCCAGACGGGGCAGGACATGGCGAAAGCTAAGCGAAACCATGGCGGGCGGGGCTCAGGAGGAAGGGGTCAGACGTCCGGCCGAATCTAGAAGCAAGGGTTTTAATAGCGGCTGATCATCGCAATAGACCACGTCTTGGCGTTCAGCCAGGCGGCCGGCCGTGGCCAGCGCCAATACGGCCACCAGCAAGGCATGCTCACGTGCGATCAGCCGGGTGGCCAGGGTTTCCGGCGTGTCCCCGGCTGCAACGGCCATCTTCACCTGCGCGACCACCGCACCCGCATCTAGTTCCGGCACCACGAAATGCACGCTGGCACCATGTTCGCTGTCGCCGGCGGCCAGGGCGCGCGCATGCGTCTTCAAGCCACGGTACTTGGGCAGCAGTGAAGGATGGATGTTCAGCAGGCGGCCGCGGAAGCGGGCAATGAAATCCTCGCCGAGGATGCGCATATAGCCGGCACAGACCACCCAGTCCGGGCGACTGGCCGCCACCGCATCGGCGAGCTTGGCATCGAAGTCAGCGCGCTCGGCGTAGGCGCGGGCGTTGTCGCTCCAGCGCAACGAGGGTGCTACCCGTTGCAAGGCGGCGGCGTCAGGACGGTCTGAAAACACTCCGACGATCTCCGCCTGCAACTGGCCGCTGCTGATCGCATCCAGCAGCGCCTGCAGATTGCTGCCGCGACCTGAAACCAGCACCGCCAAGCGAGGCCTGCGGACGAGAGGTGCAGTGACGTCTGCCGAGTTGTGGGTAGCTACGCTCATGTCTGCACCTGGCTGGCACTGCCGCGTCGCAACCATGGCCAGGTGATCGCCGCGCCTACGGTGGCCACCAGCATGTCGGCGTGCGCATCCCAGATATCGCCTTGTTGGCCGTTGTAGGACTCGGCCGCTTCCGGCGACAGGCCCAGGGCAATCGCCCACTCCAGCCATTCGTAAATCAGGCTGCTGCACATGATCAACATCAGCATGATTGCAAAGCTCTGGCGATGATTAAGCGGCCAACGCTGACGCAGCCAATTGAAGACAGCAGGGGCAAAGCAGAGCCCGTAGAGCAGGTGGATTAGCCGATCAAAATGATTGCGCTGCCAGCCAAACGCCGCGCCGGGCGACCAGCCCAACAAGGCCTGGAACCATTGCTCATAGGGCACGTTGGAGTACAGCCAACGCGCACCCACGCAGTGCAGCGCGATAAAGCCGCAAATCAGCGCAAACGCGCCAAGGTTCATCGGCCAGCGCCGGTCATGCACGAGCAGCCAGATCAGCCCGACCACGGTCAGGCTGCTATGCAGCGCTTGTTCGAACGGCCAGCGTGGCGCAATCCAGCTCAACGCAAACACCAGCAGCGTCAGCGCAAAGGCAACCCGCTTGCCCGCCTGCATGGCGCTCAGGCGATCGCCACGCGTTCCGCGCCGCTGGCGGCAACCACTTCACCGATGCGCCAGTTGGGCAATGCCAGGCGCTGCAGGTCGGCTTCCACCGCCGCCGCGTCTGCCTGCGCCACCACCAGTACAAAGCCGATGCCGCAGTTGAAGGTGCGCCACATTTCTTCCTTGGCCACCGCGCCTTCGCGTTGCAGCCAGTCGAACACCGGCGGCAGCGTCCAGGCGCTGGCTTCGATGCGCAGGCCCAGGCCTGCGGGGATGACGCGGATGATGTTCTCGGTCAGGCCGCCGCCCGTGATGTGGGCCATGGCATGCAGGTCATGCGCCTTGAGCAGTTCCAGAATCGGCTTGACGTACAAGCGGGTCGGCGCCATCAGTGCATCGACCAACGTCACACCGCCCAGATCCAGATCCGCCGGGCGACCGGCACGATCATAGATGCGCCGCACCAGCGAATAGCCATTGGAATGTGGGCCGCTGGAGGCGATGCCAATCAGCAGGTCGCCCTGGCGCACCTTGGCGCCGTCGAGCAGCTTGGACTTCTCGACCGCGGCCACGCAGAAGCCGGCCAAATCGTATTCGCCCGGCGGGTACATGTCGGGCATCTCGGCGGTCTCGCCGCCAATCAGCGCGCAACCCGACAGCTCGCAGCCCTTGGCGATGCCGCCCACCACCGCCGCAGCGGTGTCCACGTCGAGCTTGCCGGTGGCGAAGTAGTCCAGGAAGAACAGCGGCTCGGCGCCTTGCACCAGCACGTCGTTCACGCACATGCCGACCAGGTCGATGCCGATGCTGTCATGGCGGTTCAATTGCTGGGCCAGCTTGAGCTTGGTGCCCACGCCATCGGTGCCTGATACCAGCACCGGCTCCTTGTACTTGCCGGACAAATCGAACAGGGCGCCAAAACCGCCCAGGCCGCCCATGACTTCCGGGCGGAAGCTGCGCTTGACCAGCGGCTTGATGCGTTCGACCAGCTCGTTGCCCGCGTCGATGTCGACGCCGGCATCGCGATAGGTCAGCGGGGTGGAGGCGGGGGGCGTGGGCTGGGTCACGGGCGTCCAATCGCAGGGGCAAGACCGGCGATTTTAAAGGAAACGGCGGCCTATTCGGTCCTTTCCGGCGCACTGTGTTGGCGTTTCTGAATGGCCCGCGATGGCGCTCGCACGCCATTCGGGCAACAATTCCCGGCAACCGCGAAGTTTAGGGATGCTCGATGCGCTGGAAGAGGGCTTGGGTCACCATGTTGGCCGCCATGTGGGCCGTTTCGTTTGTGGCCAGCCCCGCGCTGGCGCAAAGCGGCTTGCGCACCGAGGGCGACGTCGCCTCCGCGCGTGGCACCTACGAAGCCGAAGTGCCGGTCAATGGCCAGGGCGAGGCCGAGCGCAACGGCGCCTTTGCGCGCGCCTTGAGCGTGGTGCTGGGCAAGATGTCCGGTGACCGCAGCGTCACCAGCCGTCCTGGCGTGGGCCAGGAACTGCGCAACGCCAAGAATTTTGTCGACAGCTACGACTACCGCCAGGACCAGGGCACCTCGCCCAGCGGCGCGCCTACTTTCCGCACCACCTTGGTGGTCCGCTTCGATTCCGACGGCGTGGACGGTCTGGCCGGCGCGCTCGGCCTGCCGGTCTGGCCGCAGCCACGCCCCAAGCCGGTCGTGTGGATTGCCATCAACGACGGCAGCGGCCCGCGCCTGGTGGGTCTGCAGCAGGCCAACGCCGTGCGGCCGCTGTTGAACCGCGCCATCGAGCGCGGATACAGCCTGGGCCTGCCCGGCGGCAGCGCCTCGGAACAAGCCCTGGTCGGCGCCATCTGGCGCGGCGACACCGGCGCCGTGGCCCGCGCTTCGGCGCGCTACAGCCCGCCCATGCAACTGGTGGGCAAGCTCTACCGCACTGCCAATGGCTGGACCGCTGATTGGAACTTCGTCGACAGCGGCAAGGTGCTGGCCACCTGGTCGAGCAGCGACACCGATGCGCGGCGTGCGATGGCGGCCGGTGCCGACGGTGCGGCCGATGCGCTGGTCAAGCGTTACGCCAAGCGCGGCGCGGCCGGTCCAGCCGGCGTGTATCGGGTGATCGTCAACGGCGTGCGTACGACCGATGACTACCTGCGCCTGATGGGTCAACTGCAGAAGATGTCGGTGGTGCGCCGGATTGCACCGGTACGCGCCAGCGGCGACAGCCTGGAGTTGGATCTGGAATTGATCTCCGGCCTGTCCGGCTTCCGCCGCATGCTCGGAGATGACAGCGTACTGATGGGCGGGGAAGGCGAGCCGCCGGTCTACCAGCTCAAGTAGTTTCGTACACCCTCAGGACAAGGACAGGCATGGATCTTTCTCCCACCCCGGTCGGCACTCTGGCGCGCCGTTGGCAGTGGCTGCTGATTGCGGTCATCGTCGGCTGGCTGATCTATCTGCTGGCGCCGGTGCTCACGCCCTTCGTGTGTGCAGCGCTGCTGGGTTGGCTGGGTGATCCCTGGGTGGACCGCTTGGAGCGCACCGGTCGCTCGCGCACCACCTCGGTGGTGCTGGTGTTCACCCTGATGATCCTGTTGCTGGTGCTGGCCCTGATCATCCTTGTGCCCATGTTGGAAGAGCAGGTGGTGGAGCTGGCCGCGTCGCTGCCGAGCTACCGCGACTGGTTTGTGCAGACCGCGCTGCCTTGGGTCGAGCGGCACACCGGGCTGGAACTGGTGGCCTGGCTGGATCCGGACCGCATCACTGAGTGGATTCGTGGCCATTGGCAGCAGGCCGGCGGCGTGGCCGCCACGTTCTTCGGCTATCTGTCGCGCTCCGGCTTCGCGATGATGGCGTGGATCGCCAACCTGGTGCTGCTGCCGATCCTGACCTTCTACTTCCTGCGTGACTGGGATGTGCTGGTCGAGCGCGTGGCCTCGCTGGTGCCGCGTGATCACATCGGCACCGCCAATCGCCTGGCCCGCGAATCCAACGACGTGCTGGGCGCGTTCCTGCGCGGTCAGTTCCTGGTGATGCTGGCGCTGGGTGCGATCTATGCGATCGGCCTTTCGGTGGTGGGCCTGAAGCTGGGCCTGTTGATTGGCATCATCGCCGGCCTGATCAGCTTTGTGCCTTATCTGGGCACCGCCACCGGCATTGTGCTGGGCGTGATTGCCGCGCTGGTGCAGTCGGGCGGCGACTGGACGCTGGTGGCGCTGGTGCTGGTGGTGTTCGTCATCGGCCAGATGCTGGAAGGCTATGTGCTGACCCCGCGCATCGTCGGTGATCGCATCGGCCTGCATCCGGTGGCGGTGATTTTCGCGATCATGGCGGGCGGGCAGTTGTTTGGATTCCTGGGCATGCTGCTGGCCTTGCCAGTGGCAGCGGTGGCCAATGTGATGTTGCGCTTCGCCCACGAACGTTATCGCCAGAGCACCTTGTATGCCGGCGATCACCCGACGATCCTGCTCGACTCCTATATCGACAAGAGCGCCCTGAGTGAATCGCCCAGCGAGCGCCCGGAAGACAAGTGAGCCCGACCGTCCCGCCTGCTGGCGGGCTGACGCCGCAGTTGCCTTTGGCGCTGCGTTACTCGCCCGACCAGCGCTTTGACAGCTATATCGGCGCGCCGCCTGGCGCGCTGGAACATCTGCGCGCGCTGGCGTTGGGCAAGCAGAACGACTGGCTGTACCTGGCCGGCGCCGCGCGCACCGGCAAGACCCATCTGGCGCTGGCGCTGTGTGCCGAGGCCGAACAGGCCGGGCGCCGGGCGACCTACCTGCCGTTGATGGCGGCATCAGGCCGCATGCACGATGCGCTGACAGCGTTGCATGGCCAGGATGTGGTTGCGCTGGACGGGCTGGAAGCAATCGCCGGTCAGCGCGAGGACGAGGTGGCACTGTTCGACTTCCACAATCGTGCGCGTGCTGCCGGCACCACGGTGCTCTATACCGCCCGCGAGGTGCCTGCCGAGTTGGGCCTGGTGCTGCCCGACCTGCGCTCGCGCCTGTCCCAATGTGCGCAGATGGTGTCGTCGCCGCTGGATGATGCCGGTCGCCGCGACGTCTTGCGTGAGCGTGCTCAGCGGCGCGGCCTGGTGCTGGAAGATGCCGCCATCGAATGGTTGCTCACGCGTACCGATCGCGACCTGGGACGGCTGGTGGCACTGCTGGATCAGCTGGATCGCGCCTCACTGGCCGCGCAGCGTCGCATCACCGTCCCTTTTCTGCGCAGCGTGCTGGAAGCAAGCGGCCAGGCGCGTAGCTGATCGACGGGTGACACCTGCAGCACTCGCTACCGCCGCCCGCCGTTCCGACTTGGCGGCAAGCGTGGCGTGGTCAAAATTTCGCCACACACCTTGACAGGCCCGCTGCATCAACGCGTGCGGAACTTATCCACATGCTTGTCACGATTCCATCCACATGACCTGTGGAGAAGTCAGTGGCCTGCCTTGATCTCGGCATCCAGCTGGGCCAATCGCTCGGGCGTGCCGACATCGGTCCAGCGGCCCGGGTGATACTCACCGCTGACGCGGCCGTGCGCCATCGCCGCCCGCAGCAGCGGCGGCAGCTTGAAGCGCGGCGGCGTTTGCTCGCTGCCTTCGGCCACGCCGATCAGTTTGCGCCAATCCTGCAACAAGCTGGCGCGATAGACACCGATGCCAGCGTAAGTCTTGCGTGTGGGGTGGACAGGCGGGCGCTCACCCTCCAGGCCATCGCCGAATCGCACCAGGCCGCTGTTTGAATCCAATACGAAATCGCCCTGCGGATGCTGGGGCGGATTGTCGACCAGCACCAAGTGCGCGTCGCCCGCCAACGTGTGCGGTAGGCGCGCGAAGTCGAAATCGGTCCAGACATCGCCATTGACCAGCAGGAAGGGTGCATCGCCCAGCCAGGGCAAGGCGTGCAGCATGCCGCCGCCGGTTTCCAAGGGGCGCTCCCCCTCATAGGAATAGCGCAGGCGCAGACCCCATTGGCTGCCATCGCCCAGGCGTTGCGGGAACTGCGCGGCCAGCCAACTGGTGTTGATGACGACTTCTTCAACGCCCAGCGCCGCCAGCTTCTCCAGGTGCCAGACAATCAGCGGCTTGCCGCCCACTTCCAGCAAGGGCTTGGGCGTGACGTCGGTCAGCGGCCGCATGCGCTCGCCCAGGCCGGCGGCGAAGATCAATGCCTTCATACGCTGCCCCGTGCCTGCATGGCTGGCTTGATGCGCTGATCCAGGAGGGATTGCAGCGCAGCCAGCTCGGGATGGCGCGGCAGCACCTCTTCCAGGTAGGCGATGAAGCGCGGCGCATCCGGCAAATACTTGGTCTTGCCGTCGCGATAGTGCAGGCGGGAAAAGATGCCGAGGATTTTCAGATGCCGCTGCACGCCCAGCCAGTCGGCATCGCGAAGGAAATGTTGGGCTGAGGCGGGCACCGCAACGCCGGCTGTGCGGGCGCGTTGATGGTATTGCAGCAGCCAGCCGTCTACGCGCGCCAGCGGCCAGCTCAGAAAGGCGTCCTTGAACAGGCTGACCGCGTCATAGGCCACCGGGCCCCACACGCAATCCTGGAAGTCCAGCACCGCCGGTTGCGGTCGGGTCGGCATCAGGTTGCGCGGCATATAGTCGCGATGGGTCAACACGCGTGCCTGGCCCAGGGCGTTGTCCATCAGCCGGCGTTGAACCAGTTGCAGGGCCTCGGCTTCGCCGCAGTCCAGACTCAGACCCAAATGCCGGCCCAGAAACCATTCCTCAAACAGGCCAGCGTCGCGTTGCAGTAGCGCTTCGCCAAATTCACCGGTGCCTTCGGGCGGGGTGATGGCTTGCAGCTTGAGCAGCTCATCGATGGCCAGGGCGAACCAGTCGTCAGCCGATTCCGCAGTGATCGTCTGCGCCAAGGTGGGGCCGCCCAGATCTTCCAGCAGCAGGAAGCCCAGTTCGACGTCACGGGCCAGCACCTGCGGCACACGCACACCGCCAGCCTCCAGCAAGTCGCGCATCCGCAGCCAGGGCCGGACGTCTTCCAAGCCGGGCGGAGAGTCCATCACGATGTGGCTGGGCCGACCGCCTTGTGTGCGCCAGTAACTCCGAAAACCGGCATCGACCGAGGCACGCTCCAGTTCCAGCCAGGCATCGCCTGCGGCGCCACGGGCCCAGTGCAGGCGTTGCTGACTGCGTGGGTCGCCATTGTCGGGTTGCGTATCGGCAGGAAGGGTCATCAGCAGGTTGAGCAGGACGGCATGCCACAGAGTAACCGCCGCCCCCCTCTGGCGCGAGCCCGCCGCAACCCAGCTTCCATTCCATCTGCAGTGGGTCTTCGCGTTGACCTGCGCCAGCCCGCTGTCGCTCTCCAGGAGTACGAGTCAGTCGCGGCTCATCCAGATGTCAGGATCGTCGGCCTCGATCGCCGCCACTGCCGGAAAGCAGAAGTGGCCGGTCTCGAAGTCGAACAGAACCTCGTCAAACTTGCTGATGAACGCGCGGCCCAAGCGCGAGCTGCTGTTGACCTCGCGCAGGATCAGGCCATCCAGTCTTGTCGGGCCCAGTGATACGTTCTGGATCTGGGCAGCCTGCAAGTTGACCAGCTCGCTTCCATCGACATCGTATTGAGGCACTACCTTCCGGCTGAGGCGAACCGCGCCGCGATACTCCAGGGCAACGCGATCCTGCGGGTTGATGCCGCCGCTGAAGCCCAGATCTCCGGTGTCGATGACGAAGCCGGTTTGTTCGTTGCCCACGGTGATGCCCACGGCGGGATCGCCATCCATGTTCTTCAACTGCTCGCAATGCAAGCGTGCCCGGATGGCTTGAACCGCCTTGGCGCCGTGCGAATAGCCCAGGACTTGCTGCTTGCGATTGTCCCAGTGCCAGTCCAGGTCCATCAATTGGTATACACCGAGCACACCATCGATGCCTTCCTCCGCTGCAACAAGCCCCATGTCCACGGCGAAAATTCTGCCCTGCAACGGCGGTGTCCACCGGCCCACAGTGAACGGGTCGGCTTTGAACGCTCGCAACTCAACCTCGCCGTGCAAGCCTATGGCCTTCTGTGGTGGCGCCGATTCCGCAGCAACCGGCGTAAGCAGGCGCTGGGCAATCGGCAGATGCAAGTAGGTTTGGCTTGCACCTGTATCAATCACCATGCGGTAGTTGTGTCCGCCCATGGCCATTATGGCCACGGCGGGTCGATGCGGATCGGCCTGCAACTGCAGGGTCACCAGAGGAACTTCGCGGTCGATGGGCGCGTTGGCGCCAAGGGCAGGCAGCGCCAAGGTGAAAGTCAACGCTGCGACCAGGGCGGTCAGAGTCATTCTGTTGCGTTTGGAATGGCTCATGACAATCGCCTCAGTCGACCAGGTAGTCGGACAAGTCGTCGGCGGCCACCGCTTCCAGTTCAGAGGAGCAGAAGCGGCTGTCTCCGAAATCCAGAAGTACGTCGTCAAACTTAGCCAGTAGACCGCGACCCAGGCGAGAGCTGGTCTGCATTTCGCTGAGCACCAGCCCGTCCAATCGTGTCGGACCCAGCGAGACGTTCCTGACCTGCGCGAAGTGCATTGATGATTGCGCCTGGCCCGCTGCATCCAGAGGCAAGTTCTTAGTGCCCGTGGCACCAATGACACCGCGCAATGCCAAGGCTTCTCGAACCTTGGGATAAATGTTTCCACTGGCAGTGGTCTGGCTGGAATCGATTGCGAACAGCGCCCGATCCTTGCCCACGTCAAGCGCAATGCCGGGAGCCCCGCCCACGTCCAGGAGTTGCTCGCAATGCAGCTTCGAGCGGAGGTTGGCGATCACCTTGGACTTGTGGGGATAACCCAGCAGTTGCTTGGAGCGGTTGTCCCAATGCCAGCTCAACTGCGACAGGTAAGGCACGCCCAGCAGTCCGTCGATGCCATACTTTTCCGCCGTAGGGCCCAGGTCCACCGCATAAGCCGGGTGTTTGGGGCGGACAGTCCACTTATCCACGGTGAACTTCTTGACCTTGAAGCGGGGAACGTTGGTGTCCCCTTGCGATTCCTTGCTCTTCGCCAATGTGGCGGCGTCCATCGGCGCAGGCGCCAAGTCGCGCTTGGCGACGGGAAGATGGAAAATAAGATTGCCCGCACTCGTATCGACCAGCATGCGGTAGTCGTGGTTGTTCAACTTCATGGTGGCGATCACCGGAGCGGTAGGATCGGCCGGCAGGTCGATGACGGCCAGTGGCTTCTCACCAGCAATGCGTGCCTGCGCGGAAAAGGTGAGCGAAAGTGCGATTGCCGAAACAACGGCGCATGCGAGAGACTTGCCTTGCTCTGAACGATTCATTTGGATGTGTTCCCGAAAGTGGCGTCTTTGTGACTCGGGAAGTCTGATGAAACGTCACATTTCTCTGCATAGGAATCATCCGAAAATATCTTGAGCGCAGATGCCGGCGGTCCCATACTCCTATGCGAATGCCCGTCCGCGTTTGCTTTAGAGCGAGATCATGGAACTCGACCCACGTCGCCGCAGGAATGTCATGTGACCCGCAATAGTGAGATGCAGCACTGCAGGTTGGATGACATTGATATCGACCTGCAGCGCCAGCGGGTCGAACGCGGCGGTGTGGCGCTGGATGTTACGGGGCTGACCTTTCAGCTTCTGCGCTATCTGCTGGCCCAAGGTGATCGCGTCGTCGGCTTCGACGAACTGATTGAACACGTCTGGGCGCCGGCCATTGTCAACGAGGAAACCGTCACTCAACGCATCAAGCTATTGCGCCAGGCCCTGGGCGATGACAGTCGCCGGCCGCGTTACATTCGCTCCGTGCGGGGGCAGGGCTATCAGCTTTGCGTGTCCCCTCAGCCGCTGCGGAAAGAGTCGGCAAAGGTAAGCGACACTTCCATCGAGCTGCCGGCGCAGGAACAAGCGACTGCCGCTGCGCATGCGCGACGCTTGCCTGGACTGAGTGTGCTGGCAGTCGGAGTGGGAGTCGTCGTCCTCGCTGCGGGCGTGGTGTTTTGGCTCGCGCGCGAGTCGTCTGCGCCGGCTACAGACGGCAAGCGCGCTGGCGTTGCACCCAATGGTGCCGAGGCCAACCCGCTGCTGCAGCGGGCCGCCTATTACGCCGGCATCGGTCAGCGCGACGACAACGAGCGTGCGATTGTCCTGTATCAGCGCGTGCTGAAGGAGTCTCCCCAGCATGCGCAGGCCTCGCTGGGGCTGAGCCGCGCGTACAGCGCACGCGTGTGTCTGTTCAATTTTCCACCCACTTGGGCCGACCAAGCCGAGGATCTGGCACGGGGTGTTATTCGTACGCAACCCGCCAATGGTTCGGCGTATGCCGCGCTGGGCTATTCCTATGACTGCCGTGGCGATATCGAGCAGGCATTGCAGGGTTACGAACGCGCGGTGCAGCTGGATCCCGCCGATGACAAGAGTCGCGCGTCCGCCGGCTACCTGTATGAGCGCAAGGGCCGGCTGGCCGATGCGCTGAAGGCCAACACCAGCCTGCACGGCGACCCTGCGCGTGTGCGCTTCTTGGCGCTGCAGCTGGCGAGCAATCTGGATTTGCTCGGTTATCCGCAGGCGGCCGAAGCGCGCTACCGGCAAAGCTTCGAGCTGTACCCGGACAACGTGTTCTCCAACATTGCCTGGCCGCGCTTCCTGTTCCGGCAAGGCCGGCTGAGCGAGGCGCAAACGGCCTTGGACGAGGCGATGCAGCGTGGCACGGCACACGTGGATCTGTACCTGCTGCAAGCCGAGCTGGCGCTGTCGCGGGGTGACCGCAAGGCCGCAGAGGCGGCGTGCCAGGCAGCGACGGAGTTGCGTCCGCAGGCCAGTCTGCCAACCACTTTGTCGGGCCTGAGCAACGGCTCGCTGGACGCCGCGCATGCGCGAACGCGGGCCGAAGCACTGACCCGCGATCTCGCCGCTGGCGCAGGCTATCCGTCGGACTGGCTGGAAGTGGCGCTACTGCATCAGGCCGCCGGCCAATCCGCACACGCCTTGGCTGATCTTCAGCGTGCCATCACCGGCGGCTATCGAGATGCCGCCTATTTGCAGGTCTCGCCCTGGTTTGCCGACCTGCGCCGCGATCCGGGCTACGCCGGGATCATCGATTCCCTGCAACGCGCGCTCGTGGCCGAGCGCGCGCGCGTATCGCCGGCGACTATTTCTCAGCTGACGGCAACGCCTTGAGCAAGTAGTCGGCAAACATCTGCTGTGACTGCGGATGCACGTTGCGCTGGTTGTAGGACGAGCGCGTGATCACCGCCACCAGGCGCCGCTCCGGCACGATGAAGACGTAGTTGCCGCCATTGCCGGACATCGCCCAGGCCGAGGTGGTGGTGCTGCTTTCGCCTGGCTTGCCGCTGGTCATCTGGAAATTCCAGAATTGATAGCCGTAGTTGGCATCCTCGCGCGCTTGCGCGTGCACGCTGAGCGCCTGATCAATCCAGGTCTTGGCGATGATCTGCTTGCCATTCCAGCGCCCGCCATCGGCGACCAGCTGGCCCAGCTTGGCCAGATCACGGCTGCGATAGCGGGTACCGCCGCCACCCATGCCCACGCCTTCGGACGAGGTATTCCACTTCACCTGGGTGATGCCGAGCGGGCGCTCCAGCACTTCAGCCGAGAACGCCGCCAGCGGCTTGCCCGCGACTTTCTCCACCAGCGCGCCCAGCAGAAAACTGCCCGCCGTGCAGTAGGAGAAGGCGCGACCATGCGGGCTGTTCTCCGGGCGCGTCATCCACGGCGCGTAGCCACGCAGCGGCAAGTCCAGGGCGAAGCGGGTCCAGTCCTCGCTCAGGTACATGCGCTCTTCGTTGCCGCTGGAGAACTGGTTTTCGTCGTCGCATTCCCAGGCCGAGCTCATGGTTAGCAGGTCTTCGACCGTGATGGCCGACTTGCGCGCGCTGGGATTCTGGAAGGGCGCGCGGTCGGCGAAGTAGTCATAGACCTTGGCCTGCGCCGAAGGCAGAAGGCGACGATCAATCGCCGCTCCCACCAGCAGGCTGGTGATGCTCTTGGTGGCTGAGCGGGTGTCGTTGAGCCGATCCGCCGAACCCTCGCCAAAGTAGCGTTCGTAGACCAGCTTGCCGTCCTTGGCCACGACGATGCTGGTGACGCCGGGAAACTCGTTGGCGGCAATTGCCTTTTCCAGATCGGCCAGGCGGGTCAGGTTCCAGTGCAGCTGACGCGCATCGGCCACGACCCAGCCGTCGCTGCCGGCGGCCGGGGCTGAGTAGGGAACTGACGGCGCGACTTGCGCTGCCGTGACCTCGGCAGCGGAGGCGGTCAGGGGCAGGGCCAGCAGGCAGAGCAGGCTGGGAACTAATTGGCGCATGGTGGTGCTCCAGAAAGAGGAAGCACCATTGCCGCCTGGCGACGAATGAAGTGCAGGAAAGGCGAATGAAGATTTCTGAAGGCCTTACCGGGTGGGCGTTCTGGCAAAAAAAAGCCCCGCAGCTGCGGGGCTTTTCGTGGCGTTGGTCCGTGCCCTCAGGCGACGGATCGCTTCTTCCTCAACAGGCCATAGAGGAATAGCAGCACGATGGCGCCAACCACCGAAGCAATGAAACCAGCCGGCTCACCCGGGCCATACCAGCCCAGCGCGCCACCCACGTACCAGGCCAGCAAGGCACCGCCCACGCCCAGCACAATCGTCCAAAACCAGCTCAGCTTGTCATCACCTGGCTTGAGCGCCCGTGCGAGCAGGCCAGCGATAAAACCAATCAGCAAGGTCCACAGGATGCCGCCACCAAAGATCTGTTCCATCTGACCACTCCGGTTGGGATTGCGGGGGATGGGCGCAGCCTACCTCAACAGCAGCCGTGGTCACCATGCTGGTCGCCGCCGGCCACCGCGCCCACGCCCTGGGTTTCCCCGCGCACGCTGGCGGCGTGGTGTTCGGCAATCACCCGGGCCACGCAGGCGGTGACCTTCTTGCCCATCGGGATGTGCAGGAACTCATTGGGACCGTGCGCGTTGGAATGCGGGCCCAGCACGCCGGTGATCATGAACTGCGCACCGGGAAATTTCTCACCCAGCATGCCCATGAAAGGAATCGTGCCGCCTTCGCCCATGTACATGGCCGGCGCACCAAAGAACTCCTGGCTGGAGGCGTTGATGGCGTTTTCCAGCCAGGGCGACATCGCCGGCGCATTCCAACCCGTGCTGGCCTTTTCCAGATCCAGACTGACCTGGGCGCCGTTGGGCGGATCCTTGACCAGCAGTTCCTTGAGCAACTCGCCGGCGCGCTTGCCATCCAGGGTGGGCGGCAGGCGCAGCGACAGCTTGACCGAGGTGAAGGGGCGCAGCACGTTGCCCGCCGATGACAGCGGCGGCATGCCGTCCATGCCGGTCACCGACAGGGCGGGGCGCCACGTGCGGTTGAGCACCAGCTCGGCCAGATCCTCGGCCATCGGAGTCATACCGGGCAGGAACGGGAATTTGTCGAACACCGCAGTGTCCAGCACGCGCGCGGCTTCCTTGGCCTGGGCCTGGCGCTCGGCGGGGATCTGCGCGTGCAGGCCCTCGGGCAGGATGCGGCCGGTGTTCTCATCTTCCAGCCGCGACAGCAGTTGGCGCAGCAGGCGGAAGCTGGAGGGCACCACACCCGAGGCGTCGCCCGAATGCACGCCTTCTTCCAGCACCTTGACGGTGAAGTTGCCGCCGGCCAGGCCGCGCAGCGAGGTGGTGCACCAGAGCTGGTCGTAGTTGCCGCAACCGGAGTCCAGGCAGACCACCAGCGAAGGCATGCCGATCCGCTCAGCCAGATGATCCACATAGGCCGGCAGGTCGTAGCTACCGGATTCCTCGCAGGCCTCGATCAGGATCACGCAGCGCGCATGCGGCGCCCCCTGTGCCTGCAGCGCCTGGATGGCGGCCAGCGAACCGAAGATGGCGTAGCCGTCGTCGGCGCCACCGCGGCCGTACAGCTTGTCGCCCTTGAGCACGGGTTTCCACGGGCCCAGCTCGGGGTCCCAGCCGGTCATCTCAGGCTGCTTGTCCAGATGGCCGTACAGCAGCACCGTGTCGGCGCCGGTCTCCGGACCGGTGGCCGGGATTTCCAGGAAAATCAGCGGGGTGCGTCCTTCCAGCCGGACCACCTCCACCTGCAGGCCGGGGATGTCCTGGGCCTTGGCCCAGGTTTCCATCAGCTGGACTGCCGCCTCCATAAAGCCATTGGCGACCCAGTCGCGGTCGAACATCGGTGATTTGTTGGGAATCCGGATGTACTCGACCAGCTGCGGGACGATGTCCTCATCCCACTTGTCACTGACGTAGCGGTCGACCTTGGCGGTATCCATGAAAGCTCCAGCATGCGTTTGCGAGCGGCCATTCTACGCCCCCACGGCTTGTAGGATTTTTCCTACACGCGGACGCGGAGTTTTCCGGCATTTTTTTGGGCGTTGCAGCGATACCTTGGCTGCCAGTGGCGGACGAAACTATCCGTGCCAGTCAGGGAACCCACCCGGCCGGCAGGGAGGAGGAGGCGGCTAGCGGACCGTTTCCAGCAGGGAATCGTCCATTAGCCACAAGGAGAGTCATCCATGAAATCGCTGTTCACTGTATTCAAGTCGGTCGTGTTGTCGTTGGTATTGGTCGCAAGCGCCCTGGCGGCGGACAAGGTCAACATCAACACGGCGGATGCGGCAACCCTGGAGTCGGTGCTGGTAGGGATCGGTCAGTCAAAGGCGGAAGCCATTGTCGAGTACCGCAAAACCCACGGACCCTTCAAGAGCGCCGAAGAGTTGGCGATGGTCAAAGGCATCGGCCTGAAGACTGTCGAAAAAAATCGCGAACGCATCGAGTTGCACGCCGCGGCGGCTACCCCCGCACGGCCCACGCAAGCGAGGCAGCAGCCGCCGGTAACCCGGCGCTAGTCGCGGCAGCAGAACCCAAGGCCGGCTTACGCAGGATGCGAGAGCTTCGGTTGGAGGGGCAGGATGCCAAGGGGGGTCAGGCACGGAGGCCGACAAGGAAGTACCTACAAGCAGCACCTCCGCACACGCGTGCATGACGCACAAGAACAGGAGCGGGCAGGACGCCCGCGTACGGCAAGGAGCCGACAAGGAAGTGACCATCGCCCAGTCGCACAGGAGTGCGTCTGGGCGATGTTGCTTTGGGCGATAGAATCACAGGCCTCGCCTTTGCCGAACCGGGTTCGCCGTGTCCGCCTATGTGATCCCCGCCAACGAATATCGCCGCGTCCGCTGGAAGAACGGTCTGGGCTGGACGCGCGAAATCCTGCGCCAGCCGGACCGCGATGACTGGCACTGGCGATTGTCGATTGCGGAAATCGAACAGGACGCCGACTTCTCCGCATTCCCCGGCATCGATCGCGAGCTGGTGCTGTTGCGCGGCAATGGCTTACGCCTGCGCTTTGATGACAGCGTGGTGGATCTGGAGCCGCCCCATGGCCGCTCTCGCTTTGCCGGCGAGGAGCACGTACGCGGTGAACTGGTGGATGGGACCACCCACGATTTCAACCTGATGTGGCGGCGCGACAGACTGTCGGCCGAACTGTTGCACCGACCGCTGGTGGGCTCGATGTTGTTCTTTGTCGATGCGCGGACCGAGTGGGCGATTCACTTGCTGGCGGGGCAGGCCACGTTTGAGTTAGATGAGAATCTGCCGCCGCTATTCGCGGGCGATACCGCGGTGCTGCCGGCTCAAGCCATGCGCCGCCGCTATGCACTGCAGGGCGGGGGAGAACTGCTGGCGATTCGACTGGAGACGCGGGAGGCGTCTCAGTAGACGTCACGCCGATAGCGGCCAGCCATGCGCAGGGCATCCAGTGCGCTCGCACCCAATACGTCCTGCAAAGCCGCCTCCACACCCGGCGCCATGCCTTCCAGGCTGCCGCAGACGTAGATGGCCGCACCGGCCTGCACCCACGCGCGCAGTTCGTCTGCAGCATCGCGCAAGGCGTCCTGCACGTAGTAGCGCTGCGCCTGATCGCGGGAGAAGGCCAGATCCAGGCGCGCCAGCATGCCGGTTCGTTGCCAGCCTTCAAGCTCCTGCGCAAACAGGAAATCGTGCGTCCGCTGACGCTCGCCAAACAGCAACCAATTGCGGGTCTGCTGGCGCAGCACACGGGTCTTGAGGTGGGCGCGCAGGCCGGCGATGCCGGTGCCGTTGCCAATCAGGATCAACGGCACATCGTGATCGGGCAGGTGGAACTGGGCGTTGCTGCGGATGCGCAGCGCGATGGGCTCGCCGACATTGGCGTATTCGCAGAGCCAGCCGCTGCCCAGACCGGGGCGTCCATCGGCGCGGTGCATCTTGCGCACTACCAGATCCAGGCTGCCGTCGTCGGGATGCGAGGCGATTGAGTACTCGCGATGCGGCAGCGGTGTGAGCTCCGCCACGACGTCTTCAGCAGAGCGTCCTCGCAAGCTGTCCAGGGGCGGCAGATGCGCCTGTGCCAGCACGTCGGCCAGCGCCTGCGAACCGGATTGCCATTCCACCCGTTGCGCGCCGTTCCAGCCCAATGCCGCCAGCCATGCCGCCACTTCGTGTGCGGAGTGACGCGGTCCGATCTCGGCGATGTCGCCGCTTTGCCAGGCCAAGCCCGCATCCGCAGGTGGGTGCAGGCGAAGATGCAAGGCCGATCCACCGACGCTGCCGGGATTGAGCAAATGTCGCTCCGCCAGCGTCCAGGACTGGTAGCGCGGCAAATCCCAGTCGGGCAGTTCCGTTGCACCGGCCAGTTGGCCCAGGTGATGTTGCCAATGGCGCAGCGCACTCTCGTCGGCGTTGTCTACTTCAACGCGATCAAACAGCGGACGCGCCGCGCGCTGGCGTAGCCATTCGTCCAACTGCCGGCCGAAGTGGCAGAAATGTTGGTACTCGCTATCGCCCAGTGCCAGCACCGCATACTGCAGCCGCGACAAGTCCGGCGCTTGCCCCATCACGTCGCGGACAAAGCGCAGCGCGTGATCCGGGGGATCGCCTTCGCCGGTGGTGCTCACCACAAACAGCACGCGCCCCTGCTGCAAGTCGTGCAGGCGCACGTTGTCGATCGACTGCACGATCACCGGCAGGCCGACCGCGCGCAGGCTTTCAGCGCTGCGCAATGCGAGTAGATCGGCAAAGCCGGTCTGGCTTGCATGAATCACGCGAATGCCCGCATCGCCCACCATCGTGGCCGTTGCAGCCGGCGCATGTCGGCGCAGCGTCCAGGCGAAGAAACCCACATACGCCACCAGCGCCACGCCCGCGGCCCACCAGGCTTCGGCACGCGGCGTGGCCAACCACCAAGGGCCGCCCTGCCAGCGTGCCATCAGCGCAGCCAACACCAGCAAGGCCAGCAGCACCGCTGCATTGCCCAGCCAGGAACGCCAGGCCGGTACGGGTGCGACGGTGGCGCTGCTCACGCGGGCCACAGCGCGGTGAGCGCGCTGCTGCTGTGTTCTTGCAAGCCCTGCGCGCTGCGATCAACAAAGCGCACCGCGAGCTGCAGGCGTTCGGCCAGGGCCAGGCCTTGCGTTGCACCCAGCACCGTCATCGCCGTCGCCCAGGCGTCGGCTTCCATCGCCGTATCGGCGAGCACCGTCACGCCTGCGCTGGAGTGTGCCACCGGCTTGCCAGTGCGTGGATCCAGCGTATGCGAGATGCGCTCGCCTTGATGTTCGTAGGCATGCCAGCGATCACCCGAGGTGGCGACAGCCTTGCCATCCAATTCCACCACTCGCGGTTCCAGTTGTGCGGCGCGTTCCTCGTCTGGCGTGGATTCCATCAGCACGCGCCACGGCGAACCATCCGGCTTGCGACCGTAGCCGAACAACTCGCCGCCTACTTCAACCAGCGCTGCGCTGATGCCATCGGCGCGCAGAGCGTCGGCCACCGCATCCACCGCATACCCCTTGGCGATGGCGGATAGATCCAGCCACAGTCCACCCGTTTGCAGGATGCGCGAACCCGCCACATCCAACTCCAGGCGATGCCAACCCGCACTCGCGGCCAGGCGCCGTTGCTGCAGTTCATCGGCGCTGCCACGCGGCTGCGCCTGTGCACCAAAACCCCACAGGCCCACCAATCCGCCCAGGGTGGGATCGAAGGCGCCATCCGAGGCTTCGGCAATCCGCAACGCCGCGCGCAGCACCTGCAGGAACTCGCTTGGAATGGTTTGCCACGTGCCAGCTTCGGCGCGATTGAAGCGGCTGATATCGCTGTCCGCTTCCCAGGTGCTCATCTGCCTGACGATGCGATCCAGAACCACCTGGATGCGGCGATGCAGGACATGCAAATCAACGCCGCGCGCGGCGACAACTTGCACGGACCAGGTGGTACCCATGCTGTCGCCACCCAGGCCGTGTACGGACAGAGGTGATGGAAAAGACGTGGACTGGGACATGGGCATAGGGAAAGCCGGACGCCGCCGTTGGACGGCGTCCGTTGTGGCTTACTGCGGCAGCACTTCCAGCGTGGCCACATAGCTCAGGCGACGCTGCTTGGCCTGCGGCACCGAGGTCTTGTTGTCGGTGCTGGTGGTTTCCAGCCAGTACATGCCGGCTTCGGGCCAGGTCACGCTGAACTCGCCGTTGGCATCGGTGGTCACCTTGATCTCGTTCTGCGCGTTGCGATAACGCGTGCCGCCACGGGTGATCTCAAACTCCAGGCCCGCGGCCGGCTTGCCGTCCTTGAGCATCTTGAACTTGGCCGCTTCGCCGGCAAACAGATCGTTGGGGTGGGTCACCGGCACCAGCTCGAGGCCTTCGCCGCTGGTCTTGAAGGCGGCGTCATTGGGCGAGCCGTTGGTGACGAAGGTTTCGACGCGGCCGATCGATTGCGAGACTTGCAGATTCTTGGCGTCCTTCGGCACTTCGGTGGCGAAGGTGGCGGCCGTACCGCGCCAGCGCTTGGGCTTGCCGTCCACGTCCCAGCTGCCAAACAGGCCATTGTTGACCACGGCAATGCGGTAGGTGCCCTGCTGCAGCAGTTCGACGTCAAACACCGTGCGGTATTTGCCGGTGGCCAGGTTCTGCGCGTCCACCTTGCTGCCGTCCGGCGCGGTGATCGCCAGGCCTTCGGTGCGCAGCGGCACGTGGTTGAAATAGAACAGGTCGTTGGATACGGCGGCATCCACCGTGATCCACGGCTTCTCACCGGAGATGACCGTCTGCGACGGCTGCAGCCAGGCTTTGTGCGCGGAGGCGGTGAACGGCAGCGCCAGGGCCAGCGCCAAGGCAAGGGACAGGGAACGCTTCATCGTGTGCTCCAGACAGGGAAGGGGAGTAACGCGCAATCAGGGTTTGACGTTGACGCTCACGGCGCCCAATTCAGTGCTGCCCTTGGCCGAGGCGGTTTGCGCACTCTTGGCCGGCCAGGTGAAAGGCACTTTGACCAGTTCGCGACCGCCGACTTCGCGCGCGGCTTCGACCACCAGGGTGTACTCACCCGGCGGCAGCTGCGCCAGCTGTGGCTGCTGGTCGGTGAACTTGAGCGCGTGCTGGCCGGCCGGACGCGTCGGGCTGGTCACGCCATCCACCGGCACCTTCAAGGTGCGGCCGGACTTGCGCCACCACTGGCGCAGATCAGGCAACCACTTGGTGCCGTGACCTTCGCTGGTGCTCTTCTGCTGGTACCACACCGACAGGTTGGCGGCGACTTTCTGATCCGCGCCTTCCAGCCAGATGGCGACGTAGGGACGGTGGTACTCGGCCACGTTCAACTTGGGCACTTCCACGTTGACGGTCAGCTCGCCGGCCATCGCCGGCACAGTCAACAAACCACTCAGGGCAAACGTCAGGCTCAGGGACACGGTTGTCTTTTTCATCAGCGTGCTCGTTGGGGAATCAATGGATGAAGATCAGCGCCAGCAGCAGCGGCACGATCAGGCCCAGGCCGACCATCGGCCAGGTCAGGCGCCGTTGCCGCGCATGCAGCTGCAGCAGGAACAGGCCAGTGATGCAGAACACCAGGCAGGCCACCGCGAAGATGTCCAGGAACCAGCTCCAGGCCGCGCCCGCATTGCGGCCTTTATGCAGATCATTGAAGTAGGAGATCCAACCGCGATCAGTGCTTTCGTATTCCACCGCGCCGCTGGCACGGTCGATGCTTATCCACGCATCGGCACCGGGGCGCGGCATGGACACGTAGACTTCTTCTTCCGACCATTCGGCCGGGCGACGGCCGATGGAGATCTGCAGGTGTTCGTCGAGCCACGCAACCGTGGCCTTGGGCAACGGTGCGTTGGTTTCATCGACCTTGGTCAGGCCGGCTTGCAGCGCCGCCGGCAATTGCAGCTGCTGGTTGACGACCTGCGGCTTGGCCTCGATCTTCGCAGCGTGATTAAGCGTGATGCCGGTGGCGGCAAACAGGATCATGCCGATCAGGCAAATCGCCGAGCTGATCCAATGCCATTGATGCAGCGTGCGCAGCCAATAGCCGCGGCGCTGTTGTTGGCCGGAAACCGACGGGGCGCTCACGTCTCGGCCCAGCGCCGCATCAGGTTGTGGTACACGCCGGTCAACTGGACGATGGCCTCTGCATTGGCACCGGTGCTGCGCAGGGTTTCGATTGAAGTGTCCATTTCGAACAGCAGGCGCCGCTGCGCGTCCTCGCGGATCATGCTCTGCACCCAGAAGAACGACGCCACCCGCGCGCCCTGAGTCACCGGCCGCACCTGATGCAGGCTGGAGGACGGGTAGACGATCATGTCGCCAGCCGGCAGCTTGACCTCGTGCTCGCCGTAGGTGTCGCTGATGATCAGCTCACCGCCTTCGTACTCGTCCGGCTCACACAGGAACAGCGTGCAGGACACATCCGAGCGCACATGCTGGCGCGCGCCTTCGGGCGTGCTGGTGAGCATCACCGAGCCATCGATATGGAAGCCGTAGGTGCCGCCGCCCTGGTAGCGGTTGAAGCGCGGCGGCAGGATGCGCAGCGGCAAAGCCGCAGCGAAGAACAGCGGGTTGCGATCCAGCGCGGCCAGAATCTGCTGGCCCAAGGCCAGCTTGAGCGGAGAGGCATCAGGCAGTTGCTCGTTGCGTTTGACCTGCGCGCCCTGCTTGCCGACGGTTTCGCGGCCATCGGCCCAGTCGGCGGCATCCAGCGCCTGGCGGATGCTGGTCACCTGGCTGGGATCAAGAACGGCGGGGATATGCAGCAACATGCGGAGCTCCTGAAAGTACAAAGGGCGGGGAAGCTGGCTTCCCCGCCCCGATTCTTGCTTAGAAACGCAGGTTAAGGCTCAACAGCACCGAGCGGGGTGCGCCCGGGGTGTAGCGGTAGCCGCTCTTGTTGATGGCGGCGGCGTATTCCTTGTCGAACAGGTTGTAGGCGTTCAAACGCAGGTCCACGTCCTTGCTGAAGGCATAACTGACCACGGCATCCCACACGGTGTACGACTTGACGAAGGCCGGCGTACCGGCAGCGCCGTCGGTGCCGCGCTTCATCTCGCCGTTGTAGCGCACGCCGCCGCCAAAGGTCAGGCCAAACGGCAGTTCGTAGGTGGTCCAGGCGGTGAAGGCACTGTCCGGGGTGTAGGTCAGCTGGGTGGTGCCGTCGCGGGCAACTGGCGGACCCTTCAAGACCTTGGCATCCATCGTGGTGTAACCGGCGGAGACCGACCAGGCATCGGTGATCTTGCCCACTGCCGCCAGTTCGATGCCGCGCACGCGCTTGTCGCCACCTTGGAAGGTCTGGCCTGCCTCGGTAATGACTTCATTGGAGACGTCGGTCTGATACGCCGCCAAGGTGACCAGCAGGGCGTCTTCCAGCAGGTTCCACTTGCTGCCGACTTCCATGGTCTCGGTCTTCTGCGGATCGTAGACCGGGTTGTTGGCGTTGTTGACCGCTGGGCTCAGTTCCATCGCGGCACCGCCGGGCGGCTGCTGCGAAACGGCGAAGTTGGTGTACAGGCTGGCGACATTGCCGACCTTGTAGACCGCGCCCAGCTTCCAATTGAACAACGTGTCCGAGCTCTTCAGGCGCAAGTCGGTCAGCGTGCCCACGGCAGCGCCGTTGCACGGCTGGGTGTTGTTGGCCGTGCAGGGCAGGTGCGCGAGGTAATCCGTCTTGTAGTGATCAAAGCGCACGCCGCCGGTGAGCAGGAACGATTCGGTCAGGTGCACCGTATCGAATGCATAGAACGAGCTGGTGGTGGTTTCGCCATGGGTGTAGGCACCGTTGCGGAACCAGGTCAGGCCGGTGGCGCTGTTCGGGTCCGGGTTGTAGAGATTGGCCGGCGTCCAGGCGCCCGCCGTGCCGAAGCGCCAACCCTTCAACTCTTCCTTGGCGAACTCCACGCCGGTGCTAACGTTGTGCTCGACGCGACCGGTGTTGAAGTCGGCGCGCAGATTCAGCTGATCGGTGAGGATCGTGTACTCCTGATCCTTGAAGGTCGGCAGGCTGCGGTTGATCGTGTAGGTCGAGAGATCATTGCGATTGGTGTAGCGGATATTGCCGGTGGGCGCGGCGGGCGTACCGGCGCCGGTGCCCATGAACGCCGTGAGCATGTAGTCCTGTTCGTTCTTGCCCCAGCGCGCCACGTTAGTCAGCTTGAGCTTTTCGGAGAAGTCGTGCTCAAAGCGGAACGTCGCCATCTGTGCGGTGACGTCGTCGTGGTCGTACTTGGTGCCGTAGAAATTTTCCGGATTGACCGGACGGCCGACCAAGTTCTCCAGCGTCACCTGCGGGGTCCAGCCCGGCATGCCGACCGTGGGCACGCCGCCATCGGGTACGTTTTCCTGCTCCACATACATCAGATTGAGGTAGTAGCGGGTTTCCGTGCCCAGGCCGAAGGCCAGCGAAGGCGCGATGCCCCAACGCTTGTTGTTCACTTCATCGCGGCCAATCACGTCGCTGTCCTGCGCCATCACGTTCAAGCGCAGTGCACTGGTGGCGCCCAGGGTCTGGTTCCAGTCGGCGGTGACGCGGCGCTGGTTGTCGGTGCCGCCAGAGATCGTGGCGCTGGTGGCATTGCGGGCGAAGGCCTGCTTGCTGACCAGGTTGATGGCGCCGGTGGGCGCGCTGCGACCGTTGTCGGTGCCGGCCGGGCCCTTCTCGACTTCAATCTGTTCGATGTTGAACACATCGCGCGAGACCGAACCCAAGTCGCGCACGCCGTCGACAAAGATGCTGCTGGAGCTGTCGAAGCCGCGCATGTACAGGGTGTCGCCGGTGGTGGTGTTGCCGTTTTCGCCAACAAAGAAGGTGCCCACGCCCGGGCTGTTGCGCAGCGCTTCGGTCAGGGTGGTGGCGCCTTGCTGGTTGAACAGATCGCTGGTGATGATCTGGATGGTCTGCGGAGTGTCCTGCAGCGACTGGGTGAACTTGGGCGAGGCCACCTTGTCGGCCTTGTAGCCCTCCACGCGCACGCCTTCGACCTGCAGGCCGGGTAGGGTGGTGGCATTGCTGCCTTCGGCTTGAGCATCGGTGGACTGGGCGGCCGCCGGTACGGCGAGGGTCAGACCGGTGAGCAGGGTGGCGGTGACCAGGCCCTGGGTGGCACGTGGGTTCGGGGCAGCGTGCTTGCGCGACTTGATAGGGGTCATAAAGGGATAAACACAGTTGGAGAAGGTCACTCCCACTGCGGCGGCGAAGGGAGGCGAAGGTAGAGCGAAGTGGAGAAAACCTGCTGCTGGGAGCAATTGCGCGGGGTCCGGCCGGCTCAGGGCGGCGAACAACCTGGCGGCGCTCCTGGCGCCAACACACAAGCAAAGGACAGGGACAACAGGGCCATGCCGAGCTTCCGAGCAGGAATGTGAACTGGTGAATTCATAATTCTAAATGAGAATTGTTCGCTTCTGCAAGCAATACAATCGCTTGGGCGTGCCTGCCCGGAACGACTGTGAGTTCGTTCAATCACATTGCTGAGAGATGGCCGGGGTTCGGCCGGATGGCGTGCGCTGGCGAAAGGCGGGCGAGCTAGGCGCACGGTAACGCCTGCGGGTCCCGTGTGGGGCGGCCACCGTGTGCAGTGTTGCTTGAGTCAGCTGCGGCCTTGATCTTTCGCAAGGCGGACGTGCTGCGCGTCCCTGATCAGCAGAGATCGTCGCGCGGCAGCGAGCAGTCGAGATGGTCGCTCGTCAGTGGATCAGCTGCGGTCGTCGCGGGTCAGTGGATCAGCCGCGATCGTCGCGGGTCCAGACGCCGCCGTGTTCCTGCTTGACCGGGAACTTGGGCACCGCCGAGTAGGCGGGGGCACAGAGGGCGCGGCCATCGCGGATATCGAATCGCGCACCGTGCAGTACGCATTCGATGCTGGCTTCTTCGGCGTCGTAGTTGCCCGAGGACAGCTCGAAGTCTTCGTGACTGCAGCGGTCTTCCAGCGCGTAGAAGTCGCCGTCGTAGTTCAGCACCAGGATCGGTGTGCCGGTGACTTCATCGAACACGCTGCGCATCTCGCCGGGCAACATTTCGCCCAGCGCGCAGACAAAGGTCCAGGCTTCGCTCACAGCGCTTTCTCCAGCACTTCAAAGCGCAGGTCGTCACGCTTGGGAATCCCATAGCGCGCATCGCCATAGGGGAAGGGCTTCTTGATGCCGGTGCGCCGGTAGCCGCGGCGCTCATAGAAGGCGATGAGCTCATCGCGCACATCGATCACGGTCATCCGCATGGCTGGCAGTTGCCACTCCTCGCGGGCGATGCGCTCGGCCTCGCTGATCACTAGCTTGCCCAGGCCGCTGTCTTGCTGGTCGGGCTTGACCGAGAACATGCCGAAGTAGCCGGCGCCATCTTCCACCGCCACATGCGCGCAGGCCAGCACCTGGCCATCGCGCTCGGCCAGCAGGATGCGGCTGCGTTCGCGCACAAGGTCGCGGGCCAGGCCCTCGGCGTCGATGCGCTGGCCATCCAGCAGGTCGGCTTCGGTGGTCCAGCCCTGCTTGCTCACCTCGCCACGGTAGGCGGAGGTGACCAGAGTGATGAGGGTGGGGATGTCGCTCGCGGTGGCGGCGCGGAAAGTCAGGGAGTCCATTCGCAGATCCTAAGCAAGTTTGCCGGCGCGCAACAGGGAGGCGCCGCCAGGGCGCGCATCACGCCAGCAGGCGGCGTGCCTTGTTCAAGGCCGCTACAAACTGCTCGATTTCATGATGGGTGTTGTAGAAGGCCAGCGACGCGCGGCAGGTCGCCGTTACGCCGTAGAACTGCAGCAGCGGATGCGCGCAGTGCTGGCCGGAGCGCACCGCCACGCCTTCCAGATCCAGCAAGGTGGCCAGGTCATGGGAATGCGCGCCTTCAATCAGGAACGACAGCACGGCCGCCTTCTCCGGCGCAGTGCCGAACAGCCGCAGGCCGGGAATCTTGCTGAGCTCCTCGGTGGCGTGCGCCAGCAACTCGGTTTCGCGCAGTTCGATGGCGGCCATGCCCACGCCTTGCAGGTAGTCCACCGCCGCGCCCAGGCCGATGAAGCCGGCGATGTTGGGCGTGCCGGCTTCAAACTTGTGCGGCGGGTCGTTGAACACGGTGCCGTCGAAGCTCACTTCCTTGATCATCTCGCCGCCGCCGATGAAGGGCGGCATGGCCTGCAGGTGTTCGCGACGCGCCCACAGCGCGCCGGTGCCGGTCGGTCCGCACATCTTGTGGCCGGTGATGGCGTAGAAGTCGCAGCCGATCGCGGTGACATCGACCGGGCGGTGCGGCGCTGCCTGCGATCCGTCGACCACGGTAATGATGCCGCGCTTGCGCGCCTCGCGGCAGATCTCGCGGACCGGGTTGACCGTGCCCAGCACGTTGGAGACATGTGCAATGGCCAGCAGCTTCACGTCGCTGCTCATGGCTGCATAAAGCGCCGGCAGATCCAGACTGCCGTCGGGCAGGATCTCGGCCACACGCACGCTGGCGCCGGTGCGCTGGGCCACCAGCTGCCAGGGCACGATGTTGGCGTGGTGCTCCATGCGCGAGACCAGGATCACGTCGCCGGCCTTCAGCTGCGGCAAGGCCCAGGAATACGCCACCAGGTTGAGCGCAAAGGTGGTGCCGCTGCACAGCACCAGATCCTCGGCGCGCACATTGAGGAAGCCTGCCAGCTTGCGGCGTGCGCCTTCGTAGGCGTCAGTGGCTTCCGTGCCCAGGGTATGCACCGCGCGACTGACGTTGGCGTTGTGGCGCCGATAGAAGTCGTCGGTGGCGGCGATCACGCTGGCCGGTTTCTGTCCGGTGTTGGCGCTGTCGAAATAGATCAGCGGCTTGCCGTGCACCTGGCGTTCGAGCAGCGGAAAATCCGCGCGCACGCCCGCCCAGTCGGCGTCGGTCAGTTCCAGCGGGGCAGGGGGCTGGCTCAGGCTCATGGCGATCCCAGGCGATCCAAGGCGTGGTCGACACGCGCGGTCAGTTGCTCGCGCACTTCGGTGTTGTCGATCACCGCCAGCGGCTCACGGAAGAATGCCGCCGTCAGCAACTGCTGGGCCTCGCGCTCCGGCAGGCCGCGCGAGCGCAGGTAGAACAGCGCGTTGGCATCAAGCTTGCCGACGGTGGCGCCGTGTGCGGCTTTGACCTCATCGGCGTGGATTTCCAGCACCGGCTGAGTGTCGATTTCGGCTTGCTCGGACAGCAGCAGATTCTTGTTCGACAGCGCCGCATCGGTGCCGTCGGCACCTTCGCGAATCAGGATGCCGCCATGGAAAACTGCGCGACCGCGACCGGCACCCAGCCCGCGCCAGCCCAGCTCGCAGGCAGTGTCGCGGCCGATATGGTCGATGCCCAGGCGGGTGTCGAGATGGCGGCGACCGTCGGCCAGCAGCACGCCATTGGCGACCAGCCGTGACTCATCACCTTCCAGGCGCACATTGAGCTCGTGTCGCGACAAGGCCGCGCCCAGCTCCAGGTCCATCCGGCGGTATTCGGCGCCGCGTGCGAGCACGGCCTCGGTGCGCATCAGCTGGCTGGCGCGGTCGCCATCACGCTGCACGCGGGCGTGGCGCAGCTGCGCCTCGCGGGCCAGGTGCACGTGGGTCAGGCTGTTGGCCAGGTGGGCGTGATCATCCACCGCGAAGTGATGCTCCAGCACCGTCAGCGAGGCACCGGCGCGCAGCTCAATCAGATGACGCAGGTGCCAGGCGCGATCCGCGCCGTCGGCAGCGCCAATGAACACCAGGTTCAAGGGCTGGCTGACCACCACGCCTTCGTCCAGGCGCAGCAGTACGCCTTCGTTGGCCAGGGCGGCATTGAGGCGGGCGAAGACTTCTTCGCTGCGCTCGTAGCGGCGGCCGAGGAAGCGCACGGCTTCGGCGCCTTCGGCCAGCGCCTCGGATAGCAGTTGCAGGCTCACGCCCTCGGGCAGGTCGGTGGTCAGCGACAGGGCCACCGAGTAGCGGCCGTTGACGAATACCGCGCGCGGACCCGGGATGTCGGCCAGCAGCAGCGGATCCACCGCCGGCGCTTCCTGCACGGGCTGGAAGCTGCGCCGCTCCAGCTGACGCAGCGAGGTGTATTTCCAGGCTTCGTTGCGCGGGCCCGGCAGGCCGGCGCGCAGCGCCTCGTCCAGTTCGGCGCGGCGGCCAGCGTCGCCGGCAAAGCCCTGCGCCAGGGAGTCCAGCAGCGCGCTCATCCGGCGGCCTGCGCCGGGGCGACGCGATCTTTCAGCCAGGCATAGCCGTGCTGTTCCAGTTCCAGCGCCAGCTCCGGGCCGCCGGATTCGACGATACGGCCATCGGCCAACACATGCACCACGTCTGGCTTGATGTAATCGAGCAGACGCTGATAGTGGGTGATGACCAGGAAGGCGCGGTCCGGCGAGCGCAACGCGTTGACGCCGTCGGCCACGTTCTTCAGCGCATCAATATCCAGGCCGCTGTCGGTTTCGTCCAGGATCGCCAGGCGCGGTTCCAGCACGGCGAGTTGGAAGATCTCGTTGCGCTTCTTCTCGCCGCCGGAGAAACCTTCGTTGACGCCGCGATGCAGCAGCTCGTCCTTCAGATGCAGCACGGCCAGCTTTTCGCGCACCAGTTTGAGGAACTGCATCGAGTCCAGCTCGCTCTCACCGCGCGCCTTGCGCTGCGCATTGAGCGCGGCGCGCAGGAAGTAGGTGTTGTTGACGCCCGGAATTTCGACCGGGTACTGGAACGCCAGGAACACGCCGGCGGCGGCGCGTTCTTCCGGCGCCAGTTCCAGCAGCGGTTGCTCGTCAAAGCTGACGCTGCCCTGGGTCACTTCATAGCCTTCGCGCCCCGCCAGGATGTTGCCCAGGGTCGACTTGCCGGCGCCGTTGGGCCCCATGATGGCGTGCACTTGGCCCGGCTTCACTTCCAGCGACAGGCCCTTGAGGATTTCCTTGCCGGCGACGCTGGCGTGGAGGTTTTCGATCTTCAGCATTTCAGTTGTCCGATTCTTTGCTTTAAGCCCCTCCACTTGAGGGAGAGGCATGAGGGTCCGGGAGCGGGTACCTTCCCCACGAGGGAGAAGGGAACATCAGTTAGCCGACGCTGCCTTCCAGCGAGACTTCCAGCAGCTTCTTGGCTTCCACCGCAAATTCCATCGGCAGCTCGCGGAACACCTGCTTGCAGAAGCCGTCGACAATCAACGACACCGCGTCTTCCTGGCTGATGCCGCGAGAGCGGCAATAGAACATCTGGTCGTCGGAAATCTTGGAGGTGGTGGCCTCGTGTTCCAGCGTCGCGGTCGGATTCTTGACTTCGATGTAGGGGAAGGTGTGCGCGCCGCACCTCTTGCCGATCAGCAAGCTGTCGCACTGGGTGTAGTTGCGCGCGTTGGACGCGTTGCGATCCACCTTGACCAGGCCGCGATAGGTGTTCTGGCCACGGCCGGCACTGATGCCCTTGCTGATGATCTTGGACTTGGTGTTCTTGCCGATGTGGATCATCTTGGTGCCGGTGTCGGCCTGCTGGCGATGGTGGGTCAGCGCCACCGAGTGGAACTCGCCTACCGAATCATCGCCGAGCAGCACACAGCTGGGGTACTTCCAGGTGATTGCCGAGCCGGTTTCCACCTGGGTCCAGGAAATCTTGCTGCGCGCGCCGCGGCATTCACCGCGCTTGGTCACGAAGTTGTAGATGCCGCCTCGGCCTTCCTCGTCGCCGGGGTACCAGTTCTGCACGGTGCTGTATTTGATCTCGGCGTCTTCCAGCGCCACCAGTTCCACCACCGCCGCGTGCAGCTGGTTTTCATCGCGCATGGGCGCGGTGCAGCCTTCCAGGTAAGAGACGTAGCTCTTGTCCTCGGCAATGATCAGCGTGCGCTCGAACTGGCCAGTGTGGCCGGCGTTGATGCGGAAGTAGGTGCTCAGCTCCATCGGGCAACGCACGCCCTTGGGGATGAAGACAAAGCTGCCGTCGGAGAACACCGCCGAGTTGAGCGCGGCGAAATAGTTGTCGCCAGTCGGCACCACGCTGCCCAGGTACTGGCGCACCAGATCCGGGTATTCGCGGATGGCCTCGCTCATCGAGCAGAAAATGATGCCCTTCTCGGCCAGTTCCTTGCGGAAGGTGGTGCCTACCGAGACCGAATCGAACACCGCATCCACCGCCACCCCGGCCAGCTTGGCGCGCTCATGCAACGGCACGCCCAGCTTGTCGTAGGTGTCCAGCAGTTCCTGCGGCACTTCGTCCAGCGAGTTGTACTTGGCTTTGGGCGCGCTGTAATAGCTCACGGCCTGGAAGTCGATCGGCGCGATCTTCAGCTTGGCCCAATGCGGCACCGGCATGGTCAGCCAATGGCGATAGGCGGCCAGCCGCCACTCGGTCATCCACTCCGGCTCGTTCTTCTTGGCCGAGAGGGCGCGCACCACGTCCTCGTCCAGGCCAGGCGGCAACGAGTCGGACTCAATGTCGGTGATGAAGCCGGCGTCGTAGCGACGTCCCAGCTGTTCCAGGATTTCTGCGTTTTCGGTGGCCATCAGGGCTGCCTACAAATTCAACTGTTGGCGACGCGCAGGGCGATGGGGCGCCGCGGCGAGTCGTCGGAAGGGGAGGAAGTGGGCGGATTGAGCATCTGCGCCAGGGTGACGCCGCGCAGGGCGTCGGCGACCACGTCGTTGATCAGGCGCCAGTTGGCGCGCGCGCTGCATTGATGGGCGATGCCGCAGTGGCTGTCAGCCGAGCTGCATTCGGTCATCGCCAGCGGCCCTTCCATCGCCTCGACGATCTCAATCAGGCTGATATCGGCAGCGGCGCGGCTGAGCCGATAGCCGCCATGCACGCCACGCAGGCCTTCGACCAGACCGGCCTGGGCCAGCGGCTTGAGGACCTTGCTGACGGTGGGCGACTCCAGGCCGGAGTGGTCGGCCAGGTCGGTCGCGCTCAGGACTTCGCCCGGGCGGGCGGCGAGCACGGTCAGGACTACGGTGGCGTAGTCAGTGAGTTTGGTGACACGGAGCATGGCGGGGGGCGGGCTCTAAAGCGTACCGAAATTGTACGCTTTGCGGCCCGCCCACGCCAGTCAAGCCTGAATCAAGGCGTTTGTGCCGATGCCACGGCCTTTTCCGTGGCTTGTGCCGGGGCCGGCGCAGGCGGCAGGACCAGGGTGAAGTAGGGCGCTGGCGGCGTTTGGCCAGGCGGCAGGTACTTGGGCGCAGGCTGCCCGGCCGGACCCAGCGATTGCACGAAGCGGAAGATGGCGCGGCGATCCTCCGCGGTCATGGTCCGAACCGCGAAGTCCGGCATGATCGGCCGGGTGCGCAGGTTGGCGCTGAACTCCAGCCATTGCACTTCGGTCATCTCCTGCAGGCGCAGGCGCAGGTTGGGCGCATAAGTGGTGCCCCAGGGGCCGTTGTAGCCCAGCGGCGAACCTTTCAGCCATTCGGCCTTGGGCAAGGTGCCCTGGCTTTCGGCATAGCCCACGGTGTGGCAATCGTTGCAGCCAGTGGTGCGAATCAGGTATTCGCCACGGGCAATCAGGTCGGCCGAGCTGTCGGCAACGGCTGCGGCGGCAGGTTTGCTGGACTCGGCCTGGCATCCGGCCAGGGTCAGCGCAGCAAGCAGCAAAAGACTGTAATTCAAGGTTCGGATGTTGAGAGACATAGCGGGACTCGGCAGGGTGTTCGGGGGAAAACAGGGCTATCAACGCGGCGTTTTCCCGCAACCGGACACGACCTTGTCGCCAAGGTTCAGGTGAACAGGGCGGCCGTGACGTTTGGCCTGGTGCAGGCGGTTTTATCGTCGTGCCCTTCACCTTGGCCCATGCCGTGAGCGAGAATCCCGATTCCCGCTCGCTTTACGGAATCCGCATGCCCCGCAAGATTGAAGCTCGCCAGTCCGACATCCATGGCAACGGCGTATTCGCCATCGCCCCCCTCAAGAAGGGCGAACGCGTTGTGGAGTACAAGGGCAAGCGACGCCGCCACGAGGAAGTGGACGAAGACGACAGCGGCGACGTGGAATCCGGCCACACCTTCTTGTTCACCCTCAACGATGACTACGTCATCGACGCCAACTACAAGGGCAACAAGGCGCGCTGGATCAACCACAGCTGCGATCCCAACTGCGAAGCGGTGATTGCCGAGCACGACGGCAACAACCGCAAGAAGGACAAGGTGTTCATCGAGGCCATCCGCAACATCAAGGCCGGTGAAGAGCTGACCTACAACTACGGCATCGTGTTGGACGAGCCGCATACCGCGCGCCTGAAGAAGGTCTGGGCCTGTCGTTGTGGCAGCCCCAAGTGCACGGGCACGATGCTGCAACCGAAGAAGAAGGCAGCAGCCTGAAACAAGCCGGCCTGAAGCAGAAAGCAGGCCGGCCCAAAGCAGTGGATGCAGTGGCAGGGCAAATGGTTGCCATGACCAACGCCAGTGGGTGAAACGGCGGGCAGTGGGTAATTTCGCTTCCCAACAGGGCAGGAGTCCCGGGGGGAAGTGAAATGCGACTGGCAACTTTGAGTGGTTCGATTCTTTTGGCGCTGGCAGCGCCGGCGATGGCCGTGGACATAGACGGGCGCATCGATCCGGCCGAATGGCAGGGCGCCCGCCACATCACCGACTTCCGCCAGGTGCAGCCGCTGACCAAGGCGGCTGCCTCGCAGCCCACCGAAGCCTGGGTACTGGCCACGCCCGAGGGCCTGGCCGTGGCCTGGCGCAACACCCAGCCGGCCTCGGTGCCGCGCACCCGCCAGCGCGTGCAGCGCGATTTCGAAGATCAGGTTGACCGGGTCAACCTGATGATCGATTTCGACGGCGACGGGCGCACTGCGTACAACTTCACGGTGTCGTCCACCGACGGCATCGCCGATGCGATCATCACCAACGAATTCCAGTTCAACGACGACTGGGACGGCAATTGGAAGCACGCCGTCAGTGAAGACGCCGACAGCTGGTCGGTGGAAATCCTGATCCCCTGGTACATCGCGCCGATGCACAAGAGCGCCGGCGACATGCGCACCATGAAGATCTATGTGGACCGGGTGATCGGCTCCAGCGGCGAGCGCTCGGCCTGGCCGGCGGCCAGCTTTGAGCGGCCGCGCTTTGTCTCCGACTTTGCGCCGGTGGAAGTCAAGCAGTACAGCCAGGCGTTGTTGGCGATCACTCCGTATGTGTCCGGCTTGTACGACAACGTTGGCAAGTCCAGCGATTTTGACGGCGGCGTGGATCTGTTCTGGAAGCCCAACGGCCAGTTCCAGATGACGGCCACGATCAATCCGGACTTTGGCCAGGTGGAGAGCGATGACCTGGTGGTCAACTTCAGCGCCACCGAAACCTTCATCAGCGACAAGCGCCCGTTCTTCACCGAGAACCAGGGCCTGTTTGAATACACCACGCCGTCTGATTACAGCCAGCTGCTGTATACGCGGCGCGTCGGTGGGCCGGCCGATGACGGCAACGGCTCAGGCGATATCACCGCCGCGCTCAAGCTCAATGGCAGCTTTGGCCAGACCAAGTACGGTCTGTTTGCCGCCGACGAGGCCGACGAAGTGGGGCGCAGCTTCTATGCGCTGCGGCTGGTGCGCGATTTTGAAAACCAGAACTTGGGCATGATGGTGACCAACGTCGACCGCCCCTACCTGGATCGCGAAGCCACCGTGCTGGGTGTGGATCACAACTGGCGTCCTACGCCGCGTTGGAACATTCGCACCCGCGTGTTTGGCAGCCAGATTGACCAGCAGGGCCAGACCACGCGCGACAACGGCGCCACTATCTGGGCCGACTACGAGATGGACAACAACTGGCGGCAGCAGTGGATTGCCATGCACTTTGGCGACGAGCTGCAGATCAATGACGCCGGTTACCTGTCGCGCAACAACATGAACTACCTGCACTGGGAGTTCAAGAAACGCTTCCCTGATCAGCCCGCCGACTCGCGCTACTCCTCCAAGGAATGGCGCTGGCGCGCCAGCACGGTCTACAACGACAACGGCGAGCGTCTGAACAACCAGTTCCGCATGAGCCGGCAGAGTTCGCTGCGCAACGGCAGTACGGAATACGCGCAGATCAACATCAACACCTCGGGCGTGGATGACATGCTGACGCGCGGCAACGGCGTGGTGAATGTGCCGGGCCGCTGGAATGCGCATTGGGAATTCGAGCGTCCGCGCAAAGGGCACTGGGCGCACGAGGCCTTCGTCGACGCCTTCACCGGCGGCCTGGCTGGCAATGACAAGGTGGGCTATGCCGCCGAGTATCAAGCCACGTATTTCATCAGCGATGCTTTCAGCTTCTACGGCGGCGTCTACGCCGACATGACCCCGGACTGGCTGCTGTGGCAGTACGACAACTTGATCGGCAGCTACAAGGGCCGCGAATGGCACATCAA
>Ga0160448_100106_pt1 | contig 41681 bp, 43 predicted proteins | sample HID1973M_E1MG_FD_108269 | JGI IMG/M metagenome (GOLD analysis project Ga0160448, IMG submission 108269) | Enriched mosquito-associated microbial communities from UW Madison campus, WI, USA - HID1973M_E1 MG | ecosystem: Host-associated > Arthropoda: Insects > Digestive system > Unclassified ...
AGACTTGAGAACCAAAGCGCCATGCGCCGTCCCGGCGGGGGTGGGGGCGAGTGGCACATGGATGTGCCACGCTCGGTTTCGTCACGACACGGACGTCTGCCGAAACCGACGCCCCCACCCCCGGCGGGACGGCGCCCACACCGTAAGTCAGGGCCAAACCAACCGCACACCAAGGCGCGCCCTCAACAAACCCCAATAAAGCCCGCGAAAGCGGGCGCCCCGCTTTCCCAAGGAAAAGCCCTCCGAAAAGCACAAAGGCCGCATCGTCACCGAGGCGGCCCCTGGTAATCGCGCCTTGCGCCAGACCGCTACACGTCCAGCCCGATCGGGCAGCTCACCCCGGTCCCGCCGATGCCGCAGTAGCCGTTGGGATTCTTCGCCAGGTACTGCTGGTGATAGTCCTCGGCGTAGTAGAACGGCGGCGCCGGATAGACGATCTCGGTGGTGATCCCGCCATAGCCGGCCGCGCGCAGCTGCTGCTGGTAGGCGTCACGGCTGGCCAGCGCGGCGTCGTACTGCGCCTGGGTATGGCAGTAGATCGCCGAGCGGTACTGCGTGCCGGTGTCGTTGCCCTGGCGCATGCCCTGGGTCGGATCGTGGTTTTCCCAGAACGTGCGCAGGACCTCGTCCAGCGACACCTTGGCCGGGTCGAACACCACGCGCACGACCTCCGTATGGCCGGTCATGCCCGAGCAGGCTTCCTCGTAGGTCGGGTTCGGGGTCTGCCCTCCCTGGTAGCCCACCGCCGTGGTCACCACGCCGGGCAGCTGCCAGAACTTGCGTTCGGCGCCCCAGAAACAGCCCATGCCCACCTCGAGCGTCTCCAGCCCGGCGAAATCGCCCTGCAGCGGCTGGCCGTTGACGAAGTGGACGTTATGCAGCGGCAGCGCGGCCTGCCGGCCGGGCAGCGCTTCGCCCTCGCGCGGCAGGCGCTGCTTGAACGCGCCGATGCCGAGCTTCAGGGCCGATCCGATTCCGAGCATGGGGGACTCCTCAGGCCGGCAGGAAGCCGGGGTCTTGGTCGGCGTCCGATATGGGGTCGGCGGGTGGCCCGGCCAAGTCCAGGGCGGCGATGACATCCTGGGCCGCCGGCAGCAGCGGGTCCGGGACGCAGACCCGCAGGACACCGAACAACGGCAGTTCCCCGCCGGCGCCCAGCAGCGACTCGCCGAACACGAACGCGGGGATTCCCGCGTCTTCCAGGGCGTGCTTGACCAGGTGGGCGTCGAACAGGTTCTCGGCGCGGTAGGCGACCTGCATGGGCGACTCCGTTCAGGACTCAGGGCGCCAGCATAAGCCCGCCGGGCGTCGGCGCGGGTGGACGCCCAGCCGGGGACGAGGCCTTGTTAAACTGGGGGTCTTCCTGATTTCGTGCCCGGCATGTCCACCTCCCCCGATTCCGCAGCCCCCGCCTCCGATACCGCCGCCCCCGAGAAGCGCGACTTCATCCGCCAGATCGTCCGCGAGGACCTGGCCAGCGGCAAACACCAGGCGATCAAGACCCGCTTCCCGCCGGAGCCCAACGGCTACCTGCACATCGGCCACGCCAAGGCGATCTGCCTGGACTTCGGCATCGCCGCCGAGTTCGCCGGCGTGTGCAACCTGCGCTTCGATGACACCAACCCGGCCAAGGAAGACCCCGAGTTCGTCCAGGCCATCCAGGACGACGTGCGCTGGCTGGGCTTCGAATGGGCCTCGCTGCGCCACGCCTCGGATTACTTCGAGGTGTACTACCGCGCCGCCCGGAAGCTGATCGTCGAAGGCAAGGCGTTCGTGTGCGACCTCAGCGCCGAACAGGTGCGCGAGTACCGCGGCACGCTGACCGAGCCGGGCCGCAATTCGCCGTTCCGCGACCGCAGCGTCGAGGAGAACCTGGACCTGTTCGCGCGCATGCGCGCCGGCGAGTTCCCCGACGGCGCGCGCACCCTGCGCGCGAAGATCGACATGGCCAGCGGCAACATCAACCTGCGCGACCCGGCGCTGTACCGCATCAAGCACGTCGAGCACCAGAACACCGGCAACGAATGGCCGATCTACCCGATGTACGACTTCGCCCACTCGCTGGGCGACGCGGTCGAGGGCATCACGCATTCGCTGTGCACGCTGGAGTTCGAGGACCATCGCCCGCTGTACGACTGGTGCGTGGACAACGTCGACCTGGCGCATTCGCCGGAGCTGGTCGAGTCGATGCTGGCCAAGGGCTATCCGATGGAAGCGGCCAAGCCGCGCCAGATCGAATTCTCGCGCCTGAACATCAACTACACGGTGATGAGCAAGCGCAAGCTGACCCAGCTGGTCGCCGAAAGCCTGGTCGATGGCTGGGACGATCCGCGCATGTACACCCTGCAGGGCCTGCGCCGCCGCGGCTACACCCCGGCCGCGCTGCGCCTGCTGGTGGATCGCGTCGGCATCTCCAAGCAGAACTCGATGATCGATTTCTCCGTGCTCGAAGGCTGCCTGCGCGAGGACCTGGACGCGCGTGCGCCGCGCCGCATGGCGGTGATCGACCCGCTGAAGTTCGTGCTGGCCAACCTGGACGAGGGCCACGAGGAATCGCTGGAATTCTCCAACCATCCGAAGGACGAATCCTTCGGCACGCGCCAGGTGCCGTTCTCGCGGGAACTGTGGATCGAGCGCGAGGATTTCGCCGAAGTCCCGCCGAAGGGCTGGAAGCGCCTGGTGCCGGGTGGCGAAGTGCGCCTGCGCGGTGCCGGCATCGCCCGCGTGGACGAGGTGGTGAAGAACGAGGCCGGCGAGATCATCGAACTGCGCGGCTGGCTGGATCCGGAATCGCGCCCGGGCATGGAAGGTGCCAACCGCAAGGTCAAGGGCACCATCCACTGGGTCAGCGCGGTGCACGCGTTGCCGGCGGAGATCCGGCTGTACGACCGCCTGTTCTCGGTCGAGAACCCGGACGACGAATCCGAGGGCAAGACCTACCGCGACCACCTGAACCCGGACTCCAAGCGCAGCGTGCGTGGCTACCTGGAGCCCTCGGCCGCCCTGGCCACGCCGGAGCAGTCGTTCCAGTTCGAGCGCATGGGTTATTTCGTCGCCGACCGCCGCGACCACACGGCCGCGGCCCCGGTGTTCAACCGCAGCGTGACCCTGCGCGATACCTGGTCGTGACCTATGTGGCGCATCCCGCTACGCGGGCTGCGCCCCCGAAGTTTGCTGCGCAAACTTTGGCCCCCCACCTCTGCCTTGCCTATCCCCCGCGCCGTTGGCGCGCCCCCCCCTTAACATAAGGGGGGCTTTCCTCCAGCGGCATGGCTGCTGCCGTTGTAGGAGCGGCTTCAGCCGCGACTCCATGAGCCCGTGGTCGCGGCTGAAGCCGCTCCTACGGGAGCCATGCGCCACCCGGCGTTCCCGTCCGAATGCCGCGGACGATTAAGATGACGGCGAACCCAGCCGCCGACCCGCCTCCGATGCACCCCGTGTCCGCCCTCCACCTGCGCAGCTACGGCCCCGAGGCCTACACGCACGCGCACGACCACGTGCAGGTCGTGCTGCCGCTGGCCGGCGGCATGGAAATGGACGTGGGCGGCCGCGGTGGCGAGGTCGACCTGCTGCATGGGGCGTTCATCGCCCCCGGGACCGCGCATACGCAGGCCGCGCAGGGCGATAACCGCTTCCTGATCCTGGACTGCGGCGTGGATGACATCGGCACCGGCGGCTGCGAACGGCTGGCCGGCCATCCCTGGCTGGCGCTGTCGCCGTCCACCCGCCGGCTGCTGGATTACATCGAGCTGCGCCGCGCCGGCAGCGAACTGCCCCCCGCGCTGACCGGCCATTGCCTGCCCCTGCTGCTGGAAGCGCTGGCCGTGGACGCACCGGTCGCCGGCCGCCTGCGCCGGCTGCTGCAGCGGATCGAGGCCGACCCCGGCCAGGCCTGGCCGGTCGAACGCATGGCCGCCACGCTGCATCTCAGTGGCAGCCGCCTGCATGCGCTGTTCAAGCGCGAACTCGACACCACGCCCCAGGCCTGGCTGGCTGAACTGCGCCTGCGCCGGGTCATCGCCGCCCTAGCCGATGGCGATACCCCGGTGGCGACCCTGGCCCTGGAGGGCGGCTGGTCCGACCAGACCACGTTGACCCGCGCCATGCGCCGCGCCACCGGCCTGACCCCGGCCGCGTTCCGTCGTGGCCGTCGCCAGCGTGGACCCGCAATCCAGTAGCCCAGGCCAAGAACCGCCGCGCACCGGCCGGCATCCTGCGCCGATGCACGAACCCGCCTCCTCCCGACCCGCCCCTCCGCTTGCCGCCGGCATCACCAGTGGCGTCATCGCCGGTGCCCTGTGGGGGCTGGTCTTCCTCGCCCCGCAGCTGCTGCGCGACTTCACCCCGCTGCAGATGTCGGTCTCGCGCTACCTCGCCTACGGGCTGGTCGCGGTTCTGGTGCTGGCGCCGCGCTGGCGGCGGGCGGTCGCGCCGATGCAGATGGCCGACTGGTGGACCCTGGCGCGCCTGAGCCTGCTCGGCAACCTGCTGTACTACGTGCTGCTCGGCACCGCGGTGCACTGGGCAGGCGGCGCGGCGACCTCGCTGATCATCGGCCTGCTGCCGGTGTCGGTGACCCTCGTGGGCGCGCGCGGGGCCGGCGCGATGCGGTTGTCGGCGCTGGCCTGGCCGCTGGCGCTGTGCGTGCTCGGCGTCGGCCTGGTCGCCACGCAGGCGCTGGCCGGCGGACAGGACGGGCAGCACGACCTGCCGACCCGGCTGGCTGGCCTGGCCTGCGCCTTCGGCGCGCTGGTGTCATGGACGGCGTATTCGGTCGGCAATGCGCGCTGGCTGTCGCGGCGGCCACAGATCTCCAGCCAGGACGGCTCGCTGCTGACCGGCGTGGTCACCGGTGCCCTGGCGCTGCTGGCGGCCGCCCCGGCGTTCCTTGGGGGCAGCGACCATGCCGGCGGCGACTGGTTGCGCTTCTGGGGCATCGCGATGGTGCTGGCGCTGTTCGCCTCGGTGGTCGGCAACGCGCTGTGGAACCGCAGCAGCCGGCTGCTGCCATTGACCCTGGTCGGGCAGATGATCGTGTTCGAGACCGTTTTCGCGCTGCTGTATGGCTTCCTGTGGGAGCAGCGCTGGCCGCGCCCGCTGGAAGCATTGGCCATCGCCTGCCTGCTGGCCGGCGTCTACGGCTGCACCGCCGCGCACGTGGAACGTCGGCGCGTGCAGGACTGAGAGGCCCGGCTTGCCCGGGCCGCGAAGCCGGCGCTATAACGGACGCGCCCAAGGTCAAGGAGGTCCTGCATGCGGTCACGGACGATCTCGTTCCTGTTGCGCTGCGCTTTCGTCGGCGCGTTGTGCCCGCCCCTCGCGCCGGCGTTCGCCGCATCCGCCGCCGAGCCGCGGCTGGATCCCGCCGAACAGGCCGATCCGGCGCTGCGCCGGCAATGGCTGCAGTTGCGCGCCGAAGCCGCGGACCCGCTGACCGCGCCGCAGCTCTCCCGCCTGAAGGTGCTGCTGTCCGCGCATGGTTGGCCGACCCGCCCGGCCGCCGATGCCGAGGTGATCAACGCCGCCGGCGAACTGCTGCTGCGCGCCAGCAGCGACTATGACTACCAGCAAGAGGTGATCGACCTGGTGCTCGCGCGCGTCGACGTCGATGTCGATGCGCTCGCCGCCGCCACGCTCAACGACGCCATCGAGATCCGCGGCAAGCAGCGCCAGCAGTTCGGCACGTTCTTCAGGCTCGAAGGCGGCAAGGTGGTCGCCAGCACGCCGCTGGAGGGCTATCGCTACCAGCGCGACCTGCTGGGCATGCCGCCACTGGCCGACCACATCGCACGGCTGCAGGCACGCGTCGATGCCGGCCAGTCGCTGGCGGCCGCGCAGGCATCTGCACCGCTGGCCCTGCCGACCTACCGCCCCTACCAGCAGCCGCAACTGCGCCTGGAGCTGGGCGAGATGATCGACCGCGAACAGCGTGCGCGCGAGGCGTATCGCACGACCGTCGCAGCCGGCAAGCCGGACCCCGCGCTGCAGGCCGCCATCGCCCAGGTCGACGACGCCAACGTGGCCCGCGTCGGCGCGATCCTCGATGAACTTGGCATCCCGACCCCGGCGATGGTCGGCCACGATGGCGTGTCGACCTTCTTCCTGCTGGTCCAGCACAGCTCGCAGGCCCTGCAGCAGCGCGTGCTGGTGATGGCGGAACCGCAGATGGAACAGCGGCTGATGTCCCGCCAGCAGTACGCCATGCTCAGCGACCGGGTGAACATCGAGCAGGGCCGCAAGCAGCTCTATGGCACCCAGGTCCGCCTGGAGAATGGCCACGTCAGCCTGGAGCCGGTCGAGGATCCTGAACACCTGGACCAGCGTCGCGCCGGGATGGCGATGGGGGCATCGGCGGACTACCTGCAGCGCGTGCAGGCGCAGTGGGCGCCGCGCTGAGGGCCGCCAGCGGCGGATCGTGACCGGCCGGCAACCGTCAACGCGCTAGGATCACGCCGTCCCCCGGCTGCGCGAGGATCGCCATGCGCCCGAGCTTGATCCTGCTGGCCTGCCTGGCCTGTGCCGCGGTGCTGGCCGCCTGCACGGCGGCACCGGCTGCACCGGTACCCCCTGTAGCGCCGGTACCGCAGGCCGCCCAGGCGTCTGCGGCAGCCCTCCCGCCCCGCCTGGATACACGCTGCCGCACCGACGCCGACTGCACGGTCAAGAACGTCGGCAGCTGCTGCGGCTACCACCCGGCCTGCGTCAACGTCGACAGTCCCACCGACCCGGCGGCGGTGTTGGCGCAATGCCAGGCCAGTGGACGCATGAGCGGGTGCGGCTTCGCGCAGATCGCCGGCTGCCAGTGCGTGGCCGGCCAATGCAGCGCAAGCGGGGCCGCTGCCGATACACTGCGCCGCCCGATCGAACCCACGGAACCCCTCCGCTGATGCTGTACGCGCAAGTCCACCTCACCCTGCCGGCCTGGATCCACGAACACGTCGACCTGTCCGAGCGCTATCCCGGCGATGACATGAAGGTCGCGCTGGCGATCGAACTGTCGCGGCTCAACGTGGACCACCGCAGCGGTGGCCCGTTCGGCGCGGTGGTGTTCGGCCCCGACGACCGCGTGATCGCCGCCGGGGTGAACCGGGTGGTGCCGCACAGCACCTCGCTGGCGCACGCCGAGAACATGGCCTACATGCTGGCCCAGCAGCGCCTGCAGACGCCGCGCCTGAACGACGTGGTCAAGCCGGTCACCCTGGCCACCTCGGCACAGCCATGCTGCCAGTGCTACGGCGCCACCGTGTGGGCTGGCATCGACCGCCTGCTGATCGGCGCCCGCGCCGAGGACGTGATGGAACTGACCCGGTTCGACGAAGGCCCGCTGCCGGCCGACTGGATCGGCGAACTCAACCGTCGCGGCATCGAGGTCGTGCGCGACCTGCACCGTGACGACGCCCGCGCCGTGCTGCGCGCTTACGGGGAATGCGGTGGCGATCATTACTGAGGCCGGCCGATGAACGGCCTGCTGTGCTATTGCCGCCAGGGCTTCGAGCCCGAACTGGCGGCCGAACTGGGCGAACGCGCCGCGCATGCCGGCGTGGCCGGCTACGCGCGCACGCAGCGCAACGACGGCTATGCGCTGTTCGTCTGCGAAGACCCCGCCGCGTTGTCGGCGCGACTGCCCTGGCGCGAACTGATCTTCGCCCGGCAGAAGCTGGTGCTGCTGGCCGAGCTGCGCGGCCTGGATCCGCGCGACCGCATCACCCCGGTGCTCGCGGCGCTGGCCGCCGCGTCGGGACCGGCGCGCTACGGCGACCTGTGGGTCGAACACCCGGATTCGGACGCCGCCAAGCCGCTGGCCGGCCTGGCGCGCAGCTTCGGCAACGCGCTGCGACCGGCGCTGCGCAAGGCCGGGCTGCTGACCGACAAGCCACAGCCGCGGTTGCCGCGCCTGCACCTGTGCTTCCTCGATGGCGACCATGTGCTGGTCGCGCATGCGGCCGCCGACGACAGCGCGCCCTGGCCGCTGGGCATCCCGCGCCTGCGCCTGCTGCCGGACGCGCCCTCGCGCTCGGCGCTGAAACTGGAGGAGGCCCTGCTGACCCTGCTGACGCCGGAAGAGCACGAACGCCTGGTGCGGCCGGGCATGCGCGCCGCCGACCTGGGCGCCGCGCCTGGCGGCTGGACCTGGGTGCTGACCCGGGAACACCTGCATGTCACCAGCGTCGACAACGGCCCGCTGCGCGAGCACGTGCTGGACACCGGCCTGGTCGAGCACCTGCGCGCCGACGGCTTCCACTGGAAACCGGAGAAGCCGCTGGACTGGATGGTCTGCGACATGGTCGAGCAGCCACGCCGGGTCGCCGAGCGGATGGCGACCTGGTTCCGCGAAGGCTGGTGCCGCCATGCGATCTTCAACCTCAAGCTGCCGATGAAGAAGCGCTGGGATGAAACCCGGCTGTGCCTGGACCTGTTCCAGGAGCAGGCCGGTCGCCCCCTGTTGCTTCGGGCCAAGCAGCTGTATCACGATCGCGAGGAAATCACCGTCTTCGCCAGCCCCGGCTGACCGATCCACGCAACGCGACACCACCCAGGAACCCCCATGCGCGCCACCCGCCTGTTGACGCTGTGCCTGCTGCTCGCCGCCGCCCCGGCGGCGCTGGCCGAGAAAACCCCGGTCCCGTACCGGGCCTGGGACTACGTCGGCGACGGCGTGTTCACCTCGGACATCGAAGGTCCCGCGGTCGGCCCGGACGGCGCGTTGTACGTGGTCAACTATGGCCGCAACGGCACCATCGGGCGGGTGACCCCGGGCGCGGACGGCGGCGACGCCAAGCTGTTCGTCGAGCTGCCGCCCGGCAGCGTCGCCAACGGCATCCGCTTCGCGCCGGACGGGACCATGCGCGTGGCCGACAAGGCCGGCAAGCAGCTGCTCAGGATCGATCCGGTCACCGGCGCGATCGAGGTGCTGGCCAGGCTGCCGCAGTCAACCGGCCCCAACGACGTGGCGCTGGCGCCGGACGGCAGCGTCTTCCTCAGCGACCCGGACTGGGTCGACACCCGCAACGGGCGCCTGTGGCGCGTCACCGCCGACGGCCAGGTGCAGCTGCTGGAAGACCACATGGGCACCACCAATGGCGTGGAGGTCAGCCCGGACGGCAAGCGCCTGTACCTCAACGAAAGCGTCCAGCGTGCGGTATGGGTATACGACCTGGTCGACGGCAAGCCGCAGAACAAGCGCCTGCTGCACCGCTTCGACGACTACGGCCTGGACGGCATGCGCTGCGACCCGGACGGCAACCTGTACATCGCCCGCTACGACGGCGCCCAGGTCGCCGTGCTGGCTCCGGACGGCAGGCTGGTGCGCACCATCGCCCTCAAGGGCCACAAGCCCAGCAACGTCACCTTCGACGGCGCGCAGGTATTCGTGACCCTGCAGGACCGTGGCGCGATCGAGACCTTCTACGTCGATCCGCCGGCCAAGCCGGTCCACTGAGCGGTTCAGCCTGGCCGGCGCCCGCCCGGGCGCCGATCGCGGCATGGATCACCTCCGGTCTCAGCCGGCGCAACGCCCATGGCCCATGCTGGCCACCTGTCGAAAGGGGCAAGCCATGCAGACGATCCAACTCAACGACCCGGCGGGATTCGGCAACGAATTCCTGCGCCTGACCCTGCTGCAGGGCTTCCAGTCGCTGACCAAGCGCGACCTGGAACTGCTGATCTTCGTGCTGCTGGAGCGCGATGGGACGATCTCCCGCGCCGACTCCAACGCCGCGGTGGCGCTGAAGCTGCGCGTGACCACGGCCAAGGTCAAGGCGCTGCGTCGTGACGGCTACGCGCGCTGGCGCGCCCTGGTCCCGGAGGACGCCGAGGCGGCGCTACGGCGGATCACCGCCACCGCGCTGTCGGCGGCGAACATCGATGCCGGCGCCAAGCACGTCAGCGAACGCAGCCGCAAGGAAGGCTTCATCGCCATCCGCATCGAGCATCCCGACGACGCCCAGCAGTTCGAGCAGGCCATCCTCGAGGTCGGCGCGCTGCCGGTATACGAGCGCAACCGCGAAGTCGTGGCGGTGCGTTTCGATACCCTGCTGCAGATCGCCGAACGCTGGGGCTACCTGCAGCCGGATCCGGATGCCGTGCTCAAGCAGCTGCGGCACCTGGCGCCGGCCAGCGAGGAACTGGCCGACCTGCTGAAGAAGGACGTGGCCAAGCTGCGCTGGGAAGACGTGCGCCGTGCGCTCAACGGACTCGGCGCCAAGGCCGTGGCCGATGGCGCCGGCAGCGGATTGAAGGCACTGCTGAAGCTGGCCTTCCCGTTCGTCTGAGGCGACTCAGCCGGTGATCGTCACCTTCTTCCCGCCCGCGCGCGCCGAGGCGAAGATCGCGTCCATCACCCGCATGTCGGCCAGGCCTTCCTCGCCGGGCGCGCGCAGCGGCGTGCCCTGGAGGATGGCCAACGCATCCTCGTCCATCTGCAGCGCCTGCTGGTGGCGCACCGTGGCATCGAGCACCTTGCCATCGCTGGTGCGACCGCGGATGCCGTCGTAGCTCTGGAACGGCGACAACTCGTACCAGCCACGCTCGCAATCGACATGCAGCTGGTTCATGTTGATGCCGAAGCTGGTCGCACAGTCGGCAACGATGCCGCCGGGGAATTCCAGGGTGAAGCGCGTGGTCTCGTCGACCCGGTCGAAGATCTTCGGCCGCCGCACCTCGTGGCGGGCACTGACTGCCAGCGGCTCCAGCCCGGTGGCGTAGCGCGCACCGTTGAGCGAGTACACGCCCATGTCGTACATGGCGCCGCCACCGCGCGCCGGGTCCAGCCGCCAGTTGTCCGCCGGCGCGTCGTCGAAACCGTTGAAGCCGGCCTCGGCGCGGACGCGGCGGATCGCGCCATGGGGCTTTTCATCCACCCACGAGATGATCCGCCGGGTATTGGGTTCGTGCTGCATCCGGTAGCCGATCGCCAGCTTGACCTTGTTGCGCGCGCAGGCATCGATCATCGACTGCGCCTCGCCCGCGTTCATCGCCATCGGCTTTTCGCACCACACGTGCTTGCCGGCCTGCGCAGCGGCGATGGTGTACCTGGCGTGCAGGCTGTTGGGCAGCACGACGTAGACGACGTCGATGTCGGGGTTGTCGGCGATCGAGGCGAAGTTGTCGTAGTTGTAGACGTTGCGATCGGGAATCCCGTAGCGCCGTTGCCAGTCGGCCGCCTTGGCCGGCGTGCCGGTGACGATGCCGGCCAGGCGGCAGTGGCGGGTCAGCTGCAGCGCCGGCGCCAGCCGGCCCTCGCTGTAGCCACCCAGTCCCACCAGCGCCACGCCCAGCGGCCTGCCCGCGGCGGCGGCGCGTGCGCGCAGCGGCAATGCAGCGGCCGCGACGGCGCCGAGCGCGCCCTTGAGTACCTGCCGACGGGACCAGTCGTTACCGTTCATCGCTTCCTCCTTGGCGACGCGGCCACGGCCGCGCCGGGGTCAACGTGGCCCGATGCCGGCGGCGCGCCGCCACAGCAGGTCCACCAGCGGTGGCAGGCGGCCCGCGGCCCCGAGGGCCAGGCCGCGCGCCAGGGTCAGGTGCATCTCGTCATTGGAGAAAACCCGGTTGATCGCGTCGAAGCCATGGGCGGCGACGGTATTTTCGCTGCGGCGGTTGCGTGCCCAGCGGCGCAGCCGGTGCGGCGCGGCCCAGTCGGCCCGGCGCTGGCGCGCGTCCAGCACCGCCTGCTGCAGGCCGGCGACATCGCGCAGGCCCAGGTTCACGCCCTGGCCGGCCAGCGGATGCACCACGTGCGCGGCATCGCCCAGCGCCAGCACGCGGCCGGCGAGGTAATCGCCCACCAGCTGGCGGCGCAGCGGGAACGCCGCGCGCGGCGAGGCCAGCCGGACCTGGCCGAGGCGGCCGGCAAAGGCCGCGGTGAGCTCGCGCTCGAAGGCAGCCTCGCCGGCCTCCAGCAGGCGCACGGCCTCGGCTTCGGGCAGCGTCCAGACGATCGAACTGCGGCCGTCGGCGAAAGGCAGGAAAGCCAGCGGCCCGGTGACCAGGAAGCGCTGCCAGGCGGTGTCCTCATGCGGGCGCTCGGTGTCGACGAAGGCGACCAGCCCGCGCTGGCCGTAGTCCTGCCGGCTCACCTGCATGCCGGCCAAGGTGCGCAGCGTGGAGGCAGCGCCATCGGCGGCGATCGCCAGTGCGGCATCCACCCGCGAACCGTCGTCCAGGCGCAGGCGCACGCCGCGTTCGTCCTGCTCCAGCGCTTCCAGCCGCGCCGGGCAATGCAGCTGCACTCCGGCACCGGGCAGCGCGGCCCAGAGGCGGTCGACCAGCAGGTCGTTCTCGACGATCCAGCCGAGCTGCTCGCGGCCGAAGGCATCGGCATCGAAACCCAGTTCGCCGCCACCGGCGGCATCCCACACGCGCATGCGCCGATACGGCTGCGCGCGTGCGGCACGGATCTGCGGCCATACGCCCAGCCGTTCCAGCAGGGCGGCATTGTCGGCCGCGAAGGCGTATACGCGCAGGTCGGGCGCGGCGGCCTGCCAATGCGGCGGTGCCCTGCCCTCCACCAGCGCGACCGACAGCCCGGCCTCTGCCAGCGCCAGCGCGCAAGCCGCGCCGACCACGCCGCCACCGGTCACCGCGACATCGACTCCGGCGCGGCGGTTCAAGGCACGCTCCGGCACAGGCGCGGCACGTCGCCGCGGAAGCCCATCGCGCCGCCGACCAGCATCGACTGCAACGGCGTGTGCCGCGCTGCCGCCAGCAGGCCCAGGCTGCGCAACGGTCGCAGCAGCGGCGAGGGCTGGCCGGTGATGCGCGCCAGTCCGCCGGAGAAACCGATGGTCTGCTCGCGGTCGGGACGGCGGCGCGCCACGTAGGCGGACAACAGGCTGGCAGCGCCGGCGTCGCTGCGATCGGCTTCGATCAGTTCGGCCAGGGTCAGCGCGTCGCGCAGGCCCAGGTTGAAGCCCTGCGCACCCAGCGGGTGCAGGGTCTGCGCGGCATTGCCGAGCAGGACCATGCGCTCGGCGCTCAGCTGGCGAGCGAGCACCTGCACGATCGGATAGGCGCTGCGCTCGCCGCTGCCAACCAGCCGGCCGGCGCGCCAGCCGGCGGCCTGTTGCAGGCGTGCCAGCCAGGCGGCTTCGTCGAGCGCGGCGACCGCTTCGGCCTCGTGCCTGGCCACGCCGTGCACGGCACCGTAGTGGCGGTCGCCGCGCGGCAGCAGCGCGGTCGGGCCGGTGTCGTGGAAGCGTTCGTAGGCGGTACCGTCTGGGGCACGCTGGCCACGCACCCGGGCCACGAACAGGGTCTGCAGGAAATCGTGCTCGTCGGTCTCGATGTGCAGCAGTTCGCGCACCGCGCTGCGGGTACCGTCGGCACCGACCAGCAGGCGCGCACCGAGCAGCAGCTCGCCACCTTCGCCGGTGTCGATGCGCACCGGGCGCACGCCCTCGTGCACCGGGCCGGTGCCGATGAAGCGCGCCGGGCGGTAGCGGGTCAGGCGCGTGGCCTGGGCCAGCCGTGCCTCCAGCGCCTCGCCGAAATCGCGTGCCACCACGACCTGGCCGAAACTGTCGCGGCCGTAGTCGGCGGCATCGAGCTGCACGCTGCCGAAATCGCCGGCGCGGCTGACATGGATGCGGCGGATCGCCCCGCCGGGCTGGCGCAGCTGCGCCATTACCCCGAGCGCGGACAGCGCGTTGACCGTGGCCGCGGCGAAACTCAGGTTGCGCTGGTCGAACACCGCCGGCAGGGTGCCGGCCGCGGTCGCCTCCACCAGGCCCACGTCCAGTTCCAGGCGGTCCAGCGCGATCGCCAGGCTGGCGCCAACCAGGCCGCCGCCCACGATCACTACGTCATGTATCCGGGTCATGCGTGCATGATAGAGCGTGCCATGGACTTTGCGATGGGACGGTAGGGGGCTGCGGCCTGGCGGCCGCTGCGCGACGGCTGCCGCCGCTCATGCTCCCCCGCCCGGTTCCAGCCGGAACCTCCTGCTTGACTTCCCGCCAGCGGCCATCGCACCACGCCACCTGATGGGCCAATGCCCGCGGAACGAAAAGCGGAAGCGGATGAAGCGAGGAATCTCCCCACACTCCCTTCTCCCTTCCCCCTTTCGCTTCTCTCTTTTCGCTTCAACTACCGCCTTGGCTACTGCTTCTGCTTTCGTTTCGGCGGCCGTTCTGTGTGGAGCGTTGCGGCGCGATGCCTGCTGACGGGAAGTAAAGGAGGAGGCTTGGGCCGCAGGCCCGAGCCGGGGGACATGAGCGGCAGCAGGCATCGCGCCGCACCGCCCGCGACCCACCCACCCCACGCGTCGCGCGCCAAACGAAGGCCAACCACCCCAGCCGGCAGAAAACCAAGCCCAGCGGCCGCCATGCCGCCCCCCTCCCCTCCCCGCAGATCAAAGAACAGCCCAAGAAAAGCCGCTAGAATCGGCCGGTCATCCACGCTTCCGACCGGCCCTGCCATGACCGACCGCAGCCTCCGCGCCTTCATCCTGCTCGTGCTCGCCCTGCTGATGGTGGCCACGCGGATCAACCATTTCGCGCCGGTGCCGGATGCGTCGTGGGCGGTGTTCTTCCTCGGCGGCTTCTACCTGCGCAGCTGGACGCGCTGGGCATTCCCGGCACTGATGGCGCTGGCGGTACTGATCGACTGGCTGGTCATCCGCGGCCAGGGCATCGCCTTCTGGCAGCACTACTGCGTGTCGCCGGGCTACCTGGCGCTGGTCCCGGCCTACCTGGCCCTGTGGACCGGCGGCGGCTGGCTGCGCGGCCTGCCCGCCACCACGCCGGTGTTGACGCTGGCGCGCGGCGCGGCGGTGCTGGTGCTGTCGGTGGCCGTGTGCCACTTCATCGCCCAGGGCGCGTTCTACTGGGCCAGCCGCAGCGTGGCCGACCCGACCGTGGCCGGCTGGCTGCGCAACTGGGCCGACTGGTTCGGCCCCTACCTGCGTACCGCCGTGCTCTACGTCGCCGCCGCTGCCGCACTGCATGCCGCCGTGCGTGGCCTGGCGCGCTTGACCGCACGCACCCCGGCGCACTGAGGCCTGCGTGGGCCACCGTCTTTCGAAGATCTACACCCGCACCGGCGACGATGGCAGCACCGGACTGGGCGATGGCAGCCGCACCGGAAAGGACGCGCCGCGGGTCAACGCCTATGGCACGGTCGATGAGGCCAACTCGGCGATCGGCCTGCTGCTGGCCAGCCCAGGCCTGCCGGAAGACGTCGCCGCGCTGCTGACCGCCATCCAGCACCAGCTGTTCGACCTGGGCGGCGAGCTGTGCATCCCCGGCCACGCGGCGATCGATGCCGACGACGTCACCTGGCTGGAAACCCGCCTGGATGCCTTCAACGAGACCCTGCCGCCGCTGAAGGACTTCATCCTGCCGGCTGGCGGCGAGGCCGCCGCGCGCTGCCACCTGGCCCGCACCATCGTGCGCCGCGCCGAGCGCGAGACAGTCACCCTGGCACGGCTGGAGCCGGTGCGCGCCGAGGCCATCGGCTACCTCAACCGCCTGTCCGACCTGCTGTTCGTGCTGGCCCGGGTCCTGGCCCGCGCCGCTGGCGAAGGCGAGGTGCTGTGGCGCCACCAGCACCGCCGGCAGGCCTGAGCCCGGCCCCGACAGGCTAGAGTGGCGAGCATGCTGGTCTTCACCCATCCCGCCTGCCTGGGCCACGACCCGGGCCCGGACCATCCCGAATCGCCCGCCCGGCTCGAAGCCGTGTGCTCGGCCTTGCGCGCGGAGTTTCCCGACCTGGAATGGCGCGAGGCGCCGCTGGCCAAGCTCGGCGACCTGTGCCGCGTGCATGACCGGGACATGATCGACGCCGTGCTCGAGGGCCCGATCGACGGCTACCGCATGCTCGACGTGGACACGGTGATGTCGCCGGGATCGCGCGCCGCGGCGCTGCGCGCGGCCGGCGCCGGGATCGCCGCGGTGGATGCGGTGATGGCCGGCCAGGCCGCCACCGCCTTCTGCGCGGTCAGGCCGCCCGGCCACCATGCCACCGCGCAGGCCTCGATGGGCTTCTGCCTGTTCAACAACATCGCCGTGGCCGCCGCCCATGCCCGCGACCGCCACGGCCTGGAGCGCGTGGCGATCGTCGATTTCGACGTCCACCACGGCAACGGGACCCAGGCGATCTTCGAGCGCGACCCGGCCGTGCAGTACCTCAGCACCCACGAATCGGGCCTGTACCCGCACTCGGGCAGCGTCTACGAGCGCGGTGTCGGCAATGTCCACAACGCGCTGCTGCCCCCCGGCAGCGGTGGCTTCCGCTTCCGCAACACCTGGGAAGACCAGATGCTGCCCCTGCTCGACGCCTTCCGGCCGCAGCTGCTGCTGGTCTCGGCCGGTTTCGATGCGCACATGCGCGACCCGCAGGCCGACCTGATGCTGGAGGCGGAGGACTTCGGCTGGCTCACCGCCGAGCTGCGCCGGATTGCCGACCGGCATGCCGGCGGCCGGGTGGTTTCCATGCTCGAGGGCGGTTACGACCTGGTCGCGCTGCGCGAGAGCAGCGTGGCCCACGTGCAGGCGCTGCGCTGAGAAGCACCCGCCCCGGCTGGCCCGCCCGGCGGCCTATCGCTGAATCCCGCCCGTTGATCCAGCCCCCCTCTTCATTGCCCCCATGCAGGCTATGGGGCAAGCTAGCGGCCGTTTTCCACGTCGATTCCCCCCGCGTGCGCCGAGCTCTTCGCCTGCTTCCCCTGCCCCTGAGCATCGCCATCTGCCTGCCGGCGATGGCCGACGAAAAGCCGTTGAACTGGGACCTGTGCCCGGCCGTCGAGCCCCTGCCCGGCTTCGAGGATGCCCCGCCGGCGGACAAGGCCGCCGCCGAGAACCGCCAGCAGCTGCCCACCGACATCGAGGGCGACGAACTCAGCGGCACCACGGTCATCCCGCAGTACCAGGGCAACGTGACCCTCAAGCGCGGCGACCAGTTCCTGCATGCGGACACGCTGCGGATGGACACCGAGTCGGGCAACTACATCGCCGAGGGCAACGTCCGTTACCAGGATTCCTCCTTCCGCATGGTCGCCGACCGTGCCGAGGGCAACCAGGACACCGACACCCACAAGGTCACCAACATCCGCTACCAGCTCGTCGCCCGACGCGGCAACGGCGGCGCCGAGTCGGTGGACCTGCAGGGCTCGGTCGGGCAGATGCACCGCTCGACCTACACCACCTGCGATCCCTCGCAGCCGATCTGGAAGCTGCGCGCGCCGGAGATCGATGTCGACAACGAGGAAGGCTTCGGCACCGCCCGCAACGCCGTGCTGCAGATCGGCCGGATGCCGGTGCTGTGGATGCCGTGGTTCAAGTTCCCGATCGACGACCGCCGCCAGACCGGCCTGCTGTACCCGCAGCTGGCCATTTCCGGCCGCAACGGCTTCGACTACACCCAGCCGATCTACTTCAACCTGGCGCCGAACTACGACGACACGCTGTCCCCGCGCTACATGAGCAAGCGCGGCTTCATGCTCGACAACGAGTTCCGCTACCTGTACACCGGCGGCCGCGGCGAACTGCGCACCGCCTACCTGCCGAACGACAAGCTGCGCGACCGCGACCGTGGCCGGATCACCTTCACCGGCTACCACAACATCGACAGCCAATGGCAGGCGCGCGCCAACATCGCCTGGGTCAGCGACGAGCGCTACACCGAGGACTTCTCCAGCCGCCTGAACGGCGTGGCCGTGTCCAACATCCAGAGCACCGTCGGCGTCTATGGCACCGGCAAGTACTGGACCGCCGGGCTGATGGCCGACCACTGGCAGCTGACCGACTACACGCTGACCGAGGATTCGCTGCCGTACGACCGCCAGCCGCGCGCGTACTTCAACTGGGAACGGCCGTTCGGCATCTTCGACTTCGGCGTCTACGCCGAAGCGGTGCGCTTCGTCCACGACGACATCCACCCGAAGACCGTCGATGCCGACGGCGACTACGTGCGCGATGACGTGCCGCCGATCGAAAGGCCCGGCGGCTCGCGCCTGGACCTCAAGCCCTACATCTCCATGCCGCTGGCCGGCGCGGCCTGGTACGTCACCCCGACCTTGGCCTGGCGCTACACCACCTACCAGCTCGACAAGGACCTGGCCGAGCAGTTGCGCCTGACCGGCGGCGACGGCGACCGCACGCCCTCGCGCAGCCTGCCGATCGCCAGCCTGGATGCCGGCCTGTATTTCGACCGCGAGACCGAGATCGGTGGCCGCTCGTACCTGAACACCCTCGAGCCGCGCCTGTACTACCTGTACGCGCCCTATCGCGACCAGGACAACCTGCCGCTGTTCGACACCCGCGCCTTCACCTTCAGCTGGGGGCAGCTGTTCCGCGACAGCCGCTACACCGGCGCCGACCGCCAGAACGACGCCAACCAGGTCACCGTGGCGCTGACCTCGCGCCTGCTGCGCCAGGCCGACGGCCGCGAGAAGCTGTCGGCGAGCATCGGCCAGATCTTCTACCTGGAAGACTCCCGGGTCACGCTCAACAGCAGCGAGCCGCCGGTGGACCAGGGCAAGTCGGCCTGGGTGGCCGATGCCAACTACATGATCAACGACCGCTGGACGATGGGCGCGACCTACCAGTGGAACCCGAACTACCGCCAGGAAGACCTGGCCAGCTTCCGGACCCGCTACCTGCTCAGCAACGACGGCATCGTCAACCTGAGCTACCGGTACCGCCGCAACACCAGTGACAACACCGACCAGCTCAAGCAGGTCGACTTCTCCTTCCTGTACCCGATCAACCCCACGTGGAGCGTGGTCGGCCGCTATTACTACTCGCTGCTGGACAACAGTCCGCTGGAGATCATCGGCGGCGTCCAGTGGGACAGCTGCTGCCTGGCGGTCCGGGCCCTGGCCCGGCGCTACGTCCGCAACCGCGAGGGCGAGATGAACAACTCCCTGCAGCTGGAGTTCGTCCTCAAGGGGCTGGGCTCTGCCGGACAGGACACGGAACGCACTTTGCGCCGTGCTATTCTCGGCTATTACCGCGACGACCTGTACCTGGTCCCGCCCAGCAACACCACGACCAATCCGGACGATTACGATCCGAACCAGATTCCATGAGCAAACTCCTTCCTGCTTTCCTCGCCTCAATGCTGGTCGTGGCCAGTGCCCTTCCGCCCACCGCCTCGGCCCAGGCCGCTGCCGGTCAACCGCTGGACCGGATCGCCGCCATCGTCGATGAGGACGTGATCCTGCAGAGCGAGCTGGATCGCGCCATCGCCAACGTGCGCGGCCAGTACGCCGGCAAGGAGAACCAGCTGCCACCGGCCGACGTGCTGCAGCGGCAGGTGCTCGAGCGCCTGGTCCTGGTCAAGCTGCAGGTCGCCCGCGCCGACGGCAGCGGCATCCATGTCAGCGATGACGAACTGAACCGCGCCATCGCCAGCATCGCCCAGCAGAACGGCACCAATGTCGATGGCCTGCGCCAGAAGCTGGCCGCCGACGGCATGTCCTACGGCGACTTCCGCCGCTCGGTGCGCGAGGAAATCACCGTCCAGCGCCTGCGCCAGAGCTTCGCCCAGAGCCGGATCAGCGTCAGCGAGGGCGAGGTCGACGCCGCCCTGGCCCAGCAGAACACCAATGGCGCCCAGTACCACCTGGCCCACATCCTGGTCGGCCTGCCGGACGGCGCCAACGCCTCCCAGATCGCCACGGGCCAGCAGAAGATCGACGGCGTCAAGGCGCTGATCGACAAGGGCGAACTGGACTTCTCGGCCGCCGCTGTCCGCTATTCGGACAGCCCCAACGCACTGGAAGGCGGCGACCTGGGCTGGCGCAGCCTGGACGAGATCCCCAACGCGTTCGCCCAGATGATCAAGGACATGCAGCCTGGCCAGGTGGTCGGCCCGCTGCGCGGCCCCAGCGGCTTCCAGCTGCTGAAGCTGGTCGAGGTCCGCAAGGGCGGCAGCAATGCCCAGGCGAACATGGTCACCGAGTACCACGCCCGGCACATCCTGGTCCGCATCAACGACAGCCAGAGCGATGCCCAGGCCAAGGCCAAGATCGAGACCCTGCGCGCCCGCATCGAAGGCGGCGCCGACTTCCAGGCCACGGCGAAGGAGTCCTCCGAGGACGCCAACAGCCGCGGCCAGGGCGGCGACCTGGGCTGGTTCCCCGCCGACGCCTTCGGGCCGGACTTCGGCAGCCAGGTCACCACGCTGTCCGACGGCGGCATCTCGCAGCCGTTCCGTACCGAGGCCGGCTGGCACATCGTGCAGCTGGTGGGTCGCCGCGAAACCGACATGGGCAACGAGAACCAGCGTGCCCAGGTCCGCGAGACCATCGGCCGCCGCAAGCTGGAAGAGGAATACAACCGCTTCCTGCAGGAAATGCGCGGCGAAGCCTATGTGAGCTTCCGCACCGGCGACCGCGCCGACGAGAACGCCACCGCCGCACCGACCGCGCAGCAGGCCGAGCCGGCCGCCCCGCCGGCGCACTGAGCCATGCAACGCCCCGCCCTCGCGCTGGTACCGGGCGAGCCGGCGGGCATCGGGCCGGAGCTGTGCATCCGGCTCGCGCAGCAGCCGCGCAGTGATTGCCGGCTGCTCGCCTTCGCCGACCCGGACACCCTCGCCCGGGCGGCCACCGCCCTGGACCTGCCCTTCCACGCCCTGCCTGCGGACGCCATTGCGACCCGCCCGGGCGAACTGGCCGTGCAGCCGGTCCGGCTGGCCCGTCCGAGCCAACCCGGCCGTCCCGATCCGGCCAACGCCGCCGCCGTGATCGCCGCCCTGCGCGCGGGCGCCGCCGCCTGCCTGGAAGGCCGGCTCGACGGCATCGTCACCGGGCCGGTGCACAAGGCCGTCATCAACGAAGGCGGCATCCCCTATACCGGCACCACCGAGCTGCTCGCCGAACAGGCCGGCTGCGAGGTGGTGATGATGCTGGCCAACGACCTGTTGCGCGTTGCCCTGGTCACCACCCACCTGCCGCTGCGCGCGGTCGCCGACGCGATCACCCCCCAGGCCCTGGTGCGCTGCCTGGAGATCACCTGGCAGGCGCTGCGCCGCGACTTCGGCCTGGCCGAACCGCGCATCGCCGTGCTGGGCCTGAACCCGCACGCCGGCGAAGACGGCCACCTCGGCCGCGAGGAGCTGGACGTGATGATCCCGGCGCTCGATGCCATGCGCGCACGCGGCATGACCCTCGTGGGCCCGCTGCCGGCCGACACCGCCTTCCTGCCGCAGAAGCTGCGCGGCTTCGACGCGGTGGTGGCGATGTACCACGACCAGGGACTGCCGGTGCTCAAGTACAGCGGATTCGAGCAGGCGGTGAACATCACCCTGGGCCTGCCCTATCCGCGCGTGGCGGTCGACCACGGCACCGCGCTGGAACTGGCCGGGCGCGGCGTGGCCGATCCGTCCAGCCTGCTGGCGGCCACCGCGCTGTGCGCGCGCCTGGCGGCCGCACGCCGGCAGGCGCGCGCCGGCTGAACGCGAGGCGACGGGATTCCGTCGCAAATCGCGCCGCAAGCCCTAGAATTCCACGATGACCCGTTCTACTCCCCCGCCGGCCTCCGCGTCGCCGGCCGCCGGTTTCGGCGCGCCCGCCAAGAAGTCGCTCGGCCAGCACTTCCTCGCCGACCGCCATTACATCGACCGCATCGTCCAGGCCGTGGACCCGAAGCCGGGCCAGCGCCTGGTCGAGATCGGCCCCGGCCAGGGCGCCATTACCCTGCCGCTGCTGCGCCGCCACGGCGAGCTGACCGTCATCGAGTTCGACCGTGACCTGATCGCCCCGCTCACCGCGGCCGCCGAGCCGATCGGCCGGCTGACCATCGTCCACCGCGACGTGCTCAAGGTCGATTTCACCGCGCTCGCCGATGGCAGCCCCATCCGCCTGGTCGGCAACCTGCCCTACAACATTTCCTCGCCGATCCTGTTCCACGCCCTGGACCACGCCGCGGCGATCAGCGACATGCACTTCATGCTGCAGAAGGAAGTCGTCGATCGCATGGCCGCCCCGCCGGGCAGCAAGGTCTACGGCCGCCTGAGCGTGATGCTGCAGGCCTGGTGCGAGGTGACCTCGCTGTTCGTGGTGCCGCCGGGTGCGTTCCGGCCGCCGCCGAAGGTCGATTCGGCGGTGGTGCGGCTGGTGCCGCGGTCACGCGAACAGGTCGGCATCGACGACCAGGCGCGCTTCGCCGAAGTCGTCCGCGCCGCGTTCGGCCAGCGCCGCAAGACCCTGCGCAACGCCTTGTCCGCGGTCTGCGACGCCCGCCACTTCGAGGCCGCCGGGGTCCGCCCCGATGCCCGCGCCGAGCAGCTGGAAGTGGCCGATTTCATCCGCCTGGCCAATGTCGTGGTGGCTTGACGTGCCACAGATCCGCTTTGCTTACACTGCTGCCATGACGCCCGACTCGCGCTACCAGATCCAGGTCGACGTGACGCCGCGCTTCCTGGACGACCAGTCCGCGCCCCTGCAGGGGCGGTACGCGTTCGCCTACGACATCCATATCCGCAACACCGGCGCGGTCGGCGCGCGGCTGGTCGCCCGCCACTGGGAAATCGACCACGGCAATGGCCGCATCGAGCATATCGATGGCGAGGGCGTGGTCGGCGAGCAGCCATGGCTGCGCCCCGGCGAGGACTTCCGCTACACCTCCGCGGTGCTGCTCGATACCGATGAGGGCCAGATGCAGGGCCACTACGACATGGTCGCCGACGACGGCACTTCCTTCAGCGCCGCGATCGCCGCCTTCGTGCTGGCGACGCCCCGGACCCTGCACTGATGGGGGCCCGGGCATGAGCGTATGGGCCATCGGCGACCTGCAGGGTTGCTACGACGTCACCCAGCGGCTGCTGGAAAAGATCCGCTTCGACCCTGCGGTCGACCGCCTGTGGTTCTGCGGCGACCTGGTCAACCGCGGCGGGCAATCGCTGGAAACGCTGCGCCTGGTGCACTCGCTGCGCGAGCAGAGCGTGGTGGTGCTCGGCAACCACGACCTGTCGCTGCTGGCGATCGGCGCGCGCTCGGAAGAGGAGCAGCGCAAGGTCAACCCGGACCTGCAGCGGGTGGTCCTGGCCGAGGACCGTGACGTCCTGCTGGACTGGCTGCGCATGCAGAAGCTGCTGCACGCCGACCGCGAGCTCGGCTGGATGATGGTGCATGCCGGCCTGGCGCCGAAGTGGACCACGCAGATGGCCGAGAAGCACGCGCGTGAGGTCGAACTGCAGCTGCAGGGCAACGGCTACCGCAAGCTGCTGCGCAACATGTACGGCGACCGCCCGGGCTGGTCGCCCGGCCTGACCGGCTACGACCGCAGCCGCGCGATCATCAACCTGCTCACGCGGATGCGCTACTGCACCCCGCGCGGGCGCATCGGCAACGAGGACAAGGGCACCCCCGGCACACAGGCGCAGGGCCTGTACCCGTGGTTCGAAGTCCCCGGCCGGGTCGAGCGCGACCTCAAGGTGGTCTGCGGCCACTGGTCCACGCTGGGCCTGACGATCACCCAGGGCGTGCATGCCATCGACACCGGCGCGGTGTGGGGCGGCAAGCTGACCGCGCTGCAGCTCGATACCGACGAACTGCGCGTGGTGCAGGTGCCTGGTCGCGAAGTCGATGGCCCGCCGCCGATCCCGCGCGCGCCGCGACCGCCGCGCGACGGCGGACAGCGACCGGGCGGGCAGCGCCAGGGCGGGCGTCGCCCGCAGGGCCACAAGCCGCAGCAGGCGCCCCGCGCGCCGGAAGGCACCGACAACGGCATGGAGTGAACCGGGCGGGCGCGATGCGCCCCGCCCATCGCCGCGCAACCCGCGGCGCCGAGGCGGCCACTAGCCGCCGCTGCGGACGTACTCGACGAACTCGAACGCGAACGGATGGCGCGCATCGGCCACGTGCGCCGCGCGCGACACCTCGCGCCACTGTGACGGCACCCACTCCGGGAACCAGGCATCGGCGCCGTCGATGCAGGCATCGACATGGGTCAGCTGCAGCACATCGGCCAACGGCAGCCATTCCCGGTAGATCTCGCCGCCGCCGATCACGCATAGCTCGCCGGCTTCATGCCCGGCCACGGCGGCCAGCGCCGCATCGATGCCATCAACCGGCTCCATGCCCTCGAACGGCACTTTCCCTGATCTCGTCATCACCAGGTTCACCCGGCCCGGCAGCGCGCGGCCGAGCGACTCGGCGGTGCGCCGGCCCATCAGCACCGGCTTGCCCAGCGTGACCGCCTTGAAGTGCTTCAGGTCGTCGGGCAGGTGCCAGGCCAGCGTGTTGTCGCGGCCGATCGCGCGCTGCCGATCGATCGCGGCGACCAGGCTGATGCGCGGGCCGGCGGTCGCCATGGCGCTCAGACCGCCACCGGCGCCTTGATCGCCGGATGCGGATCGTAGCCTTCGATCACGATGTCGTCGTAGCGGAAGCCGAACAGGTCGGTGACCGCCGGATTCAGCCGCAGCGTCGGCAACGCGCGCGGATCACGGGCCAGCTGCTCGCGCGCCTGCTCGTAATGGTTGGAATACAGGTGCGCGTCGCCCAGCGTATGGACGAAATCGCCCACGCCCAGCCCGGTCGCCTGCGCGACCATGTGGGTCAGCAGCGCATAGCTGGCGATGTTGAACGGCACGCCGAGGAAGATGTCGCCGCTGCGCTGGTACAGCTGGCAGCTGAGTTTGCCGTCGACCACGTAGAACTGGAACAGGCTGTGGCACGGCATCAGCGCCATCCTGGGCAGCTCGGCCACGTTCCAGGCGCTGATCACCAGGCGACGTGAATCCGGATTGCGGCCGATCTCGTCCACCAGCCATTGCATCTGGTCGATGCTGCCGCCGTTGCCGTCCGGCCAGCTGCGCCACTGCCGGCCATAGACCGGCCCGAGCTCGCCGTCCGCATCGGCCCATTCGTCCCAGATGCTGACCTTGTTGTCCTTCAGGTAGGCGATGTTGGTCTCGCCCTGCAGGAACCACAGCAGCTCATGGATGATCGAACGCAGGTGCAGCTTCTTGGTGGTGACCAGCGGGAAGCCGTCGTTGAGGTCGAAGCGCATCTGGTAGCCGAACACGCTGCGGGTCCCGGTACCGGTGCGGTCGGATTTCTCGGCGCCGTTCTCCAGCACGTGCCGCAGCAGGTCCAGGTACTGCTTCATGCCGTCTTCTCCGGCGCCGCGGCCGGTGCCGGCTGCAGCACCGGCGCGCCGCGCGACATCCACAGCAGCCACAGGCCCAGCGCGATCAACGGCAGGCTGAGGATCTGGCCACGGGTCAGCCAGTCGAATGCCACGTATACGCCGTTGTCCGGCATGCGCACGAACTCGATCAGGAAGCGGAACACGCCATACAGCAGCGCGAACACGCCGGACACCGCGTAGCGTGCCCGCGGCTTGGCCGAGTACAGCCACAGCACGGCAAACATCACCACGCCTTCGAGAAAGCCTTCATACAGCTGCGAGGGATGGCGGGCCAGCACGTCGAGGCCACCACCGGCGTACAGCGCCTGCACCTGGTCCCAGGGCAGGTTCTGCAGGGATTCCTCCGCGCGCGGAAAGATCACGCCCCAGCCGGCATGCGTGTACTTGCCCCAGAGCTCGCCGCCGATGTAGTTGCCCAGCCGGCCGAAGCCCAGGCCCAGCGGCACCAGGGGCGAGATGAAATCCATCACGTCGAAGAAATGCAGCTTCTGTCGCCGCACCCACCAGAAGCAGCCAGCCAGCACGCCGAGCAGGCCGCCGTGGAAGCTCATGCCGCCTTCCCAGACCCGGAACAGGATCAGCGGGTTGGCCAGGAAGGCATCGAACGCATAGAACAGCATGTAGCCGACGCGGCCGCCGATCACCACGCCGAGCATCGCGTAGAACAGCAGGTCCGAGAAGCCGTTCATGTCCACGCCGGGCAGGCGGCCGGCACGGATGCGCGAGCGCCCCAGCGTCCAGGCGGTGAAGAACGCCAGCAGGTACATCAATCCGTACCAGTGCACCTGCACCGGACCGAGCGAGAAGGCGATGGGATCGATGTGGTGGAGATAGATCACGAGGCGGCCTGGCGGAAGCGGTTCGCTATTCTGCCACCGGCGGGGGCCACTAGCCGATGAACTGCGGGCGGTTGGGCAGCTCGTCGTCGTTGCGCTGGCCTGGTTGCGCGGGGTAATGCTCGGCCAGCAGGGTGGAGACCGCCTCGACGGCACCGATCACCGCGCGCTCCGGTTCGCCGGCCTGCAGCAGCGCCTGCATGCGCCGGCAGACTTCCTGCCACTGCGCGGCCGACACGCGCCCGTGCAGGCCGCGGTCGGCGACGATCTCGATGGCGTGGTCGGCCAGCAGCAGGTAGATCAGCACGCCGTTGTTGGCGTGGGTGTCCCAGGTCCGCAGTTGGGCAAAGGCCGCGTGGGCCCGATCGCGCGGCTGCACACCCCGCCACAGCGCGGCCGGACCGAGATCGGTCTCGACCGCGAACATCACCTCGCCGGCGTGCCTGAGTTCGCCCTGGGCGATCGCCGCGGTGATGGCCTCCAGGGAGGCGGGCGGGAACAGCCGCCGGGCCGAAGGCGCGAACAGGTGCCGGAGCCAGCGCATCACCAGCTCCCCGAGGCGCCACCGCCCCCGGAAGAACCGCCACCGCCGCCCCAGCCACCACCGCCTCCGAAGCCACCGCCTCCGCCGCCGCCCCAGCCGCCACCGCCGAAGCCACCGCCGCCCCAGCCACCCCAGCCGCCATGGCGGACGAAACGACCCGGCGTGCCGGAAGACAGGCCCAGCACCAGGCCGATCAGCCCGGCCAGGCCGCTGGCGAAGAACAGCGAGGTCAGCAGCAGCGCCGCTCCGCCGGCGGCCACGCCGCTGAGCAGGGCGCGGATCGGCCGTGGCGCGGCGGCGAAGATCCCACGCGCGATGCTGGCGGCGACGAAGCCCACGAACAATGCCACCAGCCAGCCGCTGCCGCCCTGGCCACGATGGCCCGCCGGATTGTCGGCGACCGGCTCCGGCAATGGCTCGCCGTCGATCAGCTTGACCAGCATCGCGGTGGATTCGGCGATGCCGCCGGCGTAGTCACCCGCACGGAACCGTGGCGCCATGTATTCCTGGATGATTCGGTTGGCGATCGCGTCGGGGATCGCCCCCTCCAGGCCGTAACCCGGTTGGATCCGTACCCGCCGGTCGTCCTTGGCCACGACCAGCAGCACGCCGTCGTCGATGCCCTTGCGCCCGAGCTTCCACAGGTCGAACACCCGCTGGGTGTAGGGCGCGATGTCCTCTGGCTGGGTGCTGGGCACGATCAGCACCTGCAGCTGGCTGCCCTTGCGCTGCTGCAGGGCCTGCGCCTGCTGCACCAGCTGTTCGCGTTGCGCGGCATCGAGGGTGCCGGTGGTGTCGACCACCGGCGAGTCGAGCGGCGGGATCTTCGCCAGGTCCTGGGCCAGCGCTGGGAGGGCCAGCAGGGACAGCACCAGCCCCCCGGCCAAGGACAGCCATGCCGTCCGCGTCCAGGCCACCGCGTTCACCCACGCGCGCATCGCGGCCGGCTCAGTTGCCGGGCTGCGGCTGCGGCGGCGCCTGCTGCGGCTGCGGCGGCGGCGGCGGCGGGGTGACCGGCGCGGTGCCGAAATCCACCGACGGCGGCCGGGCGATCTGCGCCTCGTTCTCCACGGCGAAGTTCGGTTTCTGCCTGTAGCCGAAGATCTTCGCGGTGATGACCTGCGGGAAGGAACGGATGAAGGTGTTGTAGTCCTGCACCATCTGGATGTAGCGGCCACGCGCCACGGTGATGCGGTTTTCGGTGCCTTCCAGCTGCGCCTGCAGGTCGCGGAAATTCTGGTTGGACTGCAGCTGCGGATAGTTCTCGCTGACCACCATCAGGCGGCTCAGCGCGCTGCCCAGTTCACCCTGGGCCTGCTGGAACTGCTTCAGCGAAGCGGCGTCGTCGGCATTGACCTGGATCTGGCCAACCCGCGAGCGCGCGTTGGTGACCTCGGTCAGCACGCGCTCTTCCTGCTGCGCGTAGCCCTTGACCGTGTTGACCAGGTTGGGGATCAGGTCGGCCCGGCGCTGGTACTGGTTGAGCACTTCCGACCAGCCCGCCTTGACCTGTTCGTCCTTTTGCTGGATGGCGTTGTAGCCACAGCCGGACAGGCTCGCGACCAGCACGAGCAGCAACAGCGAACGGAACAACGACATGGCACGTCTCCGGTGCATCGGGTCAGGGGCCGCCAGCTTGCCACGGCCAGGGTTAAGCCGCATTCACCGCCGGGCGGCGGCTTACCAGCGCCCGGCGCCCGGGACCTCGTTGGCGGCGGCGCGGCGGCGCATCAGCAGGTTCAGCCACTCGACCAGCACCGAGAAGCCCATCGCGGCGTAGATGTAAGGCTTGGGCACGTGGATCTCCACGCCATCCAGGATCAGCACCACGCCGATCATCAGGATGAAGGCCAGCGCCAGCATCTTCACCGTCGGGTTGGCGTCGATGAAGCGGCCGACCGGGTTGGCCGCCAGCAGCATCATCGCCACCGCCACCAGCACCGCGGCCACCATCACCGGGATCTGCTGGGCCATGCCGACGGCAGTGATCACCGAGTCCAGCGAGAACACGATGTCGATCACCGCGATCTGCGCGATCACCATCCAGAACACGCCCGAGGCCTTGCTGGTGGTCGGGTCATGGTCCTCGCCGCCGGAGATCAGCTCGCGGATCTCCATCACGCCCTTCACCAGCAGGAAGATGCCGCCGAGGATCAGGATCAGGTCGCGCACCGAGATGCCCATGCCGCCGACCGAGAACAGGTCGAACTGCATGCGCGCCAGGAATGCCAGCGACACCAGCAGCGCGATGCGGGTCACGCAGGCCACCGCGATGCCGAAGCGGCGCGCGGTCGGCCGCTGCGCTTCCGGCAGCTTGCTCACGGCGATCGAGATGAACACCAGGTTGTCGATGCCGAGCACGATCTCCAGCGCGCTGAGGGTGAAAAGCGTGATCCAGACGTTGGGATCGGCCAGGAATTCGAGAGACATGGAAAGCCCTGTACAGCAGTAAAGGAGAAATCAGAACAGGCGCGGGCCGACGATCAGGCCCCAGCATGCCAGCACGTTGAGCATCAGCACGAATACCGCCGCCGAGCCCATGTCCTTGGCGCGACCAGCCAGTTCGTGATGCTCGGGGCCGTAGCGTTCGATCACCGCCTCGATCGCCGAATTGGCCAGCTCCATCGCCAGCACCAGCAGCAGCGACCCGAGCAGCAGCACGCGCTCGACCGGGTTCTGGCCCAGCCACAGCGCCAGCGGCGCCAGCACGACCGTCAGGTAGACCTCGAGGCGGAACGAGGACTCGTGCAACCAGGCCGCGCGCAGGCCCTGGAACGACCAGACCGCGGCCTTGAAGATGCGCCCCGGGCCGCGCGGCAGGTGGCCGGACTGGTCAGCCATGGGAAAACGCCGTTGCAGGGGACATCGCGGAACCACCGGAAGGAAAGCGGCGATTTTGCCACAAGCCCCCGGGAGCCGCCCCGGCGCGGCGGTATCGCCGCGCGCCGGTTTGCCCCTGCGCGGCACGCGGCATAAGGTGGTCCCCCCCGCAGATCCGAGGCCTGCCCCTGATGCCTGTCCTGTTCCGTGCCCTTGCCCCCGCGCTTGCCCTGCTCATCGGCGTTGCCGCTCCGTCCGCCCGGGCCGATGCCCCGGTGGCGCCGCGGATTCCCGAGCAGGCCTCCAATCCGGCCTGGGAAGCGGACATGCGGCACTTCGCCGAACTCGACGCCAGGACCCCGCCGCCGCGCCATGCGGTGCTGTTCGTCGGCAGCTCGTCGATCCGCATGTGGGACTCGCTGGCCAGCGACTTCCCCGGCCAGGCGGTGATCAACCGCGGCTTTGGCGGCTCGGAGATCCGCGACAGCACCTGGTATGCCGACCGCATCGTGATTCCCTATGCGCCGCGGCTGATCGTGTTCTACGCCGGCGACAACGACCTCAACGCCGGCCGCAGCCCGCGGCAGGTCCGCGATGACTTCCTGGCCTTCGTCAGCCGCGTGCGCCGCGACCTGCCGAAGGTGCGCATCGCCTTCATCTCGATCAAGCCGAGCCCATCGCGCGCGCAGCTGCTGCCGGCGATCACCGAGTCCAACCGGCTGGTCCGCGAGGCCATCGCCGGCCTGGCGCGCGTCGACTATCTCGACGTCCATACGCCGATGCTCGGCGCCGACGGCCAGCCGCGCGCGGAACTGTTCCGCGAGGACAGGCTGCACATGACCCCGGCCGGCTACGCGATCTGGCGCCAGGTCATCGCGCCCGAGCTCAAGCGCTGAGCAGCGGGCGCCCCCAGGTTCCGCTTCGCGGACTTCCGGCCCCCGGCCCCTGCCTCATCGCCCGGCCGCGCCCTGGGCGCGCGCCGCGCGCGCCGATTCACACGAACACCACTGCCACCGAGGTGCCGATGCCGGGCTCGCTGTGCAGCTCGATTCGCCAGCCGAAGCGATCGCATAGCCGACGCACGATCGACAGCCCCAGCCCGGTACCCTGGGGCCGGCTCGGCTCGGCGCGGAAGAACGGCTCGAATGCGCGCTCGGCCGCCTCGGCGCTCATGCCGATGCCGGTGTCACGGACCACGATGCGATCGACGGCGATCTCGACCTCGACGCTGCCCTGGTCGGTATAGGCACAGGCGTTGCGCAGCAGGTTGCTCAACACCACCCGCAGCACCCGCGGCGGCGCGTACAGCTGCAGGTCGGCGCTGCGGCGGATCTTCAGCTCGATCGGGCGCGTGCCGATCAGCTCGCGCGCGCTCTCCACCTCGTCCTCGACCAGCTCGGCCACGTCGAACACCTCGCTCTGCGGCTCGATCTCGGCTTCGCGCGCCAGGATCAGGAAGGCGTCGATCACCGCCTCCATGTCGCGACCGGCGCGCTGGATGCGGCGCAGGCTGCGGTCCAGCCGTGGCGGCAGGTCCGGATCGGCCGAGGCCATGTCGCTGGCCACCCGGATCACCGTCAGCGGCGTGCGCAGTTCATGGCTGGCGTCGCGGGTGAAGTTGCGCTCGCGCGCCACGTGGTCGCGCACCCGCACGCCCAGCGAATGCAGCGCCTCGGCGAGCTGCCGCGTCTCTCCCTGCAGGTCGGCCGGCAACCGCGCCGGGGCCAGTTCCTCGACGTCGGGATTGCGCGGATCCCAGCGCGCGACCCGTCGCGCCAGCCAGTTGATCGGCGACACCAGCCGCTTGGAGGCGCGATAGGTGACCCAGGACACCGCGTAGATCGCCAGCAGGATCACCAGCACCGGCACGACGCCGAACCAGAACGCCATGCGCTCGGCCTGCGAGCGCAGGAACACCAGGTACAGGCGACCGGCCTCGCGCTCGTCGACCAGGACCAGTTCGTTGTCGGCCACCAGTTCGTGGTAGCCGGGCGTCAGCGGGCGCAGGTTGTCCGGCAGCAGCAGGCTCGAACGCCCGGCCGGTACCAGGTAGCCGCGGATGTTGGCGGTGTTCGGCGGCGGCTGCGCCGGCGAGGCGTCGTAGAGCTGCCAGTAATGGGTGGCCTCGTCCTGCAGCACCGAGCGCACCAGCCCGTGCTTGATCACCAGCGACACCAGATAGCCGCCCATCACGATCGCCAGGCTGGCGAGCACGGTCTGCAGGATGAAGGCGAGCCTGATTTTTCGCGGTAGGCCGTGCGGCATTGCGGCGTCCAGGGAATGCGCCGCGATTATAGGCAGGGCATGCGTTATCCAACTGTAAGCCACGCCATCCGGTCCCCGCCGCGACGAAGGCGGCGACCGGCGGCGGGCAGCATGCTCAGCCCATCGGCTGGGCGATATCGGCGATACGGTAACCGGCGCTCTGCACGGTGTGCAGCAACGGACGGTCGAACGGCTTGTCGATGATCTTGCGCAGGTTGTACAGGTGGCTGCGCAGGGTGTCCGAGTCCGGCAGGCCATTGCCCCAGATCTCGCGCTCGATCTCCTGGCGGGTCACCACGCGCGGCGATTCGCGCATCAGGATGGTGAGCAGGCGCAGGCCGATCGGCGACAGCTGCAGCTCGGTGCCGGCACGGGTGGCGCGCATGCTGACCGGGTCGAGTACCAGGTCGGCGACCTTCAGCACTTCCGAACCGACCTGGCGGCGCTCGCGGCGGATCAGCGCGCGCAGGCGGGCTTCCAGCTCCTGGATCGCGAACGGCTTGGTCAGGTAGTCGTCGGCGCCGAAGCCCAGGCCGGTGAGCTTGTCATCGAGGGTGTCGCGGGCGGTCAGCATCAGCACCGGCGTGGACTTGCGTGCGTCGTTGCGCAGGCGGCGGCAGACCTCGATGCCATCCAGTCGCGGCAGCATCAGGTCGAGCACGACCACGTCGTAGCTGTTCTCGGCGGCCAGCCGATAGCCGTCCAGGCCGTCGCAGGCGTAGTCGACCTCGAAGCCGCGGCCCTCGAGGTATTCGCCGATCATCTCTGAAATGTTGCGGTTGTCTTCAACGACCAGCACGAGGCCGGACGTTTCCTTGGTCTGACGCATGGAAGTTCCTCGGTCTTCAGCTTTGTGAAACATGCCCGATCCGGGGTAGATGGCGCGTGAAGACTTCCACGCCGCCGCGACCACCATGAAATCAATGGGTTACGAGCGGCTTCAGCGCAGGCCAGACATTGCCGAGGACCTTCGGCTGGCCCGCAGCGGTCGGGTGCAGGCCGTCGGCCTGCATCAACGCCGGGTCCAGTGCCACGCCTTCCAGCAGGAACGGCACCAGCGCCACCTGCTGGCTGGCGGCCAGGTCGGCATAGACGCGGCGCAGTCGCTGGCGGTACGCCGGCCCGTAGTTCGGCGGCACGTCGATGCCCAGCAGCAGCACCTGGGCGCCTGACTGGCGGGACAGCACGATCATCCGTTCCAGGTTGGCCTGCAGCTGCGCCGGGGCCAGCCCGCGCAGCGCGTCGTTGCCGCCGAGTTCGATCACCACCACCCCCGGCCGGTGCTTTTCCAGCAGCCCGGGCAGCCGGGTCAGCGCCCCGGAAGTGGTTTCGCCGCTGATGCTGGCATTGATCACCGCCGGCGGCGCCGCCATCTCCCGTTTCATGCGCTGCTCCAGCAGGCTCACCCAGCCGGCCGCGACCGGTATGTTGTGGGCGGCGCTGAGGCTGTCGCCGACGACCAGGACCGGTCCTGCGGCCGGACCTTTGGCATGTGCGATCGCGCACAGCAGCAGCCAGCATGCCAGCCATGCGCCCCTGGCCATGCGGCCACCCCACCCGCCCGTTCCACGCATCCGGAGAGTTCCCATCGACAGTCTGCCTGCCCTCCAGCCTACCGTGATCGACGCGCGCGGCGTCGGCAAGTCCGTCGCCGGTCCGGACGGCACGCTGGACATCCTCGATGCGATCGACCTGTCCATCAGTGCAGGCGACAGCGTGGCGATCGTCGGCGCCTCCGGCTCCGGCAAGACCACCCTGCTCGGCCTGCTCGCCGGCCTGGACCTGCCCAGCCGCGGCCGCATCGTGCTTGCCGGCCAGCCGCTCGATGCGCTGGACGAGGAAGCCCGCGCCGCGCTGCGCGCGCGCGAGGTCGGCTTCGTCTTCCAGAGCTTCCACCTGCTGCCGTCGCTGACCGCCGAGGAGAACGTGGCCCTGCCGCTGGAACTGGCAGGGCGCGAGGATCCGGCCCGGGTGCGCGAAGTGCTCGACGCCGTCGGCCTGGGCCCGCGTGCGCGCCATTATCCCCGGCAGCTGTCCGGCGGCGAGCAGCAGCGCGTGGCGCTGGCCCGCGCGTTCGTCGCCCGCCCGCGCATCCTGTTCGCCGACGAACCCACCGGCAGCCTCGACCACGCCACCGGCAGGCAGGTCAGCGACCTGCTGTTCGCGCTCAACGCCGGCAGCGGCACCACCCTGGTGCTGGTCACCCATGACCTGCAACTGGCCTCGCGCTGCCGCCATGTCTACCGCATCGACGAGGGCCGCCTGCATCGCCAGCCCGGCGTGCCGGCATGAATCCCTGGCGCCACGCCGCGCGCGCGACCCGGCGCGAGTTCTTCGCCGGCGACCTGCTGACCGTGTTTCTCGCCCTCGCCCTCGGCGTGGCGGTGATGACCGCGGTCGGAACGCTGGTCAACCGGGTCACGCTGGCGCTCACCGACAGTGCCGCCGAGGTGCTGGGCGGCGACCTCGGCGTCACCGGGCCGCAGGACATACCTGCCGCCTTCGCCGAGGAAGCCCGGCGCCGCGGCCTGCGCAGCACGCGCATGGTCAGCTTCCCCAGCGTGCTGTTCCAGGGCGATGCCAGCCAGATGGCGAGCGTGCGCGCGGTCGACGCGGGTTATCCGCTGCGCGGCACCCTGCTCGTTGCCGGCAACGACACCGCGGCGCCGCATGCCGCGCCGCCCCCGCCGCCCGGACAGGCCTATGCCGACCCACGCCTGCTGGATGCGCTCGGCCTGCGCATCGGTGATGCGCTCGAGTTCGGTGATGGCCACATCCGCATCGCCGCGGTACTGGCCGCCGAACCCGACGCCTCCGGCGAACTCTTGCAGCTGGCGCCGCCGCTGATGGTCAACCGGGCCGACGTCGACGCCGCCGGCCTGCTCGGCCCCGGCAGCCGCGCGTCCTACCGGCTGATGTTCGCCGGCGACGCAGCTGCCATCGCCAGCTTCCGCGAATGGCTGCGACCGCGGGCACTGGACTGGCGCCTGGTCGGCATCGAGGACGCGCAACGCGGCCTGCGCAGCGCGTTCGACCGTGCCGGACGCTTCCTCGCCCTGGCCGCGCTGCTGGCGGTGCTGCTCTCCGGCGTGGCCACCGCGCTGGCGGCGAACCGCTTCGCCCTGCATCGCATCGACCAGGTCGCGGTGCTGCGTTGCCTGGGCGCGCGCCAGCGCGACATCCTCGCCAGCCTTTCGCTGCAGCTGCTGTTCACCGCGTTGCCGGCCTGCGCGCTGGGCGTGGCGCTGGGCATGGGGGTCCAGGCCGGGCTGGTCGAACTGCTCGGCAGCCTGGTCCCGGATCGCCTGCCGCTGCCCCAGGCCACGCCGGCGCTGGCCGGTGCCGGGATCGGCCTGCTCCTGCTGCTCGGCTTCGCCCTGCCGCCGCTGCTGCGGCTGCGCGACATCCCGCCGATGCGCGTGCTCAACCGCAGCTTCGCCGCCACTCCGCCGGTCTCGCTGCTGGCCTATGCGGCGGCGCTGGCCGCGACCCTGGCACTGACCGTCCACGCCACCGGCGATGCCCGCCTGGCCGCCTGGGTGTTGGGCGGGCTCGGCGGCCTGGCGGTGCTGGCCGGGCTCGGCGGCGCGCTGCTGCTGGCGGGCCTGCGACGACTGCAGCACCACCTGCACGGCCCGTGGCGGCTGGGCGTGGCCTCGTTGACGCGTCGCCGGGCGCTGGGCGTGCTGCAGCTGGTCGGCCTGTCGCTGTCGCTGTGCGCGCTGCTGCTGCTCGCCGTGGTCGGCCCGGGCCTGCTCAACCAGTGGCGTGAACGCCTGCCCGCCGACACCCCGAACTACTTCCTGATGAACATCCAGCCCGACCAGTCCACCGCAGTGCTGGAGCGGCTGCGCGCGCTCGGCGTGCAGGCGCCGGCGGTGGAGCCGTTCAGCACGGGGCGGCTGGTCGCGATCAACGGCAAGCCGCCACGCCGGCTGGATAGGGACCGGCGCGACAACGACGACGACAACCGGCCGGTGAACTTCTCCTGGCGGCACGATTTCCCGCCCGCCAACCAGCTCACCGCCGGTCGCTTCTGGCGCCCGGACAGCCGCGCCGCCGAAGCTTCGGTCGAGGACGGCTGGGCGCAGCGCTATGGCGTTGCACCGGGCGACCGCCTCACCCTGCGCATGGGCGAACAGGAGCGCAGCTTCACCGTCACCAGCCTGCGCAAGGCCGAGTGGGATTCGTTCCGGGTCAACTTCTTCCTGCTGCTCAACGAAGGCGCGGTCGGCGATGCACCGTACAACCTGATCTCCAGCTTCCACCTGCCGCGCGCGCGCGCCGGCGAGCTGGCGTCGTTGACCCGCGAGCATCCGAACATCTCGCTGCTGGACATCGACGCGATCCTGGTCCGCGTGCGCGAAGTGATGACGCGGGTCGGACAGGCGGTGCAGCTGGTGATGGCATTCAGCCTGGCCGCCGGCCTGCTCGTGCTGCTGGCCGCATTGCAGGCCACGGCGGCGGAACGACGCTACGACAGCGCCCAGCTGCGCACCCTGGGCGCGCGCCGCGCGCAGCTGCGCGGCGCGGTGCTGGTGGAGTTCGGCGCGCTGGGCCTGTGCGCGGCCGCGCTGGCGGTCGGTGCCGCCGCGCTGATCGGCACGCTGGTAGCCACGCAGGTGTTCGAGCTGTCCCTGCCGGTGCCGTGGGCGCCACTGCTCGGCGGGGGCGCGATCGGCGTGGCGCTGAGCATGGCAGCCGGCTGGTGGGGCACGCGCAGCGTGCTGCGGGTCCCGCCCGCGCTGGCGCTGCGGGAGGCCTGACCCGATGCCACTCCCGGTGCCGGGGCCATCAGGTGTCGGTCGACTGCCATCCGCGGGCCAGCATTCCCATCGATACCGCAACCATGGCGGCGACGATCGACATGGCCGATGTCTTCTCCAGACCGAGCCATAAGCGCGAAACGCCGCGCGCGCCCTACTCCTTGAACATGAAAAGCGCGGCCACCGCGATCAGCGCGAACGCGACCCAGTGGTTCCACTTCAGCGGCTGGCCCAGGTAGGCGGCCGAGAACCCGGCGAACACCAGCAGGGTGATCACCTCCTGGATGCCCTTGAGCTGCGGCGCCGAATACACGGCACTGCCGAGGCGGTTGCCGGGCACCTGCAGGCAGTACTCGAAGAAGGCGATGCCCCAGCTGGCGAGGATCACCAGCATCAGCGGCGCGGTCTTGTACTTGAGGTGGCCGTACCAGGCGAAGGTCATGAAGACGTTGCTGGCGACCAGCAGCAGTACGGGATAGAGATAGGCGGTCAACGGCATGGGCGGCGCGGCAGGGGAAGGAGCGCGCAGCATGCGCCATCGGCGCGCCAGCCTCCATGGGCGCCGCGGCCCCGTCGATTCAGCGCGCCCCGCTCGGGGTCGGCAGCGTGTCCGTGGCCAGTCCGCGACTCAGCCGCCGCGCGACCTGCTGCCCCAGCGGTGACGGCGTGGCCACCTGCGCCGCCAGCGTCATTCCCAACGGCCCGGCCGCCCGCAGGCGCAGCAGCGTGCCCTGCCAGGCGTCGCCGCGCAGGCGCTGGGCCAGTCGTCGCCACAACCGCTCGGCCAGGCCGGCGGCGACCGTGTCCGATGCCGGCGGCAGCCCCGCGACGAGGCGATCCCAAGCCAGGAAATCACTGTCCGGCAGCAGGCACAGCTGCCAGCAGCAATCTCCCTGGGCATCGAAGAAGTCCAGCCGTTCGTGCAGGCCTTCGCTGTCCAGCTGCTGGCTGGCCGCCAGCGCGCGCGCACGCCGCCAGCCTTCCAGCTCGCCACCAAGGGCGGGCCGGTGCAGGCACAGCACCACGCCCAGCGCCGCCAACTGCCCGGGATGCGGCATGCCCGGCGCCGGCAGCGACGCCGCCCCGTGCCAGCGCAGCGCATCGGGCACAGCGGGAAATTCAGGCATCACGCCGGCAACCACGTCGGGCAGGCCGGTGGTGTCGGTCCAATGGGCGCGCGGGGCGTGCAGCATCCGATCTTCCTCGACAGGTTGCCCGGCAGGCGAAGGCCCCCAAGGGGAGAGAGCGGGGCCCCCGCCGCACCGGACGAAACGATTACTTGGTCAGGATCAGCTTGTCGTTGCTGGTGTGGCGCAGGCGGTAGAGGCGGTCGCCGTGCTGGATCAGCACTTCGCGACGCCCCTTGAGCAGCGCCTCGCTGCTGAGCACGTCTTCGGCGGGCACGATGCGCGGCGCGGGGCGCTCACGCAGGTGGAGGGTTTCCGGATGCAGCAGGATCGGGGTTGCGTTCATCAGTCCGTGGCTCCTAACGGTCACGACTAGATGATAATGATTCTCATCCCAACATCAATAGCCATTCTCATCGTTACTCATCTATTTGCTCAATGGAGCACTCCGTTCCCTTAGCCGGAAGCCATCGCGGCCCGGGGGTGCCTGGCTTCGGCCCTTTCGCCAGCGAGGCCCCTCGCAGGCCCGCCAGCCCGAACCCATGGCGCACTGGATAAAAAGGGCGGCCGAGGGCCGCCCCTTCCAATTACAGGGAGGCCGCCGCCTCCAGCCGCCGCCAGGTCGCCTCGTCGAAGCGGTCCACCAGGTCCAGCGCGCCCAGGTTCTCCAGCAGCTGCGAGACCCGGCTGGCGCCCAGGATCACGCTCGACACATGTGGATTGCGCAGGCACCAGGCGATCGCCAGCCGCGCCGGCGACTCGCCCAGTTCCACCGCCAGCGCGCTGAAGCGACGGGCACGTTCCAGCCGCTGCTCGGCCGGCTCGCCCAGCACCATGTCGCGCAGCCACTCGCGTCCTTCCTGGCCCAGGCGCGAATCCGCATCGACCCCGGCGTTGTACTTGCCGGTCAGCAGGCCCGAGGCCAGCGGCGACCAGATCGTCGTGCCCAGCCCCGCCTCGCACAGCCCTGCGTATTCCTGCTCGACCCGTTCGCGATGCAGCAGGTTGTATTGCGGCTGTTCCATGGACGGCCCGAACCAGCCGCCGGCGCGCGCGATCGCCAGCGCCTCCTCCAACTGCTTCGCCGACCACTCCGAGGTGCCCCAGTACTGCACCTTGCCCTGGCGGACCAGCAGGTCCATCGCCCGTACCGTTTCCTCGATCGGCGTCTCCGGATCCGGGCGATGGCAGAAATACAGGTCCAGGTAGTCCACCCGCAGCCGCCGCAGCGCAGCCTCGCAGGCGTCCACCACGTGCTTGCGCGACAACCCGCGCTGGGTCGGCCGCGGGGCCTCGGCACTGCCGAAGAACACCTTGCTCGATACGCAGAAGCCATCGCGCGGCAGGCGCAGGTCGGCAATCACGTCGCCCATCACCTGCTCGGCCCGCCCCTTTGCGTAAACTTCGGCGTTATCGAAGAAGTTGACGCCGTGGTCCCAGGCGGCCGCGACCAAGTTGCGCGCTTCGTCGCGACCGATCTGCCCGCCGAAAGTGACCCAGGCGCCGAATGACAGCGCCGACAACTGCAGGCCGGTGGATCCGAGACGGCGGTATTGCATGGCATTGCTCCTGGGGAAGGCCGCGGCGCCGGCCACGGCTCGGGGGCGGCAGTGTACCCGCGCCCCCGTCGGCGCGGCGCAATGCCTTGAGCGCAAAAGAATTCCGCCCAACTGAATGGGGTCGTCCTTGCCGGCCCTGCCCCCCTGCTCTAGGCTTTCTCCTTTTGGCCGGTACCAGGGGACGCGCATGCTCGAAGGTTTGGGGAGGATCGGCTTCGGCCTGTTCGGCTTGGCGGTGCTGATCGGCATCACCTGGCTGTTTTCCAACAACAAGCGCGCCGTGGACTGGAAACTGGTCGCCACCGGCGTCGCCCTGCAGATCGGCTTTGCCGCCATCGTGCTGCTGGTACCGGGTGGTCGCGACGTGTTCGACTGGCTGGGCCAGGCTTTCGTCAAGGTCCTGAGCTTCGTCAATGAAGGCTCGTCCTTCATCTTCGGCAGCCTGATGGACGTGAAGAGCTACGGCTTCATCTTCGCCTTCCAGGTGCTGCCGACCATCATCTTCTTCTCCGCGCTGATGGGCGTGCTCTACCACCTGGGCGTGATGCAGCTGGTGGTGCGGGCGATGGCCTGGGCGATCACCAAGGTCATGCGCGTGTCCGGCGCCGAGACCACCAGCGTGTGCGCCAGCGTGTTCATCGGCCAGACCGAGGCGCCGCTGACGGTGCGCCCGTACATCTCGAAGATGACCCAGTCCGAGCTGCTGACGATGATGATCGGTGGCATGGCCCATATCGCCGGTGGCGTGCTGGCGGCCTACGTCGGCATGCTCGGCGGCGGCGATCCGGTGCAGCAGGCCTTCTACGCCAAGCACCTGCTGGCGGCGAGCATCATGGCCGCGCCAGCGACCCTGGTGGTGGCCAAGCTGCTGGTGCCGGAAACCGGCACCCCGCTGACCCGCGGCACCGTCAAGATGGAAGTGGAGAAGAACACCTCCAACATCATCGACGCCGCTGCCGCCGGTGCCGGCGACGGCCTGCGCCTGGCGCTGAACATCGGCGCGATGCTGCTGGCCTTCATCGCCCTGATCGCGCTGGTCAACGCGCCGCTGACCTGGTTCGGCGAGGTGACCGGCCTGGCCGCTGCCATCGGCCATCCGACCAACCTGTCGACGATCTTCGGCTACCTGCTGGCCCCGGTGGCCTGGGTGATCGGCACGCCGTGGGTCGACGCGACCACGGTCGGCTCGCTGATCGGCCAGAAGGTGGTGATCAATGAATTCGTCGCCTATACCGAGCTGTCACGCATCGTCACCGGCCAGGTTGCCGGCGTGTCGCTGAGCAAGGAAGGCGCGCTGATTGCCACCTACGCCCTGTGCGGCTTCGCCAACTTCAGCTCGATCGCGATCCAGATCGGCGGCATCGGCGGCCTGGCCCCCGAACGCCGCCACGACCTGGCCAAGTTCGGCCTGCGCGCCGTGCTGGGTGGCTCGATCGCCACGTTCATGACCGCGACGATCGCCGGCGTGCTCTCGCACTTCGGCTGATCCCCCGCGCGTTCCGCGTTGTCCCGGGTAGCAGACCCACGTAACTGGAAAGAGAGTCCCCTATGAGTTCGGTCGTCGTCGTCGGTTCATTCAATGTCGATCATGTGTGGCGCTGCGAATCCCTGCCGGCGCCCGGCGCGACGATTGCCGGCCGTTATTCCACCGGTCCCGGTGGCAAGGGCTTCAACCAGGCCGTCGCCAGCGCCCGCGCCGGCGCGCGCACGCACTTCCTGTGCGCGCTCGGTGATGACGCCGGTGGCGCCATGGCCCGCGGCCTGGCCGCCCAGGACGGTTTCACGCTGATCGCCGAGGCCAGCAGCGAACCGACCGGCACCGGCGGCATCTATGTCGATGCCCACGGCCGCAACACCATCGTCATCGGCCCCGGCGCCAATGCCGTGCTGAGCGAGGCCTTCATCGCCGCGCAGCAGCCGCTGGTCGCTGCCGCGCGCGTGCTGCTGGCGCAGCTGGAATCCCCGGTGGAGACGATCGAGTCGGCGCTGGCGCTGGCCCGCGAAGCCGGCGTGCTGACCGTGCTCAACGCCGCACCGGCCAATGCGCCCAGCTCGATCAGCCTGCTCAAGCTGGCCGACGTGCTGACCCCGAACGAAACCGAGTTCGCCGCCCTGCTCAGCCGCCATGTCGGCGAGCGGGTCAGCGCGGACGACGTCGCCGCGCTCGACGGCGGCACGCTGCACGCCCTGTGCCGCAAGCTCTCCGGCGGCACCGTGGTGGTGACGCTCGGCTCGGTCGGCTGCTTCGTCTCGCACGCCGATGAACAGCTGCGAGGCGACAGCCAGCCGTATTACCGGGTGGCCGCCGAGACCGCGCAGACCATCGACACCACGGGTGCCGGAGATGCCTTCAACGGCGCCTTGGCCGCTTCGCTGGCGCAGCTGCCGGCCGAGCCGTTCGCCCAGCACGTGCGCTTCGCCACCCGCTTCGCGGCGCGCTCGACCGAATCGGAAGGCGCAGCCGCCTCGATGCCGAGGCTGACGCCTTCTGCTTGAGGGATGGGGGCTGTTCGCGGCCCTGCCTTGGGTTTGATCCCTGTGCTGGAAGCGGGGCGCCTCGCTTGCGCGGGCTGTATTGGGGTTTTTTGAGGGCGCGCCTTGTTTAGCGGTTGGTTTGGCTCTGACTTACGGCGCGGGCGCCGACCCGCCGGGGGGGGGGGGGGG